>Ga0136846_1235206_pt1 | contig 42795 bp, 33 predicted proteins | sample HopSoiMetagenom2_FD_96841 | JGI IMG/M metagenome (GOLD analysis project Ga0136846, IMG submission 96841) | Grasslands soil microbial communities from Hopland, California, USA - 2 Assembly 2016 (version 4) | ecosystem: Environmental > Terrestrial > Soil > Grasslands | place: USA: Hopland...
ACAACGTGGGAAACGCCCTGCTCGAGAACGATCAACGAACAGACGAGCGACACCCCGAACAGCCAGCCTCTTGAACACCGCACGTTTTATCTCAAGCTCAGCGAGCGCATCCTGCCGCTGGGCGGACTGCTGTAGCACGTCGGGTCCACCGCATCGGTGAAGGAGCCAACTGCTCCGGACTCAGTGAAGGTGTCGAACGGGTTGCCTGGTCGGGTGATTTTGGCCGGGTGGGCGCATCAAGGCAGGACCTCCGGTGCAGCGAAGGCTCGACGGGTACCGGTACACGTACTTGACGGAGAACTCCAACGACAGCGCGTGGCTGGCCAACCTGGACAAGCCGATCACCGGCTACGAGCGGATCTTCGGTCAGGTCCGCACGGCCGCCTCGCCGCGGACCCGGGGTGCCGTCGCCGATGTGGCGGCGCTGGCCGCGAAGGGCAGGCTGACGGTCGCGGATCTCCAGCGGCAGCAGTTCGCGAACCGTTCGACGACGGGCGCGCTGGCCGCCGCCGACGCGGCCCGCGCCTGCGCGGCGCTGCCGGGCGGTACGGCAACCGGCAGTGCCGGTACGGCGGTTGACGTCGGTCAGGCGTGCGGTGTGCTGGCGTCCTGGGACCGCACCATGAACAGTGACAGCCGGGGTGCGCTGCTCTTCGACCGGTTCTGGCGCAAGCTGCTGGGCGCCGTGCCGTCCGCGCAGCGCTGGAAGGTGCCGTTCTCGGCGGCGGATCCGGTCGGTACGCCCAACACGCTCAACACGGACGTGCCCGGCTTCGCCAAGGCCCTCGCCGACGCGGTGACGGAGCTGCGCGCGGCGGGCATCCCGCTCAACGCCCGGCTCGGGGACCACCAGTACGTCGTACGCCAGGGCAAGCGGCTGCCGGTCGGCGGCGGCACCGAGTCCCTGGGCGTGTGGAACAAGATCGAACCCGTGTGGGACACGGCGAACGGCGGCTACCGGGACAACAGGTTCGGGTCCAGCCACATCCAGGCCGTGGGCTGGGACGGCAGCCGCTGCCCGGTGGCGCGCACGCTGCTGACGTACTCCCAGTCGTCGAATCCGAACTCGCCGCACTTCGCGGACCAGACGCGGCTGTTCTCGGCCGAGAAGTGGGTCAGGGCGAGGTTCTGCGAGAAGGACATCCTGTCGTCGCCCGCGCTGCGGGTGATCCGGGTGCACGGCTGATCAGTTGGCTGATGAGGTGATGGGCTGACGGACGGATGGTCGGTCCGGTGTGGTGTGGTGTGGTGTGGTTCCGTCCCTTCACCGGGTCGGGACCACACCGCGTTTCGCACTGCCGTTCACGCGACCGCTCACACGGCCCGCGTACGGCCCTCCCAGTAGGGGTCGCGCAACCGCCGCTTGTACAGCTTGCCGTTGGGGTCGCGCGGCATGCTCTCGATGAAGTCGACGCTCTTGGGCCGCTTGTACCCGGCGAGTTGGCGGGCGCAGTGGCCGAGGATCTCGGCGGCCAGGTCGGGCCCTGGCACATGTCCGGGTGCCGCTTCCACGACCGCCTTGACCTCCTCGCCCCAGTCGTCGTGGGGGATGCCGAAGGCGGCGGCGTCGGCGACGGCGGGGTGGGCGAGCAGGGCGGCCTCGATCTCGGCGGGGTAGATGTTGACCCCGCCCGAGATGATCATGTCGATCTTGCGGTCCCGGAGGAAGAGGTAGCCGTCCTCGTCCAGAAGGCCCAGGTCGCCGACGGTGAAGAAGTCGCCGATGCGGTTCTTGCGCGTCTTGCCCTCGTCCTTGTGGTAGGCGAAGCCGCCGGTGCTCATCTTCATGTAGACGGTGCCGAGTTCGCCGGGCGGCAGCCGGTTGCCGACATCGTCGAAGATCGCGAGTTCGCTGATCGGCCAGGCCTTGCCGACCGTGCCGGGTTTCTTCAGCCAGTCCTCGGCGGTCGCGAACGCCCCGCCGCCCTCGCTGGCCGCGTAGTACTCCTCCACGCAGTCGCCCCACCAGTCGATCATGGCCCGTTTCACATGGTCGGGGCAGGGCGCGGCGCCGTGGATGGCGTGCCGCATGGACGACACGTCGTACGCCCGCCGCACCCGCTCCGGCAGCGCGAGGAGGCGGTGGAACTGGGTCGGGACCATATGGGTGTGCGTGCACTTGTGAACGTCGATGACACGGAGCATCTCCTCCGGTGTCCACTTGTCCATCAGCACCAGGCGGTGCCCGATGTGCAGGGACGCGCCCGCGAACTGGAGTACGGCCGTGTGGTAGAGCGGCGAGCAGACGAGGTGCGTGTTCCCGCCGAACGGCTTGATGCCGAAGATGCCGAGGAACCCGCCGAGGTACGCCTCCTCGGGCGGCTTGCCCTGCAACGGGCGCCGGATGCCGCGCGGGCGGCCGGTGGTGCCCGAGGTGTAGTTCATGACCCAGCCGAGGGTGCGCTCGTCGGGCGGCGACTCCGGCTGTCCGTCGAAGAGCTGGGTGTACGGGCGGAATCCGTCGACCTCGCCGACCGCGTACCGCTGCTCCGCCGGGAGCTGTGCCTCGTCGGCGGCGGCGCGTGCCGCGTCGGCGAACCGCTCGTGCGCGATGAGCACCTTGGCGCCGGAGTCGGCGACGATCCAGGCGATCTCGGGCCCGACGAGATGGTGGTTGACGGGGACGAGATAGAAACCGGCCTGGGAGGCGGCCAGATACGCCACGAGGAACTCGACACCGTTGGGCAGGACCACGGCGAAGGCGTCACCGCGTCCGAGTCCGGCGGCGCGCAGCCCGTGGACCAGCTGGTTGGTGGCGGCGTGCAGCCGTCCGGCGGTCCACTGCTCACCGTCGGGGGCGATGAGGACCGTGCGCTCCGGGTCGGCGGCGGCCTGTGCCCAGAATCCGATGGGGGGCTCGCTCGCTGTCCCGCTTGTTGTCCCGCTCACGACTGGTCGCCCCTTCCGTCGTGGTTCCGTCCCGCGATGCGGTTGACTCGGTTCACAGCCTGTTCGAAGCCGCTGGTCAGATCGTCGAAGACGGCCTGAACGCTCTGTTCACGGTTCATCCGGCCGACGATCTGGCCGACCGGAGTGCCGAGGAGCGGTTGGACCTCGTACTTCTGGATGCGCGATATGGCGTCGGCGACGAGCAGACCCTGCAGGGGCATGGGCAGGGTGCCGGGCCCGTCGGAGGAGTCCCAGGCGTCGGTCCACTCGGTGCGGAGCTGACGCGCGGGCTTTCCGGTCAGAGCGCGGGAGCGGACGGTGTCACCGGAGCCGGCCGCGAGCAGCTTCTCGGTGACCGCGCGCGAGTGCATCTCGGCCTCGGTGACGGTCAGCCAGAGGGAGCCCAGCCAGACCCCCTGGGCGCCTAGGGCGAGCGCGGCGGCCACCTGCCGGCCGCTGCCGATACCGCCGGCGGCGAGCACCGGCAACGGGTCGACGGCGTCGACGACTTCGGGGGTCAGCACCATGGAGGCGATCTCGCCGGTGTGGCCGCCCGCCTCGTAGCCCTGCGCGACGACGATGTCGATGCCGCCCTCGGCGTGCTTGCGCGCGTGCCGGGCGCTTCCCGCGAGAGCCGCGACAAGCACCCCCTGGTCGTGCGCGCGGGCCACGACGTCGGCGGGCGGTGAGCCGAGGGCGTTCGCCAGCAGTTTGATCGGGTAGTCGAAGGCCACGTCGAGCTGGCTGCGGGCGACCTGCTCCATCCACCCGGTGATACGCCACCCGGAGGCCTCGCCCTCGGCCAGCTCGGGCACCCCGTACTTGGCGAGGGTGTCCCGGACGAACTCGCGGTGCCCCTCGGGGATCATCGCCTCGACCTCGGCCTCGGTCACCCCTTCGACCTTCCGGGCGGGCATGACGACGTCCAGCCCGTACGGCCGGCCGTCGACATGCGCCTCGATCCAGTCCAGGTCGCGTTTGAGGTCGTCCGGCGCCGTGTAGCGGACCGCGCCGAGCACCCCGAAACCCCCGGCCCGGCTGATGGCCGCGGCGACGGCGGGGAACGGCGTGAAGCCGAAGACGGCGTGCTCGATTCCCAGTTTCTTGCTCAGCTCCGTCTGCATGGCCGCAGGATGCCGCAGTCCTCCGGACGAGGGAAGACCTTTTCTGATACACCGTCAGATTCTTGGCCATGAGCCGGTTTACGTCACCCGCTGGTCGAGGCGTGTCACTCCAGTACGGCCATGGCGGCGTTGTGCCCCGGCACCCCGCTCACCCCGCCTCCGCGCACCGCGCCCGCCCCGCACAGCAGGACGTTCGGCTGCCGGGTCTCCACGCCCCAGCGCCCGTCGGTCTCCTGGGCGTACGGCCAGGTCAGGTCCCGGTGGAAGATGTTGCCGCCGGGCAGACGCAGGTCGCGTTCCAGGTCGAGGGGGGTCTTCGCCTCGATGCAGGGGCGGCCGTCGGCGTCGGTGGCCAGGCAGTCCGCGAGGGGTTCGGCGAGGTGGGCGTCGAGTTGGGCGAGGGTCGATGTCAGCAGCTCGTCCCGCACGGCGTCGTTGTCGCGGGCGAAAAGCCGTGCGGGGGTGTGCAGGCCGAACAGGGTCAGCGTCTGGTAGCCGCGCTCGACGAGGTCCGGGCCGAGGATCGTCGGGTCGGTGAGCGAGTGGCAGTAGATCTCGGACGGTGGCGCGGCGGGCAGTTCACCGGCCGACGCCTGGGCGTGGGCGGCGGCCAGTTGCTCGTACCCCTCGGCGATGTGGAAGGTCCCGGCGAACGCCTCGCGCGGGTCGACGGACGTGTCCCTGAGCCTCGGCAGCCGTGTGAGCAGCATGTTCACCTTGAGCTGGGCGCCTTCGGCGGGGCTCGGCGGCGCGTCACCCGTCAGCGCGGCCAGTTCGTGCGGCGAGGCGTTCACCAGCACGTGCCGGGCGCCGACCGTGCCCTCCCCGTCCGCCGTCCGGTACGTCACCTCGGCGGCGCGTCCGTCCGTGTCCACGCGTACGGCCTCGTGGCCGGTGGCGAGCACCGCGCCCGCGTTCCGGGCGGCGTCGGCGAGGGCGTCGGTGAGGGCGCCCATGCCGCCCACGGGCACGTCCCAGGCGCCGGTGCCGCCGCCGATGACGTGGTAGAGGAAGCAGCGGTTCTGCCGCAGTGACGGGTCGTGGGCGTCGGCGAAGGTGCCGATCAGGGCGTCGGTCAGGACCACACCGCGCACCAGGTCGTCGGTGAAGTTCGCTTCGACGGCCGCGCCGATCGGCTCCTCGAAGAGGGTGCGCCAGGCGTCCTCGTCGTCCACGCGGCGGCGCAGTTCGTCGCGGGTGGGCAGGGGCTCGGTGAGGGTGGGGAACACCTTTTCGGCGACGCGGCCGGTCATACCGTAGAAACGCTGCCAGGACTCGTACTCCCGTTCCCCTCCGGTGAGGCGGGCGAAGGCCTCGCGGGTGCGGCGCTCACCGCCGCCGACGAGCAGTCCGGTGGGCCGGCCGTCCCGTTCCACGGGGGTGTACGAGGAGACGGTGCGCCCGCGCACCCGGAAGTCCAGGTCGAGATCGCGCACGATCTTCCGGGGCAGCAGGCTGACCAGATAGGAGTAGCGCGACAGCCGGGCGTCGACCCCGGCGAACGGGCGGGTCGACACGGCGGCGCCACCGGTGCCGGCCAGCCGTTCCAGGACCAGCACGGACTTCCCGGCGCGGGCCAGGTAGGCGGCGGCGACCAGGCCGTTGTGGCCGCCGCCGACGATCACCGCGTCGTATCGGTCGGGGAAGCCGGATCGGCCGGGGCGGTCGGGGCGCTCGGGTGCGGGCATGGTTCTTCGTAACACGTGATGATCCACCCCGGCCAGAGGTGCAGGGCCGAGGGGTCGCGAAGTCCACCCCGGTCCGGCAGCGCCCTCGAGGGGCGCGGGGAACCGGGGTGGACCTCGCGAGGCACTTCCCCGCTCAGTGGCCGGAGGCCCGCTGCTGGCGCAGTGCCGCCACCCGCTGGTACAGCTCGACGGCCTCAGCGCCCCGGCCGAGCTGTTCCAGACAGTGGGCCTCGTCGTTGCGGCTGGCGAGGGTGTCGATGTGGTCGGCGCCGAGCACCTGTTCGCGGGCGGCGGCGACCCGCCGGTACTCGGTCAGGGCGTCGGGCCAGCGGCCGAGCCAGCCGAGTCCGACGGCCACCTCGCGGCGGCTGACCAGCGTGTCCGGGTGGTCGGCGCCCAGGATCCGCTCACGGATCGCGCACACGTCGCGTGACTCGGCGAGCGCCTCCTCCCAACGGTCGAGCCGGCCCAGGTTGACGCCCAGACCGTGCCGGGCGCGCAGGGTCTCGGGATGCGCGGCTCCGTTGACCCGGGTGCGGTCGTCGACCAGGTCGCGGTACAGCTTGAGGGCCTCCGCGCTGCGGCCGAGGCGGCCGAGACCGATGCCGACCTCGTAGCGGGCGGCGAGCGTGTCGGGATGATCGGGGCCGAGCGCCTCGGCGCGCGCCACCGCGACCTCCTGGTACGTCCGCAGGGCCTCCGGCCAGCGCCCCAACTGACCGAGCGCGTAGGCGACTTCGTACTGCGTGACCAGCGTGTCGGGATGCGCGGCGCCGAGCACCCCGGCACGCGCCGCCGCCACCTCGCAGGCCATGCGGTACGAGTCCTCCAGGCGCCCCAGGCGGCTCAGGTTGAAGGCGAGGTTGTGGCGGCAGCGCAGGGTGTCCGGGTGATCGGGGCCCATGGTGCGCTCCCGGGCGGCCAAGACGGTCGTGTAGGCCTGGTGAGCCTCGAAATGACGGCCCAACTGCCCCAGGACGTACGCCGTTTCCTGCCGGGCGGCCAACGAGTCCGGATGGTCGGCGCCGAGGACGCGCTCCCGCTCGCGGGCCACGTGGGTGTACTCGCGCAGGGCGTCGGCGGCGCGGCCGGTGCGGCTGAGGGTGAAGCCGACCTCGTAACGGCTGGCGAGGGTGTCGGGGTGGGCGGGTCCGAGGATGTGCTCGCGTTCGGCGGCGACCGCCCGGTGCACCTCGCCCGCCTCGGCCCAGCGACCGAGGCGCCCCAGGCTCAGGCCCGCGTTGTGCCGCCCGGCCAGCGCGTCGAGCACCTGGGGTGACGGAGCGGGCGGCAGCTGCGGTACGGGCTCGGGGTGGCCCGTGACGGGGCGGGCGATCCAGTCGCCGGTGAGCCCGGCCGACGGATCCGGCGGTGTGGTGCCCACGCGGGCGCCGGTCGCCTTGTGGCCGGTGGTCATGCCGCGGGTCCAGGACGGCAGCGCGGGTGCGCGGGTGGCGGGGTCGGGGGGCCGGAACTGGGGCTGCGGGGTGACGAGGGTCGGCACGTACAGCGGGGTGGCCCGGCCCGCGCTGATCCGGCGCGCCAACTCCCGTGCGTCGCGCGGACGTTCGTCGGGATGTTTGGCGAGGAGGTCCAGGATGACGCGCTCCAGGAACTCGGGCAGGTCCGGGCGGTGGCTGCGCGGCGGTTCGGGCGGGGTGTCACGGTGTCCGATGAGCACCGCCCAGGCGTCGTCGAGATCGAACGGCGGTACCCCGGCGGCCAGTTCGTACAACACGCATCCGAAGGAGTACAGGTCGCTGCGCTGGTCGACCTCGCTGCCGCTGATCTGTTCCGGCGACATGTAGTGCGGGGTGCCCATCGCGATTCCGGTGCCGGTGAGCCGGGAGGTGAAGCCGATGTCGTGCCCGAGGCGCGCTATGCCGAAGTCGCAGATCTTCACCGTACCGTCGGTCAACCGCATGATGTTCGCGGGCTTCAAGTCACGGTGGACGATGCCCTGTTGGTGGGTGTAGGCGAGGGCGGCGGCGACCTGGTCGGCGATGTCGACGACGGCCGGGACGGGCAGCGGATGGTGTTTGTTGTCCTCCAGGAGCTGGCTCAGATTGCGCCCGTCCAGCAGCTCCATGACGAGGTACAGCACCCCGTCGGCCTCGCCGAAGTCGTGTACGACGGTCACCCCGCGGTGCTGCAGCGCGGCGGCCACCCGCGCCTCCCGCCGGAAGCGTTCCCGCAGGACACGGGTGAAGGAGTGGTCGTGGTGCGGTCCGAGCGGCTTCAGGCACTTCACGGCGACCTGCCGCCCGAGCGACTCGTCGCGAGCACGCCACACTTCCCCCATGCCGCCGCGCCCGATCAGATCGAGCAGCCGGTACCGGCTCTGGATCAGTCTGGTGTCCGCCATGTCCCGCTGCCGCCCCCGGTCCTGTTCACCCTCCCCTGGCCCGTCCAGTATGGCGAGCTGTCGTCCGACTTTGTACGGCGCGGGGCGCGAGCCGGGGCCGAGCCGTGACATGACCCGCGAGCTCGCGGGCGTACGGCGGCGGAGAGGCGTACGCCGGGATGCGCAGCGGATGCGTGGGGGGGGCGTGGGAGGCGTGGGGTCATTGCCGCAAGCAGGGGCCCGAAGCCGATCGATCCGAGTTCATCAGGTGAAGCGCTTCGACGCTGCCATTAACTTGCGCAGTGCGTCAATGGGCTGGTCGAAAGTAAGTTTCTTTAAGGTGGCCCCCTTGTTTCGTAAGAAACATCGCATTAACTTGCGTCGGCAGGTGAAGCGCTTCGACAGCTCGAAGAAGCTCGTACGTCCCCCAGTCGGAGCCTTTGAACATCCAGAAAGGGAACGGGACATGAGAGAGTCGCACCCCGCCGCGAGCCGTCCCGGCGGCGCGCTGAGGCGCCTGGCGATCCTGCTGCTCGCACTGGGCGCCACCATCGGTCTGACCCTGGGCACCGCACTGACGGCTCCCGCCGCCGAGGCCGCCCCCGGGGGGGTACGCGTCCCGGACTCCGCCATGGACGCCGTCGCGGCGATGCAGCCCAGCTGGAACCTCGGCAACACCCTGGACGCGATCCCCGAGGAGATCTCCTGGGGCAACCCGCCCGCCACCCGGGAGCTGCTCGCCAAGGTCCGCTCGGAGGGCTTCCGCAGCGTCCGTATACCGGTGACCTGGAACGACCACCAGTCGGCCACCGCGCCCTACACCATCGACGCCGCGTACATGAGCCGTGTGAAGCAGGTCGTCGACTGGGCGCTGGACGAGGGCCTCTACGTGGTGCTCAACGTCCACCACGACTCGTGGCAGTGGGTCAACAAGATGCCCACCGACCACGACAACGTGCTGGCTCGCTTCAACTCGACGTGGACGCAGATCTCGTCGGCCTTCAAGGACGAGCCGCGCACCCTGCTCTTCGAGAGCGTCAACGAGCCCGTCTTCGACGGCGCCACCGCCGAGCAGAAGACGAAGCTCCTGGACGAGCTGAACGTCTCCTTCCACAAGATCGTCCGTTCCTCGGGCGGCAACAACGACGACCGCCTGCTCGTCCTGCCCACCGAGTACTGCACCCCGAGCCAGCCGCTGCTGGACGACCTCTACCGGACGATCCGCTCACTGGACGACGACAACGTGGTCGCCACCGTGCACTACTACAGCTGGTGGCCGTTCAGCGTGAACGTCGCGGGCGGCACGCACTACGACGCGGCGGCGCAGAAGGATCTGACCGACAGCTTCACGCGTATGCACGACACCCTCATCGCCAAGGGCATCCCCGTCTACCTGGGCGAGTACGGCCTGCTCAGCTGGCCCGATCACAACCACCCGTCCAGCGTCGAGCGCGGCGAGGCGCTGAAGTACTTCGAGCACGTCGGTGCCGCGGCGCGCGAGGCCGGTGTGACCACCGCGCTGTGGGACCCCGGTTTCGCCTACCTCAACCGGATCACCCTGAAGTGGCGGGACCCGGCCCTGTTCGCCTGGATCAAATCGAGCTGGACGACGCGCTCGGGCACGGCCTCCTTCGACCGCGTGTACCTGCCGAAGTCGAGCCCGGTCACGGCCCAGTCGCTCACCCTGAACCCGAACGGCACCAAGTTCCGGGGGCTGTGGCAGGGCGACACCAAGCTGAAGGAGAAGCGCGACTACACCCTGTCCGGCAACCGCCTCACCCTCACCGCCAAGGCGCTGACCCGGCTCGCCGGCGACCGTGAGTACGGGGTCAACGCCACGCTGAAGGCCCGCTTCTCCAGCGGACTTCCCTGGCAGATCGACGTGGTGACGTACGACCGGCCGAAGCCGTTGCCGGCCGCCAAGGGCACGACCGAGGAGTTCTACATCCTCACCGACTACCGGGGTGACGAACTGGCGGCGATGGAGTCCACTTACGCCAACGGTGACAACGCCGGACCGATCGACTGGAACCCGTACCAGGAGTTCAACAAGGCGTTCGCGCCGGACTACCCGAACAACAAGATCATCCTGACGACCGCGTTCATGAAGGCCCTGCGTGATGGCGAGAAGGTCGATCTGACCTTCCACTTCTACAGCGGAGCCACCGTGAAGTACCAGGTGACCAGGGACGGTACGAAGGTGACCGGTTCGGCCTCCTGACCACCTCCCCCCCCTGACGTCCCGACTGCCGGGCCCGCATCCCGGGCCCGGCATTCGGCCGCCCCCCTCATCACGGAGGAGCACCCCATGACCGACCTGCCTCCGCGCGTGCTGTTCGGCGCCGCCTACTACCACGAGTACCAGCCCTACGAGCGGCTCAAGACCGACCTCGACCTCATGTCGGAGGCGAAGTTCACCGTCATCCGCGTCGGCGAGTCGGTGTGGTCCACCTGGGAACCGGAGAACGGCCGCTTCGAGCTCGACTGGCTGCGACCCGTCCTGGACGGCGCCCACGAGCGCGGCATCTCCGTCGTCCTCGGCACCCCCACCTACGCGGTGCCGCCGTGGCTGGCCCGGCAGTACCCGGAGATCGCCGCCGAGGACGCCACCGGGCGACGCGCCGCGTGGGGCGGCCGGCAGGAGGTCGACATCACGCACCCGGCCTTCCGTTTCCACGCGGAGCGGGTGATCCGCGCGATCACGGCCCGTTACGCCGGCCATCCCGCGGTCATCGGCTTCCAGGTCGACAACGAGCCCGGCCCGCGGCTGCCGCACAACCACGGCGTGTTCCAGCGGTTCGTGGACGATCTGCGGCAGCGCTACGGCGATGTGGAGACCCTCAACCGTGAATGGGGGCTGGTGTACTGGTCGCACCGGCTGTCCACCTGGGCCGACCTGTGGAAGCCGGAGGGCAACGCGCAGCCGCAGTACGAGCTGGCCTGGCGGGCGTTCCAGGCCCGGCAGACCACCGAGTTCATCGCCTGGCAGGCCGGTATCGTGCGCGAGTACGCGAGGCCCGGCCAGTTCGTCACCACGTGCCTGGCGTACTGGTCTCCCGGTCTGGAGGACGACGAACTCACCGACGGCCTGGACGTCACCGCGGGCAACCCGTACTACGACATGCAGGACAGCCTCACCATGCCGGAGCCGCCGCACGCGAAGCTGCCGGGGCAGTGGATGGATCACGGGGCGTGGGCGCTGCACCAGAGCGCCGACCGGATCTACTCCTCGCGCCAGGAGCCGTTCCTCGTCACGGAGACCAACGCCCAGGCCATCGGCGGCACTTCGGACAACCGGCCCGCCTTCGACGGGCAGTGGCGGCAGGCCGCGTGGGCGCTGGTCGCGCGCGGGGCCCGCATGATCGAGTACTGGCACTGGCACACGCTGCACAGTCATCGGTGCGCCCACCCGGACGAGGGAAGGGCGGGCAGTCCGCGACCCGTCACCTGATCGAGCTGGGGCACCGGCGCATCGCCATGATCAGCGGCCCCGACCACGCGTACTGCCTGGCCAGGGTGGCCGGTTACCGCTCCGCTCCGGAGGCCGCCGGCCTTCCGGCGGACCCCGGGCTCCTGGTCCGTACCCAGCTCACCCGCGACGACGGCCAGGCAGCCGCGTACGCCCTGCTGGACCAACCGGACCGGCCCACCGCGATCTTCACGGCGAACGACATGCAGGCTCTCGGCGTCTACCAGGCCGCGCGCAGGGCCCAACTGCGCGTCCCTGACGATCCCAGCGTCGTCGGCTTCGACGACGTTCCCGGCGTGGCGTGGGTGGATCCCCCGCTCACGACGGTGCACCAGCCGCTGACCGAGATGGCGGCGGCCGCCACCGAGCTGGCGTTGGCCCTCGGCCGGGGTGAGCGGGTGTCGCGGCTCGGCCTCGAGATCGCCACGAGACTCGCGGTCCGCGAGAGCACGGCGCCGCCGACCGCCGGGTGAGTTCCCGGCGGTCGGCGCGTCACGGGCGCCGTGGCACGATCACCACCGGCCCCCGGCCCCCGTTCTCCGGTCAGCCGGCGGGGGTGAACTGCCACCAGTTCATGTTGAGCAGATAGCCGCTGCCGCCGGTGAATCGCAGGTAGAGGTCCTGGCTGCCCGTCGCGCCGGTGACCGGGCAGGTCACCGTCGTCCAGGCCTGCCAGCCCCCGGTGCTGGGCACAGCGCACCGGCCCACGACCGTGCCGCTCGGCGAACCCAGGCGCAGTTCGACCGTGCCGCCTGAGCTGCCCGAGGCGACGCGCGCGGCGAAGGAGGACGCGCCCCGCCCGAAGGCCACGCCCTTGACCTTGATGTAGTCGCCGTTGTCGATCCAGCCGACGTTCATTCCGCCTTCGGCGGCCGGTTCGGTCTCGATCCCGGATCCCCAGGCGATCGTCTCGGCCTCCTGGCGTACGTAGGGATTGAGCGTGTCGGCCGGGGGGACGCCGGTGTTCGTCATGTTGATCGTCGGGATCGTGCCGTCGGCGTTGTAGGAGAACTTCTCCACGGCGACCGAGCGGGTGTAGCCACCGCCGCCCGTGAGCGCGCCGTTGTGGTAGAAGAAGTACGAACCGCCCTTGAAGTCCACGATCCCGGGGTGGTTGGTGAAGCTGCTGCCCTGGGTGGGCATGATCGTCCCTCGGTAGGTCCAGGGGCCGGTCGGGCCGGGTGCCGTGGAGTAGGCGATGAACTCCGAGCAGCACTTGGCCGCGAACACCAGGTAGTACAGACCGTTCCGCTTGTAGACCCAGGGGCCTTCCTCGAACAGCGTGGGACGGTTGGCGTCACCGGTGCGGGTGCCGAATCCCGCGGTGGTGAGCGGGATCCTGGTGGGGCTGCCCGAGTAGGAGGTCATGTCGGCGTTCAGCCTGACGTACGTCAGATTCGGGTTGCCCCAGTACAGATAGGCCTGGCCGTTGTCGTCGATGAAGACGGTCGGGTCGATCTCGCCGTTCTCCACCAGGGGGTGCCCGAGGGCGTCCCGGAACGGTCCGGTGGGGCTGTCGGCCACCGCCACGCCGATGGCCATCCGGCCGGTCGCCCGGTTCGTCACCGGCACGTACCAGTAGAACCGGCCGTTGCGCTCCACGGCCTGTCCCGCCCACGCGTCCTTGGACGCCCAGCTGAAGGTGGTCAGGCTGAGCGGTGAGCCGTGGTCGGTCCAGTTGACCATGTCGGCGGAGGACCACACCCGCCAGTCCTTCATGGTGAAGTAGGTGGACCCGTCCTCGTCGTGCCCGGTGTAGAGGTAGACCCGTCCGTTGTGGACCAGCGGGGCCGGATCGGCGGTGTAGACGTGCTGGACGATCGGGTTGTCGGCCCTGGCCGCCGTGGGCTGCACGGCGGCGGGAAGAACGGCGAACGCCAGCAGGAGGCCCATCACCCAGGCGGCTGCCCGGGTGAGCCTCGTACCGGTGGGGGGTAACGGTCGACCTGTGATCATCATGGCCTCCGGTGGACGCCTGCTGGTGGCTGAGCTGCCGGGCGGTGCGCTACGTCCCTCACGCGCGGGTCCATTTCTGGCCGGCCCGGCCGTCGCAGGACCACAGGACCAGCGGGGTGCCGTTGGCGGTGCCGGCCCGGTCGACGTCGAGGCACAGCCCGGCGCGCACATTGCGGACCGTTCCGTCGGAGCCGAGGGTCCATGCCTGGTTCGTCTGGCCGTTGCAGGCCCAGGTGATGACCCGGGTGCCGTTGGTGGTGCCCTGGTCGTAGGCGTCCAGGCACTTGTCGCCGAAGACGCGGATCTCGCCGCCGGCCCAGGTGGTCCACAGCTGGTTGGCGGCCGTGTGACAGTCCCAGATCAGCGCCGTGGCCCCGGCAGTGGTGGAGGCGTTGTCCACGTCCAGGCAGCGGCCGGACGCGGTGGCGCGCAGCCGCGAGGTGGTGGCGCTCAGCGGGCTGCCACCGCTCATCTTGTACACGGCCACACCGTGCGCGGGCACGCTCGCCGAGATCTGCCCGGACGTGCTCGACGTACCGCCGGTCCACAGGTCGGTGAGGGTGAACTGCCCACCGGACAAGCCGACTTGGGCGGCCGTGGTGGTGACCGTGGCCGTGCCGCCTCCCCGGTTGAACAGGCCGACCGCGACCGAGCCGTCGGAGAGGGGCTTGGCGAACACCTCGGTGTTGCCGTCGTCGCGCACCCTGCGTCCGCCGGCGCCCAGCGAGTCCTGGTTCACGGCCAGCAGCCGCGGGTTGCGCAGGATCGCGCTCACGTCGGTGGACATGGTGCGGATGTCGTTGCCGGCCATGAGCGGTGCGCTCAGCAGTGACCACAGGGCGAAGTGGGACCGGGACTCGGTCAGCGACAGACCGGGACGGCCGACGACCAGCATGTCGGGGTCGTTCCAGTGCCCCGGGCCCGACTGCGCCGCCAGCGGCGCGGTGACGTCCAGGACGTTGCCGACGCCCATCGGATAGCTGTTGGTGTTGCCGTTCTGCCAGATGTCGAGCAGGTCCTCGGTCGTCCGCCACAGGTCGGCGACCTCGCCCCAGTTGTACGTGGAGCCGGTGATGGCGTGGAAGCTGTTGGGGTTGATGCTGTAGACAATCGGCCGCCCGGTTGAGCGCAGGGCATCGCGCATGAGCTTGAACCGCGCGACCTGCTCATCGCGGGTGCCGCTGGAGGAGCACCAGTCGTACTTGAGGTAGTCGACGCCCCACGAGGCGAACGTGGTGGCGTCCTGGTTCTCGTGCCCCTTGCTGCCCGTCGACCCGGGATAGCCGCCGCTGGTCTGCGCGCAGGTGCGTTCGCCCGGCACCTGGTAGATGCCGAACTTCAGGCCCTTGTTGTGGATGTAGTCGCCGAGGGCTTTCATCCCGCTCGGGAACTTGGTCGGGTTGGCCCGCAGGTTCCCCGCGCCATCGCGCTGCGGGTCGAACCAGCAGTCGTCGACCACGACATACCGGTAGCCGGCGTCCCGCATGCCCGAGGACGCCATGGCGTCGGCGGCCTGGCGGACCTGCGCCTCGGTGATCCCGCATCCGAAGCTGTTCCAGCTGTTCCAGCCCAGGGGCGGGGTCAGTGCCGGGCTGCCGGGCGCGGCCGAAGCGGTGGACTGGGCAGAGGCCGTGGAGAACGCGGTAAACACCATGGCGGCGGCGGCGAGGAGACGCAGCAGCCGTCGGCCTGATCGTCTGGGCACCGTGGGCTCCTTTCAGGGAAGGGCAATCCGACCTGTACGGCGCACATGAGTAGACAGTGAATGAAAACCGCACAATTCGATGGCTCATCACAGTCCACGACACATGGAGCCCGTTCGAAATTTCGATCGTATTTCGGATCGCCGACTGTACGGATGCTAGAGAGAACCTCCAGCGTGTCAACACCTTTCGACCCGTCAGTCCCGTTGCACACGCCTCGGACCTGTCAACAGGAGGAGGGTCGAGCAGCGCCGACCCACCACCGAACCTCCCAGATTCCGAAACATTTCGAGGAACGTAGCGAATTTTGCGAGAGGTATTGACGGGATGTGTCGGGCTCATATCATCCTGGCAACGAGCCAGATGACGTTCCCCGTCCCGAACACTCCCTGACAGAGAGAACGACACATGGATATGTCATGCTCTCGACATTCAATGGATCGCCGGCAGGCCCTGACCGTCGCCACCGGAGTGGCCGCCGGCGCCCTGCTGCCACTGGCCCCCGCGTCCCGGGCGGCAGCCGCAGCCCAGGCCACGTACGGGAACCCGGTGATCTGGCAGGACTTCGCGGACATCGACGTCATCCGGGTCGGTGCCACCTACTACGCCTCGGCCTCGACCATGCACTACTCGCCGGGCGCGCCCGTCCTGCGTTCGTACGACCTGGTGAACTGGGAGATCGCCGGTCACTCGGTGCCCGTCCTGGACTTCGGAGCCAAGTACGACCTCAACGGCGGGCGTGGCTACGTCCGGGGCGTCTGGGCGTCGTCACTGGCCTACCGGCCGAGCAGCAGGACCTTCTACTGGCTCGGCCAGATCGACTTCGCCCGGACGTACCTCTACACCGCCACCGCCGTCGAGGGTCCCTGGAGCAGACTCACGACGATCAACACGGCCTACTACGACGCGGGGCTGCTCGTCGACAGCGACGACACCCTGTACGTGTCGTACGGGAACTCCACCATCAGCGTGGCGCAGCTGACCCCCGACGGCCGGGGCCAGGTCCGCACCCAGCAGGTGTTCACCACACCGTCGAGTGTCGGCACCCTCGAGGGCTCACGCTTCTACAAGATCAACGGGCAGTACTACATCTTCCTGACCCGCCCGGCCAACGGCCAGTACATCCTGAAGTCGTCGAGCGGCCCCTTCGGTCCCTACACGATGCGGCAGGTCCTCCTCGACCTGCGTGGCCCGATCGCCGGCGGGGGCGTCCCGCACCAGGGCGGGCTGGTGCAGACGCAGGGCGGCGCCTGGTACTACATGGCCTTCGTGGACGCGTATCCCGGTGGCCGGGTCCCCGTCCTCGCGCCGGTCACCTGGACCTCGGACGGCTGGCCCGTCGTACAGCTGGTGAACGGCGCCTGGGGCGCGTCGTATCCGAGCCCGGCCGTGCCCACGCCACCCCGCCAGGTCACCCCCATGACCGGCGTCGACACCTTCGACGGTACGACCCTCAAGCCGCGGTGGGAGTGGAACCACAACCCGGACAACTCGAAGTGGTCCACCGGCAACGGCCTGACCCTGCGGACCGCGACCGTCACGAACGACCTGTACTGGGCCCGCAACACACTCACGCACCGGATCCAGGGGCCCTCCTCCACCGCCACGGTCCAGCTCGACTACTCGGCGATGCGGGACGGCGACCGGGCCGGGCTCGCCCTGCTGCGTGACTCGTCCGCCTGGATCGGTGTCAGGCGCGACGGCGGCGGGACCCGGGTGGCGATGGTCGACCGGCTGACCATGGACGGCAACTGGAACACCACCGGCACCGGCACGGAGGCCGCGAGCGCGGCTGTCTCGGGCGGTCGCCTCTGGTTGCGCGCGAGCGCGGACATCCGTCCCGGCGCGGCGCGCTCCGCGGTCTTCTCCTACAGCACCGACGGCGTCACGTTCACGCGTCTGGGGCCCGCCTTCTCCCTGGGCAACGACTGGCGCTTCTTCATGGGCTACCGATTCGCCCTCTTCAACCACGCCACACAGGCGCTCGGCGGCGCGGTCCGCGTCCTGCGGTTCGAGCTGTCGACGCCCTAGCTGGTCCGATCAACGGCACGGCGCGACCCCCCACCCACCCGCACGAGGAGAACCATGAACCCGCTGAAACGGCTCGGCCTTCGCCGAGCCACGGTGTTACCCCTGCTGGCCGTGGCCGCCCTGGTGACGCCAGCCGCCGCGAGCACCGCGAACGCCGCCCCCGACGACGTCCGCGCCTCCACGCTGGGCGCCCAGGCGGCCCAGTCCGGGCGGTACTTCGGCACCGCCGTGGCCGGCGGACGACTCGGCGACAGCACGTACACGAACATCCTGGACCGCGAGTTCAACTCGGTCACGGCCGAGAACGAGATGAAGTGGGACACCACCGAGCGAGCTCGCGGCTCGTTCAACTTCGGCCCCGGCGACCAGATCGCCAACCGCGCGGCGGCCCGTGGTCAGCGCGTGCGGGGCCACACGCTGGTGTGGTACCAGCAACTGCCCGGCTGGGTCAGCTCCATCAGGGACGCGAACACCCTGCGCAGCGTGATGAACAACCACATCACCACGTTGATGAACCACTACAAGGGAAAGATCCACTCCTGGGACGTGGTCAACGAGGCGTTCAACGACGGCGGGAGCGGCACGCACCGCTCCTCGGTGTTCCAGAACGTGCTGGGCGACGGCTACATCGAACAGGCCTTCCGCACCGCGCGGACGGCCGACCCGGCGGCCAAGCTCTGCTACAACGACTACAACATCGAGAACTGGAACGACGCGAAGACCCAGGGCGTCTACCGCATGGTGCGCGACTTCAAGTCGCGTGGCGTGCCCATCGACTGCGTCGGCCTGCAGTCCCACTTCGGCGCCGGCGGCCCGCCGTCGAACTTCCAGACGACCCTGTCGAACTTCGCGGCGCTCGGTGTCGACGTACAGATCACCGAACTCGACATCGCACAGGCGTCGGGGTCGGCGTACGCGAACACCGTCCGGGCGTGCATGAACGTGGCGCGCTGCACCGGCATCACCGTGTGGGGGATCCGGGACAGTGACTCCTGGCGCGGTGGGGAAAACCCGCTGCTGTTCGACCGCAACGGCAACAAGAAGGCCGCCTTCCAGTCGACGCTGAACGCGCTGGGCGGCAGCCGCGCGGCACGGTCGGTGGACACCCGTTCGGCCGCATCCGCCGCCGCGCTCCCCTCCAGCTTCCGGTGGAACTCGAGCGGATCGCTGATCGCCCCGAAGCCGGACGCGACCCACAGGATCGCCGGGATCAAGGACCCGTCGGTCGTCTACTACAACGGCAAGTACCACGTGTTCGCCAGCACCGCTCAGGCGTCCGGATACAACCTGGTGTACCTGAACTTCAGCGACTGGTCCCAGGCCGGATCGGCCACGCACCACTACCTGGACCGCAGTGCCATCGGCACCGGGTACCGGGCGGCGCCACAGGTGTTCTACAACGCGCCGCAGCGGCTGTGGTACCTCGTCTACCAGACCGGCAACGCGTCGTACTCCACCAACCCGGACATCAGCAACCCCAACGGATGGAGCGCCCCGCGCAACTTCTACTCGTCGATGCCGGACATCATCAGGCAGAACATCGGCGGCGGCTACTGGGTCGACATGTGGGTGATCTGCGACAGCGCCAACTGCTACCTGTTCTCCTCCGACGACAACGGCCACCTGTACCGCTCCCAGACGACCGTCGGCCAGTTCCCGAACGGCTTCACCAACACGGTCATCGCGGCCCAGGACTCCAAGTTCGCCATGTTCGAGGCCTCCAACATCTACAAGGTCCAGGGCAGCAACCAGTACCTGCTGCTCGTCGAGGCCGTCGCTGCGGACGGCCGGCGTTACTTCCGCTCCTGGACCGCCGGCAGCCTCGCCGGATCGTGGTCGCCGCTGGCCGCGTCCGAGAGCAACCCGTTCGCCAAGTCCGGCAACGTGTCGTTCCCCGGCGGCACCTGGTCCAAGGACATCAGTCACGGCGAGATGATCCGCGCGGGCTACGACCAGACGCTCACCATCCCCGCCTGCAAGCTGCAGTACCTGTACCAGGGCAAGGACCCCAACGCGGGCGGTGACTACAACAGTCTGCCGTGGCGCCTGGGCCTGCTCACCCAGACCAACTCGAACTGCTGACAGCACAGCACCGGCAGTCGACCGCAGGAGCGCGAACGACGCGCTCCCGCGGTCGACTGCCGGTGCCGCTGGCCCCCTGCGGCACCCGCGGCCGCCCTCGAACGCACCTGCCGGGGCGGCGGGTGGGACAGGGCGGATCTAGGGTGGAAGCAGCGCTGGGGACCAGTCCTTACGGGCGCGGTTGTCCGGACGGAGGCGTGGCGCGTGGAGATGGCTGAGAAGGGGGACGCCCCGACTGCCGCAGCAGTGGTGGGCCCGGACGGCGTGATCAGCGGCTGGAGTGAGGGCGGGCGGCTGCTGCTGGGCTGGACGGCGCAGGACACGGTGGGGCGCCCGGTGACCGACCTGCTGGTCGATCCCCCGCCCGGCTTCCCCGCGAGCCACGCGGACGGCCCCGACCAGACGGGATTCATGCCGGTGCGGCACCGGGACGGTTCCACGCTGGACGCCGTGGTGACGGCTCACCCGCTGCACGGCACCGACGGCCGGCCGCTGGGCCACGCGGTGACCCTGCAGCGCTGGGGGCGCCGGCCGGTGATCGCCGACCGGGCCTTCGAGCAGTGCCCCTTCGCTCTGGGCGTCTACGACCCTGGCCTGCGGTTCCTGTGGATCAACGCCTCCTCGGGCCGGGTGATCGCGCACTCCGAGGAGCAAGTGCTCGGTAAGAAGTACCGCGAGGTGTTTCCCGAATTCGACCGCTCGCTGTTTCCCGAAAGGGACGACAAGCCCTACACCGACAAGGTCTCCGAGGTGGCGAGGACAGGCGTGCCCGCCCGCCTCATCACCGTCTTCCAGCCGCAGGGCAGCAACTACGCGAACGCGTGGGCCACCAGCATCTGGCCCGTCCGGGACGCGAAGGGCCAGGTCCGCGCGGTCGCCAACTGGGGCTTCGACATGAGCGCCGAGTACTGGGCCCGGCAGCGTCTGCTCCTCCTCAACAAGGCCAGCGGCGACATCGGCCGGACACTCGACGTGATCGGCACCGCCCAGGAACTGGCCACGACCTCGGTGCCGGGATTCGTCGACCTCGTCAGCGTGGATCTCTTCGACGAGGTGCTGCGCGGAGAGGAACCGCCCTCCGTGGCCGCGTTCACCCCCGGCGAGACGATCAGGCTCAGCCGTGCCGCCCAGTACAGCGTGAAGGAGGGCGCCGACCGGGCTCCGGAGCCCACGACGCCGGTCACGCACCACCTTCCCGATTCCGTCGCCGCCCGCTGCATGGTCACCGGCCGGTCCACGGTTCAGCTCGCCGCCGAGCCCGACCAGGGCGGCGAATGGGCCTTCGGGCCGGGCATCGCGGCCGACCCGGCCCACTGGCCGCCGGGCAACCCGCTGATCGACGAGTCCCTCGCCGCGGACGGGGTGACCGGCCGGATCACCGTGCCGCTCAGGGCCCGCGGCGCGCTGCTCGGCGTCGTCGCGTTCGAGCGCAGCGACCGGCCCGAGAGCTTCACCGCCGATGACCTGATCCTCGCCGAGGAACTGACCGCCAAGGCGGCCGTCGCCATCGACAACGCCCGCCGCTACTCGCGTGAGCGCACCACCGCGCTGACCCTGCAGCGCAGCCTGCTGCCACAGCGGCTGCCGAGCCAGGAGGCGATCGAGGTGGCCTCCCGGTACCTGCCCGCGGGAACCGGCGCGGAAGTGGGCGGCGACTGGTTCGACGTGATCCCGCTGTCCGGCGCCCGGGTGGCGCTGGTCGTCGGCGACGTCGTCGGCCACGGCCTGCACGCCTCGGCCAGCATGGGCCGGCTGCGTACGGCGGTCCGCACCCTGGCCGACGTGGACCTGCCGCCGGACGAGCTGCTGACCCACCTGGACGACCTGGTCATCCACCTTTCCAGCGATGTCCAGTCGGCCGGCCACTTCCAGCCCGCCGGCGAGTTCGGGGCCACCTGCCTGTACGCCGTCTACGACCCGGTCTCCCGCCGCTGCACCCTGGCGAGCGCCGGCCATCCGCTGCCGCTGATCATCTCCCCGGACGGAACCAGCACTCCCGTGTCCGTGCAGCCCGGTCCGCCGCTCGGCATCGGGGGGCTGCCCTTCGAGTCGGTCGAGGTCGAACTGCCCGAGGGCAGCCTGGTCGCCCTCTACACCGACGGGGTGATGGAGAACCGTGAGATGGACGTCGACCAGCGCACCGCCGAACTGCTGCGGGTTCTGAAGGAGCCGGGCGCCTCACTGGAGAGCCTCTGCGACACGGTCATGGACGCCATGCTCCCCGAAGACCGCAGCGACGACGCCGCCCTGCTGCTCGCCCGTACCCAGGCCCTGGATCCCCAGCACGTCGCGGACTGGGACGTCGAGCCCGACCCGGCTCAGGTGCCGCGCGCCAGGAAGTTCGTGCTGGACCAGTTGGACGCCTGGGGCCTGGAGGAGGCGGCGTTCGTCACCGAGCTGGTCGTCAGCGAGCTGGTCACCAACGCCATCAGATACGGCGAGCCGCCGATCAAGCTGCGGCTGATCCGCCACACCTCCCTGATCTGCGAGGTCTCCGACGCCAGCGACACCGCACCACACCTGCGCCGGGCGCGCGCCTTCGACGAGGGCGGCCGGGGCCTGCTGCTCGTCGCCCAGCTCACCCAGGGCTGGGGCACCCGGCAGACCACCAACGGCAAGACGATCTGGTGCGCGCAGACCTTCACCGAGCCGCCGGCTCCCTGAGCCCCGAGGCCGCCGGTACCTGCCCGTGTCCCTGTCCCTGTCCCTGCCCGTGCCCCTGTCCTGTCCCTGCCCGGCCGCTACCCGAACAGGCGCCGCTGGATCTCCCGCCGGTAGTCCTCCAGCGTCCTGTTGAGATGCGCCGCCGTGGCCTCGGCCGCCTCGTCGGGCCGGCCGTCGCGAATGGCCCGGTAGATCGCCTCGTGTTCCTCGACCGCGCGCTCGGTGCCCTCACCGAACGTGTCGTGGATGCCGATGGCGCTGGACTGCCGCTGCAGCCGGCGTGCGTCGCGCACGGCACTGGCGAGGAAGGCGTTGTGCGAGGCGGCGGTCACGGCCGCGTGGAAGTCCTCGTCCGCCTGGTTGAACTCGTCGATCTGCCTGTGGACGAATCCGTGCCGGCACTGCTGCACGGCGACCTCGATGGCGCGCAGCTCGGCGGGGGTGGCACGGGTCGCCGCCAGACTGCTGGCGGCCATCTCCTGAACCCTGCGGAACTCGAACAGCATCAGCACGTGGTCGATGTCGACGGGACGGAAGAAACCTCCCCACCGGCTGGTGACGAGCATGCCCTCGTCGTCCGCGACGAACAGACCGCGCCCCTTGTGCGCCCGGACGCGGCCGAGCGCCGAGAGGATCTTCACGGCTTCCCGTACCACTGCCCTGCTGGTGTCCAGCGTCTTGGCCAGGTCGATCTCCGTGGGCAGCCGGTCACCCGGCACCAGGCGCCCCTGGGCGATGTAGTCGAGGATCTGCTCGGCCACGATTTCGTAGCCGGGCCGGTAGGCACCGCGCGCCTCGTCCGAGCGGTTCGCCGCAGCCGTCTCCACGGGAGAGGGCTGCACAGGCGGGGCCGCTTCGGTCAAGGGCGTGTCGTTCATCTGTCCTACCTCCGGATGGCTCGAAGAGGCGACTCATCGCTGTGGCGCCGATCGCATCGTACCTCTGCACAGCAATGAGTCGTATTCATCTGGCGCAACCTCAGGCAATGAATTCCGGGACCGATTCGGGCAATTGACACTTTGCCGAATGATTCTCGGCGTCGCGGTCTGAGATATCTCCCGCAAACCGTCGAGAAGAATGCTGGAGTGACCTCGACCCGCCTTCGATAGGGCGGCTAATAGCGGGAGGGCGCCCGGAACATGCGGGACATGGCCGCTCAGCGACCTCAACGAGATGGCGCCGGGCGGACAGGACAACGACGGGCGCGACATCACAGACTGCCGGAAGTGGATGAGCCCGGAGAGGGCCGGGCCGGGCACTCCGCCAGTGCCGGACGATCCTTCGTCCGCACCGCCGGCAGCCAGGCCGTGGTCTGGCCCTTCTCCCCCGTGAGTCGCACCCTGTACCACCGCACCGAGCGTGTGCCCGCCTCGTCGGCGACCGGCGTCCCCTGCGAGAACTGGCAGTCGGCGGTCAGGACGTCGCCGTCCCACACCCTGGTCAGCACGACGTTGTAGGCGGCGTACGGCTTCGAGGGGTCGATGGCGAGTCCGAGGCTGCACAGGTTGTCACGGTCGCCGAGCCGCTGGCACGAACGCTCGGCGTTGTACACCTCGATGCGCGCGGTCGGTACGACGTTCGCCGTCGCCCCGCCCCGCCGCGACGCGTCGCCGCTGCCCGGTGACCGGTCGTCGTCGCTGCCGAACTGGAGCCATCCGAAGGCGCCCACCCCGCCGACGGCCACCGCCAGCGCGGCGGCTGCCAGGACCTTGCGTCTGCGCCGTGCTCCGGGCGGCGGCGCAGCTCGCTCCTGCTCGGCCCGGATACGGCCCAGCAGGCTCTCGGCGGTGTGCGCGGCGCGGTCGGTGTGCGCCGGGCTGAGGCAGTCCGCCGCCAGCTCACGCCAGAAGGGCGGCACGCGCAGATCCATGCGCAGCGGTGCCCGTCCGTCGGCGTACTCCTGGGCGGCGGCGCCGCGGGCCGCCGGTGTGGCACCGGGAAACGGCGAGGCGCCCTGGGTGAAGACCTGGTGGATCATCACGCCCAGCGCCCAGATGTCGGTGCTCTGGCGCACCTGCACGCCTCGCTCGCCCAGCGACGCCTGCCAGCGTTCCGGCGGCAGGTAGTCAGGGGTGCCCAGGGGCGGTATGTAGGCGTGGGTGCCGGTCAGCTCCACGGAGAGGCCGAAGTCCGCCAGCCGTGCCGATCCGTCCGCCATGATCAGGACGTTGTCGGGCTTGAGATCTCCGTGCACCCAGCCCAGTCCGTGCAGGTGCGCCAGTCCTTCGCAGATCTCGGTGAGCAGCCGCGCTCCCTCTCGCTCCGAGAGCGGCTCTTCCTCGGGCGGGGTCGAGGATCGCGCGTCGGACGGCGAGGCGTCGGCCCGACCGGCGGCCGACGAAGCCTCCAGCCATTCGCGCAGGCTTCGTTCGGCCCGCTCCATCACGAGCACCACGGCCCCGTCGAAGGCCGAACCGGCGGACTCGCCCAGCGTGATGGAGTCGAACAGCCGAATAAGCCGGGGATGCCGGGTGCGCCGGCTGATCTCGGTCTCGCGCCGGCCTGTCTCCACCAGTCCGCGCGCCTGACGCGGCGCGAGCCCGGCCGTGGGCAGGAACTTGAGCGCGACCTCCGTCGGGACTGTCTCCCCGCGCCCGGCCGACCCGGTACCGCTCCCGCTACCGTCCTCGCTACCGTTCGCGTCGCCGCCGGCGTCCGGATCGTCGGCACGCCTGGCCGCGTACACCGTCCCCCATCCACCGGCCCCGATCAGGTCGGTGACCTCCCACTCGCCGACCCGGTAGCCGCGCGGGATCATCTCCACGGATCCGCTGTTCACCCTCCCGCCACCCCCGTCCGCCGCTCGCATCCGGGCTGGTTCCGCAGCCGCTCGACGATCTGGGAGGTGGTCGCCACCGCCACCACGGACTCGTCGCGCAGCTGTGGCTCGCACGCCCCTTCCGGGTTCTCCCCCAGGTACGTCCGGGACGCACTGAGGTTGCTCAACTGCCAGTGGTCCTCCGCCACCCGGACCTCTCCCGCGAGCCGGGACACCGCCGGATTCACCGGCCGCAGATCTACGGGAACGGACGCGGAGCCGCGGCCGAAGCCGACGAGGTCCCCCGGGCCGATCCGGAGGCTCACCGGCTCGGGCGCGGCCATGGACGGCGTCCTCCCGTCCGACGGAAGGTGAACCCGTACGCCGTCCATGGTCTTTGTCTCCTCCTCGAATTCCTGGCGCCCACCGTCCCCCACCAGGTTGCGGCCGTGGGCGCTCCCGGTGGAATCGGGCCCGGAGGGGTGAACCCGCTTCCCAGGAGGGGCCGTTGTGCGGACTCGCCGGCCCGCCGCGCGAGCAGGCGGGAGCCTGCGACATCGGCAGTGCTCCGGCGACGGCATGCTGATCACGCTCACGTTCGGTTCCCCCGTCTGATTCCCTGCAACGAGCGAGTGCGGCAGTGCCCGGCCTCAAGGCAGGAGGGTCAGTCCGGCGACCAGGGCAGCGTTCAGAACATTCACACGCCGGCACCCTCGTTGTCATGGCTTTCAGGCATGCGGAATCTCATCGCGCCGATAAGATAATCCTCATGGATGAGGAAATGGGCAACTGCCATAGCCGATAAGCGTTTTGAGAAGGCGACGGAACCGTCCGTCCACCAGTTGCGTCTATTCGTGGTGCTCAGTGAAGAGCTCCATTTCCGGCGCGCCGCCACACGTCTGTTCATCACGCAGTCCGCGCTCAGCCAGCAGATCAGGGACCTGGAACAGCGTCTGGGGGTAAAGCTGTTCGAGCGCACGAGCCGTGCGGTCGCCCTCACCGCCGCCGGACGGGCCCTGCTCCCCGATGCGCGAGCAGCCGTCGACGCCGTGACCCGGGTGCGGAGGATGGCCGACGCCCAGGCGCGCCAGCTTTCGGACCAGCTCGTCGCGGGAACCATCGGGGCCGAGGCCGCCATGCCGCACACCCGCGCCGTCCTGCGCCAACTGCTGGACCAGCATCCCCGGATGACGCTGCGGGTGGTCAGCCTCAACTTCGCCGATCACCTCGCCGCTCTCGTCCGGCAGGAGGTCGACGTGATGTTCCTACGGCCCCCCGTCCCGGCCGGCATAGAGGTGCGCCATCTCGCCACCGAGCCTCGCGTGGCCTGCCTTTCCGCCGACGATCCGCTGGCCGCCCTGCCCAGCGTCTCCCTGGCGCAGTTGGCCGGCCGGCCCGTGGTCGCCATGCCGGCGGAGGTGCCGCGGGTGTGGTGGGACTTCTGGGCGGTGGACCCGCGCCCCGACGGCAGCACCGTGCGGTACGGGCCGGTAGCCACCGACATGGAGGCCCTGCTGCACGCCGTGGCCGAGGGCGAGGCGATGTGTTTCCTCCCGGCAGCCGCACGCGACTTGTTCCCCCGCCCCGGCATCCGCTACGTCGACGTCACCGATCTCACCCCCTGCAGTGCCGCCCTGGCCTGGCTTGCCGAGCGCCGCGACGAACCCGCCATCGCCGCCGTACGCGAGGCAGCGCGCGCCGTTCTGGGCCGATAGCGCACGGTCAGCGTGACCCGCTGTGCGGTGCTTCGAGCCGCCGTCCGCGAGTCCGAGCGGCCGACACCACACCTCCGGCGCCTGTCGAGCGCGACAGTGTGCGCGGCCGGCGAACCACCGGCCGCGCACACTTGGTACGGCTCGACGCCCCCTGCCTCCGTCGCGCCGCACCCGGATGGTCCTGGTCCCCGGCTTCTCCCTCGGGACCGGGACCCTGATGGTCAGGACACCGTCCTTGTACTCCGCGGTCGCCTCCTGGCCCGTGGCCCCGGCCGGCAGGCGGACGGAACGGGCGAAGGTGCCGTAGCGGAACTCGGTGCGGTGCTTCGTGCTTCTCTCCGGGCCGTCCGGACGGCCGTATCCACTGTTCGGCCCCTGCCTCGGTGCTCCGCCGTCGCCGCTGCGCCATCGGGCCCGACGTTGCGCCGCTCGTCAGGCGTGGGGCACAACCGCGACCGGTGCGGAGGCGTGCTGAAGCACGGCGTCAGTGACCGGGCCGATGCGGCTGCCGACCGGGGCGTGGCGCCTCTTCCGTCCGACGACGACCAGCGCCGCGTCCCGTGAAGCGTGCACGAGATGACGGCCGGCCCCGCCGACGACTGCTTGCGCTGTCACCTCCACGTCAGGGAACTTGTCCTTCCAGGGCCGCAGGAGGTCAGTCAGCCCCGGGTTCCAGCCATGGATCACCCGCAGACCGGCCGCGCGACACCGGGCGGCCTCGAACGCGAACTCGATGACGGCGTCGCCCGGGTCCTCGACGTCCAGCCCGAGAACCACGTCGCGGTACGGAGTACTCGTCGCCCCCGTACCTGTGGCATCCGGCAGATGCTCGTCCTCCGCGTGCCCGCCCGCACGCACGAGAACGACGGGCCGCTCGGTACGCGCCACCACGGCCAGCGCGACGGAGCCGACCAGGAACCCGGCCACCGCGCCGAGACCCCTGGATCCCAGGACCAGCAATCCGGCTTCCTCGGTGGTCGCCAGCAGGGCCAAAACGGCCCCCTCTACCACCTGCCCGGTCGTGACACGGACGCCGGGATGGAGCCGCGCGACCCGGGACTCCGCCTCGCGCAGCAGGTCAGCGGCCCACTGACGCCGCGCGTCGATCACGGCCGACGCAGGATCGCCCACGAAAGACGGGTACGCCGAGGCCGACGACATAGACCCGCTCACCCATCTCGGCTGGAGCGTGGTCGTGACGGGCTACGCGCGGCTGGTCACCGATCTGCGGGAGCTGGCCCGCTATCAGGCCTTGCTGCGCCCCTGGAGCACGCAGAGCATGGATCACGCCGTCCGTATCCGCCCCGATCTGGTCACCGGCCTCCGTCTGACGGCACCTGACTGAGCACCCGCATCCGCCCTTGTCCGGCCGCCCACCGGCAGTCGTGCGGCACCGGCGCGACGGCATACCGCGAAACGGCGCGCTTCACCGGGCCGGGCATCAGCGGCGCGATCCGCACCCTGATCGGCGATCACCCGCACGCTGCGGCGGCGGTGAGCCGGCAGAGTCCTCACCCACGTCAGCGGACGAGCCGACCGGTCCGCTCCCGGCAGAGAGCCCGTCACAGGGCCCGGCAGAGAGGTCGACTCGCACGCGAACGGCACGTGGTCGTAGGTCCGTTGCTCCTCCGCGCCCGCGAGGCGAGGGACCGCCGGTCCGCCGGTGCGGGCCGGCCGGTCCCCCAACGGCCGAGCCCCGGGCCGCCCGTCATCCCTGGGGCACCAAAACCACCGGGCAGTGCGCCCGGTGCAGGAGCGTGTGGGCGACCGGTCCCAGTCGCGGACCGAACACGCTCGTCCGGCGGTGGGCGCCGATGACAGCCACGGCGGCCTCCCGGGTGGCCTCCAGCAGGGCGTCCGCAGGGGCCGTGCGGACCGTGCGGGTGTCGACCACGACGTCCGGGTGCCGGTCCCGCAGACGGGTGAGGGCATACCGCGGCACGGCCTCCTCCGCCCGGACCTCGCGGACCAGGCGTTCCTGGCCCGGACTGCGCGCCGGTACGAGGGAGGGCGGTTCGGGGGCGATGTGCCGATGGCTCCAGGAATGCACGACGCGGAGGATCGCGCTACGGCGCTCGGCCTCCTGAAAGGCGTAGGCAGCCGCTTCGGCGTCGAGGTCGTCCTCCAGCCCGAGCAGTACGTCCCGCCCGTCGTCGCACGGGTGATCCCCGCGTACGACCAGCAGCGGTCCCCGCGTGAGCGCGGCCAGCCTCATCCCCACCGATCCGAACGCCGCGCCGGTCAGCCCGCCCCCGTCGCGTGTTCCGACAACCGTCAGGTCCGCGGTCGCGCTCTCCCGCGCCAGCGCGTGCACCACGCCGCCTTCCACGGCGACGGTTTCCACCGGCAGCCCCGGATGCCGCCGCCGTATCCGCGACGCCGCGGAACAAAGGACCGGTGCCGCCCCGTCACGGTCGGGGACCGCGTACAGCACGCGCAGGGCGACACCGTGCCGTACGGCCTCCACCGCGGCCCAGTCCGACGCCCGTACCGAGTTCAAGGAGCCGTTCACTCCCACGACTATGTGACGCGAGGTCATGGCCGTCCCTCCCCTATCTGTGGGTGACTGTCCGACGGAGGCTTCGCGGGCCGCGGTCACGGCCTCCATGGACGATGCTCCTCGGGCTCCGACGCCTGCGGCAGACGCCGAGCGGGCCCGACCGAGCGCCGAACGGCCCTTGTGACACGGGTCGTTCAGAAGGCAAGGGGAACGCCGTCGTACAGGGTCCTCCTGCGGCGAGTTCGCGACCGGTGACCAGGTCCGGGTCGATACGCACGAAGATCTGCTTGGGCGCCGGCGCCCAGGAACGCGGACCGGTGCGCAGCAGCCGTTCGTGCTCGGCGAGGTCGGTGATCAGGCCGGCTGCTCCGGTGACCACGACGCTCCAACCGGAGTTCGTGGCCGCGTCGACCTGGTTGGCCTCGAAGGCGACCACCGCTCCATCGACCGCGCGCACCAGGTCCGAGGCGGCCGAGGTGCGCACCAGCACCGCGCCGTCGCTGTCCAGAGCGAAGTTGACCGGCAGGACCGCCGGCAGGGCGTGCCGGGTGTACACGATCCGTCCCACGGGCACCTTGGCCAGCAGGCGCAGGCACTCCCGCCGGTCGAGTTCGCGGAATCCGTCGTTGGCATCCATGTGCCTTCTCGTCTCTCACCTGGTGAGTCGGGGTCGCGCCGGTCCGTCGTCACACCATCGTCGAACCGTGGGGACCGATGGCCGCCGGCCAGGGAGCCATCGGTCCCTGGCCGGCCCGGGAAGAACCCGGTTCAGACCGTGATGCGGCGTCCCGTGACGGCGTACGGTTCGACGCGCATCCACACGTCACGGCGACCGCCGGCCCACGGCGTGCTGTAGGCCTGCCGCGCGAGCCGTTCCGCCTCTTCGGGATCCGTCACGACGCGTGCGTGGCCCCGTACCAGCACGCTCCAGCCCTGGCTGAACGCGTCGTCGATGCGATCGATCTCGAAGGCGACCTTGTTGCCGGCCCCGAGCGACGGCGTCGCGCCGCGTGCGGTCCTGAAGACGATCGTGCCGTCGATGACGCTGTAGTTGACGGGGACGATCACCGGCCCCTGGGCGGTGGACACCGCCAGCCTTCCGACGCCGTGCGACGAGAGCAGGTCGCCGCACTCGGTCCGGCTCAGCTCGGTGAATGCGGGAGTGCGCCCGGCCCGTCCGGGGCCCGGTGGCCGATCGGCGTCCCCTCCGGTGAGCGACGCGAGCGTGGTCTCCAGGACTCCCGCCAGTCTGAGCAGCGCGCCTTGACCCGGCCCGGTGACGGCATGCTCCTCCAGGTGCTGCAGATAGCCGGGGTCCATGCCCGCACGGGTGGCCGTCTCCTCGCGGGTCAGCCCCAACTGGGCCCGGCGTGCGGTGAGTCGACGCCCCAGGTCGCCCGAGGGTCGTCCCTCCGTCACCGTGGGCTGATTCGGTTCGGCCATGCCCTTCACGTCCTTTCGTCAGGTCGCCCGGACAGCGACCTCTTCGTGCGACTGCTCTCCGAGGACCACCTTGAGCGCGCCGGTGTCGGCGGGCAGAGTCATTCATCTCGCTCCGCACCGTCCCTCGCTTCGCACGCTGAGCCGAGTTGCCCTATAGATCCAGCTTGTCCCGGTACACACCTGGTCCGCTTGGGCCGTCCGGCCCTCCCCGCCCGCCGGACGGTCCTTCCTCGCCAGGCGCGACGGCCGGTGGCGCGGAGGGGGCACGTCGACTGCGGTCGACGGCAACGCCGCCTCCCCGCCCTCCGGGGTTCCGGCCGGCGCAGGGATCGCGAACCCCGTCCCCTGCCGTCAGCCGAGCCCTCGCGGGTGGGCGTCCGGCGCGCCGGTGACCTCCCGCAGCACCCGCGCGACTGCGCGGCGAGGTGTGGCCGGACCGTCCGGACCGTAACCGAGGCGTATGAGCAGCTGCGGATGCGTGCTGCCGTCGCAGGCGTCGACCAGGCAGTCCCGCAGGTCGTCCCACTCCGCCGCCTGATCCAGCACGGAAGCGCGCAGGCCGCACGCCGTCGCGACGAGCCAGAGGCGCTCGAGGGCCTGGCCGGCGCGCAGCCGGTCGACTCGGCGATCGTGTTCGGTCGTCAGCAGGGCAATGGACGGGTCCGGTTCGAAGGGCCGTGCGGTGAGTCGTTCCGGATGCCGCTGCGCGGTGAAGTCCCGCAGTGGGATCCGCCCCCGGGCGTCCTGCGGGCCCAACGCCGTGCGCGGCAGACCTGTGTCGGGCATCGGCTCCAGATCGCGGTGCACCCATTGACGGCCCTCGGCCGCCCGGTCGGCATCAAGGCGGTTACGCCGTTCGGCCTCCGCCGTCAGGCGCAGGAGACGAGTCGTCTCGGCCGCTCCGCAGAAGCGCAGTGCCGCGCCTTCCGCACGAGCCACCGTGCTGAGTTCGTCGCGCACGGCCACAGGGAGCGGCCGGTCCGAGAACGGGAAGCGGCTGCTGTGCCTGCGCCAGATCGCCTCGAAGAGGTCGGCGCCGCGCTCCCCCTCCTGGTCGGCCACGAGCTCGGCGAGCCGCACGGTGGCGAGCAGGCCGGGGTCGTCATGGCGGGGCAGCAGCCGGGTGACGGGTGACCAGCCGAAATGGGCCAGGGCGACCCGCAGGTTGAACACGCAGGCCCCCACCGAAAGAAGCACGGCACGGCCCGTCGGGTCGACGTGCCGCACGCCCCGGCCGGGAGCGGCCCGCACCTGGAACGTGAGCGTGTCGGAGTCCAGCCCGAAACGCCACGGCTGGATGTTGTGGATCGAGGGCGCGGCGACCGCGGCGGAGACGCAGGTCTCCACCAGCGCGGCGTCGAACACTGTGCTCTCCATCGTGCCCTCCCCGTACCGGGCCTCGGACGGCATGCCGTGGGCACGAGCATGGGTGCCTCGCCGCTCCGTCGGCAGGGGCCGTAGGTCCTGTACCGGGGGCCGGTCGGGCCTCACGGCCCCTTGGGCTGAACGGCCCGGCCCGCCCTCGGGGTGGGTCCCGAGCGGCCCCGCGGGGGCACCTGGTCGGCCCATGTCGCGGCAGGCGCGCGGCTGTCACGCTACGAGAGCGTCACCACGGCGACGAGGAGGTGCGGACCGATGACCACGAGCGAGAACGCGAGGAAATGGCTGTGGCGGTGGCGGAACAACCCGCTACGGCGGCGCGACGACCTCGTGGAGGCGTGGATCGTGCTGGCGGTGTGGGCCGTCGTCGCCGTGGGTGGCACAGTCTCGGGACTGATGACGGCCCATGCCGCACTTGACGTGTTCGCACATCAACGAGCCGACCGGCAGACGGTCCGAGCCGTCCTCCTGGCCGACGTGCAACGCGCCGCCGTCGCCCGGGGCGGCAGCACCGACCGCAGGATGACGTCCGTGAGCTGGATGACGCCCGAGGGCGCGACCCGTACCGGCCGAACGCTGGTGGACAACGGCCTCAAAGCCGGAGCACACGTCACGGTCTGGCAGGACGGCCAAGGCCGTCTCACCGTCGCGCCGCCGACCACCGCGGAGGCGACGATCGAGTCGGGCTCCCTCGGCATCGCGGCCGTGACCTCCTTCGCCGGCCTGGCGTTCGACACCGGAGCGGTCGTCCGGTGGCGGCTCGAACGGCGCCGTATCGACCAGTGGGGCCTGGAATGGGAGCTGGTGGGACCGCGGTGGGGCCACAAGACCGGCTGACCGCGCCGTGGAATGCGAGCTCCGGGCCGAGAGACACAGCCCGGAGTTTTCGCCGCGTGTCCGAGGCGTGGGTCGCTCCGCGCCGGAAAGGCGGACTGTGATGGACCGAATGATCCTTGTCTGTGCCGGCCCGTCGGCACGCGACCGCTCGGCCGTCGTCGAGTGGGCGCGTGAGGAGGCGCGGCTGCGGCGTCTGCCGATGCGTGTCGTTCCCTGGCCACCACCGGAGGCCGGCGCGACGGACATCGTCGTGTGCGCCATGCCCGGTGAGGAGGCCGCCGACGGTCGGCCGCTCGGCTCGGGCCGTCCGCCGGCGGGCGGGGCCCCGGACCGTCCGCTGGTGGTGGTTCCCGGCGCCCCCGCGTCCTCCCGTCGTTCGGAGAAGGTCCTCCTCGGAGTGGACGCCCGCCACCCTTCGGACAGCGCCGTCCTCTTCGCCTTCGACAGTGCCCGGATCCGCGGGGTACGCCTGCACGTCGTCCACGCCTGGGCCCTGCCTTCCGATGCCGCCGCATGGCCGTTCGGCGTTCCGGAGGAGGAACGCGCGACCTGGGAGGACCACGAGGTCCAGCTGCTGGCCGACGTGCTGCGTCCGTGGCGCGAGAAGTACCCGGAAGTGGCGGTCCAGGAAGACGTCCTCCTCCTCGATCCGGCTCAGGCGCTGCTCCACAATGGCGAACACGCCGCGCTCGTCGTGGTGGGCGCCAAGCCCGGTACCGAGTGTGGCGAGGTCGTGCCGGCCCTCCTGCGCGGGGCCACGCGCCCCGTGGCCGTGGTGCCGACCCGGGCGCAGACGTGACCGATGCGATGGGGCCGGCCCCGGTACCCGGTTCGAACCGGGTACCGGGGCCGCGGCGATGGGCGTGCCTTCCGTCTGCTATGTGCCTTCCGTCTGTTAGCCCTGTGTCAGGGCAGCGGCCACACGTTCCGTCCACGTCTCGATCGCGCCGAAGTCCCGGAAGTCACCTCCTTTTCCGGAGCGGAGGATCATCCCCGCCATTCGTCCCTGGGCGCCATCTTCCAGGCACCCTCCGAAGGTGATGTGGTCGCGGACCCCCAGCCGGGTCATGGCCCGCCGCACGCCGCGCACCGGCGGGATGTTCCGCTCGGAGGCCGAGGCGTCGAGCGGTCCGCTGCTGAAGAACCACACCGGGCGCTCCGCCAGCACATGACGGTGGCGACGAACGAAGCACCGCGCGTCCTTGTGCCAGCGGCCGGCGTACAGGGCACCGCCGACCACGACCGCCTCGTACGGCGCCACACCGGTGACGGCCCGCGCCGGGAGAACGTCGACCGTCAGTCCGGCCTCGCGCAGGACGTCGGCGACGGCTTCGGCTGTCCGGGCCGTCGATCCGTTCGTCGTTCCGTAGGTGACCAACACGGTGTCGGTCATGGCGTTCCGCCTCCTCTCACAGTCGGCGCAGCCAGTCGTCGGCCACGCCGTGCGTCGCCTGCGCCGCTTCCTCGGTACGCGGGCGAGCGTCGTCCAGCCGGTAGGCGAGATGGCCGACCACGTCGACGACGCCGTCGATCCGGCGGGTCATGGCCACGGCGATCTCCGTCTCGCTCTTGCGTTCCATGTGTCCGGTGAGCGTCACCACGCCCTTCGTCACGGAGACCAGACGGATGCCGAAGATCCGCGACCACGGAGCCGAAGGGCCCTGATCCCAGGGGCCGTTGGGCCAAGAACGGCACGCGGGACACGCGGCCTCCCGCCGTGGTCCTCACGCCGGTGGATCCATACCGACGGGTCAGTAGACCTTCAGCCCCTGTCCACGGAACTGATCCCGCACGCGCTCGACCAGTTCGGGCTCCGGAGTGGGCGTGTCCTTCAGCGGGAAGGGGATCTCGAGAGCCCCGTACTTCGCGGCCCCGAGTTTGTGGAACGGCAGCACGTCGACCCGCTCCACCGCTTCGAGCCCCGCGACGAAGCCGGCCAGTGCGTCTATGGCCGACGGATCGTCGGTCCAACCCGGAACGAGGACGTGACGGATCCACATCGGGACGCCGAGACGGTCGAGACGCGTGGCGAAGTTGAGGGTGGGAGCAAGGCGGCCGCCGGTCAGCTTCCGGTACGTGCCCACGTCGAAGGCCTTGATGTCCAGCAGGACCAGGTCGGTGGCGGCGAGGAGCTCGTCGGTGGCGCGGGCGCCGAGGAAGCCGGAGGTGTCCAGGGCGGTGTGCAGACCGGCTTCCTTGCAGCGGCGCAGCACCTCTCCGGTGAAGGCCGGCTGGAGCAGCGGCTCTCCTCCGGTGATCGTCACGCCGCCACCGGCGGTGGTGATGAAGGCCCGGTACTTCTCGATCTCCGCCATCACCTCGTCCACCGTCGTCTCCCTGCCGTCCCGCATGTGCCAGGTGTCGGGGTTGGCGCAGTACAGGCAGCGCAGGGGGCAGCCGCTCACGAAGAGGACGAACCGGGTCCCGGGACCGTCCACGCCCGTGGACAGGTCCCAGGAGTGGATCCGGCCGGTCGTCACGGCCGTCACAGCGTTCCGTGGAAGGTACGGCTGATCACGTCGAGCTGCTGCTCCCGCGTCAGGCGGACGAAGTTGACCGCGTATCCGGAGACCCGGATGGTCAGCTCCGGGTACTTCTCGGGGTGTTCCATGGCGTCCTCCAGCACCTCCCGGTTCAGCACATTGACGTTCATGTGGAAACCGCCGGAGGACATGTAGGCGTCGAGGATGCCCACCAGGTGTCCGGCACGCTCCTGTGGGGCGTGCCCGAGCCCTTCCGGGGTGATGGTGGTCGTCAGTGAGATGCCGTCGCGGGCCTGCTCGTACGGAAGCTTGGCGACGGAGAGCGCGGAGGCGGCCACGCCGTGCCGGTCACGGCCGTTCATCGGGTTGGCACCCGGGGCGAAGGGCTGGCCGGCCCGGCGCCCGTCGGGGGTGTTGCCGGTGTGCTTGCCGTAGACGACGTTGGAGGTGATGGTCAGCACCGACTGGGTGTGTTCGGCGTCCCGGTAGGTGGGGTGCCGGCGGACCTTGGCCATGAAGGACTCCACCAGGCCGACGGCCAGGGAGTCGGCGCGGTCGTCGTTGTTGCCGTACGCCGGGAACTCGCCCTCGGTCACGAAGTCGACGGCCAGGCCTGTGGCGTCCCGGATGACCTTGACCCGGGCGTACCTGACGGCGGACAGGCTGTCGGCGGCGACGGAGAGCCCGGCGACGCCGCAGGCCATGAACCGGTGCACGGGATGGTCGTGCAGCGCCATCTCCAGGCGCTCGTAGGCGTACTTGTCGTGCATGTAGTGGATGACGTTGAGGGTGTTGACGTACGTCCGCGCCAGCCAGTCCAGGACACGGTCGTACGCCGCCGACAGCTCCTCGAAGTCCAGGTACTCGCCCGTCAGCGCGGGCGTCCCGGGGGTGACCTGGTCGCCCGTCATCTCGTCACGGCCGCCGTTGACGGCGTAGAGCAGTGCCTTGGCCAGGTTGACGCGGGCGCCGAAGAACTGCATCTCCTTGCCGACCGCCATGGCGGAGACACAGCAGGCGATGGCGGCGTCGTCGCCGTTGCGGGGGCGGATGAGCTCGTCGGACTCGTACTGGACGGCGCTGGTGTCGATGGAGACCTGGGCGCAGAACTCCTTGAAGCCGGCGGGCAGCCGCGGCGACCACAGCACGGTCAGGTTGGGTTCGGGGGCGGGGCCGAGGTTGTAGAGGGTCTGGAGGAAGCGGAAGGAGGTGCGGGTGACCAGTGTGCGGCCGTCGTCTCCGACACCACCGATCGACTCGGTCACCCAGGTCGGGTCGCCGGAGAACAGGGCGTCGTACTCGGGGGTGCGCAGGAACCGGACGATCCGCAGCTTGATCACGAAGTCGTCGATCAGTTCCTGGGCGCGGGACTCGTCGATGGTTCCCGCGTCCAGGTCCCGCCGGAGGTAGACGTCGAGGAAAGTCGACGTGCGGCCCAGCGACATCGCGGCTCCGTTCTGCTCCTTCACCGCTGCGAGGTAGCCGAGGTAGAGCCACTGCACGGCCTCGTGCGCGGTGACCGCAGGACGGGACACGTCACAGCCGTAGGTCGCCGCCATCCGGGTCAACTCGCCCAACGCCTTTACCTGCTCGGCGAGTTCTTCCCGGTCACGGATGACGTGCTCGCTGGATGGCCGGCCGTCCAGCAGAGCCTTCTCCGCCCTCTTGGCCTCGATCAGCCGGTCGGTGCCGTAGAGGGCGACACGCCGGTAGTCACCGATGATCCGGCCGCGGCCGTAGGCGTCGGGCAGCCCGGTGATGATGCCGACCTTGCGCGCGGTGCGCATGGTGGGCGTGTAGGCGTCGAAGACACCGTCGTTGTGGGTCTTGCGGTAGGTCCCGAAGACCTTGGTCACAAACGGGTCGGCCTCATAGCCGTACGCCTTCAGACTGTTCTCCACCATCCGCAGACCGCCGTTGGGCATGATCGCCCGCTTCAGGGGGGCGTCCGTCTGGAGACCGACGACCAGCTCCCGGTCCCGGTCGATCCAGCCGGGCTCGTGCGAGGTGATCGTCGACGGCGTCGCGGTGTCCACGTCGAGGATGCCGCGCGCCCGCTCCTCGGGGAACAGCGCACCGACCCTCTCCCAGACCGCCCGGGTGCGGGCCGTCGCACCGGTGAGGAAGGAGGCGTCACCCTCGTACGGGGTGTAGTTGGCCTGGATGAAGTCGCGCACGTCGATCAGCTCACGCCAGCGGGTCCCGGCGAAGCCGCGCCAGGCCTCGGTGGCCCGGTCGCCGACTGTCACGGTCGCGGTCATCGCCGTTCCTCTCCTCGGTTCGTGTCCTGCCCTTCGATGCTCGTCGTTCGTGATCGTCACGGGAAGTGCCGGACAGCGCCCGCGGGCGGGCCGTCCGGCCCCGGTCCGAGGGCCGGACGGCCCGGCTGCGCCCCGGGCCCAGGTGTCGGCCGGCCGCGAGATCCGGACGGATCAGGGTGCGCGACCGACCGTGCATGACCGACCCATCGGGACCAAAAGACCCGATAGCTGGACCATATGGCCCATGGTCCCCGTCCCGGGCCGGGCGGACGCTGGCCTTACACGTTCGAAGCCCCGCAAAGGGAGGCCCGTCATGCTCGCCAACCCCACCCCCGACATGGTGCGCTCGCTGTCCGTCGAACACCGCGAGCGGCTCATGCGCTTCGCCCGCGAGGTCACCGTCCCCCAGGGGACACGTCTGTTCGAGGAGGGCGGACACGCCGACCGCTTCTGGATCATCCGCACCGGCATGGTCGATCTCGACATGCACGTGCCGGGCCGTCGGTCGGCCGTCATCGAGAGCCTCGGCCACAACGAACTGGTCGGCTGGTCCTGGCTGTTCCCCCCGCACGCCTGGCAGATGGGCGCCGAGGCGACGACACCGGTGCGGGCCTACGAGTTCGACGCCACGGCCGTCCGGTCCATGTGCCAGGACGACCCGGCCCTCGGTCATGAGGTGAGCCAGTGGGTGGGCAAGGTCCTCGCCCACCGTCTGCGCTCCGCCAGGACCCGCCTCCTCGACCTGTACGCCCCTCACGGCTCCGGCAGCCTCATCTGAATCCGACCCGGCCGGTCCCGAACAGTTACCGGAGGAGAGGCCATGCACGGCACTCCGTACATCGTCAGCGATGTCATGACCCCCACGGTCGCCGCGATCGGGCGTGGAGCGGCCTTCAAGGAGATCGTGCGGCTGATGCAGGACTGGAAGGTCAGCGCCCTGCCCGTCATCGAGGGCGAGGGCCGGGTCGTCGGTGTCGTGTCCGAGGCGGACCTCCTGCCCAAGGAGGAGTTCCGGGACAGTGACCCCGACCGGTACACGCAGCTGCGCCGTCTGTCCGACCTGGCGAAGGCCGGGGCCGTGACCGCGGGCGAGCTCATGACCTCCCCCGCCCTCACCGTGCACCCGGACACCACGCTCGCCCAGGCCGCCCGGACCATGGCCCGCGAGAAGGTCAAGCGGCTTCCCGTGGTCGACGCCGTGGGCCTGCTGCAAGGCGTCGTCAGCCGGGCCGACCTCCTCAAGGTCTTCCTCCGCACCGACGAGGAGATCGCCGAGGAGGTTCGGCGCGAGGTCGTGTCCCACCTGTTCCCCACCCCGGACTCACATGTGCGCGTGGAAGTACTGGACGGCGTCGTGAAGCTCGCCGGCCAGGTCCGGGACACCTCCTTGGTGCCGGTGGCGGCACGGCTGGTCCGCGCGGTGGAAGGAGTCGTGGATGTGGCATTCGACCTCACACGGATACCGCCCGCGCAGGAGTAGGGCAGATCGGCCCTGGTGAAGTCGTCCCGGCTCTGGCCCCGTCCGTGCCGTCCGAGCTGGAGAGACTGTCCCCGCGTGAGCGGCACCAAGCTCCACCTGTCCGAGAAGACCGTCAAGAACCACATCTCCGCCTCCCAGGGAGTCCCAGCGAAGTCCCACTCGCCGGTGATCGGGCCGCGTCGGTCGGAGCCGACGGAGTGCGGAAGCCCTCATGGCACGGTGGGGCCTGCGCCCCCGGGCACAGACCGTCGCCTTCGCTCTACGGACCGGGATACTGTGAGCTGGGGGAAGACCCCTGACGACTCACATGGGACGCTCAATCGGTCGCGGGCAGTGAGTGCGCGTCAGGGTCTCGGAATGGGGAGAATCACGACCATGGCGCTCTTCGCGTACAAGTGGGCAACGGCATGGCCGGGTACCGGCTCGCGCTTCGCCGGTCGCCGTGCTCAGCCGACCGCGGCATGACACACACGACCGAATCGCAGGAACCACAGGAACCACACACCGGACTCACGACCGATCTCCCCGGCGCACAGGAGCACCAGCTTCCGGAGGAAGCGGCGCACTTCGCCGTGCTGGGCCCCGTACGGGCCTGGCAGGACGGTGTGGAGCTGCACTTGGGGCCCCCGCAGCAGCGGGCATTCGTCGCGCTGCTGCTGGCGAACGCCGGCCGGCCCGTCACTGTGACGGAAGCCGTCGACATCCTGTGGGGGCAGGATCCGCCGCCGAGCGCGGTGAATGTCATACGCCGCTACGTGGGAGCTCTGCGCCGCGTGCTGGAGCCGGGGCTGCCCCGAATGGCGCCAGGGCAGTGGCTGCTCCGCGAGGGCGGCGGATACCGGCTGGACGTCCGCGTCACCACACTGGACCTGCTGCGCTTCCGCGACCTCTGCACCCGTGCGCGTGCGGCCGGCCGGGCGGACCGTCCCGAACGCGCCGTCGGACTGTACGGGCAAGCGCTGGCGCTGTGGCGCGGCCACGCCGCGCTCGGCATAGCGGCGGAGTCCCGCAGCCACCCTGTGTTCTCGGGGCTGGACGACGAGCGTCTGGCCGTGGTCAAGGAGGCCGCCGACGCGGCCCTGCGCTGCGGCCGTGCCGAACAGATGCTGGCTCAACTCCGGCGCACGGCCGACGACCATCCCCTCGACGAGCCACTGCACATCCGCCTGATTCAGTCGTTGTCGCTGACCGGTCATCAGGCCGAAGCCCTGGAGACGTATCAGAGGATGCGGGTGCGACTGGCCGAGGAGTTGGGCGTCGAGCCCTCCTCCGGCCTGCTGGCCGCCCACCGTGAAGCGCTCGGCGCGCGCTTCGCAGCCACTCCCACGACGCCTCTCGCAGCCGCGGCCGGCGAGGGCCCAACGGGCCCGTCCACCGCCCCTGGGACGGCCGCCCCGGATGCCGGCGACCTGCTCGTGCCGCTGCCCCGGCCCGCTCAACTGCCCGCCGCATACGAACACTTCACCGGCCGTGAAGCCGAGATCGACCACATGCTGCGTCGCCTTCGGGCCGCCTCAGGCGACGGCGGACCCGGGACCACTGTGGTGATCAACGCTATTGGCGGTATGGCCGGGGTGGGCAAGACGACCCTGGCCGTCCAGGTGGCTCATCGAGTGGCGGACCGTTTTCCGGACGGCCAGCTGTACGTCAACCTGCGCGGGTTCGATCTCCACGGCTCTGCCATGGATCCGGCGGAAGCCTTACGCGGTTTCCTCGAGGCTCTCGGAATGAGTCCCAGACAGATGCCGGACGGCCTCGAAGCCCAGGCGGCTCTGTACCGAAGCCTCCTCGCGAACCGGCGCGTCCTGGTCCTGCTGGACAACGCGCGCGACGCCGATCACGTACGTCCGCTGCTGCCCGGCGCTTCCGGCTGTCTGGTCCTGATCACCAGCCGCAATCAGCTGACGAGTCTGGTGGCCGTGAGCGGCGCCCACCCCCTCACCCTCACCCTGCTGTCTCCGAAGAACGCCAGGGAGTCACTGGTACGACGCCTCGGAGCCGACCGGGTGACTGCCGAGCCCGATGCTGTCGACACGATCATCTCCCTGTGCGGCGGGCTGCCGCTGGCGCTGGCCATCATCACGGCCCGCGCGCTGATGAACCCGACCTTCCCGCTGTCCGGCATCGCCACGGAACTCGTGGAGGCGAACGGAAGCCTCGACGCGTTCGACGGCCTTGACGCGACGACGAACGTGCGGACGGTGTTCGGCTGGTCATACCGCACGTTGACCGCCGAAGCGGCGCGACTGTTCCGGCTCCTGTCCCTGCATCCCGGACCGGACATCGGTACGCACGCCGCCGCGGCACTCGCGGACCGTCCGACAGGCCGGGCCCGTTCCCTGCTGGCCGAACTGACGCGCATGCACCTCCTCACCGAGGAGGCCCCGGGCCGCTACCGCTTCCACGACCTCGTGCGCGCGTATGCGAACGAACTCGTCCGTGCCGAGGACAGCGACGACGAACGCCGCACCGCGATACGCCGCATGCTCGACCACTACCTGGTCACCGCGCGGTCCAGCGCCTCCCTGCTCGACCCGGCCGGTGTCTTCCCCTCGCCGCCGCTGCCGCCGGAGGTGTCGGGTGCCCCCGCGCCGCTCGACGGCACCGAGGCCGCACTCGTCTGGTTCAGCACGGAACGGCTCGTCCTCCTGGAGGTGGCGCGGCAAGCGGTTGACCACGGACTCGGCAGCCACGCCTGGCGACTGGCCCGACTCCTGGACCCGGTGCACGAACGGTCAGGCCACTGGCACGACTGGGCGGACCTCCAGCGCATCGCCCTCTCCGCGGCCCAGCAGTTCGCCGATCCCGTGGGTGTCGCCCATGCCCACAGCGGCCTCGGCCGCGCCTATTCGCTGTTGCGCCACTACCGCGAGGCCGAAGAGCACCTGCGCCACGCACTGTCTCTGTTCGAAACCCTGGGCGACGACCTCAGCCAGGCACACACGCGACGCGCTCTCGGCTGGGTGATGACCCGTACCGAAAGGAATCGCGAGGCCATACGGCAGACCCGGCACGCCCTGGACCTGTACCGCATCGCCGGACATCTCAGCGGCCAGGCGGGCGCCATGAACGCGATCGCCTGGTACGAAGCGGTACTCGGCTCATACGAGAAGGCAGTGGCCAACGCCGTACGGTCGCTCTCCCTCTACCGGCGAACGAGCGAGCGCGGCGGCGCGGCCGAGGCCAACACCTGGGACACTCTTGCCTACGCCCACCACCATCTGGGTCGCTTCCGGCGGGCCCGCACCTGCTATCTCCGGGCCATCGCCATGCTCCGCAGGAACGGCGACCGCTACAACGAGGCCGGCAGCCTCGACCGCCTCGGTGACACCTACGCGGCGACCGGCGACCATGCGGCCGCCCGTGCCATGTGGGCACAAGCGGGGGACATCCTCACGGAGATCGATCCCTCCTGGGCGGCCGAGGTACGGTCCAAGTGCCAGGCCTCACCCAACTCCTTCGCCCACGTACGGATGTGACGTCCGTATCCCGGTGAGTCGGCGAGCTGGGAGTGCCTCTCACCGGGATTCTCGGCGGCCTGGCTCAGACGAGTCGGAAGAGGTACACGCCGTCGCACCAGTAGGTACGGCCCTCGATCGCGGTGGAGATCTGTGCGACTGCCCTGCACACATCGATGGTGGGAAACGACCTGACGAATTGAACGCCCTGGGCCGAGGACGCAGCCGCGGAGGACGATCCGGCGGTGCCGAGGACCACGCTGCCGGCAGCCGCGATGGTCAATACCGCTGCGGTCATCGTGCGCTTCAGTCGTCGTTGATTCATGTGGCTCTCCTTGAGTCGTACCGGATTCAAGTGCTCCCGTGTGCAGAAAGCTACGGCTTGGGCGGTTCACAAAAAGTGACCGATCAGTGAACGCCATGGCGCCCTCTAGGGCGCGTATCTGGTTTTGATCAATCTGGCGGATCCGGCCCGCGGGGTGGGGCGGATCCGGTAGGTCTTTGGGTATGGCGCGTGCACAACTGACGGA
>Ga0136846_1237359_pt1 | contig 42791 bp, 41 predicted proteins | sample HopSoiMetagenom2_FD_96841 | JGI IMG/M metagenome (GOLD analysis project Ga0136846, IMG submission 96841) | Grasslands soil microbial communities from Hopland, California, USA - 2 Assembly 2016 (version 4) | ecosystem: Environmental > Terrestrial > Soil > Grasslands | place: USA: Hopland...
AGGACGCGCCGGCTGAGCACGATGTTGCCGCGCTTCTTGTTGAACTTGATCACCTTGAACTTGAACTTCTCGCCGATCAGCTTGTCGAGATTGCGGATCGGGCGGAGATCCACCTGGGAGCCGGGGAGGAACGCCTTCACGCCGATGTCGACGGAGAGTCCGCCCTTCACGCGCCCGACGATGGTGCCCTCGACGAGCTCGTCGCGCTCGCACGCGGCGGAGATCTCGTCCCAGATGCGCATCTTGTCGGCCTTCTCCTTGGAGAGGACGACCATGCCCGTGTCGTTTTCGCGCGACTCGAGCAGCACTTCCACCGCATCGCCGACCTTGACGTTGGGCTTGCCTTCGAGCAGGCCGAATTCTTGTAGTGGCACCTGGCCTTCGCTCTTGTAGCCGATGTCCACCACTGCGTAGTCCTTGGTGAGCTGGACCACGGTGCCGCGGACGATTTCGTTTTCTTTGAGTTCGCCACCCTTTGTTGAGCCCTTCCCCTTGAAGGACTCTTCGAGCATGGCGGCAAAGTTCTCTTCCTCGCCGCCGATCACATCAGTTTGCGGATTCGCCATGTACGGGTTTGCCTGCGATTCTTTGTCACTGCGCCCCCTGATAGGTCAGTGCCGCATGCCATGGGGAGTGATGGCAAACGGCGAAAAAGGACTCCGTCTGCGAAGCGGGCGGACCCTACTGAACGACCCTCGGAGTGTCAAGGCTGTCCGGGCATCAGATGCGTGAGGCGGATGGAGGCTTCACGGAAGCAGTGCTCCACCACCTCCTGCAGATCGATGCCGGTGGTTTCGACGCGAATGGCGTCCGGCGCAGCCTTCAACGGAGCGATCGCACGCTCGCTGTCGTCGCGGTCGCGGCGGCGCTGGTCGGCGAGCACCTCTGCGAGGGGGACGTCGAGGCCCTTCTCCAACAACTCCGCGTGGCGTCGGGCGGCGCGCGCCTCGTCCGAGGCGGTGAGGAAGAACTTCACCTCCGCGTCGGGAAAGACGACGGTGCCGATGTCGCGCCCTTCCAGCACGGCGCCGCGCCTGGCGTGCCGGCCGAGGTCGCGCTGCAACTGCAACAACTCGCGGCGCACCACCGGCCGCGCCGACACCACGCTCGCGCCGCGGCTCATGTCCGGGGTGCGGATGGCTTCGCTCACGTCTTCCCCGGTCAACAGCACCCGGTCGCCCTGGAAGACCAGTTCCATGCCGCCGTGCAGGAGCCTCGCCAGCCCCTCGTCGTCGTCCCAGGACACGCCGGCGCGCTGCGCGGCCAGCGCCACGGAGCGGTAGATGGCTCCCGTGTCGATCATGGTGAAGCCCAGGCGGTGGGCGAGCTGGCGAGCGACCGTGCTCTTGCCCGCCCCTGCCGGACCATCGATGGCCACGATGGGCGCGCTCACGAAGAGCGCACATACCACAAGCGACGCGTCAGGCGTGCAGGGTCACCAGCATCACGACGCGCAGCGCGGCGACGGCGCCCACGGCCCACGGCAACCATTGCCGCGGAGCACGGTCCGTCTCGGGCAACTGCTCGTCTTCGTCGCCGGGGACGCTCGGTCCCATCCGATCCATGCCCTCCGCGACCAGGACGGGCGAGAAGACGCCCGGGCGGCGCAAGAGGAGGACGATGGCGAGAGCGGCGGCGACGACGAGCGCGATTGGCTCCATGATGGCCGCAAGCTGTGCGCGCCACGGGCTGGGTGGCTAGTGCAGCGGAGCGGACAACCGGGCGGGCGTTTGCTATCGTTCCTGGATGCGCATTCTCGTTCTCGCGATGCTCGCGGCCACGGCCGCCGTGGCCCAGCAGCAGGATTTCTCCAAGGTCGAGGTGAAGGCCGCCAAGGTGGCCGGCAACGTCTGGATGCTGACGGGCGCCGGCGGAAACATCGGCGTCACGGTCGGCGACGACGGCGTGGCCATCGTCGACGACCAGTACGCGCCGCTCGCGCCGAAGATCCACGCCGCGCTCCAGCAGCTTTCGCCCAAGCCGGTGAAGTTCCTGATCAACACGCACTGGCACGGCGACCACACCGGCGGAAACGCCAACTTCGCCGAGACGGCGGCCATCTTCGCGCACGCCAACGTCCGCAAGCGGCTGGCGGCGGGCGGCAAGATCATGGGCCGTGACGTGCCTCCGGCGGCAGCGGCCGCGCTGCCCATCGTCACCTTCGAGCAGGGGCTGTCTCTATGGTGGAACGGCGAGGAGATCCGCGCCATCCACCCCGGCCGTGGCCACACCGACGGCGACAGCGTGATCTGGTTCACCAAGAGCAACGTCGTGCACATGGGCGACGACTACTTCAACGGCATGTTCCCCTTTGTCGACAACGCCAGCGGCGGCAGCGTGCAGCGGCTGATCGAGTCGATCGACGTGATCCTGGGACAGATCCCCGCCGACGCGAAGGTGATCCCCGGTCACGGGCCGCTGAGCAACGTCCAGGAGTTGCGCAAGTTCCGCGGCATGCTCGAGGAAGTGGTGGCGGCGGTGAAGAAGGGCCTCGCCTCCGGCAAGTCGCCCGAGCAGCTCTCCAAGGAGAACATCCTCGCGCCCTGGGCCACCTGGGGCAACGGGTTCATCAAGCCCGACATGTTCGTCTCCATCGTGGCGGAGGATCTGGCGAAGAAGTAGGCAGGTGCGCAGCTTCGGCGCATGCCGATCAAGTCATTGCAGCAGCGGGCGAAGAAGGCCAAACGGCAGGGCGTGCCGGTTGCCGTCCACGACAGCGACCTCGGCCGGGCGAAGGGCAGGCATGCCGCCAAGAAGAGCCGCACCGTGCGCGCTCTCGCGGGCGTTGCCGACCGCAAGGTGTCGCGGAAGAAGGCGCCGGGCGAAGGCAAGGCATCCCGGCGGCAGGCCGACTTCCCGCGCCCGGCCGGCGAGCCCAACCGCCCCCGCAACCGCGCTCGGGAGAGGATGGCAGGCACCGACCTGCGCGCCCCGAAGATCGGCTCCGAGGTCCCGTTCTAGAGTTTCGGGGACACCATACGGAAGCTGTCGTATGGTGTCCCCGAAACTACCGAGCCTGCTCGGCGCGCGCCTGGGGCTGGGGTTCGGTCATGGGTCCCATCCGGCGGAACTTCTGGTAGCGGTCTTCCACCACGGCGCCCGGCGGCAGCTGGCGCAGCTCGCGCAGGTGCCGCCGCAGCGTGCCGCCCAGGTTCTGCGCCGTGAGATCCGGATCGCGGTGCGCTCCGCCGGGTGCCTCTTCCACCAACTCGTCGACGATGCCCAGCTCGAAGGCATCGCGCGCCGTGAGCTTGAGCGCCTCGGCGGCCTTCTCGCCCTTGCTCGAGTCGCGGTAGAGGATGGCGGCGCACGATTCGGGCGAGATCACCGAGTACCAGCTGTACTGCAGCATGAGCAGCCGGTTGCAGACGCCGATGGCCAGCGCGCCACCGGAGCCGCCCTCGCCGATCACCACCGAGACGACGGGCACTTGAAGGGCCGCCATCTCCTCCAGGCACACCGCGATGGCCTCCGCCTGGCCCCGCTCTTCCGCGTCGATGCCGGGGTACGCCCCCGGCGTATCGATGAAGGCGATCACCGGCCGGCCGAACCGCTCCGCCAGCTTCATCAGCCGCAGGGCCTTGCGGTAGCCCTCAGGGCGCGGCATGCCAAAGCTTCTGAGAATATTCTCTTTAGTAGATCTACCCTTCTGCTGCCCCAGCACCATCACCGCCTCGCCGTCGAACCGCGCCAGGCCGCCGATCAGCGCCTGGTCGTCGCCGAACGACCGGTCGCCGTGCAGCTCGATGAAGTCGGTGAAGAGCCGCTGCACGTAGTCGAGCATGTAAGGGCGGTTCGGGTGCCGGGACAGCTGCACCACCTGCCATCGCGAGAGCTCGTTGAAGATCTCCTGCTGCAGGCGCCCGCAGCGGCGCTCCAGGCGGCGGATCTCGCCGTCCAGTGTCCCTTCCTTTCCGGGGCTGGTGCCGGTGGCGGCGTGCCGCTTCAACTCCGCGAGCTTGGTCTCCAGCTCCAGCAGAGGCTTCTCGAAATCCAGCGCGTAGGTGGCCATCGACCCTTTCATCTCAACCGTTTGCACCCCTCGCGGGGGCGCTCTCGTACCACCCTGCCGCGCGCTCGCAAAGGCGCAGCGCGTCGAACGGCCAGTCGAGGGCCGGGCCAGCGTCCTTCGCGAACCAGGTGCGCTGGCGCCTGGCGTACTGCCAGGTCCGCGCCCGCGTGCGCTCCTCTGCCGCCGCGAAGTCGCCCGTGCGCAGCGCCTCCGCCATCTCCTCGTAGCCGATGATCTTCAGCGCCCGCGCCGACCCGCGGCCCAGGAGCCACTCCGTCTCCGCGCGCAGCGCACCATCCGCGAACATGCGCCGCGTGCGCGCCTCGATGCGCTCGCGCAGAACCTCGCGCGGGGGGTCGAGGAAGTAGATGAGGGAGTGGTAGCGCACCTCCGCGAAGCGGTGCTCGCGCTGCAGCTCGCTGAGCGGCCGGCCACAGAGCGCATGCACCTCCAGCGCGCGCTCGATGCGCACGCGATCGTTGGGGAGGATGCGCGCCGCCGCCTCCGCGTCCACTTCGCGCAGCCGCGCGTGCAGCGCCGGCACGCCCAGCTTCTCGAACTCCTCGTGCAGCGCGGACCGGAACCCGGGCGACGCGCCCGGCGCGTCGAGCAGCCCGCGCAGCAGCGCGCGGATCCACAGGCCGGTCCCTCCCGCGACGATGGCGCGCTTGCCCCTTCCGGCGATGTCCGCGATGGCCGCGTCGGCCAGCTGCACGAAGCGATTGGCGTCGAGCTGCTCGTCCGGGTCGGCCACGTCGATCAGGTGATGCGGCACGCGGGCCCGCTCCTCGGGCGTGGGCTTGGCGGTGCCGGCGTCGAGGCCGCGATAGCATTGCTGCGAGTCCGCCGAGACGATCTCCGCGCCCAGGCGCTGCGCCAGCTCGACCGCGAGGGCCGTCTTCCCCGACGCGGTGGGGCCCACGATCACCAGCAGCCGGTACACGGGCGGAATCTACAACAGCTTGTCATGGCTCAGGCGTTCTCCACGCTGCTGTCCGGGCCGATGCGCAGACCGTCGCGGCGACGTTCGGTGTCGTGCAATCGGATGCGATCTCCCCGGCGCAGGTCGTCGAACGGCGCGTTCTGCGGACCGGCATGCCGGTCGAGGCGCACCAACGGCACGCGCCCGTCGTCGTTGCATACCCAGAGGCGCTTCTTGCCCTTCTCCGGGGGCGGAGCGCCCACCACGCGGAACAGGCCGGGCTCCGGCGCCGGTGGCGCTTCGCGCGAGACGATCAGCGGCGCGAACGAGATCATCTCGTCGGCGCGCAGGCCGGTGCCGTCGGCGAGTTGGCGGAAGAAGCGGGGCGGCGTCCAGCGCACCTCGGCGGTGCACCAATCCCTGGGGGAGGCCAGCGCCGGGCACGGCTTCTGCGTCAGGCAGGGCGCCAGCGCGAACCAGCCCTCGCGCAGCAGGGCGTCGCGGATCTGCAGCAGCGCGCGCCCGGTTTCGCGCAGCGCCGGCTCGACGATCACCACCGTGCCGGCGAGGCGCCGGAGCAGCGCCAGCGCATCGGGCAGTTCGGAGAGGACGTTGGCGGCCAGAACCAGGTCGAAGCTCGCCTCGGGCAAGTCGCATGTCGTATGTTGGATGCCGAGGGCACGCGCCTCGGCCAGGGCGGGTTCGCTGGCATCGAAACAGGTGGCCTCTCCCCCGAGCAAATCGAGCGCCGCCAGGGCCGCTGGCGCCGGCCCTGCGCCCACGTCGAGGATCCGCGGCGCGGGGGGCAGCGGGATCATCCGCAGCGCCGCCTGCGTCTTCACGTAGGTCTGCGGCCACCACCAGAGCAGATATGCGCCGAGGCGCGCGTCGCGGTAGGTGGCCGGCCCGGCCAGGGCGCGTTCGCCGACCAGCCCTTCGTGCAGCTCCAGCACCGCGCGCACCGCTGGCCGGATTTCCGCGCGCGACAGCTCGCCGGGCGGTCCTCCGGGCAGGCGCAAGAGCGCCCGCGCGCGAGAGAGCAACGACGGGACGCGGTCCTCCAGGTTCACCGCGGCGAGGATAACCCCAGCTCGCGCAGCGCGTCCCGCAGATCGGACGGCACCGGCGCCTCGCAACGCACCTGGCTGCCGGTTGCGGGATGCGGAAACGCGAGCCGGAAAGCATGCAACCCCTGCCGCCCCAGCGCCGCGGCGGCGCGCCTCACCGGTTCGGGCGCATGCGGCCCTTCCTTGCGCGTGCCGCCATAGAGCTTGTCCTGGAAGATGGGCCACCCCTGATCGGAGAGGTGCGCGCGGATCTGGTGCGTGCGGCCCGTGAGCAGCTCCACCTCCAGCAGCGCGGCCTCGGCCGCGCGCGCCACCACGATGAACCGGGTGACTGCCCGCTTTCCCTCCTTCACGCGGGAGGAGAATCGCTTGCGGTCCACGGGGTGGCGCCCGTACGGCGTGTCCAACTCGCCGCGATCGGGTGGCGCGCCGTGCACCAGGGCGAGGTATCGCTTCTCCACCGTGCGAGCCTTGAAGGCCGCCTGGAGCGCGCGCAGCGCAGGCTCGGTCTTCGCCACCACCAGGCACCCCGAGGTGTCCTTGTCCAGGCGGTGCACGATGCCCGGCCGCAGCTCGCCACCGACGCCGCGCAGGTCGGAAACCTGATGGAGCAAGCCGTGCACGATGGTCGTGCCCTCCCCTCCGGCCCCCGGATGCACGGCGAGCCCGGCGGGCTTGTCGATGACCAGCAGATCGGCGTCGTCGTAGAGCACGGGCAGGTCGAGCGCCACCGCGTCCAGCCGCGGCGCCGCCACTTGCGGGATGCAGACCCGGATCCGAGCCCCCGCCGCGGGGCGATGCGCACCGGGGGCGGGCTTCCCATCCACGTCCACCAGACCCTGCGCGATCAGCTGCTGCACGCGGGCGCGGGAGAGGTCGGGAAAGCGCGTGGCGATCAGCTTGTCGAGCCGCTCTCCTCCCGCTTTGACCTGGAAGGAGCGCTCCTCGGCGATGGGCCGGGCCGCCTGCTTCTGCTGCTCGCGGTCGCGCTGACCGCGGGAAGGGCGTCCCCGCGGGCTCACCAGATCTTCGACTTGATGTGCCCCTTGCGCGCGAGGATCACGTCGATGAGCGCCCGGTCGAAGAAGTTGGTGGTGCCGCGGAGGGTGGGGTTCACCCGGCTTTCGTAGTGCGCGCGCCCCTCCGCGATCTCCTCCTGCAGCACGGAGAAGAAGGTGTCGTTCTCGATGCCTTCCTTGATCTTCGCTTCGTTGTAGAGCGACAGGTCGGAGGCGATGGCGCGCGCGAGGCGGTTGGCGGCCTCGGGCGTATCGATCAATGCGGCCATGCCGGCAATCTACTCCAAAGCCGAATCAGCCGTCATTTTCCTGCAGCTCTGTATTCCAGTACGCCATGTCGGAGAGCGTGAGGAAGGGCAGCCACTGCTGGTAGAAGGCCCCGCTTCTGGGCGGCCCGCGGAAGAACGGCGTCCAGCGCGGGCGGACGGGAAGACGCAGGAGATGCATCCGGGCCTCCTCCGGCGTGCGCCCGCCCTTGCGCAGGTTGCAGGGCACGCAGGAGCAGACCACGTTCTCCCAGCTGGTCACGCCCCCGCGGCTGCGCGGGATGACGTGGTCCAGGTTCAACTCGGCGCGGGCCGGCCTGCGGCCGCAGTACTGGCAGGTGTTGCGGTCGCGCGCGTAGATGTTCAACCGGCTGAAGCGCACGCGGGCGCGCGGCAGGTGGTCGTAGGCCTGCAGCAGGATCACCCGCGGCACGCGGATGCGCTTGCGGGTGGTGCCGATCGACTCCTCGTGCACGGCCGCGGCCAGCTCGGCCCAGCTCTCGAAGTCGAACGTCTGGTACTGCTCGTCGACCGCCTTGGCGGCGCCGCGATAGAGAAGGATCAGCGCCCTGCGCACGGAAGTGACGTGCACGGGCTGGTAGAGGCGGTTCAGGACCAAGACGCTCGTCGAAAGCATCACACCTCCCTTTCGTGCGGGTCGTCTTCGTCCGGACCCGCAGGAAACCGCGCAGGCAGCTGGCCGCCCCCGGCGGCCCCTTCTAGTTTAGCGCCTTTCGGCCCGGCCGCACGCATGGCGGCCGCCAGGACGGCCCCTGCCAGCCCGGCGGCGTCGCTGACGCAGCGCACGTCGAGGACGACCCGCCCGTCGCGGAGCAGCCCCACCACTGCCGGATCTCCCGCGCGCAGCGCTGCCAGCAGCGGCTCGGGCTCACCCTCCACGGCCACACCGGCGCCCGGCAGCTTGCGGAGCGGCAGCGAGCCCCCGCCCACCTGGCCCTCGGTCTCCACCACGGTGCAGCTCAAGCCCTTTTGTTGGAGGTCCAGCGCCAGCCGCGTGGCGCGCTGCCGCAGCTCCTCCGGCGCGGCGTGGATGGCGGCCAGCGCCGGCAGCTCGTGCGCGCGGCCGTCGCGGTAGAGGCGCAGCGTGGCCTCGAGCGCGGCGAGAATCATCCGGTCCACGCGCAGAGCGCGGCTGAGGGGATGGCGCCGGCAGGCCTCCACCAGCTCGCGACGTCCCAGGAGGATGCCCGCCTGCGGCCCGCCCAGGAGCTTGTCGCCCGAGATCAAGACCAGGTCCGCGCCGTCGCGCAGGCTCTGTGCAGCCGTCGTCTCCGCGAGCGCAGGGTCCAGCGCCCCGCTGCCCAGGTCGTGTACCAGGTGTACACCTCGTACACGGGCCAGCGCTGCCAGCTCGGCCACCTCCGGCATCTCGGTGAACCCCACCAGCGCGAAGTTGGAACGGTGGACGCGGAGGATCAGCGCGCCCGGATTTGCGTCCAGCGCTTCCGCGTAGTCGCTCACCCGTGTGCGATTGGTGGTGCCCACCTCCACCAGCAAGCAGCCGGATTGAACCAGGATGGCCGGCACCCGGAAGCCGCCGCCGATCTCCACCAGCTCGCCGCGGGAGACCACCGCCGTCCGCCCCCGTCCCACCGCCGAGAGCGCGAGGAGGTTGGCGCCGGCGCAGTTGTTGACCACGTGCGCGGCCTCGGCGCCGAAGAGCTCGCAGAGCAGCGGCTCCACGTGCGCGCTGCGATGTCCGCGGCGGCCGCTTTCGAGATCGATCTCCAGATTCGAGTAGCCCGCGGCGATGGCCGCGACCTGCGCCACGGCCTCGGGGTGCAGCGGAGCGCGGCCAAGATTGGTGTGCAGCACCACGCCGGTGGCGTTGATCACGCGGCGCAGCCGCGGCGCGGCCTCGGAAGCGCCCAGCTCGAGGACGCGTGCGTCGGGGACCGCCTCCCCCCCGGCATCTGCGCCGGCCTGCAGGCGCGCCCGAGCCTCGGCGATGGCGGCGCGGACGGCGGCCTTGGCCGCGGGCCGCCCCACGCGCTCGGCCATCGCGCGCACGGCAGGCCGTGCCAGCACCTCGTCGACCGACGGCAAGCTGCGCAGGCGATCGTTCACGGCGTGAGACTAAACGGCCCCGCGCGCGATGCCAAATCCCTAGCGGGCTAGCGCGCTGCCAGGGTCTGGCCCAGCGCCGGCATGCGGCCGTTCGAGTAGAGGAACTGGTACGCCGCGAAGCTGCGCAGGCAGCGCTTCACGTATCCGCGCGTCTCCTCCAGCGGGATCTCCTCCACGAACGCGTCCAGCGGCAGCGAGCCGCGCGCCTTCAGCCAACCCGAGACGGCGCCGGGCCCCGCGTTGTACGAGGCGAGCGCCAGCGCCGGATGCTGAAAGCGCGCGTACAGCTCGCCCAGGTACGCCCCGCCGATGCGGATGTTGAGCTCGGGCTCCAGCAGGCGGGAGGTCTGGTAGGCGTGAATCTTGAGTCTGCGCGCCAGCGTCCGGGCGGTCCCCGGCATCAGCTGCGTCAACCCCAGCGCGCCGGTGGGCGAGAGCGCGCGGGGATCGAGCGCGCTCTCCTCGCGCATCAGCGCCTGGAGCAGATCGGGCGGGATGGCTGCCCCTTGCGAGACCTTGGCGATCTGATCGCGGAAGGCCAGCGGATAGGCCAGGGCTTCGGCGTGCAGCGCCAGCGCGGTGGCCGGCCGGCGCAGCAGCGAGCGCAGGTCGGTGCGCACCAGCGCGTGGGCGTTGCGGAAGTCACCCGCCCGCGCATACAGCTCGGCGATCAGCACCAGCGGCTCGTGGCCGGCCTCACCGGCCTCGCGAGAGGGCGACCGATCCACGGCGTTCAGCTCGCGCGCCGCCTCCGGCCTGAGGCCCAGCCGGAGCAGCTCGATGGCGGCGAGCAGATGCGGATCGCGCGCCAGCGCGCCGGCGTGCAGCGACTCCGGCGCCGGCATCTGCACCAGCCGATCCTGCGCTTCGCCGACGGCACGGGCGCGGTCGGGATCGAGGTCGGTGAGCCGGCCGTGCGCGAGCAGGCCGTAATAGGTGAGCGGCCGCTCGAGGACGAGCCAGGTCAGGTCCGCGCGCGCCGCTTCGCGCGCCGCGGCCCGCGCCAGCTCGCTCTGGCCGGCCTGCGCCTCCAACAGCGACCGCGCGCGCCAGTACCGGGCGCGCTCCTCGTCATAGCCGTCGGCGTCAGGATGCGCGGCCAGCTGGTCGAGCCACACCAGCCCCTCCCGCGACTTGCCCTCGGACCAGTACGACCAGAAGAGCCGGAAGAGCGCTTCCGCGCGCAGGTCGCTGTCGACGAACCGGTCGACCAGGTCGCGCAAGAGCGCGCGCTCCCGTTCGGCGTCGCCGGCGCGGCGGGCCGCGATCGACTGGTTGTAGACCGCGTCGTCGGCGAGCGACGACTCCGGATACTTGCGCGACAGCGCCTCCCACAGCGCGCCAGCGGTTGGCTTGCCCGCCATCGTCTCCAGCTGCGCCAGCAGATACAGCGCCTTCGAGCGCACTTCGGGCTCGGCGCAGCGCAACACCACCGGCGCCAGCGCGGTGCGTGCCTTGGCGTACTCGTGCTCCTTGCGCAGCGCCCGGCCTTCGTCGAGCTTCACCCGGCAGGCCAGCGCATCTGCCGGAAGCGGCGGGCTCTTGGCAACATCTTCGGGCGTGGGCTCGTGCTGTGCCGGGAACGCGCCCAGCGCCTCGAGCGCCGACTTGAGGAAGCCTCCCGGCGTGCGATCTCCGGGGCAGCCGCCCATGCAGAGCGACTGCACCGGGATGCGGCCCAGCTGCTCGAGCGCCTCCCGGTTGCGGTGCGCTTCCAGCAGCATCTCGGCGCGGCGCAGCAGCAGGGCCGGTTCGACCGGCTTGCCCGGCCCCAGTTGCCGGTCGCGGTCGCGCGCCGACGCGGCCGCAGGCGAGAGCGGATGCTGGACCCATGCCGCACGCCAATGCGCGCGCGCCTTCTCCCGGGCCCCGGCGGCTCGCTGGGCGTCGCCGGCAATCAGGTGCGCGGAAGCCACGTCCGCGCGGACCTTGCCCTCGAAGATGGGTTGGAGGATTTCCTCGATGCGACCGGCCGTGTGCGGGCCGGACACGCGCAGCTGCAGCACTTGCCGCGCCCGCTCCAGCAGCACCTGGTCGGCGTCGACATAGCGCAGCGAGACCTGCCCGAGGAGCCGCTCGGCAGTGGCGCCGTCGCCGTCGTCCAGAGCGCAGAGCGCCGCCAGCTGGAGCGCGCGGTCGGACAGGGGGCCGCCCTCGAGGGCGATCTTTTCGAAGAGGGCGCGCGCGGCCTTGGGTCGATCGTCCCGCAGGGCGATGGCCTTGACGAAACGCATCTGTGGAGCCGAGGCGTCGTAAGGGGCGAGCTCTGCCGGGCCGATGGCAGGGCCCAACTCGACGGCGTCCGGCTCCGACACCAAGGCGTCAGCGTCCGCGGGCACCCAGGCGAGGCAAAGGGCCGCCAGGGCCAGGATGGGCAGGCGCGGGATCATCCGGGGGCTCGCTCGCTTGCTGGAATGTGACATCTGGGGGCGTTCTCGTCCAGTCGCCAAACCGCCGGCCCCACGGTAAGGATTCCCCAACCTGGCGTGTTAACGTCCGCACGGTGGATGCACGGACACAGAGCGCGTTGCTTGCTGCGGTGGTGTGCCTCGCCCTGGCGCTCGCCATGCTGCTTCGCCGTGGGCGCACGCGGCTGTGGACCGCGTTCGCACTGCTGAATTTCTCCCTGCTCGCCTACCAGATCGGCGACTTCCTCTACGGCATCCTGGGCGTCGCGCGTCCCTGGGGTCTGCGGCTCACGCTGGGAGCGGCGGCCTTCATCCCCGTGGCAGTGCTGGGGTTCATCGTCGAATTCCAAGGGGAATCCGCCGGCCGCGTGATCGGCCTGCGGCGCTTTGCCACCGCCACCGCCCTGGCCATCGCCGCCGTGGCGGTGTCGCCCCTGGCCACCATCCCGGCCGCCCGCGTCACCGCCGCAGGCGCCGTCTTCATCCAGCTCACGGCGGCGGTAAGTCTCTTGTACGCGCGCATGCGACGCGCCGCCTCGCGCACCGAGCGCGCCCGGCTCTTCTATCTCTGGGTGGGTGCGGCGCTGTGCGTGGGACTCACCTTTGGCGAGCTGCTCATCCGCCTCGCGGGCTGGCCGCCGCCCCCCTTCGCCAACGTGGCGATGACCATCTACCTGTACTTCCTCTCGCAGACCATCCAGCGCCACCGCCTGCTGGACCTCAACGAGCTGCTGGGGAAGATCGTGGTGCTGGCCAGCGTGGGCATCGTGCTGGCGCTCATCTACGGCCTGATGGTGCGCTGGACCGGCGGCTCCAGCGGGCTCTTCTTCTTCAACACCATGGTGGCCTCGTTCGTCATCCTCATCCTCTTCGAGCCGCTCAAGGCCAAGGTGGAGGAGTGGGTCCTGGCCTTCTTCTTCGCCGAGCGCTTCGAGTTCGTGCAGGCGCTCGCGGCGCTGCGCCAGCGCATGGCCGGCATCATCGACGTGCGCGAGCTGGGCCAGGTGGTGCTGGACGGCCTCTACGAGACGCGGCGGGTGACCCACGCCTCCATCTACCTGCTCGCCGACGACGGGCTCGGCTACCGCCGCCTCGAATACCGAGGCCCGGCGCCCACTCCCTACATCGACGCCGCTACCGTGCGCACCCTGGTGCAGAGCGCGCAGACGGGCCAGAAGGCCCAGCTGGTGGAACTGGTCGAGCGCCGCCTCTCCGAGCTGCGCCAGCTGTTGCCCGAGTCGGAGACGGAGTCGAGCGCGCTCGCCGACGAGCGGACGCGATTGAGCGAGATCGGCGCCGCCATGGCGGCGATGCGGGCCGGCGTCACCATCCCGCTGATCGCCTCCCAGCGGGTGGTGGGATTCCTCTGCCTGCTCGACGACCGCGTGCCCGAGGCATTCGCCTCCGACGAGCTGGCCGCGATGCTGGAAGTGGGCGAGCAGGCCGCCATCACCATCGAGAACTCGCGCCTCTACGAGAAGATGAAGGAGCGCGACCGCCTGGCCGCCCTCGGCGAGATGGCCGCCGGCCTGGCGCACGAGATCCGCAACCCGCTGGGCGCCATCAAGGGCGCGGCGCAGTACCTCGATCCTTCGCACCTGCAGGGCGGCGATGCGGAGATCCTCCAGATCATCGTCGAGGAGGTGGACCGCCTCGACGGCGTGGTGGCGCAATTCCTCGACTATTCCCGTCCATTCCCCACCGCGCAGTCCGGCAAGTTCCAGAAGACCGACCTCAACGACGTCCTCTGGAAGACGATGAAGCTGATCGAAAGCAACCTGCCAGGGAACGTCGCCCTGGAGCTGGACCTCACGCCCGACCTTCCGGCCATCCACGGCGACGCCGAGCAGCTCAAGCAGGTGTTCATCAACCTCGTCCTCAATGCGGTGCAGGCGATGCCCGACGGCGGCCACTTGACCGTGCGCACCCGCCGGCCGCATGCGCCGGTGGAACTGGGCTTGTCGGAGAGCACGCCGCGGTACTCGGCCGACCAGATCGAGGTGCGATTCACGGACACCGGCGCCGGCATTCCCGACGACGCACTGGACCGGATCTTCATCCCCTTCTACACCACCAAGACCAAGGGGACGGGGCTGGGCCTGGCCATCTCACAGCGGATCGTGAAGGGGCACGGCGGCAGCATCGAGGTGCAGAGCCGGGTGGGCGAAGGGACCGAGTTCGTGCTGCGGTTCCCTTCGGCGGCGGCGCTGGATACTGCGGGGCGGCTGGGGATGGCGACGCCGTTGGTGGTGGAGCCGATCGCGAAACCGGCCTGAAAAGCCGTGCTCGTGCTCGGGCTCGATCTGGTGCCCGACGTCGTGCTCGTTGCTAGGACTGCCCCAGGACGAACCAGCCTCGCCGACGCGCTTCCTCCGCAAGCGGTGAGCCGGATTCCGGGGCGATGGCGATGGCGAGTTGGGCGGCGGCGAGCATCGCCAGATCTCCTGTGTAGGAGTCGCCGCAGGCCAGGGCGAGGCGGCCGGCTTTTTCCGCGGCGGCGATCTTGCCCTCGGCGTAGGTGATGGGCTGGACCACGGCGTCGGTGAACTTGCCGCCGTGGACGCGCACCTCGATGCCGCGGCAGCGTTCCTCGGGAAAGCCGGTGAGGGGCGCGGCGGCGAGCACGATGGACAGCGGACTGGCGGAAACGACCATCGGCGCGAGACCCGACTCCTGGCAGAGATCGCGCAGCGCCAGCGTATCGGCGATCAGGCGCGGCGGCACCCAACGCCGCGCGAACCGTTCTGCCTCGGCGGCGACGCGGTCCACTTCGAGGCCCGCCTGCAACTGCGCCGCATAGGCATAGCCGGAGGCACGGTCGCGATCGACGGCGCGCTCGTACGCCTGGTAGGGATCGCTCCCGTCCGGGAGCCGCACCCACCCCAGCGCGACCAGGTGGCGCAGGAACGCCTCGCCCACGTCCTCCCGCCAGAGCGTCCCGTCCGCGTCGAAGACTGCCAGCGCTCCGGGCATCTGCCGGCCGACCGCGCGCACGCGGCCGGCCAGCCCGGCTGGAATCACTCGGCGCACCTCTTCAGGGCGCGGTCGAACGCCGGCCGGTGCTCGGGCGTCTCGCGCGCGGCCTGGTCGCGCACCTCGGCGCAGGCGGTGCTCTTGCGCGAGAGCGCGTCGGCGGCGGCCGCGCGTAGCCCCGGGGTGCGGGCGCTCCGCAGCACCGGCCGCAGCTCGCGCGCGGCATCGGCGGGCGCCAGCACCTCGGCCGCGCCATGCATGGCCGCCACCCGCACCACACCCGGCTGCGCCGTGTCCCGCGCCACGTTCCCCAACACCAGCTTGGCGCGATCCGGCGCCGCCGCTGTCAGGCCGTCCACCGCCATCGCCCGCCGCGACGGGAACTCCTTCTCGTCGGCGATGACTGCCTCCAAGAGCGGCGCTGCCCGCGGCCCCAGCTCCTTCCAGCGCGCCGCCGGGATGGGGCGGTCGATCACGTTGAGGTAGGCGTTCACCTCGTGCCGGATCTCCTCGTCGGTGAAGGCCTGCGGCGCGGGAGCCGGCTGATCGGCGGGCGCGGCGCGCGGCGCGCGGGGAGCCGCCAGCAAGGTTGCGAGGACGAGCGCGATCACGGTTGCCTCCTCATGGCTGCAACGCCGGATTCAACTTCATCACCTGCGCCTGCTCGGCCGTGATGCGGCCCTGCGAGACGCCGGCCTCGAGCTGCCAGAACATGAGGTTGTCGCCGCCCTGGCAGGGCTGCCCCGCCACCCCCTGGGCGCACTGGTCTGCCGCGACGAAGGGGGCATTGGGTCCTGGCGAATCGGCGCAGTTCCCCCGCAGCGACGGGAGGGCGCAGGACAGACAGGAGCACTTCGGCGTGTCGGCCAGCGGATCGAAGTCCGAACCGTTCGCCTCGGTGGTGTGGAAGAGCCCCAGGTAGTGACCGCTCTCGTGGGCCGCGATGTAGCCCACCCGGTCCGGGCCGCAGCCGCCGATGTTGGCGCTGCCGACCGAACAATTCTGCTGCGAGGCGGTGAAGAGGTCGGCCGCCGAGACCACTGCCCCGCTGTGGATCGTGCCGTTGAAGGTGGTTGGACCGGGGATGGTGCCGTCGATGCCCACGATGGTGCCGCCGCTCTGCGAGCTGAAGCGCAGGCTCTGGGCGAGGAAGATGTTGACGGTGTTGCCGGGATGGGCGCCGGAGAGGACGAACATCTGGTCGAGGTCGTCGCACGGCCCGGTGTCGTTGGCGGAGATGTTGGTCCCGAAGCGGGCGCGGTCCGCAGCCGAGACGTCGAAGAAGGTGACGCTGCGCACCGTGATGCCGGCGTTGCCCATGATACCCGTGAAGGTCCGCACCATCTGTTTGACGCTCGGATCGGTCTTTGCATTCGCCGCGGTGAACGGAGCGCCGCCCAGCGTGTTCATGTCGGCCACGATGTAGAACGCGACGTCGAGGTTGGTTCCGCCGGGCAGCGGCCTCAACACCACCGAGACGTCGTAGGTGTTGGTGGCGCTCCCGCCGGTGCACCCCGCCGTCGTCAGGCACTCGTTGGCGTAGTCGTTGACGACGAAGTGCCAGGTCCCAGGCGGCACCCCGCCCGCCAGCGAGGCGCTGGTGTTTGGGAAGGTGAAGGCGGCGGTGCTGGGTGTGTCGCCGCCGAAGAAGGAGTAATTGCCGGAGTAGTCGCTCCCTCCGTCTGCCTTCCCGGTGATCTCCGCGTTGTCGTCGTAGGCGATGCCTCCGTCGGGCATCTGGATCCGCAGCGGCACCGCCGAGTTGTCGATCACCTGGCCGCGGACGGTGACGGTCAGGTTGGCGATCTCCGCCTGGTGCATGATGGTGACGCTGCCGGTGTTCGGCGGCACGTCGAAGTCGATGACGTCGTTGACCTTGTGGATGCCGCGCGCCACGACCGTGGCGCCGGGGATGGAGGGCTCGCTGTCGACCAGCTCGCTTGCGACGATGGGGCGCGAGCAGGCAGCGGGCGTGCAGGCCCCCAGGGGCGCGCAGACGTTGTTCAAGGTGGCGCAACAGCCGTATCCTTGGCGGCAGGTGCTGTCGTCCACGCACTGCGCCGCGCAGAGCGCCGTCGTCCCGATCTGGGTGCAGGCCCCTGTCGCGCACGTCGCGCTGGTGCAATCGGCGGTGCAGTATCCGCCCGGGTAGCCCACCTCGGCGGTGTTACAGGAAAGCCCGGCCGCGCAGTTGGAGCTGCTGGCGCACGATTCGCCGACCTTGCCGGGGGAGCTGTCGTCAGCGCATCCGTGATTGACACAGCGCTGGGTGTTGGGACAGTCCCGCACGGTCGTGCATGGAGTCACGCTGTGGCAGCCGGCAAGCACCGCGCTGACGAACAATGGAGTCAATCTCTTCACCGGGCCTCCCTCCCACGAACTCTAACCGCATGTGGTTCTGCGCAACCCGTCCGAGTATTGCAACTGTCCGATGCGGCGTGGTAGCCCGCCCGGAGCCATGGCAGACCGGGTCCTCGTCGTAGACGATGAATTGAGCCTCCGAAAGGTGCTCGCGGCCACGCTGCAACGCGAGGGCTACGAGGTCCAGGTGGCCTCCGACGGCGAAGAGGCCCTGGCGGCGCTCGATCGCGACGGCGCCGACGTGGTGGTGACCGATCTGGTGATGCCAAAGATGGACGGATTGTCGCTGCTGCGCAAGGTGGTCAAGTCGCACCCCGACGTACCCGTCATCGTGGTCACCGCGCACGGCCGCGTGGACAGCGCGGTGGAGGCGATGAAGGCGGGGGCCTTCGACTTCGTCACCAAGCCGTTCGAGCACGTCGAGCTCAAGGCCATCATCGCCAAGGCCGCGCGACAGTCGGATCTCAACGCGCGCAACGTGGTTCCGGACGAACCCGGCCGTCGCTTCACCGAGATCGTGGGCAAGGGCCAGCGGATGATCGAGCTGCAGCAGATCATCGCCAAGGTGGCCGACGCGCCGTCCACCGTCCTCATCCAGGGCGAGAGCGGCACCGGCAAGGAGCTGGTGGCCACCGCCCTGCACGAGAAGTCGACGCGCCGGGACGAGCCCTTCATCAAGATCAACTGCGCCGCCATCCCCCGCGAGCTGGTGGAGGCCGAGCTGTTCGGATTCGAGAAGGGCGCCTTCACCGGCGCGGTGCAGAGCAAGCCCGGCCGGTTCGAGTTGGCAGACGGCGGGACCTTGTTCCTCGACGAGATCGGCGAGATCCCCGTCGAGATGCAGGTGAAGCTGCTCCGCGCCATCCAGGAGAGCGAGTTCGAGCGGGTGGGAGGCGTGAAGACCACCCGCGTGGAGGTGCGGCTGATCGCGGCCACCTCGCGCGACCTGACGCGGGAGATCGCCGCCGGGCGGTTCCGCGAGGATCTCTACTACCGGCTCAACGTCGTCCCCGTGCAGCTGCCGCCCCTGCGCGAGCGACGCGAAGACATCCCGCTCCTGGTGGAGCACTTCCGGCAGAAGTACAACGCCCGGCTGAAGAAGAGCGTCGAACGCATCGAGGACGACGCGCTGCTGGCGCTCTCCGCGTACTCGTGGCCGGGCAACATCCGCGAGCTGGAGAACGTGCTCGAGCGCACCATCCTCTTCGCCGAGAACCCGGTCATCCGCGCGGCCGACCTGCCGCCGTCGCTGCAGCGCCAGCCCGCGGCGGGCGACGAGGCGGCGTCCGGCCCTCCCGGCCTGCCCACCACTCCGGGCCCGCTCAAGGAGATCGTCAAGGGCCAGGTGCAGGCCATCGAGCGGGACCTGATCGTCCGCGGGCTGGAAGTGACCGGCAACAACGTCACCCGCACCGCCAAGCTGCTCAAGATCTCCCGCAAGAGCCTGCAGATGAAGATGAAGGACTTCGGCCTCCGCGGCGAAGACTGAAGTTTGCGCGAAGACGCTTCAGCCCTTCAGCTTGAGTGCCAGCTGATATACGGCGCGCCTGGAATGCTTCCCGGAGAGGGATTCGGCGATGTCTTTCGGGCGGTCGCCGCGGGAGAGGCGCGAGCGGATTTCGGATTCGAGATCGGCGGCATCGGCAGGGGCTTCCTCGGGAGCGCCGGAGACGACGATGGCCACCTCCCCGCGGACTTCTCCGGCGAACCGCTGCGCAAGCCCCGAGAGCAGCCCGCGGGCCAGCTCCTCGTGCAGCTTGGTGAGCTCGCGCGCCACCAGCGCGGGGCGATCGCCCAGGGCGGCGCGCAGGTCGGACAAGGTCTCGCCGACCCGGTGCGGCGACTCGAAGAAGACCAGCTGGGCGCGCAAGGGCCGCAGCTCGGCCAGCATCTCCGCCCGCTGCGAGGCCTTGCGCGGCAAGAAGCCGGCAAAGTGGAACCGGCCCTCGGGGAATCCGCTCACGCTGACCGCCGCCAGCGCCGCGCTGGCGCCGGGGATGGGAACCACCTGTACGCCGGCGGCCACCGCCTCTCGCACCAGGAGGCCGCCGGGATCGCTCACCGCGGGCGTGCCGGCGTCCGTCACCAGCGCCAGCGTCTCGCCCGCGAGCAGCCTTCTGACCAGCGGTTCCACCCGCGCGGCCTCGTCGAAGGCGGGCAGCGAGATCAGCGGCTTGTGGATGCCCAGGGTCTTCAAGAGTCTGCCCGAATGCCGCGTGTCCTCCGCCACCACCGCGTCGCAGGCCACAAGCGTCTCCCGCGCGCGCTGCGTGATGTCGCCCAGGTTTCCGATCGGCGTGGCGATCACGTAGAGGGCCATCAACCCACCGCGTCGAACGCGTTCTCGATGTGCGTGAGGAGGGGCCCTCCCGGGCCGTCCACCACCGCCACCACGTCGAAGCGCAGCGCCCGCGCGGGGCCGCGCCGCTGCGCCAGCCAGTCGCGGGCCGCGGCGATCACCCGGCGCTGCTTGCGAACGCCCACCGTCTCCTCGGGCCCGCCGAACACCGAGCTGGCGCGCGTCCGCACCTCGACGAAGGCGAGGATCCCGCCCTTCTCCACGATCAGGTCCACCTCGCCCAGGCGGCAGCGGTGGTTGCGGGTCACGATGCGATAGCCGCGCGAGCGCAACAGCTCGGCGGCGGCCTCTTCGCCGAGCGCGCCGAGCTTCCGGCGGGTCATGTCGAAAGGACCAGGTCGGCGGTGCCGGCGGGCGGCTCCTCCGCCATGCGGTGGATCACCTGCGTCTGGCTGGAGATGCCCTTGAGCATCTTGGCGATCAGCGCGCGCTTGGGACCTTCCAGCGCCCCGAAGGCGTCGTCCACCACGACGGGCAGCCGCTTGTGTCCGCCCACCCGCTCGAGCAAGGCGAGCCTCAGCGCTGCGTAGACCAGATCGCGCAGCGGGGGCGGCAGCGTGGTGTAGGCGCCGGTTCGGCCGTCGGCCGCGCTGAGTTGGAGGTCCTTCTCCTCCAGCTTGCCGGACACCACGCGCCGGTCGGTGAGCGCGGCAAGGTAGGCGTTGAGCCGCGGCGACACCTGCGCCCAGAGCTCGTCCACCGCCACGTTCAGCAGCTCGGCGCCCCGGACGACCAACTGGCGCGGAATCTCGCCCTCGGGCACGGCGGCGCCGGACCTGGGGGTTGCGATGCCCATCGCCTGCTTGAGATCGATCTCGATCTCGGCCACCGGACGCGAGAACCCCGTCGACTGCACCTGCTCCTCGAGCGAGGCCTTTTCCTTCTGGAGCAACGGGATCTCGGCGGCCACCCGCACGATGTCGGGATCCTGCTTCACCGCCTCCAGCTGCTTCACCGCCGCCTCGTGGCGCTGCTGCACCGACTCCTGCTCGCGCAGCGCGTTCAAGAGATCCGCGGGCGAATTCAGCCGCGCCGCCTTGAGCGCGGACTTGAGCGGCGCCTGCTCGGCGTCGTAGGTCTTCTTCACCGCGGCCTCGCGTTGAAGAAGTTCCTGGGCGAAGGCGCCGGCCTGCTTGTCGGCCTCGTCCACCTCGATGAAGCGGAGCACGGCGATGGCCGCGGCGAGGTACGGAATCAAGCCGAAGAGCGCGATGAACGGTTTCTTGAGGACGAACGCGAACGCGTCGAGTCCCGCCCCCGCCAGCACCCCGCCGAAGAACCAGGGATTGCGCAGGAACGGCTGGGATGCGGGCGTTTCCGCCTCCTCCGCCCGCTGGCGCTTGCGGGCGATGTCGGCCAGCGCGTCGTCGCGCTTGCGCAGGTCTTCCTTGGCGCGGGAGGCGCGCGCGCTCAGCTCCTTGATCTCCGCTGCGCTCCAGGGCATCCGCTTCCGCTCGCCCTCGACCGCCGCGACCGCGTCCTGCGCCTGCTGCAGCCGCGACGACAGATGGCCCAGCTCGTGGAGCCGCTCCGACACCTTGTAGAGGCGATCCTGGATGCCCTCGAACTTCCGGGTCATCTCCAGCTCCTCGTTGAGCGCTTTCACCCGCTGCGCATCCACCTGCGGCTCGCCCGCCCCCGCCGCGGGCTTGCCTCGCAGCGAGGGGAGCTCGTTCGCCTCCAGCACGAAGAAGCTGGTGTACGCGTCGGCCGCGGGCATCCCGCACTCGACGCGCAGGAAGGAGTCGATCTCCAGCTGGTCCTCGGTCACCGGGTCGAACTTCTTGCCGTCGGGATCGTAGCGGAGCAGCTGCCGCGACCCACCCAGCTCGCGCAGCAGTCGGTACGGGCTGCCGGCGCCGCTGAGCAGCCCCACCCCCACGCGGGTGGCGCCGCCCTGGCCGTCGGCGAGGCGCTTGAGGTCGTCGGGGTCGGGGCAGACGGGGGCGAGGATGACGGAGCGGAGGGAAGGCGCCCTGGAAACGACAGCGACGTACCCAGGCTTGAGCGCGAGCTGGCCTTGACCGGCCAGGTCCTTGACCTTCTGGAAAAGCAGCTCGGTGAGCTGCACCGCCCTCGTCCCTCCCGTCAGGAAACGATACTACGCGGCGCCGCCGCCGCCCTCTTCGGCGGTCTTGAGCCGTGCCGCCTTGCCCTGCAACTCGCGCAGGTAGAACAGCCGCGCCCGCTTCACCCTGCCGCTGCTGATGATCTCGATGCGATCGATGCGCGGAGAATAGAGCGGGAAGATGCGCTCCACACCGACGCCGTAGCTCATCTTGCGCACGGTGAAGGTGGTGCTGATCTGCGCGCGCTTCTTGCGGATGACCACGCCCTCGAAGATCTGGATGCGCTCCTTGTCACCTTCGCTGATCTTGGTGTGCACCTTGACGGTGTCACCGACGCGGAACTCGGGGACCTGGCCCCGGACTTCCGGCTTCACGTTCCGCTGCTCCACCAGCTCGATCGCCTTCGCGCGCATCTTCGTACCCTCTTCTCTCGATTACCGGTCGCCCAAAAACCAATCTTCGTCAAGCCTTTTGCTGCCCGAGGAGATCCGGGCGCCGCTCGCGCGTGCGCGAGAGCGCCTGCTCCTTGCGCCAGCGGGCGATCCTCGCGTGATCGCCGGACAGGAGCACGTCGGGGACCTTCAGCCCGCGGAACTCCGGCGGGCGGGTGTATTGCGGCCCCTCGAGCAGGCCCTCGCCGGTGAAGCTCTCGCTCTGTGCGGAGAGCTCGTTCCCCAGCACACCCGGGAGCAGCCGCGCCACCGCGTCCACAACCGCCAGCGCAGCGACCTCCCCGCCCGTGAGCACGAAATCGCCCAGCGACAATTCCTCGTCCACCCAGCCGAGGACGCGCTCGTCCACGCCCTCATAGCGGCCGCACACCAGGACCAGGGAGTCGTGGCGGGAGAACTCGACCGCCTTGGCCTGGTCGAAGCGGGCCCCCTGCGGGGACATCAGCACCACCCGGGCGGAGGGCGCGCGCGTCCTGGCCGCCTCGATGGCCGCCACCAGGGGCTCCGGCTTCATCACCATGCCCGCGCCGCCGCCGTAGGGAACGTCGTCGGTGACGCGGTGCTTGCCCCCCGCAAACTCGCGGATGTCGGTCACCTGCACGCGCAAGAGTCCCTTCTCGCGCGCCTTGCCGAGGATGCTCTCCTCCAGCGGCGCCGCGACCATGCGCGGGAACAGGGTGAGGATCTCGACCGACGGCACTTCACTCCTCCAGCTCGAACAGCCCCGGCGGCGCCTCCACCACGATGCGGCGCGCCGCGGAATCCACTTCCTTGACCAGCCCGAGCGGCACCAGCGCGCCGCCCTTCAGCTTCAACAGATCCTGCGCGCCCGCCTCCTCCAGATCCTCCACCTCGCCGCGGACCGTGCCCTGCGCATCCACCACCGCGAACCCGATCAGGTCGATGGCGTACATCTCGCCGTCGTCCAGCGGCGGCAGCTCGGCGCGATCCACCCGCACCTCCTGCCCCCGCAGCGCGTCGGCCTGGTCGCGATCGGTCACCCCGCGCAGCGCCACCAGGTAACCCAGGTTCACGTGCTCGGCGCGCTCGACCACGAACTCCCGCTCCTCCAGCCACATCCGCCGCACCCGCTCGAGCCCTTCGGAGCCCGGGTTGTACGGCGTCACCAGCACGCGCCCGCGCAGGCCGTGCGCCCTGGCGACGCGCCCCACCGCGAGGAGCGCCGCGCCCACCGACTACCGCTTGGCCGGCTGCGCCGCCGTCTTCTTCGCCAGCTTGATCAGCTGCGCAACGGTGGCGCTGGGCTGCGCGCCCATCTTGAGCCAGTGGTCGAGGCGATCCTGGCGGATGTTGACGCGCGCCGGACTGAAGTTGGGATCGTAGGTGCCGATCTCCTCGTTGAACTTCCCGTCTCGCGGATTGCGCGAGTCGGTGGCAACCACATGATAAAACGGCGATTTCTTGGCGCCTCGGCGGGCGAGGCGCAGCTTGACGGCCATGGAGGTAGCTCCTTGAAAAAGCGGGGTTCTTTACATGGGTATGGGTGTCGCCGTCAAGCCTATCGCCCGAGCGGGCGGGCAGCCAGCCGCCCGGCTTTGGTCACTTCTGCAAGACAGCCTTGAGCGTCGAGCCCAACTCGTGCGGTCCGGCGGCGATGTGCACGCCGGCAGCGCGCAGGGCCCCGAACTTGTCCTGCGCGGTACCCTTGCCGCCCGAGATGATGGCGCCGGCGTGGCCCATGCGCTTCCCCGGCGGGGCGGTGGCGCCGGCGATGAAGCCCACCACCGGCTTCTTGTAGTTGCCCTTGATCCAGGTGGCCGCCTCCTCTTCTTCTCCGCCGCCGATCTCGCCGATGAGGATCACCGCGTCGGTCTCGGGGTCCTGCGCGAACAGCTTCATGCAGTCCACGAAGTTGAGCCCGTGCACCGGATCTCCGCCGATGCCCACCGCGGTGCTCTGTCCCATGCCCAGCTGCGTGACCTGGTGCACGGCCTCGTAGGTGAGCGTGCCGGAGCGCGAGACGATGCCCACGCGGCCCTTCTTGTGGATGTGGCCGGGCATGATGCCGATCTTGCATTCGCCCGGCGTGATGATGCCCGGGCAGTTGGGGCCGATCAGGCGGGTGGCGCTGCCCTGCATGGCGCGCTTCACCCGCACCATGTCGTTGATGGGAATGCCCTCGGTGATGCACACCACCAGCGGGAGGCCGGCGTCCACCGCCTCGAGGATGGAGTCGGCAGCGAAGGGCGGCGGCACGAAGATGACGCTGGCGTTGGGGCGGGTCTCGCGCATCGCCTGCTGGAGCGTGTCGAAGACGGGCACCTTGTCCTCGAACTTCTGGCCGCCCTTCCCGGGGGTGACGCCGCCCACCAGATTCGTGCCGTAGGCCAGCATCTGCCTGGAGTGGAAGGAGCCGGCGCTGCCGGTGATGCCCTGGCAGACCACGCGGGTGTCGCGGTTGACGAGGATGCTCATGCGCGTTCTCCGGAGTCGGTGAAGCTGCCGAGGTCGTCGGGATCGGGCCACCCCAGCTCGCGGTGCAGCTTGCGCGCGATGCTCTCGGCCTCGCCGCCGTCGGCGCGGCGATAGACCCAGCCCAGGGGGAAGAGGTGGCGGACGCCCCTGTCCGGGGTGCCGATCTTCACCGCCGGTCCGAGCGCGTGTCCGGGCACCCATTCGCCGCCGAAGCTCCGCACCAGCACCTCGCCCAGCCAGCAGCCCACCGCGTCGCGATACTCGTTGTGCGAGGCCAGCCGCACGGTCAGCGCGTCGACGTAGCGCAGCTCCTCCTTGCCGAAAGTCAGCGAGATGCCGAGCTCGCGCAGCACGCCGACGAAGTGCTCGGCGCTGTCGCGGAAGTCGGCAGCGCCGGGCTTGCCCAGCACGTTGCGGAAGATGGAGGAGATGAAGCCCATCAACGGCGGGCCGCTGCGACGGCCTTGCGGGCGGCGTCGCCGAGATCGTCCGCCGGGGTGATGGCGAGCCCGCTCGAGGCGAGCAGCGCCTTGCCTTCCTTCACGTTGGTGCCTTCCAGCCGCACCACCAGGGGCATGTCGAGCTTCACCTGCTTCGCCGCGGCGATGATGCCCCCCGCGATCACGTCGCACTTCATGATGCCGCCGAAGATGTTGACCAGCACCGCCTTCACTTGCGGATCGGCGAGCAGCAGCTTGAACGCCGCCGTCACCTTGGCCTCGTCGGCCCCGCCGCCCACGTCGAGGAAGTTGGCGGGCTGTCCGCCGGCGAGCTTGATCATGTCCATGGTGCTCATGGCCAGGCCGGCCCCGTTCACCATGCAGCCGATGTTGCCTTCCAGGCCCACGTAGCTGAGGTCGTGCTCCTTGGCTTGCGCCTCGCGCGGGTCCTCCTCGTCGGGGTCGCGGAGCGCCGCCAGCTGCTTGTGGCGGAAGAGCGCGTTGTCGTCGAGGTTGATCTTGGCGTCGAGCGCGATCACCTCGCCCGCCTTCGTCACCACCAGCGGATTGATCTCGACGATCGAGGCGTCGGTGGCGTCGTAGGCGCGGTACATGGCCGAGGCGAACTTGACGAAGCTGTTCACCGCCGAGCCGGAAAGGGCCAACTCGAACGCCAGATCGCGCGCCTGGTAGCCGGCCAGCCCCACCACCGGGTCCACCGCGGCGCGGAGGATCTTCTCGGGGTGCGTCGCCGCCACCTCCTCGATCTCCACGCCGCCTTCCGAGCTGGCCATCAACACGTTGCGGGCCAGGGCCCGGTCGAGGGTGATGCCGAGGTAGAGCTCGCGGGCGATGTCCATGCCCTCTTCGACGTAGACCTTGCGGACTTTCTGCCCCTGCGGGCCGGTCTGGTGCGTGACCAGCTGCATGCCCATCATCTTCTCGAAGATCCCGCCGGCCTCCTCGGGCGACTTCGCCAGCTTCACGCCGCCGCCCTTGCCGCGGCCCCCGGCGTGGATCTGCGCCTTCACGACGCACACTTTTCTCTCACCGGAAAGGAACTCGCGCGCCGCGGCAATCGCTTCTTCCTTGGACTGGACGAGCTTGCCGCGCGGCACCGCGACGCCGTACCCGCGCAAGATCTCTTTCGCCTGGTACTCGTGGATCTTCATGGGCGGCGGTCTGTACACCGCGCGGTCGCACCGCGCAAGCGGCGCGGCGGCTTTGAAGATCCCGGCCTACGCCGCCCAGCTTCGCCCTTCGCCGAGCAGCGCCTCGAACCGCCCCCCCTCCATCGGCCTGCTCAAATGGTATCCCTGCGCATAGCCGCACCGCAGCTGGCGCAGGATCTGAAGCTGCCTCTCGTTCTCCACCCCTTCCGCCACCACCTCCATGTCCAGGCCCTGCGCCAGCGCGAGGATGGTGTTGACGATCTCCAGCGCCTCCTCGGTCTCGCCGATGCGCTGGACGAAGCTGCGGTCGATCTTCAAGGTGTCGATGGGGAACTGGTGCAGGTAGGCGAGCGAAGAGTAGCCGGTGCCGAAGTCGTCGAGGTCGATGCGCACTCCCATCGACCGGAGCTCGGTCATGTTGCGCGCGATCTGCGGGTCCTTTTCCATCAGCAGCGACTCGGTCACTTCCAGCCGCAGGGAGCGCGGCGAGAGGCCCGTCTCGCGCAGCACTTCCGCCACGTCGGTGAGCAGGCCGGGCCCCTGGAACTGGCCGGAGCTGAGGTTCACGCTCACCTCCAGCGAGGGCAGCCCCGCCCTGCGCTGCCACTGCTTCAGCTGCCGGCAAGCCTCGCGCAGCACCCACGCGCCGATGGGGACGATCAGGCCCGTCTCCTCGGCGAGCGGGATGAAGTCCATGGGCGGAACCATTCCGCGCTCCGGATGCTGCCAGCGGAGCAGCGCCTCCGCACCCGTGATCCGGCCCGTGCGCAGCGAGATCACCGGCTGGTAGTGCAGCAGGAATTCCTCGCGGAGGAGCGCGCGGCGCAGGTCGGTCTCCAGGCGCAGGAGCGCCACCGCGCGGTCGTGCATGCTGGCGTCGAACTCGACCCAGCGCCCCCGTCCGCGGGCCTTGGCACGGTAGAGCGCGATGTCCGCATCGCGGAGGATGTCCTGCGGCTGCGCGTAGGCGCCGTGCCCGTGGGCGATGCCGATGGAGGCCCCGCTGAACACCTCGTGGCCGCCCAGCCAGTAGGGCAGCCCCAGGCTTTCTTGTAGCCGGTCGGCGACATCGCGGGCCTCGCTCCGCTCCGGCACGTCCTCGAGCAGGATGGTGAACTCGTCGCCGCCCATCCGCGCCACCGTGTCGCCGGGGCGGACGCAGGACACGAGCCGCCTGCCCATCTCGACGAGCAGTTGGTCGCCGAGCACGTGGCCGAGGCTGTCGTTGATCACCTTGAAGCGGTCCACGTCGACGAAGAGCACCGAGAACATGGTGTCCTGCCGCCGCTTCTCCAGCGCCAGGCGGTGCTCGAGGCGATCGATGAACAGGGCCCGGTTGGGAAGGCCGGTGAGCGGGTCGTGGAAGGCGTCGTGGAGCAGCTTCTCGGCGGCGCGGCGGCGCTCGGTGACGTCGGTCCCGATGGCCGCCGAGCCACAGACGCGGCGGTCGGCATCGCGCAGCGGCACCACGTTCCACTCCACCAGCCGCACTTCCCCCGAGCGGATCACCACCTCGCGCTCGTCGTGGGTGTTGAGGGTCCCGTCCGGCAGTCCCTCCACGTATCCGTTGCGGCGCACCTCGCGCTGCTCGGGAGGGACGCAGAGCTCGAACCAGTCCTGCCCCAGCATCTCCTCGCGCTGGTAGCCGGCCAGGCGCAGCACGGCGTCGTTGCAGAACTCGATGCGGCCCTGCATGTCGAGCAGCAGGGCCAGGAACTGGGTGGTCTCGAGCACGTCGCGCAGCCGCCGGTCCGAATGCCGCTCGGCGGCCTCGGCGCGCACCCGGGCGTCCACGTCCAGGACCACGCCGGTGATCACTTCCTGGCCGTCCAACTGCGTGACCCGCTGGTGCAGCTCGACGTGGATCAGCCGTCCGTCCCGGTGGACCGCGCGCACCACGTACGGCTCGTCCGATGCCGTCTTCTCGCGCACCAGGGGGATGTCGGGCGGGTACACGTAGTCGAGGAACGACCGTCCCATCAGATCTTCCGCAGAACAGCCCACCAACTCGGCTGCCCGGGCGTTCACCCAGGCGATGCGGCCGCCGGAGAGGACGTAGACGCCGGCGATCGACTGGTCGAGCAGGAAGGAGATCTGTTCCGGGCGCATGGGGAAGTTCCGGGTGCACAATACCGCTTGCCGCGAACCCTGCCATCAGCGCGCATACGCGGCCGCTGCTATTCTTTTCAATGTGCGTGCATTCTTCTGCGACACCTACGCAGTCCCACTCCCCCCAGGACATCGCTTCCCGATGCCCAAGTACCGGTTGCTCCGGGAGCGGCTGGTCGCAACCGGCGTGCTCGCCGAGGCCGAGTTGGAGGAAGCCGACCTGATCGACCGCGCTTCGCTGCTGCTGGCCCACACGCCGCATTACGTGGAAACGGTCTTCTCCGGCTCACTCACCGAGGCGGACCAGCGGCGGATCGGCTTTCCCTGGAGCGAAGGGCTTTTGGCGCGGTCGCGCGCCAGCGTCCAGGGCACGGTGGCGGCGGCGCGGGCGGCGCTGCGCGACGGCATGGCGGGGAATCTGGCCGGCGGCACGCATCACGCCGCCGCCGGACACGGCTCCGGCTTCTGCGTCTTCAACGACATCGCGGTGGCGGCGCGCGCGCTGCAGCGCGATGGGGCGATCGATCGGGCGCTGGTGGTGGATCTCGACGTCCACCAGGGCGACGGCACGGCCGCCATCTTCGAGGGCGACGACAGCGTGTTCACGTTCTCCATGCACGGGGCGAAGAACTTCCCCTTCCGCAAGCAGCGCTCCTCGCTCGACGTCGACCTTCGCGACGGCTGTGACGATACTGAATATCTGGAAGCGCTCGCGCGCCACCTGCCCGAGGTGATGGATCGCGCGCGCGCCGACATCGTCTTCTTCCAGGCCGGCGTGGATCCACTACAGCAGGATCTGTTGGGCCGCCTCGAGCTGTCGCTGGAAGGCCTCCGGGCCCGCGATCGCATGGTCGCGCGCGTCGCCCGCGAGCGCGGCATCCCGCTGGTGCTGACGCTCGGCGGCGGCTATGCGAACCCCATCGCCATGTCGGTCGAGGCGCACGCCGCAACCTGGGCCGAAGCGCGCGCGGCGTTTGGAATCTAGGTGGGGTAGACGATCTGGTCGCGCGGCGGGGCAGGCTGCGGACGCACTTTCTTCATGTGCATCTTCGTCCTGCCGTGCCGCCGCGCCCCGTGCTTCTGCTCCCGCACGCCCTGCTGGACGGCCCCGGCGGCGATCAACAACGCTCCCGCCGTCACCATGGTGACGAAGCCCAGCGGCAGGCGCCAGCGCCAGTTCGGTGGATCCTTCTCCAGCAACACCGGAGGCTCGGCTTCCGGCGCATGGACGAGCTCGCGCATATCCTGCGCGACGGTGATGGTCAGGCTGTGGATCAGCGGCTCCATGCCCACATTTGACGCAACGCACGGGCCACGGTTTCATCGCTGTCATTTCAGGAACTTGCGTGTGCGTTACCCCGCGGGGCCGGCGCCGCCTTTGCGCTCGTCGCGGAAGAACCAATCCTTGAAGGCCTGCTTGGTGGCCTCCCGCGCCATGTCGGCGATGGAGGAAGTGAGCGGGATTCCCTTGGGGCAGGCCACCACGCAGTTGGCCGCCTTGCCGCAGTCGGTGACGCCGCCCTCGCCCATCAGCCCGTGGAGGCGCTCGGCCGCGTTCATGGCGCCGGTGGGGTGGGTGTTGAACAGGCGCACCTGCGAGATGGCGGCCGCGCCGATGAACTTCGTCGAGGGCGAAACTTGAGGACAGACCTCGAGGCAGCAGCCGCACGTCATGCAGGTGGAGAGGACGTAGCGCAGCTCCTGCTCCTCCGGAGCCTGGCGCGGACCGGGGCCGAGGTCGTACGTGCCGTCGATGGGCACCCACGCCTTCACCCGCTTGAGCGCCTCGAACATCTTCTGCCTGTCGACGGTGAGGTCGCGGACCAGCGGGAACTTGGTCATCGGCGAAAGCGTCACCGGCTCGTCCAGCTGATCGATCAGCGCCGAGCAGGCCTGCCGCACCTTCCCGTTGATCACCATGGTGCAGGAGCCGCACACTTCTTCCAGGCAGGCTGCGTCCCAGGCGGGAGGCGTGGTCTTCTTGCCGTCGGCGGTCACCGGGCTGCGCTGGATCTGCATCAACACCGAGATGACGTTGGCGTTGGGCCGCCGCTCGACGTGGAACTCTTCCCAGCGATCGGGATGGCTGCGGCGTACCCGCACCACCAGCTTGCCCGAGCGGCCGTTGGGCTCAGTCATAGTGGCGGGGCTCCGGCGGCAGGATGGGGTTCTTCAAGCTGTCCAGCTCCTTGAAATCGACGCGCGGTCCATCCGGCGTCCAGGTGCCCATGCTGTTCTTCAACCACTTGTCGTTGCGCGCCTTCCACGCGGCCATGAACTCCGGGTCCTCGGCGGGCTTCTTGCCCTCCTTCACTTTAGGCAGCGTGAACTCGGGCTTGTAGTGGCTGCCGCGGCTTTCGTCGCGCAGCCGCGAAGCCTTGAGGATGAGGTGCGCGATCTCCAGCATGTTCCAGAGCTGGTTCACGTAGGCGGCGCTCTGGTTGACGGTGCGGCCGGTGTCCAGCACGTTGCAGCGCTTCCACCGGTCCTTCAGCTTCTCGATCTCGACCAGCGCCGTATCGAGCTGCGCGTTGTGCTTCACCACCGTCGCGCTCTTCACCATCAGCTCGCCCATCTCCTGGCCGATGACGTAAGGGTTCTCCGCGCCGTCCATCTTGTAGATCGCCGCGAGGCGCTCATCCCACTGTTTCTTCGCGCCCGCCAGCAGCGAGGCGGGGATGTCGCCCTTCTTCGCCGCGTTGTTCCTGGCGTAGCTGATCATCGAAGGCCCGGCCACCATGCCCGCGTAGACGCAGGAGAGCAGCGAGTTGGCGCCCAGGCGGTTGGCGCCGTGGTAGGCATGATCGCATTCGCCCGCCGCATAGAGCCCGGGGACGTTGGTGCTCTGGTTGCGCGGGCTCCCGTTCACCATGTCGTTCTTCGCGTCGGCCTCGTAGTCCACCCAGAGCCCGCCCATGGAGTAGTGCACGGCGGGGAAGATCTTCATCGGCGCGTGGCGAGGGTCGACGCCCTGGAACTTCTCGTAGATCTCCATGATGCCGCCCAGCTTGCGGTCGAGCGTGGCGGCGGGGATGTGAGAGACGTCGAGGTAGACGGCGTCCTGCCCTTCGACGCCCAGCCCCATGTCCTTCACCACGGCGAAGATCTCGCGCGAGGCGACGTCGCGGGGGACCAGGTTGCCGAAGCGCGGGTATTTCTCCTCGAGGAAGTACCAGCGCTCGTTCTCGGGGACGGCCTTGCCGACCCGCTTGTCGCCCTTCTGCTTCGATACCCAGATGCGGCCGCCCTCGCCGCGCGCCGACTCGCTCATCAGGCGGTGCTTGTCCTCGCCCGGGATGGCGGTGGGGTGCACCTGCACGAACTCGGCGTTGGCGTAGATGGCGCCGTCCATGTACGAGCGGCCGTTGGCGCTGCCGGTGTTGATGGTGGAGTTGGTGCTGCGGCCATAGACGATGCCGGGGCCGCCGGTGGCGAGGCAGACGGCATCGGCGGGGAAGGCCTGGATCTCCATCGTGCGCAGATCCATGGCCGCGATGCCCCGGCAGGCGCCCTGCTCGTCCTTCACGAAGCTCAGGTACTCCCAGTACTCGAACTTGCGGACCAGTCCCTCCGCCTCGTAGCGCCGGACCTGCTCGTCGAGGGCGTAGAGGAGCTGCTGGCCGGTGGAGGCGCCGGCGAAGGCGGTGCGGTGGTGGAGCGTGCCGCCGAAGCGGCGGAAGTCGAGCAAACCCTCCGTCGTGCGGTTGAAGGGCACGCCCATGCGGTCGAACAGATAGATGATCTGCGGAGCGGCGTAGCACATGCCCTTGACCGGTGGCTGCTCTGCCAGGAAGTCGCCGCCCTTGAGCGTGTCCTTGACGTGGATGTCCGGGTGGTCGCCTTCGCCCTTGGTGTTGACGGCGCCGTTGATGCCGCCCTGCGCGCAGACGGAGTGGCTGCGCTTCACCGGGACGATGGAGAACACGTCCACGCTCTTGCCCGCCTCGGCCAGCTTGATGACGGTCATCAGCCCCGCCAACCCGCCGCCGACGACGATGTACCGTTCCGCCATTTTTTTAAATCCTCCGCCAATGCTCCGGGCTGCGCCCTCCGCCCGGCTCCGGGCAAAGCCCGGAGCCTCCTCCGTGGCGACGCGCGTCATAGCGCACAACCGCAGGCGTCGCAACGAAGCAGCGGCCAAGGGCCGCAGAGTGGAAAAGGGCGGGCGCGGCGAGATCGAGGTCAGCTGGTGAGCTTGCGGCGCTGGTAGTGGCGCCGCTGCTTGGCGCGGTTACCGCACTCCTTCATGCTGCAGTAGCGGCGGCTGTGGTTACGCGTCTGATCGAGGAAGAGCCACCCGCACTCGCCGGCGAGGCTCTGCGCGCACTGGCGGACCAAGGCGGTTCGCAACTCGTGCTCCAGGACTTCTGCGGCGTCGAGCGCGACGGGGCGCAGGAAAGCCAGCAGATCCCCGTCCTCGGCGAACCGCGCGGCGAACTTTCCCCGCCCGGCGGAAACCAGGCGCCTGCGGGCCAGCGCCTCGGAGATCCAGGCGTTGACGATGGCCAGCGCCGTCTCCGGCGGCGGCTCGCGCTCCACCCCTGCGACCACCAGGTCGTTGAGGGCTTCGCGGGTCAAGAGGGCGCGGCCGAAGGCCTCCTCGGCCTGGTTGGGGTTGCGATCCGCCTCGAGGTAGAGCCGCTCCGCGGTGACCTTGTCGATCAGGCGCACCTGCCGCGCCCAGTAGACCAGGTCCTCGTAGCTGGAGAGGCGCTCCCGCGGGCGCACGCCGCGCAGGCCGCTGACGGTGTTGACGAAGTCGAGCGCGACGGTGCCGCCGTCGAGATCGAATCGGAACCTCTCCGCGCGTGCGCCGGGCATCGTGAACCGTAACCTCCAAACTCGACTTGACAGGTTGGTAACACGAGCCATCGCGGATGGACACGGGGTGGCCGAAGCACACGCACAGACGTCGCAGGACAATGCGCACCCTGGCTGGGGGAACTTCGCGCTTTCTCTCGAGGCCGCGCTCTCCGGCTGGAATGGACGGAAGTAGCTAGAGCTTGATCTCGTCCACCGTCTTCTTCACCGACTGGAAGGACTTCTCGAACATCGCCTTCTCCTCGGCGTTGAGCTCGACCTGGTGGATCTTCTCGATTCCGCCCGCGCCGATGGTGACCGGCACGCCCATGTAGTAGCCCTTGATGCCGTACTCGCCCTCCAGCAGCGCAGCGCAGGGCAGCACGCGCTTCTTGTCCTTGAAGTAGCTTTCCGCCATGGCGATGGCAGAGGTGGCCGGCGCATAGAAGGCCGAGCCGGTCTTGAGCAGTGCCACGATCTCGCCGCCGCCCTTCCGGGTGCGATCGATGATGGCGTCGAGCCGGGCCTTGGGGATGAGCTTGTCGAGCGGGATGCCGGCCACCGAGCAGAAGCGCGTCAACGGCACCATGTCGTCGCCGTGGCCGCCCAGCACCAGGGCGTGGACGTCGTCGATGGCCACGTTCAGCTCCTCGGCCACGAAGAGACGGAAGCGCGAGCTGTCGAGCACGCCGGCCATCCCCACCACCATGTTCTTGGGGAAGCCGGTGATCTGCTTCATCGCGTAGACCATGGCATCGAGCGGGTTGGAGATGACGATCACGAACGCGCCCGGGCACTTCTCCCTCACGTTGGTGGCCACGTCGCGCATGATCTTCACGTTGACGCCGAGAAGATCTTCGCGGCTCATGCCCGGCTTGCGCGGCACGCCCGCGGTGACGATGACCACGTCCGCGCCGGAGACCTCGTCGTACTTGTTGGTGCCGGTGATCTTCACGTCGTAGCCGTCCACCGCGCGCGACTGCATCAGGTCCAGCGCCTTGCCCTGGGGCACGCCTTCCACCACGTCGAACAACACCACGTCGCCCAGCTCCTTCTGGGCAGCGAGCAATGCCAGGTTGCCGCCGATCTGACCTGCGCCGATGAGGGCGATCTTCCTGCGAGCCATGGTGTTCTCCGGTTTCGTCCTGGGCGCGCGCTTCCTACTCCACCTGCCCGCCGCCCGCAACTCGCGCGTCGCGCTGCCCGGCCCATCTGCTATAGGCTTTTTCCCGTGACCACCATCGAGGCGTTCTTCGAGACGGCCCGCAAGCGCGCGGCCGGGTTGGCGTGGAAGCACGGCGCGCGGGAATGGACGTGGCAGCAGGCGGCGCGGGACGTCCGCAGGGTGGCGCGGTCCCTCGTCGCCCTGGGAGTGAAGCCGGGTGAGGCGGTGGCCATCATGGGACCCAACCGGCCCGAATGGATCATGGCCGCCCTGGGCGCCCTGGCCGCCGGCGCGATTCCGGCGCCCATCTACCCGACGCTCACCGCCGAGCAGGCCTGCTACATCGCAAGCCACTGCGGCGCCGCCGTGGCGCTGGTGGGCGACGCGGCCCAGCGCGAGAAGCTGCACGGCGCCGACATGCGCGCCTTCGGCCTGATGACGGCGTGGGAGGAGTTCATGGCCCTCGGCGATGCGACGCCCGAGAGCGCCGTGGACGCGAGGCTCGAGGCCTTGAAGCCCGATGGGCTGGCCACGCTCATCTACACCAGCGGCACCACCGGCCCGCCCAAGGCGGTGATGCTGACACACGCAAATTTGCTGAACGCCGCACAGACCGCGGTCCGCGTCGGGCAGACCACCGACAAGGACGTGCTGGTCAGCTACCTGCCCCTCAGCCACATCGCCGAGCAGGTGATCGCCGTCCACGGACCTACCGTGGTGGGCGGGGCGGTCTGGTTCTGCGATCAGCTCGAGGGATTGGGCGATGTGCTGAGGCAGGCCCGTCCCACCCTCTTCTTCGGCGTGCCGCGGGTCTGGGAGAAGCTGCAGGGGCGGATCGAGGAGACCGTCCGGGCGGCGCCCGCGCTGCGGCAGCGGATGTTCGGTTGGGCGCAAAGGTCAGGCGGCTGGCTCGCCGACCGGATGGTGCTGTCCAAGGTGCGCGCCGCGCTGGGGCTGGACCGCGCGCGCCTCTGCCTCACCGGAGCCGCGAAGATGACGCGGGCGACGCTCGACTTCTTCGATTCGATCGGCATCCGCATCCTCGACGTCTGGGGGATGAGCGAGACCACCGGCATGGGGACCGCGAACCTGATCGACGCCCGCAAGCCGGGAACCGTCGGCCGCGCCGAGGACGGCGTCGAGCTCCGCATCGCCCCTGACGGCGAGATCCTCACGCGCGGGCCGCACCTCTTCCGCGGCTACTACAAGGACGACGCGGCCACACGGGAGGCCATCGACGCCGAGGGCTGGCTGCACACCGGCGACGTCGGCGAGCTGGACGCGGACGGGTACCTGCTCATCACCGATCGCAAGAAGGATCTCTTGATCACCTCGGGCGGAAAGAACGTCTCGCCGCAGAACATCGAGATCCTGCTCGGCCGCATCCCCGGCGTGGCGCAGGCGGTGGTGGTGGGCGATGCCCGCAAGTATCTGGCGGCGCTGATCGTGCCGGAGGTGGCGGAGCGCGCGGCCGACCCGCGGTTCGTCGCCGGGATCGGCCGCGAGATCGAAAGGGTGAACGGCCAGCTCGCCCAGTACGAGACCATCAAGCGCTACAAGGTGCTGAAGGCCCGGTTCTCGGTGGACGGCGGGGAGCTCACGCCCACGCTGAAGCTGAAACGCAAGGTGGTGGCGCAGAAGTACGCGAAGGAGATCGACGATCTCTTTGCGTCCTGAAAATCGGGGACACGATACGACGAATTACGTATCGTGTCCCCGATTTTAGAAGTGCTTGACGATGGCCTCGCCGAATTCGGAGCACTTCACTTCCTTCACGCCTTTTTCGCCTTCGGCGACCATCAGGCGCGCGAAGTCGTAGGTGACGGTCTTCGCCGCGATGGCGCCGTCCATGCCCTTGACGATCAGGTCGGCCACTTCGTTCCAGCCCAGGTGCCGGAACATCATCTCGCCGGAGAGGATCACCGAGCCGGGATTCACCTTGTCCTGGTTGGCGTACTTGGGCGCGGTACCGTGGGTGGCCTCGAAGATGGCGTGGCCGCTGACGTAGTTGATGTTGCCGCCGGGCGCGATGCCGATGCCGCCCACCTGCGCCGCCAGCGCGTCCGACAGGTAGTCGCCGTTGAGGTTGGGCGTGGCGATGACGTCGAACTCCTCGGGCCGGGTGAGGACCTGTTGCAGCGTGATGTCGGCGATGGCGTCCTTGATCACGATGCCATTGGGCAGCTTGCACCAGGGCCCGCCGTCGATCTCCTTGGCGCCGAAGAACTCCTTCGCGACCTTGTAGCCCCAGTCGCGGAAGGCACCCTCGGTGTACTTCATGATGTTGCCCTTGTGCACCAGCGTCACGCTCTTGCGCTTGCCCTGCACGGCGTAGCTGATGGCGCTGTGCACGAGGCGCTCGGTGCCGAGATAGCTGATGGGCTTGAGACCGACGCCCACCTCCACCCGGGTCTCCCGCTTCGGCGTTCCGATGGCTTCGAGCTGCTTCTGCCAGCCCGCGCCGGCCTCTTGCGAGGCGAAGCGGATTTTCTTGAACTCCTTGGGGAACTCCTTCGCCCAGAAGTCGAGGACCTTCTGTGCCTCGGGAGTGCCGGCCGCGTACTCGATGCCGGCGTAGATGTCCTCCGTGTTCTCGCGGAAGATCACCATGTCCACCTTCTCGGGCCGCTTCACCGGGCTGGGGACGCCCTTGAACCAGCGGACCGGCCGCAGGCAGACGAAGAGATCGAGCATCTGGCGCAAGGCGACGTTCAACGAGCGGATGCCCCCGCCCACCGGCGTGGTGAGCGGCCCCTTGATGCCCACCAGGTACTTGCGGAACGCCTCCACCGTCTCGTCGGGCAGCCAGTTGTCGAAGAGGTTTTTCGACTTCTCGCCCGCGTAGACCTCGGCCCAGGCGATCTTCCGCTTCCCGCCGTACGCCTTTTCCACGGCCGCGTCGAACACCCGCTGCGAGGCGCGCCAGATGTCGGGCCCGGTACCGTCGCCCTCGATGTACGGAATGATCGGCTGATCGGGGACGGCGAAGCGCCCTCCGGATCGGGTGATCGGCTTGCCGTTTGCGGGGATCTGCGGAGTAGGGCTCGGCATATGGGCTCCTTGGGCGCGCGGAAGATAGCGCCCTGCGCAGCGGCCGTACAGGGCGGTTTCGGACAAGTCGCGCCGCGGAACGTCGCCTTCAGGATAGGTGAGGAGATTTACGCATCCCCCCCTTCCCCACAGCGCGCGCGTGAATATGCTGAGCACGCGTCCAGGCGGAGGGTCCCGGCGATGCAGCTCGAATTCCAATGCCAGAAGTGCGAAGAGTCGTTCTCGCTCGACATCGGCGACGTGCAGAGCGACCCCGTGCTTCGCTGTCCGGGCTGCGGGACCCGCGCGCCCGACGAGCAGGTGGAGGCGGTGGTGGGCTCGCTCGAAGAGCTCTTCGCCGCCCTGGCGCCCCTGCGGCGCAAGTTCAGCACCGCCGTCGAAGTGAACAGCGAGGACATGCCCCCTCCGTATGACGAGACGCCGGCGGTCACGCGCAAGGCCGCGCTGCTCGATGAGGACGACAGCGAGGACGAGGAAGGCGACGAGGAGGAAGAGGAAGAGGTCGCCGAGCTGGAGTGAGCACTTCCCTCTCCGCCGTCGCTCGCTACCTTGTCCTGGAGGAGGCGGCGATGGCGGGGCCCCGGACGAGCTTCGTAGTGCTGGTGCTGGCCGCTTGCGCGGCTGGCGCGTTCTGTAGCCTGCTGCGGCCCGCCGCGGACGCGCCAATCGAGCTGCGCGTCGACGACCTGGTCAAGGTGCAGGGCGGGCAGATGGTGCTGGTGCTGGCCGAGCGGAACGGCGAGCGCCGGCTCCCCGTCCCGCTGCCCGGCGCGCAGGCCGCGCAGATCCTCGCCGCCGTGGGCGGAAGGGGCGGCCTGGTGCCGGCCGCGGTGGAGTCGCTGGGCGGGCGCGTGGTCGACGCCTCCATCGACGACGTCTCGGCGGATGGACTGCTCCGCGGACATCTCACCCTCGCCGCCGGATCGCGCGAAGTCCGGGTGGAGGCCCCACTGGGCGAGGCGCTCGCGCTGGCGCTGGAAGCGGGGGCTCCGATCCTGGTCGACGCCGCGCTCCTCGAGGCGGCTTCCATCACGCCCAGCGAGCTTCGCGGCCGCAGGGCGCAAACCTGGAAGCGCGAAGCCGCTCCGGGGCCTGTGCTGGGCATTTGATTCTCCGGAAATCGTCGCTTGCGGGCCGGGTCGCAGCGACCTAGGCTCCGCGAACGCATGCGCAAGGCGAAGATCATCTGCACGATGGGCCCGGCGTCCCGTGAAGAGCCGACCCTGAGCAGGCTGGTCGAGGCCGGGATGGACGTGGCGCGGCTCAACGTCTCGCACGGCTCCCACGACGATCATGCGCGCGCCATCTCGAACGTGCGCAAGGCAGCCGAGAACGCGGGCCGCCCGGTGGCGCTCCTGCTGGATCTCCAAGGTCCCAAGATCCGGGTGGGGAAGATCGAGGGCGGCAAGGTCAAGCTCGAGCCGGGCGCGGAGACGATCATCACCGCGGAGCAGGGCGTCTCCGGCACCCCGCAGCGGTTTTCCTGCTCCTATGAGGGGCTGCCCGAGGACCTCTCCATCGGCGACCCGGTGCTGATCAACGACGGCGCCATCCGGCTGGAGGTGATCGGCATCTCCGGCAAGGACGTGAAGTGCCGCGTGGTGGTGGGCGGCATGCTCTCCGATCACAAGGGCATCAACCTGCCCGGCACGGCCGTCTCCATCCCGGCGATGACCCCGAAGGACATCGAAGATCTGAAATTCGGCCTGGAGCTCGAGGTGGATTACGTGGCCATGAGCTTCGTGCGCAACGCCGACGACATCCGGCTGATCAAGCGCTACGCGCCCACCACGCCGGTGATCGCCAAGCTGGAGAAGCCGCAGGCCGTGGACCGGGTGGACGAGATCGCGCAGCTGGCCGAGGGCGTGATGGTGGCGCGCGGCGACCTGGGCGTGGAGATGCCGCTCGAGCGCGTGCCGCTGATCCAGAAGAGCACCATCGAGCGCACCAACTACTACGGCAAGATCGCCATCGTGGCCACGCAGATGCTGGAGAGCATGATCGTCTCGCCGCAGCCCACCCGCGCCGAGGTGAGCGACGTGGCCAACGCCGTGCTCGACGGCGCGGACGCGGTGATGTTGTCGGCGGAGACCGCCACCGGCGCCCACCCCATCGAAGCGGTGCGGACCATGGCTGCCATCGTCGAGGAGGTGGAGCGCAGCGCCCGCTTCCAGGCCCTCCCCGATCCGACGCTGGATCGCGGCGAGAGCACCTTCGCCACCGCGGTGGCGCGCGCCTGCGCGGCAGCGGCGCAGCAGCTGGGCATCGGCACCATCTGCGTCTATACCCGCACGGGGGAGACGGCGCGGCAGATCGCCGAGTACCGGCCCCAGGCGCGCATCCTCGCCTTCACCGCCAGCGACATCGCCTACCGCCGCATGGCCCTCTACTGGGGAGTCACGGCCCGCAAGGTGAAGAAGCCCTTCGACACCACCGACGAGATGATCGCGTCGGTCGCGCAGACGCTGGTGGGTTCCGGCGAGGCGATGCGCGGCGAGGCCATCGTCATCGCCAGCGCCGTGCCGCCCAACCGCCCCACCTTCGGCGCCTCGATGATGCAGATTCACCGCCTCTGAAGCGCGTCCAGCTCCTGGCGGGCGAAGTCCGCCTGATCGCAGTCCTCGGCGGTGGCCTTGCCGAGGAGCACCCGGGCCAGCTCGGGGTCCTCGGGCGTGCGCAGGCGCCCCAGGTAATACCAGGCCTCGCAGCGCTCGTCGGAGTCGGAGGCCGCCGCGATGGCCGCGTCGGACTTGATCTCTCCCAGGAAGGCGCGCACCAGCGGCCGGGGCCAGTCCTCGTCGTCCGTGCTCCTGGCCCAGGCGCGCAGATCGTCGGCGGCCTGGGAGCCGCGGCCGTGCGATCGCTGCAGCAGGAACAGCTCCAGGCGCGCCTGCGGCCAGCGCGACTTGCGCAGCAGATCCTCCGCGCGGTCGGTGCGGTGCGCCCTGTCCAGCGCGTGCACGCCGGCGAGCAGCCCGATCATGCCCGCGCGCGGCACCGCCACCTTCATCTGCTTCTGCACGTCGCGCTCGATCTGCTCCCCGTCGACGACCGGCGGAGTCGGCGGCGTGGGCGCCCGGGGATGGCTGCCGATGGCCGGGATCTCGGGAATCTGGAAGGGGTGGGTCCGGGAGGCGCGCTGCGCCTTCGCCGTCCGCAAGAGACGCGCGCCAGAGGCGAGGGCCACTCCGAGGCCGAGGGTCGCCAGCGCGACCATCAGCGCGGTGGAGCGGCGCCAGCTCTTGGGCTGAGGCGGCAGCGTCACCGGCGCTCCCGGCTCCAGCGCCTCCAGCGCGCGGGCCAGGTCTGCGCCGCTGGCAAATCTCCGCGCCGGATCCTTCTCCAGCGCGCGCTTCACCACGGCTGCGAAGGGAGCGGGCACCTCCGGCCCGAGGGGCGCGGGGTCGGAGTGCAGCGTGGCGTGGCCCGCCTCGATCAGGGTGGCTCCAGGGAAGGCCCGGCGGCCCGTGAGGAGCTCGTGGATCACCGCGCCGGCGCTGAACACGTCGCTGGGCGCGCCCGCGCGCTCGCCGCGGGCCTGCTCCGGGGAGAGGTACCCGGGCGTGCCGAAGATGGCGCCGGTCATGGTGAGCGTCGGGCCCTGGCCTTCGTCCGCCGCCAGCCGCGCCAGACCGAAGTCGAGGATCTTCAACCGGCCGTCGTGGGTGAGGAACAGGTTCTCCGGCTTGAGATCCCGGTGCACGATGCCGCGCGCGTGCGCCGCCGCCAGCCCCCGCGCCAGCTGCAGCGCGAGGTTCTGGACCTGCGCAGGCGGCAGCCGCGCTCCGCCGATCACCGTGCGCAGCGTGTGGCCTTCGAGCAGCTCGGTGACCAGGAAGGGCACCCCGTCCTGCTCGCCCAGGTCGTAGACCGCCAGCACGTTGGGATGCTCCAGCGCGCCTGCCGTGCGCGCCTCCTGCTCGAAGCGCTGGATGCGCGCCGGGTCGTGCGCGGAGGTCACCACCTTCACTGCCACCCGGCGACCCAGCCGCTCGTCGCGCGCGGAGAGCACGCGCCCCATTCCGCCCTTGCCGATCTCCTTTTCGATGCGGTAGCGACCCGCGAGCAGCGCGCCCGCCCCCAGCTCGTGCGGAACTTGCGGCGGCTGCGGAGTCGGAAGGGTGGGCGGGCGCGGCGTGCCCGGCGTGGGGGCGCGATCCACCGGTGCCGCGGTGCGGACGAAGCCGCGGCGGGTGAGATCGTAGAACCAGGAGACGATGCCGGTGGCCACGAATCCGGCCACGCCCAGCCAGATGAGCGCCCGCAGCGACCAGCCGGGCAACTCCAGCGAATGCACCACGATGTCGGCGAGCTGCAGCGCGCCCGCGGCCACCACGCCGTAGGCGGCAAGGGCGCCGAGGACGCCGCGCCGCCGCAGCTCGCCGAAGATGGCGGTCACTTCGCCTGATGGGCGATGATCTTGTCCTTGATCTTCGAGTACGTGGCCTTGGGGATGATCTTCTTCTCCCAGAGCTCGTCCTTGGCCTTGTAGGGCCGGCCCTCGACGATCTTCTTCGAGTACGCCTCCCCGATGCCGGGCAGCGCCTTCAGCTCTTCCTCGCTGGCGCTGTTGATGTCCAGCTTGTCGACCTTCTTGGCGGCCTTCTTCTCCGCGGTCTTCGCGTAGGAGACCGACGGCGCAGCAAAGGCCAGCGCCAGCGCGACAGCGATGGCGCGGAGCAACCTGTTCATGATGCCTCCATGGGGTGTGCCGGAATGTGCTCTAGCATAGGCGGCGGTTTCCTGATCGTCGCCGTCGCCGTCCAGGTCGACGACCGCTTATTGGAGCGCTTCGGCGCAGCCTGCGATGCGGTCCATGGCCTTGCGGATGTCGGTTTCCGAGGTGGCGAAGGAGAGCCGCAGGTAGCCTTCGCGGCCAAAGGCGCTGCCCGGCACGGTGGCGACGCCGAAGTCCTCCAGCAGGATCTCCGCCAGCCGCAAGGTGCCCGGCACCTTTTCGCCCTTGAACTTCTTGCCCAACAGCCGGGAGAAGTCCGCGAACACGTAGTAGGCGCCGTCGGCGGCGTGCGCGTCCACGCCCGGCATCTTGCCCAGCAGCTCGACCATCAGATTTCGCCGCCGTTCGAACTGCACGCGCATCGCCTCCAGCGGCTCCTGCGCGCCGCGCAGCGCCGCGATGGCGGCGTGCTGCGAGAGCGAGCTGGGGTTGGAGGTGCTGGCGTCCTGCACCTTGTTCATGCCCGCGATGATCTCCGCCGGTCCGCAGGCCCAGCCCAGGCGCAGGCCGGTCATGGCATAGGCCTTGGAGCAGCCGTTCACCAGCACAGTGCGATCCTTGAGCTCGGGTGCGACCGCCAGGATGTTGGTGGCCTTCACCCCCCCGTAGACCAGCTTGTCGTAGATGTCGTCCGAGAGGATGGTCAGGCGCGGGAACTTCGCCAGCACTCGCGCCACCCCGCGGATGGTCTCCGCGCTCCACACCGCGCCGGTGGGATTGCTGGGGCTGGAGAAGATGAAGACGCGCGTCCGCTCGGAGAGCACCGCCTCCAGATCCTGGGGCCGCGGCGCCCACCCGTCCTGTTGCCGCAGCATCAGCTCCACGGGCCTCCCGCCGGCGAGCCGCACCATCTCCGGGTAGCTGACCCAGTACGGGTTGGGGAT
>Ga0136846_1221148_pt1 | contig 42601 bp, 34 predicted proteins | sample HopSoiMetagenom2_FD_96841 | JGI IMG/M metagenome (GOLD analysis project Ga0136846, IMG submission 96841) | Grasslands soil microbial communities from Hopland, California, USA - 2 Assembly 2016 (version 4) | ecosystem: Environmental > Terrestrial > Soil > Grasslands | place: USA: Hopland...
CTCCAAGCCGTTACCCGCGAAAGCCCGAGGCCGCCCCTACTGAGCGCTCCGGCCTACCAGAGGCTCCCACTACCTGCGGAGTAGGCCGGTAAACAGATACGTGGCGCTTACGGCCTTGAATCTTCTTGCCGGCATCGTAGCCGCGAGGCCCCCCTTTTCCGTCGTCTTCGCGGTCTGGCTGTCCAGAATCGCCGCGCTCGGGGCTGACCTCGCGTCCCTCTTGGACGCGGAGTCGATCGCGAAGAACCTCGTGGATCTTTTCCGGTTCCATCCTTGCGCCACTTGCGGAAGTAATAGAAGACTGTCTGAAAGGGGGAAATCCCGTGGCAGCATACGCCAAGCGCAGCCGCTGCGTAGCACGTAGAAGATCGCATTGAGGATTTCGTGGAGTCTCTGGTTCGCGGGCGTCCCGGCCCTGACTGCGCCGGTAGAAGTGCCTGCAGGATCTGCCATTCGGTGTCAAGTAGGCTGGGTAACGCATCGCGAGATCTTAGCACCCAAGGACGCGATTCCAAACACCCTCTCAGACTGGAGGACGAATCAGGGACAACAAGGACACCAGGGACGTCAAGGACTCCAAGACTCGAGGACTCGCTTTCCTCTTCTTGTGGCGGCGGGCTCGTTGCTCGAGGTCCGACTCCAGGAGCGGGGGTTCTCGTTTCCGGTCGGCCGCGTCACGTTCCGCGTGTTGCGGCCCTTCACGTTTTTCGAGTTCCTCGCGGCGAACGAGCAGGACGTGCTGTCGCGCCACCTGGCCGGCGCGGTGAGCGAGGGCCGGCCGATTTCCCCGGCGCTCCACGACCAGGCGCTCGATCTGTTGCGCGACTACCTGCTGGTCGGCGGCATGCCCGAGGCGGTGTCCCGCTGGGTCGCCGAGCACAATGCAGCCGCCGTGCGCGGCGTCCACCGCGACCTCGTCCAGGCGCTTGCCGAAGACTTCCAACGCTTTGGCAACCTGCGCGAGGTCGGCTATCTCGAAGCGGCCTTCGACAATCTCCGCCACCACGCGGGCCTGCGCTTCCGTTACGAGAATTTTGCTCCGGGCTACCGCAGCCAACTGATGAAGAACGCCCTCGCCAAGCTCGAAGCGGCGCTCCTCATCCACCGCGTCTTGCCGACGAGCTCCCTGGCACTTCCCCTGCGCGAGCGGCCTCGCTCGGCGGCCAAGCTGTTGCCGCTCGACGTGGGCCTGGCGCTCCACACCATGGGCTCGGGATTCGATACGGCGCGCAGTCTGTCCCTCGGCCAGGTCCTGGATGGGCGCATCGCTGAGATCTTCGCGGGTCAGCAGTTGCTGGCTTCGGCCCCCGGGTTTCCGGGCGAGCTCTTCTTCTGGGTCAGCGAGTCGTCGCACAGCAACGCCGAGGTCGACTACCTGATACCGATCGGCGGCCGGCCGGTGCCCGTCGAGGTCAAGTCGGCGGCGGCCGGGTCGCTCAAGTCCCTGCACCAGTTTCTCTGGCGCGCGGGTCTCTCCACCGGCATCCGCCTCCATGCAGGCCAGTTTGCCGACGAGCATCTCAAGGTGCGGATGCCCGAAGGCGAGCTGGCCTACCGGCTCCTGTCGCTGCCCGTCTACCTCGCCGAGAAGCTGCCGGCCCTGGAAATGGGCTAGGAGGAGTCTGAGGCCCTACGCGCTCGGCGTCGCTTTCAATCGCAACGTCCGGCGCAGGATGGGCAAGACGGCCCGGTCCTTGTCTCGGTTGGCCGCCTCCTTCGAGCGGATGATCGTGGCGAGGTTAAGGACACGCACCGTCATGCCTCCGAGCTCATAGGAGGAGGTTTCTTCGGTCAGATCCTTGTAGGTCAGGCCGTCGCCGATGCTGTCGAGAACGTCCAGGGGGCCGAAGTCGGTCACCAGGCGGTGGATGCGAAGAGTTTCGAGTTTCCCGGCATCGGGCACGACATGCCGGCCGGCCGGATCGAGATACCGTGCATGAAGCTCCTCCAAGGCTTCGAGAAGACGTTCCCGGTCCTCCGGAGTCGGTTGGACCACGACGTCGAGGTCCAAGGTAGACACCGGCGCGCCTTCGAGGATGGCGGCAACGCCGCCGACCAGAATGAACTCCACCCGATGGCGGGAGAGCACCTCCAGAATCTCGGCGAATCTAGGCGCGGCGGCCATTGCGCAGCGCCATTACGCTGTCCGCGAAACCTTGGGCGATCTCCAGGCGCTGAAGGGGCGTCAGGCTGAGCATCCAGAAGATCAGACCGTCGTCCTCTCCCTCGGCCACTCCGGGAGAGCCCTGAGCGGGAACCGCTTCGGATTCCTCCTGGGAGGCGGGAGGATCCATGTCGCGGGTATCGCTCGGGAGGGGCATGACAGCCATGATTGTAGCACCGCCTCTTGATCGCCCTCCGGTTCTACGGTCCGCCCATCCTGCCCCGGACCGGAGGTCTGAATGAGCGGCTCGACAACCCGGCGTTTGCCACGCTGGTCACGACCGACGGCGCCCCGGCGGCGGTGCCCTCCGGCGGTCCGGGCGACGAGGTGGTAGACTGTTAACCGACTCGTCGTGGAGGAACCATGCGAACCGTCGGTGCCCATGAAGCTAAAACTCACCTGTCCCGACTGATCGAAGAGGTCACTCGAGGACAAAAAGTCGCGATCACCAAGAACGGGACGCCGGTTGCTCTGCTTGTCCCTGTGCCGTCCACGCAGAAGCCGGATGTCCGGGAAGTCATTCGCCAATTCGAGAGCTCCGCCGCGGGATCACTCTCGGCAGCCTCTCCCTCCGGGAGATGATCGAAGAGGGGCGCCGCGCAACGTGCGGCCTGCACTCCTGTTCTGAGTCCAGCGGCCCCGAAGCACGAAATCCTCCGCAGGCCACAACCCCGAGCCCGTAGGGCGGCAGACTCCAAGCCCAGGGCGTGAGCCCTGGGTAGGCGTCATTCGATAAATTCAAGTCGAGCCCTGTCAAGGGCGCTCTTGGCAGTTTTCCTCAGCCCCGCTCTTCCGGAGATCTCTAGACGACCAGCGGGCAGCGGCCCCTGACCGGCGTCGTGCAGGCCCTGCAAGTGCCGCCATCCGCGGGCGGGTTGCCACAAACGTTGCAACAGAGCTGGCCCGTCGGGCACTGAGAGCTGCTGGTGCAGCCGGCCATGAAGGAGGGAGCGGGCGCCAGATCGTTCGGGGTCTGGGTCTGCCCGCTCGACAGGGTGGCCAGGAACTGCGCCGCCGCGTCAGGCGCTGGGGCCGCCGCGGGATTCGGGGCAGGCACCGCCACCGGCTGCGTCTGGGCTATGGACTGCGCGAGCGGGATGAGGGAGAGGAGGGCGAGGAGGACGAGAACGGGCTTTTTCATAGTGCATCTCCTTGGTTGACGGGACCGGTAGGAAACCGGCCGCCTCAAGGAGAAGGTGCGCTGGCGCACCCGGACCGGGTCATTCCCCATGAGACGCTGACGCCATCCCCTCTCCCTTGCTGGAAAGGCCTCTTCGAACAGCGGCTACTTGCCCGTCGAGCCGCCGTTATCGATCGGGCCGAAACTGAAGCCCAGGTTGATGAGGACATAGCCGCCGTTCCTGAACACCACTCTGCCATCGAGAGCTGAGCTGTCGGCGGGATAGGACTGGCCCGTGGCGATACCGGGGAAGCGGCGGACCGGGATGGTTGCCAGGCCCGCGGAGGCGGTGACCAATGCGTGTTCTCCCAGGCCGCGCAGACGTAGCGTGGGTCCGAGGTACACCGACAGGGCGCGACCCGAAGAAGTATGGAAGCCGAGACCGAAACCGACTTTGGGATAGTCGCGTGAGAAGACACTCAGGAAGATACCGGTTTCCTGGGTATACTTGTCAGTGGAGATCTTGTCGATCACCTTTATTTGGGCTGGTTGGGCGGGTGTCGAGGCTGTGGCCGGCGTTGCGGGGACGTTCTCCTTGACGATCTCCTGGTCGGTCAGGCTGGTGAGTGCAAAGAAGGCTCCCGTCTCGAAGCTCCATTGCTTGTAGGCGACTGGGATTGAGGTCGAGCGGACCGTCTCCGCAGTGGCCTTTATCGGAACTGGATCTTCGGCCGCTGAAGTATCGAGCGGTGCGTCGCCCACAATCCGTACGTCGAGCAGGATCTCCGGAGTTCTCCCGGAAACCAGCAAGGAGAGCTTCGGCCGTCTTTCGGCCCCGTTACCGCGCAGCACCTTGAATGCCTCATCGAAATCACTACGGAACCCGCCGTAACTAGGAGCAAAGGCGCGGTTCTTGATGACCGCGATGGCGATCATCGTTCGTTCATTTGTGTTGAAGGTCATCTGATCGCAGCTTAACCGTTTCCTGGTAGAGCCCTCGATACAGTTCGCATCAGCCATCTTTTCCGAGGAATCAGAGCTCGCGGTGGTCCCACTTGTTGATGTATCCGTCGATTTCTTGGAATTCTTGGGTTTCTTGGCTTGATCCTGAGAATGATCGGGGGAGGAGGATACGGCGACGGTCAAAGCCCGGACCTTCACGATCTTACCAGGTGGCAGGTCCTGGATGCGGATCTCGGAAACGTCGTCCGCGGCGAGGAGCAGTCCCTGGGGAAGGCAGAGCAGACGATGCTCGGCGTCCGTCCACGAGCAGCGGACGACCTTGGAGAGCCCCGTTTCGGAGCTGTATTGCTTGAGAAACTCGTCCTTTTCGATCTCTTTGGCCAGGTTCTCCGAAATTCTGGCCTGCGCGCTTGCGGCAGCGGTGCTGTTGGCGAGGAGGGGCACGAGATTCAGGGTCCTCTCTTTGAGCTTGTCAACGATTTCTTTCTTGGCCTGCTTTTTGTAGTTACCGAAGGCCTTGTCGAGGTTGGCGACCGCATCCTTCCTGACCTGATCCGTTTTGAGGTCGGAGAGCGCCTCATCTCCCTTTCCCAGGGCGTTCTTCACGCCGTTGGTGATGTCCGCGCGGCTGCTCCGGAGCTCGCGCCCGAGGGTGCCTTCGAGATCCGGGCTCAAGCCCAAGTCCTTGAGGATCTTGTCGTCCCCGGGGAGAAGCAGCTCCTCGAGAGACTTCGTGATCGCGTCAGCCTGCTGGTTCCAATCCGTGACCAGCGTGCTCTTGACTTTCTCTGCCGCGGCCGCGTCGACCTTCTCAGGCCAGGTCTTGGCGTCGTCGCCGAGCTTTTTCTGCATGTCGCCCAAGGCCGTGTCGAGGCTCTGGGACACCGTGGCGGTCTGCTCCGCCAGCCGGCCGGCGAGCGACCCGGTCAGGGACTCCGGAACGGCGGGGTTAGTGGCGGGAGCGGCTGGAGCCGGAGCGGCGGCCTGGCCCAGAAGGAGCGTCGGACAACAGAGCAGCAGTCCGCAAAGCGAGAGACTAGCAACGGATGGGCGCATGGAGTACCCCTTTTCGCCCCGGTACCGGGGCAGGAAGGACAGCGTTTTGTTCCGCTGCTATAGACGGACTCGTCGAATTTTTTCGCAGTCGCATGGTGGCGGCTCTGACCCGCGGGTCTTCTCGCGTTCCGCACAAACCTTCTTGTCGGAGGTTGTGCATAACTCCCGACGTTTTGTATGCTCTGTGGCTGTGACTGACCCTCGGGAACACCAAACCCTCCAGGTCATTCGCCAGCTTGGGATTGTGCGGGCGGCCGAGTTGGCAGCGCATGGAGTCCCTCGCGGGCAGATCTACCGGCTTGCGAAAGGGCTTGGTCGCCGCACGGCCTTCTCAGTCGCTCAGTCGCGCCAAGCCGACCGGCTACGTTTACCAGACCCTCCTCACAAGGGATTGATGCGGGATCTACCGCGGGCTCAGGAGAAGATGTTTCGCGGTAAAGCGAACCGCCGAATCAGCGACGAAAGGCGCACCCTTCCTCAATTCGGTACCTCGCCATGATACTTCACGGGATGAGAGGCGGGTCTACCGTTGACGTCTGGATGGTAGATCATCCGCTCGCTACCCTTGGCACGGTCGACAAAGAACTCGAACCTAGAATCGTGCTCCTTGAGGATTTTACGACATCTCTGAAAGTTCTTGGCTTGGCCGACTCCTCCAGCGTTAGTAGGGCAACCCACTCGTCCGCCTCCCGATACCCCAGGACATTGAGAGTCATCGGGTGCTCCATCGGCGATCTCACCCTCCCATTTCCATGATCTCCTCCAGCCGCGCCTCTACCAGAGGCAGGTCCTTCGGCAGCCAGGCGCGGAAGCCCGCGCTGGCGAAGAGGGCGTGGTCCCCGGGGTAGGTGGGGACGAGGTAGACGGGAAAGCGCTCGAAGATCTCTCGGTCGCAACGGCGGCGACGCTGCTGGACGGCGGCGCGGCGGGCGGCGGCGCCATCGAGGTGGTTCAACAGCCAGTGGGTGGCCCGGAGCTGCGCCACCGTGCGTTCGTCCGTGAGGCGCGGCGGCTCGGCGCCAGACACGCCAGCCGGCGGCGGGGCGGCTCCGCCTCCCAGCTTGCCCAGGCCCCGGCGGAGGAATTCGCGGGGGCCGTAGCCCCGCCAGCGGATCTTGAATCCCTCCCAGGTCGTGGCCGGCGGGAGCTCCAGCGCCGGTGGCGGGGCCGGGATCGCGATGGCGGCCTTCCCGGCCGTGTTCGCGATATGGCCGTCGTAGGGATTGACGCGCAGGGTCTCGGCTCCGGGGTTGCTTTCGAGGAGCGCCTGGGTGCGGGAGGTCAGGGTCAGGAGCACGGCCGGCAGGATGCGCTCCCAGAGGCCGGGCTCGTAGTTCTTGTAGGCGGTGAGGAAGGCGTTGCGCTCGAAGAGGAAGCCGCGGTTGTAGAGCCCCAGCAAGTCGCTCGTGGCGCCGGAGCGGTGGTGGACGGCGGCCTCGGGGGCGAAGACGATGCGCTCGCCACCGGACCACAGACGCCACCCCAGGTCCACGTCCTCCAGGTAGGCGAAGTAGTCCTCGTCGAAGCCCCCGGCGGCGAGGAACGAGGCGCGGCGGACGAGCAGGTTGCCGCCGCAGGCGAAGGCCAGCTCGTCCCCCGCCGCCGGCACCCGGGCCTGCTTCAGGGGCCGGCGGAAGTCGAGCTGGAAGGCGTGGCCGTCGAAGGTCATGAGGCCGCGTCCGAAGTCCAGGCGCTCGCCGGACCAGTCCACGATCTTGCCGGAGACGGCGGCCACGTCGGCCGGCGCCGAGCCGAGGGCCTCCACCAGCGCGCCCAGCCAGCCCGGCTCCGGACGGGTGTCGTTGTTCAGCAGGGCCACGGCGTCGGTGTCAGGGTCCGACGCCACGACCAGCCGGTTGTTGCCGCCGCAGAAGCCGAGGTTCACGGGACTCTCCAGGAGCCGCACCCGGCGGTCCCGGCCCCAGCGCTCGCGCATCCAGGGGATGGTACCGTCCGTCGAACCGTTGTCGAGGACTTGGATCTTCCACTCCACCCCCGGATCATGCTGGGCGGCCAGGGCCTCCAGGCAGGTCTCCAGATGGTCCCGGCCGTTCCAGGAGAGGATCGCCACCGAGACTTTGCGCAGAGCGGTCATGCTCCGCCCCTCCAGCGACTGAGAAGGCGGCGCAGACGGAAGGCCAGACGGTCCGGGGGTGCCACGGTGGCCGGCCGCTGAGCGAAGCGGTCCTTGGTCCCATCCACCTGAGGGTTGAGACAGAAGGCCACCAGCGGTTCGAGCACACGGTCCCAGCGGAATTGGGCCGCCAGCTTCCGCGCCCCGTCCTGGCGCGCGGCGGGATCGTCCAGCGCCTCGGCCAGAGCCCGGGCCAGGGCCGGCGCGTCGCCGGGGGGCGTCACCCAGCCGGCGCGGTGCTCGGCGAGGAGGCGGCTCATGGCGCCCCCCTCGCTGGTCACCACCGGGCAGCCGGCGGCGAGGGCGTCGAGGAAACGGGTGCGCAGCGAGAGGCGGGTCTCCAGGCTCGGCCGGTGGGGAGCCACGAGGAGGTCGACGTCGCGCAGCAGGTCGTACCGCCGCTCGGCGGGCAGCCAGTCCAGGGCCTGCACCTGGGCTCCCCACCAGCCAAGCTCGCGGCAGCGCGCCTCGACGCGGGCGAAGAGGCGCTGGGGCGTGCTCTCCGGGTTGGGATTGCGGATGAAGAGGAGCGTCCAGCCCGGTAGCTCCAACCGGGCGAGGGCGTCGAGGAGCGTCCACGGGTCGTACCAGTCGTAGAGCCCGCCGAAGAGGAGGCGCCGCTCGCCGGGGCGCCGCGGGGGGAGCACGGGGCGGTGGGGCGGCAGCTCGTCCGGAACGCCGAAGGGGACAGGAGCGATGAGCGTCGCGAGGTCCGGATCGCCGGCCATCCGCTCGGGGTTGACCCGGCCGGCGGCGGCGAGGAAGCCGAGATAGAAGGTCCGCTGCTCCTCGGACGAGCAGAGGAAGAAATCGCCGCGGGACATCTGGAGACCCCAGGTGGCGTGGTCGTTGCGGTAGGGATCGAGCCCCAGGGTCTCGAAGTAGGCGAAGTTCTCGATCAGCCAGGGGTCGTAGAGGTCGATGGCGACCGGCAGTCCGGGCATCTCCAGGACGAGGTCGTTGGCGAGCTGCCCCTGGGCCACGGCGCCGTCGCAGTCGCCGAGCAGGGCGGCGAGGCGCCCGCGCTCGAAGCGGCGGACCTCGACGCCCCCGAGCCCGCCCAGCGCCGCCGTCTCCTCCGGCGCGGCGGGCGAGACCAGGACCACGTCGATCCCCGCCCGGGGCAGCCGGCGGGCGAGCTCCAGGTAGCGGATGCCGATACCGGCCATCCGGGCGCGCACAGGCTCGCTGGAGAGGAGGGCGACGCGGGTCAGGACGGCCGCCCCCGCAGCCAGGACTGCAGCCGCCAAGACCGGGTGGACTCCATCTCCCGGATCACTCCGTTCAGACGCTCGATCTCGGCGTAGGTGCGGCCGAGATGAGCGGTCTGATCGTCGACCACGGCCCGCAGCTTCGCCTCCTCGTCGTAGAGACGCTGGACCTCGGCGGTCGCCCTGCCGTGCCCTGCCGCCAGGGCGGCCAGCTCGCCGCGCACGGCGGCCAACTCGCCGTTCAGGGCGTGGTAGCGCTCCTCCAGGCGGATGCGCTCGCCGATCAGGGCGTGATATTCGTCGGAGAGGGCCGAGTGGCTCCTTTCGAGGGAGGCGAAGTCCGCCTGGCGGGCGGCCAGCTCGGCTTGTCGCCAGGCGAGCTCGTCCCGGCGGGCGGCGAGCTCGCGGCGGGCCGCGGCGGCCCCTTCGCGCTCGGCCACCAGGTCGGCGCGCAGGGTGTCGACCGCCCGCGCCAGCACGTCCGGCCGCAGCTCGGCGGCATGCTTGGCCAGCACCCGGGCCTTCACCTCCAGGAAGTCGCCCCGCTCCCGGGGACGCTCGCCGAAGACGTGGTGGCCGCCGCCGCGGAAATGGCGGTACTCGCAGGTGACCTGGGGCCGGTGATGGAAGGGGGTGATCGCCGACAGGCGGATCAGGAAGTCCCAGTCCTCGAAGAACGGCAGGGAGGTGTCGAAGGCGCCGGCCTCGTCGAACAGCCGGCGCTCGACGAGCAGGGTATTGAAAGGGATGTAGTTGTCGACCCGCAGGACGTCCGGATCGAAGTCGCGGCTGTAGGGGAGCCGCCGCTCGCGACAGACCCAGCCGCCGGGTTCCAGCTCGTAGACGGCCACCGCGGCGTCGGTGTAGGCGACGCGCACGCCGGCGGCGCTCACCAGTCCGGCCAGGGTGGAGAGGTGCTCGGGCGCGGCGAGGTCGTCGTCGTCGAGGAAGGCCACGTACTCGCCGGTAGCGGCGGCCACCCCGGCCTGGGCAGCGGCGGCGCGCCCCTGCGTCTGGGTGAGGTCAACCCGCACCACCGGCAGAGGATAGCCGGCGGGGACGGCCGGCGGCTCGCCGCCGTCGTTGACCAGCACCACCTCGGCGCGGCTGTACTCGCCGGCGGCGAGGCTCGCCAGGGCCTCGGCCAGCAGGTCCCGCCGGTCGCGGGTGCGGACGACGACCGAGATCCGCGGCCCCTCCCGCACCTCGCCGACCTCCGGCAGGCCGCCGAGATGGCGGACGAGCTGGGCCGGGCTGCGGGTGGTGAAGTCGTCGACGCGGAGACGGCGGTAGGCCTCGGCCAGCTCCACCCCGGGGCCGAGGCTCAGGGTACGGAAGCGGCGCAGCCCCAGGCCCGCGTTCCAGTAGGGGTGGCGCTCCTCCTGGCTGGCGTAGGCGGCCATGGCCCGCTCCAGCCGCTCCCGCTCGGCGCTCACGTCCACCAGCAGGTCGGGATGGCCGGGATGGTTGACCTCGTAGAGGAGGATGCGCAGGCCGCGCAGAGGCTCCAGCATTTCGCCGGTATCCGCGCCCTCGCGCAGCGGCGCCAGCAGGCGGTGCAGGGCGGCGAAGGCGGCACGGTGGTCGCGGGTGACCTCCAGGGGTGAGGGGACGAGGACGAGATCCGGCCGCTGGGTGAAGATCGCCCGCCGGATGCCCTGCTCCGCCTCCTCCAGGCGCTGGTCCAGGGCGCCGTCCGGCAGGCTCAGGTGGTCGCAGCCGGCGAGCCCCAGGATCTCGCAGACCCGCGACGCCTCCTCCCGCCGGCGGCGGCCGTAGGCCTCCCGGTCCGCCACCTGCTCCCCTCCCCCGCCGCCGCTGTCGCTGAGGAAGAGGACGCGCACCACCGCGCCCGCGGCGGTGAGCTGGGCGATCAGGCCGCCGCAGCCCAGCACCTCGTCGTCGTAGTGGGGGGCGAGGACCAGGGCGCTCGCGGCGCGCACGCGCTCGGTCCAGCCGGGCGGTTGGAGCGTCTCGTTCATTGGGCAGGATCGTACCGTAACTCGCCGTGCTCGCGGCCACGGTGAAATAGACGCTTATCAGCAAGGGTTCTTAAGTGTCTATGTCTGAAAGGAAGGAGACTCCCGTGATACGACACCCAGGCTCGATGACCGCACGGGTCACGCTGATCGCCGCTGCCCTGGCCGCCTTTGCCTCCGGCGCCTTCGCCCAGATCACCACCCTGCCGGCTTGCTCGGGGACCCTGTCCCGCTTCTCGGTCTGCGAGATCGTTCTGAATTCTGCCAGCTCTTACGTCAACGACTACACCCAGGCCAGCGTCACCGCCACCTTCACCCTGTCGGGCACCAGCAACACGAAGACCGTCAGCGGCTTCTGGGACGGCGACCTCGTGGACGGCCGGGGGATCTTCAAGATCCGGTTCAACGCCAGCAACGCCGGCACCTGGAGCTACACGACGAGCTCGGCCGACCTCGGGCTCAACGGCAAGTCCGGCTCCTTCAACGTCACGTCGGCAGGTGGCCGCGGCTTCGTGCGGCGCAACTCCAGCAATCCGGAGAAGCTCGTCTTCGATAATGGGACCCGCTACTTCATGTGGGGACAGACCTACTACCAGATCGTCACCAACGCCCGGGATGGTGGCAACTGGCAACTCTCGATCGACAACTCCTTCGGCTACAACATGAACAACGTGCGCATGCTCCTCTATCCTTTCGACTCGCTGGCCCCCCATGGCGACTCCCAACCGTTCACGACCGATCACGACCACCTGGACCTCACTCACTGGCAGAAATTCGACGAGATCGTCAACTACCTCAACCAGAAGCCGATGGTCGCGGACGTCATCTTTTTCAACGATCACGCCAGGACCTATGGCACGACGGCTCAGGACCAGCGGTACGTGCGCTACGCCCTGGCACGCCTGGCGGCCTTCCCCAACGTCATCTGGTGCCTGGCGAACGAGTGGCAGTTGTCGCCTACCCACGGCAGTGACAAACCGTATTGGGACACCCTCGGCGGCATCGTCCGCAACGAGGATCCGTGGCTGAACCAGGGCGGCCAGCAGCGCCCGCTCTCGATCCACCAGAGCACCGACTCTCTCTTCGAGTTCTTCAGCTCCACCTGGCCGGTCCATGCCATCCTCCAGTACGGCACCCATCAATCCGCCCACCCTCTCTCCGATGACTGGAGCAACTTCAGCATCCGGAACAACCTCGGCCACGGCCTGCCGGTGGTCAACGACGAGTACGGGTACATCGGAGCCTGCGACCTCTCGCCCTGCGCACAGACCGGACATGTCTTCGACCAGACGGCCCACCGCCAGGCCATCTGGGGCATCGCCACCGCGGCGGGCTATGGCAGCGCCGGCGACCTGCGGGCGATCAACGGCGGCCAACCCTCGATCTCCGCCGACTGGAAGGACGAGCCCGAGTACGGCGACATCTCGCGCCTCGTGGACTTCTTCACCAGCAAGGTGAGCAACTGGTGGCAGATGAGCACCCAGAATTCGCTGGTCACCTCCGGGACCCGGGTCTACGTGACCGGCCAGAGCGGAATCCAGTACGTGGTCTACGCGGCGGTGGGCGGCGGTTTCTCCCTCAACCTGCCCGCCCCGGCCGGCACCAGCTACGGGCTCTACCGCTATGACCCGCGGGTGGGAGGCACGCCCGTCTTCATCCGCAACGTCGGGAGCGGCGTCCAGACGTTCACGGTGCCAGGGGACGTGCCGGACAGCGTCAACGACTGGGTGCTGCAACTGAAGGCTCAGTAGGCGCGAGACGAGGGCCGGCTTGCCCACGCCGGCCCTTTCCCTTCCAGACCGCTCCGAAGGCCACTGCGGCCAGGCCCAGCAGACTCAAGCCCATCCCTGCGGCGAAGCCGTCCGGATGGTATCGGAGCTCGATACGTCCGGGGCCCGGCCCCACCGCCACCCCCAGCAGGACGTCGCGGAAGGGCTCCACGGCCACGGACCGGCCATTGAGCGTCGCCCGCCAGCCGGGGTCCCAGGTCTCCGCCACGGCCAGCTTCCCCGGGCTCGGGGCGTTGAAGCCGATCCTCCAGACTCCTGGAGCCCTCTCCTCCACTCGCACTCCACCCTGGGCGCCGGCGGTGAGGCGCACCAGAGGCATGAAGGTGGGCCGCTCGTAGACGCGGGCGTCCGTCCCGGCATAGGCCAGGGTCCAGGCGAGGCCCGGCGGCGCCTCCTCCGCCGGACCGGCCACCACCCAGCGCACGCCCAGGCGGTCGAGCCAGGGGCTATGCCAGTCGTGGATCGGCTGGAAGTTGACGGGATCGCCGGCGCCCATCTCGGCATAGACGCGATCGTAGCGCTGGAGCTTCACGGGGCTGTCCCCGCGGATGTCGTAAAGGCCGTAGATCATGGCCGCGTCGGGATGGAGCGCCCCCCCCAGGCCGGCCACCCGCTCCGGCCGCCCCTGGAGAAAACGGACGGCGCCGGTGACCGGGTAGAGCTTCCTGACCGAAAGACCGGGGTTGGTGCGGCCATGGGCGGCCACGAGATCGAGGACCACGAGCCCCGGCAGGAAGAGCCACGCCGTCCAGCGCCGGCTCGCCGGCAGGCGGAGCGAGAGGGCGAGGAGGAGGGCGGTGCCGCCGATCGCCGCGATCCAGGCCGTCTCGGTCCCCACCAGACCGCGCTGGCGCCACTCGGGGCCGAGGCGCCAGGCCGCCGCGGCGAGGACCACCACCACCAGGGCGGAGCCGGCCAGGAGCCCCCGACCCCGCCCGGACACCCAGCGCTCGCAGCCGGCCGCGGCGAGCAGCGCCAAGCCCAGCTCCAGGCCGAACTTCATGTAGTGGTGGAGCCCCCGGTTGACCACCGGCAGGGCATAGAGCACCGGACCCATGCCGAAGAGGTGATAGGCCCCCACCAGGGCGAAGAGGGTCATCACGGCCACGGCCCGCCAGCGGCGGTCGCCGCGCGCCGCAGCCAGCCCGGCGGCGGCGAACGGGATCGTCAGGGCGCCGGCGTAGACCGCCGTGGCGGCATAGTTGTAGGGCCCCCACCAGGTGCCGTCCGCCGGGTTGCCGAAGGCGTCGGGCAGCACGGACCGCAGGAGGGCACCGGCCACGGCGGCCAGGGGAGCCGGCGGCGATGGCGTCGTGTGCAGCCACTTGCCGCTGCCGGTGAGCGTCTCGTAGAGGGGAAGGACGTGGACGGCGCTGATCGCCAGCGCCGCCGTCCAGCCGGCGAGGAACCGCCCCCAGACCGCCAGCCAGCGGTCACTCCCGCGGGCCAGCAGGTACACCCCGGCGAGGAGCGCCGTGAAGACGGGCGTCTCCGGGTGCCCGCCCAGGAGCTGCAGGCCGCCGGCCAGGGCGAGGCCCATCCAGCTCCCCCGGCCGCTCGCCAGGCGCTCGACGGCGAGGAGCACCCATGGCACCAGCGCGTGTGTGTTGCCCATGGGGAAGAGGAGGAAGCTGGTGATCATCCCTGACAGGGGGAAGATAAGAGCGGCGAGCAGCGCGGCCGGGCGGCCGAGGCCCAGCTCGCGGGCCAGCAGCCAGGCGCCGCAGCCGCCAATCACGATGCGCAGCCACGGCAGGAGCACGAAGCCGAGCTGCAGGGGGAGCGCGGTGAAGAGCAGGTGCAGGGGGAAGAGCGGCGCCCCCGAGCCGTTGCTCCAGTAGGGGCTGCCGGAGAACTGGTGCGGGTCCCAGAACGGCAGCCGCCAGGCGCGCAGCTCGTGGCGGAGGAAGAGGAGCCAGGGCTCGACCTGCCAGGTGACGTCCCGCAGGTTGGGGTTGCCCGCCGCCGGCTCGGCGATCCCTTGCCAGGGGGCCTGCTCCGCCAGCGTCGCCGACGGGCTGGGGATGCCGTCCGGCAGCCGCAGCGCCGGCCACAACAAAGCGATGCCTGCCAGACCGCAGGCCGCCCAGGGAATGCCAATGCCGATGCCGGTCTCGCGCCGCCGCCCGAGCAGGCCGGCCAGGGACAGGAGGGCGAGCAGGGGGAGCGCGGGGTTCACGGCTTTCCCTCCCGAGAGTAAACTATCGCCGGCATCGGCCGTGCCGCCCTTGTCCTAACGATCTCGAGTCCCAATGGTCTCATCCGCCGATCTCGATCTCTCCCCGTGCCCGCTCTGCGGCAGCGAGGAGCGCCACGAGAACGTCTACGTGTTTCCCCCGTTCGCTGTCGCCCGCTGCCGGCGCTGCCGCCTCTGGTACCTCCACCCGCGGCTGGCGGAGCCCGCGATGCACGCGCAGTATGAGGACGACTCCTACTTCGAGGGCGGCGCGGCCGGCTACTCCAGCTATCAGGCCCAGGAGCGGACCCTGCGCCCCACCTTCCGCCGCTTCCTCGCCGAACTCGACCGGCGAGGCATGACCGGCGGCCGGCTGCTCGAGGTGGGCTGCGCCTACGGTTTCTTCCTCGACGAGGCGCGGAGCCGTTTCGCGCACCGCACAGGCACCGACTACTCGCCGGCCGCCCTGGAGAAGGCGCGCGGCCGGGCCGACCGCGTCATCCTTGGCGGCACCGCGCAGATACCCTCCGACGCCGCAGGCGAGCTCTTCGACTGCATCGCCGTCATCCACGTCATCGAGCACATCTACGATCCCGTCGACTTCCTGCGCACCCTGGCCGGCCATCTCCGCCCCGGCGGCTGGATGGTCCTCGCCACCCCCGACATGGGGAGCCCCTGGCGCCCCCTGATGCGCTACCGCTGGCCCTTCTTCAAGATCCCCGAGCACGTCACCTACTTCGACCGGCGGACCCTCGGCGAGCTCCTCCGCCGCAGCGGCTACGAGACCGTGCAGAGCCTGCCCTACGCCAGCGTCTTCTCCCTCGACCTGATCGGCGAGAAGCTCGGGATCCGCATGCCGGCCGCCCTGCGCAACCGCCAGCTCTGGCTGCCGGCGACCACCATCGCCGCCGCCGGGCGCAAACCTCAGACCACGTCGTAGTCGCCCATGGCGAAGTGGAAGCCCGCGGCGGCTTCGGCCGGGTCCTCCCCGCCGGGCCGGCCGCGGCCGCCGATGAACCGGCGCTCGCCCGTGGGCGTGAGGCCCAGGGGGGCCAGCGAAGCGGCGGGCCAGAAGCGCCAGCTTCGCAGACCCGCCGCCCGCAGGTCCGCGGCCACGGCGAGCAGCGAAGGGTACCACTCGCGGTGCCCGCCGGCGGGCGGCAGCCACAGCTCCGCCGCCCACGCCTCCTCCCCCACGAAGGCGAAGACGGCGAGACCGCCGGCGAGACCCGACGACAGCCGGTAGAAACGGTAGTAGCGATGGGGCCGGGCATGATAGCGCCAGTTGAGGAAGGCGGCGGAGCGCCGGACGCTCGATCTCCCGCAGGCCTCCCAGACGGCCTCGGCCCAGGGGCCGCAGGAATCCCCTGTCCCGATCTCCACGCCGGCCGGCGCCGGTCCCGCGGGCAGGGGACCGCCCCATTCCTCCATGACGGTCAACGGCCGGTACCCGAAAACGCGCTCCCCCAGCCGGAAGTGGCGCTCGCTGGGGAAGCCGAAGATCCAGGGCGCGTCCCCGGGGCGCGGCAGGCCGGCCAGGAGCTGGCGTCCCAGCTCGACCAGGGCCGGCCGCAGCCCCCCGCGCCGAAGGCTGCCGGCGAAGTCCACGAGCTGCCAGAGGCCGGCGTCACCGGCCTCGCCGGCCTGCCAGCGGGCCGGCAGGCAGAGCGCTCCGGCGTGGGCGAGGATCTCGCCGCCGTCGCCCACCGCCAACAGGCTGCGGGCCTCGCCGGGGAGGGCCTGGTACTTCCACACCCACTCCTCCGGCGTCCAGGCGCGGCCGAAACGGCCGGTGAAGAAGTCCGCCAGCGCGGGCAGATCCTCGGGTGCCGTGGGCCGGAGGGAGACGGTCACCGCTCGGTACTCGCGCCGGGCTCGCCACTCTCCCGACGATGCCGCAGCCGCATCAGCACCACGTCGCGGAGCATCGACAGCGACGAACGGATGGGGTCGACCCGCGAGTCGGGAGAGTTGACCCAGATCACCCCCACCTCGGCGATGCGGTACCCCCGCCGGCGCGCCAGCCAGATCATCTCCACGTCCCAGGCGAAGCCCTCGATGGTCAGGGCCGAGAAGAGGCTGCGGCCGACATCGCCGCGGGCCAGCTTGAAGCCGCACTGCGTGTCCCGGATGCCGCGCACGCCGAGCAGCCGGATGATGAGGTTGAAGGTCCGGCCCATCATCTCGCGGTAGAAGGGCTGGTGCTGGCGGACCTGCGAGCTGTCGACCCCGCGGCTGCCGATCACCAGGGGCGTGCCGTCCCCAAGTCGGGCCTCCAGCTTCTCCACCTCTTCGATGGGGGTCGAGAAGTCGGCGTCCGAGATCAGGACCCGCTCGCCGCGGCTGGCGACGACGCCGGTGCGCACGGCCGCGCCCTTGCCGCGGTTGCGCTCGTGGCGGAGCACCCGCACGCCCTGGGCCGCGAAGGCGTCGGCGACGGCGGCCGTGCCGTCCCGGCTGCCGTCGTCGACCACCAGCAGCTCGAACGGGCGGCCCCGCCGGGCCAGGTATTCCAGGGCCCGGCGCAGCCCGGGCTCCAGCCGGCCTTCCTCGTTGTAGGCGGGTACGACGACGGTCAGGTCGACGCTGTTCTCGTTCATGGATTCTCGTTCATGAGGTCGGCTCCTCCGCTTGCAAAGCCCGTTCCCGGGCCCAGTCGACCGCCATGTAGAGCTGCGGCGCCACGGCCTCCGGCCGGAATCCCCGAGCGGCGCGGAAACCCAGCTCCCGGGCCCGCCGCCAGACCTGGGGCACGGCGAGCAGGGCGCGGGCGGCCTCGGCGAAGGCGTGGTCGTCCCCGACCGGCATCAGGGCGGCGGCCCCCTCGGCCATCGCCAACGTGGAGGGGATGCGCGAGGCCACCGCCGGCACCCCCGCGGCCAGAGCCTCGAGCAGCGGCAGACCGAACCCCTCCCCCGGCCGCGACGGCAGGAGAAGCAGGTCGCAGCGCCGCAGCGCCCGGGCGATCTCCCGCGGCGGCACGGCCTGGAGATAGCGGAGATCGCGCTCCGGCGGCAGCAGCGCCCGTTCCTCGGCCGACAGCGGCAGGATCGAGAAGCGGAGCACGCGGGCGGCGATCCCCAGATCCCGCAGCCGCCGCACCGCGCGCAGCGCCGTGGGCACGTCCTTGACCTCGGCCTCGAAGATCCCCGGCACGGCGATCCACGGCCGCCGCCGAGGGCGCAGACGCCAAGCCGGCCGGAACAGGGGATCGAGCGGCGGCGGCGCCACCCGGGCCTCGCGCCCGAAACGCTCGCGCAGGAGGTCCACCAGGTGAGGGGAGACCACGAGCGCCGGGACCTTCCAGGCGTAGACCGCCTCGATCTCCGGCAGCACCGGCCGCAGATGGGCGAGGTCCCCCTCGTACCCCTGGCAGAAGTGAGCCAGGGGACCGAGGCCGAGGCTGCGCGCCGCCGGCAGCGTCTCCCACCAGGTGCCGATCACCAGGTCCTGGGACGGCAGCCGGGGCGGCCCCGCCCCCGCTATCATCTCGACGTAGCGGACGCCCAGGCGATCCAGGTCGATCCAGTCCGGCTCCGGCCCCTCGCCCAGCACGGTCACCTCGTCGCCCCGTTGGCGCAGCAGTCCCGCGTGCAGGAACATCACCTTGGAGCCGCCCCCCAGCTCCGGCTGGCCGCGGACGTAGGTGACGCGCACTTCAGTCGCCTCCCCGGCCGCAAGCCCATTGGCCGCGGCGAAGCTCCCGGCCGGCCGCGTCCACCGCCTGCACGGTGAGGACGGTCCCCGCCGGCAGCCGATCCTCGATCTCTCCCGGCAGCCGCCAGGGGCCGGCGAGCGGCTCGCGGAGGAGCTCCGCCGCCGCGGGGAATCCCTCCGGATTGGGCGACACCTCCACCCAGAGGGGGAGCGGCAGGCCGGTGAGGTCGAACCCCCGCGGCGGAATCGGCGGCAGTGGCGACGGCGGCACGGAAGGCAACCGGTTGTCCAGAGCCTCCAGGGCCGCGGCGAAGCCCGCCCCATAGTGGAGGCGCCGGAAGCGGCGGGCCGACTCCTCGAACCAGCCGCGAGACCGCGGCTCGCGGCCGGCGCTCTGGTTGTAGAGGTGGACCGCCGCGGCCGCCGGCACGTACCAGGAGGGCACGCCCCGGCGCTCGGCGCGCAGCAGCCAGTCGGTCTCCTCGAAGAAGAGCCGGAACCCCTCGTCGAACGGCCCCACCGCCTCCCAGGCCGGCCGCGTCAGGGCGAGCAGGCTGCCGCTCAGGGCGTGGCTCGGCAACGGCGCCCGCGCCTCCCAATGCCGGCGGGCGTGCCGCCGCCAGCGCCGCCGGGCCCGGGCACCCCCAGCCTCGCCGCGGCGCGCGAGGAGGGCGGAGATCTCCTCCCGCCGGCCCCGCCGCTCGGCCGGTGGCAGGAGCAGGCGCCGGCCGTGGTCCCAGTGAAAGGCGGGACCGGCGACCGCCCGGGCATCTGCCGCGGTCCGCAACCTGTCGATCAGCGCCGGCACGCAGCCGGGGAGGACGATGACGTCCGGGTTCATCACCAGGAGCAGCTCCGCACTGGTCTCGGCGAGCCCCCGGTTCACGCCGCCCGCGTAGCCGAGGTTCCCCCCCGGGTCGATCCGCCGCACGGGCAGAGCGGCGAGGCGGGCCCGCTCCTCCGCGTCGCTGCCGTTGTCGACCAGCAGCCAGTCGACCGCGAGACCGGCCAGGCCCGCCATGCCGGCCATATCCGCGCGCAGAGCTTCCACGGCCAGGGCCGCGAGGCCGGGGGTGTGATAGTGGACCAGGACGATGGCCAGGCGCACGCTAGGCGGGCCGGGTGAGGGCGAAGGTGCAGCCGCGGCAGAGGAAGTCCCGCGGCGCCTCGTCGAGGCCGTAGGCCCAGCGCCGCATCATCGCCAGGGTGGGGCCGGTGAGGACCTCGCGGACGCTCTCGCGGGTCAGGTCGCCCACCACGTACTTGGCGTCGTAGTCCTCGCAGCACAGGACGCACTTGGCCTGCGGCGTGACGTGGAGGTGCTGCAGCGGGCGGGAGCCGACGTTCTCGCAGCCGCACAGCCGCTGGGCGAGGGCGGCCGGCCGGTGGCCGATCTGCAGGTAGCCGGCGCGGTCCATGACCTCGAAGTACTTCACCTCGAAACGGCTGGCGGCGAAACGGCGGGAGATCTCCTCGAAGTCCCGCTGGTGGTCGTCGTTGCCGGTGCCCAGCACCACCATGTCCATCTGCTCGGCGAGGGCCTTGTCGCCGGCGTAGTCGAGATTGCGCAGCACCAGCTCGAGATGGTCGCCGCCGCGCTCTTGGCGGTAGCGCTCGCGGTCGAGGGTCGAGAGGTTGATGGAGAGGAAGCGCAGGCCGCCCAGCGCCACCAGGGCGTCGGTCCGGTCGGGGGTGAGCCCCGTGCCGTTGGTCAGCACGGCCGGCGGCAGGCCCGCGTTCTTGATGGCGCGCACCTGGTCGACGAAGCGCCGGTCGGCGGTGGGCTCGTTGTAGTTGATCATGAACACCGCCTCCAGCGTGTCGCGCCAGGCGGCGAGCTCGCCCACGATCCGCTCGTAGAGCTCGGTGGGCATGAAGTAGTCCTCCCGGGGCGCGATCGACACCGGACAGAAGTAGCACGACTGGTTGCACACCGTGTGCGCCTCCAGCGAGACGTACTTGAGCCGGAACTCCCGGGCCGGCTCGGCGTCCCCCGGCAGCAGCCACCCTTCAGCCGCCAGCCGGGTGTGCGGCGCCGGGAGGAGCGGCAGCGCGCCGCTCAGCAGGCCGCGCAAGGTGTCGTAGCCGGGCTCCCCCGCCGCCAGCGTGCGATCGGTCAGCGGATTGTAGACCCGGTCCGCGCCGACGTGGAGGAAGGGATTCAGTTGCAGCACGCTCGGGGCGGTCGTGGTCAGGATGGGCAGGGTCGCGCTCTTCATTTGGTCGTCTCGCTTCGGATCAGCGTCTCGCTACACTCCGTTGTACGGATGAAACCCGCCGGGCGTCGAGGTCCCAGGCATGATCGACCCGGACCAGGCCGAAGGTGTAGGACGGACTGTGGACGGTGAAGACGTTCGGCAGGACGCGCTGATCGTAGATGTGCAGTCCCTCCTCGTCCAAGAGGAAAATATACAGGGTGAACTCCCCCTTGATCAAAGGCAGGGCGGGAATCCGCAGCCGCGCCGCGTAGCGGGTGTCGCCGGAGCGGGGCGGCAGGCCGTCCTGGTGGGTGGCGAACGAGCAGACCTCGACGCCGTCCACGCGGTTGATGCCGACCCCGAGATGGAACTCGAGACGGGGGTCTGGCGTCTCCCACTCCACCTCCAGCTCCCACTCCTCGCCCGGGCGGTAGAGGCCGTCCGTCGCGGGCTCCACCAGGCGCACGGCGGCGATGCGGGCCGGCATGCCGGAAGACCGGGGCGCCGGCGCGGGGCCGGCCGCCGCCGGCTGCACCGACTGCCCCGGCTGCTCCGACTGGGCGCTCTTGGCCACCAGGAAGTTCTCGTAGTCGCGCACCACGTCCGCCACCGGCCCGAGCCCCTCGGCACGGCCGTTGCGGAGCCAGAGCGCGCGCTGGCAGAACGCCGAGACGTAGTACATGGCGTGGGAGCAGAAGAGCAGCGTGCCGCCGCCCTGGACGAAGACGCGGAGCCGGTCCATGCACTTCTTCTGGAAGTAGCCGTCGCCCACCGACAGGGCCTCGTCGATGATCAGCACGTCCGGCTCCACCTGGGTGGCGATGGAAAAGCCCAGCCGCATGGCCATGCCCGTCGAGTAGACCTTCACCGGCTGATCGATGAACTCCCCCAGCTCGCTGAAGGCGAGGATGTCGGGCATCTTGCGCCGCACCTCCTCCTGGGAGAGGCCGAGCATGGCGGCGTTGAGCACCACGTTCTGCCGGCCCGTGAACTCGGGATGGAAGCCGGAGCCCAGCTCGAGGATCGAGGCCACCTTCCCGCGCACCGAGAACGAGCCCGCCGTCGGCGCCGTGATGCCGGCCAGGATCTTGAGCAGCGTGCTCTTGCCCGCGCCGTTCTCGCCAATGAGGGCGAGGCCCTCGCCCCGGGGAAGCGCGAAGGTCACCCCCTCCAGGGCGTGGAACTGGCGGTGTCGCGGCCGCCGTGTCACCAGCTCGCCGAGCCGGTCCCAGGGCGTGCCGTAGACCCGATAGGTCTTGGTCAGCCCGTCGGCCGCTACGACCCCCTCGGACACGTCATCATGCATCGTCGCAATTATACCTTTGGAAACGGAAAGGGCCGCCGGTCGGTCGACCGACGGCCCGAGAGTGTGGAACGACCGCTCCCCGCCTACCGCGCCACACCCGCGATGAAGGCCGGGTCGTTGGAGCCGGTGCTGACCACCTGGGCGGCGGCCAGGGCCTGGCCGCTCTTCACCACGATCTCGACGGTGAAGCCGTTGGCAACCCCTGCCTTCTTGAAGGGGTGCTGGGTCGGGGAGACCTGGCGGATCTGCCCGGCGCCGACCTTGATCCCCGGGACGGTACCGATCACGGCGCCGTCGAGGCCGCGGTAGACGACGTCGTACAGGCCCGCGGCGCCGCTCGGGTTGAAGATCCAGAACGTCGTCTTGTTGGCCCCGTCCTGGCGCAGGCCGACGAGGGCGACCTTCTTGGTGGTATCGGCCGCGTCGGCGTCGCTGAGCGCGATCAGCGACTGGCCGAAGCGCTTCACCGGATTGGTGTTGTCGTAGCTCTCACCCATGGCGATCGGGAAGACGCCGTTGGGCGAGGTGCTGGTCAGGGTGAGGACGCCCGTGCCGTTGCGCAGCCCGAACTGGGTGAACAGCGCGTTCTCCAGGCGTTCCGTCGAGCCGGGCGGCAGCGTGACCTGCGCCGCCTTGATCCCGGCCTTGTTGGTGACGCCGGTGAACGTCATGAGGGTCTGAACGGCCTGATCGCCCACGTTGGAGAGCAGCAGGTCGGTCTGCCAGTTGGAACGAGCGGCACCCAGGCCGGTGAACACCCCCAGCAGGTAAAGCCTGGAGGTCTTGTAGGAGCCGGCCTCGGTGAACGACGGGTCTCCCGTCGCCAGCCGGACGTCGGAGCCGAAGGGGAAGATCTGGGCCCCCGACACGTTCTTCACCTCGACCCGGTAGTCGTCGATGTTGTTGATGCCGAAGAGGTCGCGGATCTCCTGCACCTGGAACTGCCGCTGGTCATGGCCGGAGAGCGTCAGGTCGCCGGACTCCGTGATGAACCGGCCTGTCTTGTCATAGAACCGCAGGTGGTAGGTGGCCGGCTGATCGCTCGGGTTGCTGAAGCCGAAGCTGGACTGCCGGTCCGGGGTGTCGTTGAGGCCCACCAGGAACTGCGACGAGCCGTCCGGTGCGGAGCTGGCGGCGCTTCCCTGGCTGCCCAGCGGCGTGCCGGGGATGGTCAGGCCGAAGAGCTTGCCCTTCGCCTGCGTCTTGCTGTTGAACGAGGTGATGACCGGCGCGACGTTGTCGACGCCCACCACGACGTTGATGAAGCCCGCCACGTTCTCGACGTTGAACACCCTGCTCAGCACGTCGGGAGCGTAGAGCGTCGCGCCGGGCTGGAGCGTGGAGGTGGCCCGCGGCGGGTTGGTATCGGGAACGCCGCGCTTGCGGAACTCGAGGGTGACGTCCAGCGGCGTCGTCCCCGGGTTGTAGACGTACAGGTCGTTCGACTGCACCAGCGGGCCGCGGCTCTGGGCGACCAGGGGGAGCAGCACCGTCTTGGTCCTGGGCGGGGGCGCCCCGGTGACCACGAAGCTGCGCGTCTTGGTGGCGGTGGCGGCGCCCTTGACCACCTTCAGGTTGACGTTGTAGTTGCCCGGCTGCGCCCAGGCGTGCGTCACCTGCCTGCCGCTGCCGGTGGTGCCGTCGCCGAAGTCCCAGGCGTAGCTCGTGGCGTCGGCGGCGCCGGCCGTCAGGGTGACCGTCTTGGCCGTCTGCGCCTGGCACTGGTCGATACCGAACTGGTTGGTGCACGTAACGTCGGGGGAGAAGTCCGCCGCCACCGGCGGCGGCGGGCCGACCACCACCGTCTTCGACGTCAGAGCCAGGCAGCTCACGGCGTTGCAGCCCGGCGGTGCGAAGGCCAGGACGACGTTGTAGGAGCCCTGCTGAGCATAGGCGTGGAGGACGACCTTGCCGAAGCTGTTGCCGCTGCCGTCGCCGAAGTCCCAGCCGGCGAGCGAGCCGGCCGGGATGTTGGTCGACGGGCTGGAATCGAAGGTCGCCGCCTCCCCCGCGCTCGGCGAAGCCGGCGAGACCGTGAACTGCGGCCCGCCATTGGGAGCGACCGTCACCGTCTTCGAGGCGGTGCCCAGGCAGCTCGCGTTGAGGCAGCCGGCCGGCGTGATCGTAAGCTGGACGCTGAAGCTCCCCACGCCGGTATAAACGTGGCTGGCGGTCGCCCCGGAGCCGGTGCCGCCGTCGCCGAAGCTCCAGCCGATGCTCGCGCCCGCCTGGATACCCGTGGACGGGCTGGAGTCGAAGCTCACCGTGTCGCCCACCTTCGGCGCGGCCGGCGAGACGTTGAACTGGACCTGCAGGGGGACGCCATTCGGGGCGACCGTCACGGTCTTCGCGACCGTGCCCAGGCAGCTCGTGTTGAGGCAGCCGGCCGGGGTGATCGAAAGCTGGACGGTGTAGCTGCTCGCACTGGCGAAGACGTGAGTGGCGGTCGCCCCGGAGGCGGAACCGCCGTCGCCGAAGCTCCAGCCGATGGTCGCGCCCACCGGGACGCCGGTGGACGGGCTGGAGTCGAAGCTCACCGTGTCGCCCACCTTCGGCGCGGCCGGAGAGAAGTTGAACAGAGCCTGCAGGGGACCGGTCGTGACGGTGCTGATGTTGATGCCCTGGCTCCCCAGGGCGCCGGCACAGCCGCTGTTGGTCGCCGACACCGTCTTCGCGCCGGTCGTCGACCAGGACACCGAGATGCTGCTGCCCGTCGAGCTGCCGGCGATGGTGCCGCCGTTCACGCTCCAGCCCCACCCGTTGCCGCTCGCCGTGCAGTTGCTGGCGGACGCGTTGAAGGTAACGGCCTGGTTCGGCTGCCCCGTGACCGGGCCGAAGACCGAGATCGTCGGCGGCGGCGGTGGCGGACCGGACGAGTCGACGACGATCGCCACATGGACGGCCTCGTTGTGCTCGCTGGCCCCGCGCCGCACCCGCAGGCAGGGATAGAAGGTGCCGGCGGCGTAGACGTGGGAGAGCACCGGCGCCGTATTCCCCGTGTCGGTGAAGTTGCAGGTCTGCGGGCTCGCATCGGCGTGGGTCCAGTCGTAGTCCCAGAAGGTGGCGCCCTGCGAGGAGTCGTTGAAGTTGATCGTCCCGGCGGTGCCGAAGCACTGCGAGATCTGGCAGAAGAGACTCGCCTGGAAGGCGGCTTTGAGCGGCGACGTCTGGGTGACGTTGACGCTCACCGTCTTGCTGGTGGAGCCGGCCGTGTTGATGCAGTTGCTGATCGTGACCTTGGCATTGTACGTGCCGATGGCGGCGTAGGTGTGGGACGGGGTCTTCCCCGCCACCGGATCGTTGAAGGTATCCGTCTTGCCGTCGCCGTAATCCCAGACGACCTTCGTCGCGCCGGTGACGTCCGGCGCCGTGAACTGCACCGTGTTGGCGATGAACGCGTCCGTCGCCGGCGCCGCGTTGCTGATGTTCGCGAGCGCCGGCAACGCCGCGACCTGGACCTGCTTCGTCAGGACCACGCCAGCGGGATTGGCGCTGTTCTTGATCGTGACCTTGCCCGTGTAGGTGCCCGGTGAGACGCCTGCAGGGCTCGACCAGGTGAAGCTGTTCAAACTGTTGGCCACCACGCCCGGAGGATTGAGGGTCGTGCTGTTGGGATCCAGCACCTGCCAGGAGTAGGTCAGCGGCGGCAGGCCCGTGGCAGTGGCGGTGAAGGTCACGTCCTGGCACTGGGTCGCCGTCGCCACCGACGCCGCCAGGGTACCCGCCGGGCTCGGATCGAGCACGGTGACGGTCTTCGACGCCAGGCTCCCCGGCCCTTGCGCGTTGCTGGCCATCAGCGTCACCGTCTTGGTCCCCGGCGAGTTGAACGAGACCACCGGGTTCGGGGCCGCGGAGCTCCCGGGCGAGCCGTCCTGGAACATCCAGCTCCAACTCGTGGGCACGTTCGTCGACTGATCGGTGAAGCTCACCTGAGTGCCCGTGTAGATTTCCGCGGGGCTCCAGAGGAAGTTCGACACCGGGGCTGGCGGCGGCGGCGGCGGCGCACCCGAGCAGACCGGCTTGATGGCGGCGCAGAGGACGCTGGTGGTCGCACCGGGCTTCGACACGTAGTTCGTGTCGATGTTATCGGTATCCGTGAAGCGGTACCCCCCCGGCAGATGGAAGTAGCTGATCAGCGCGTCATGACAATCCGCGTTGAGGTCGATGCTGATCTCTCCACCGCAGTTGGAGCCCTCGACGTGGCGGTAGACGCGCACGGTCCAGGGAGGAGGAACACTGCCCGACCGGGTCTGGAAGTGAACGGTAAACGGGCAGGTGGCCCCGGGGCCGCAGTTGAAGCCGATCTTCACCCCGTCCGCCACGTTCCCGTTGCTCAGCAGATCGATCGCCACCGAACCGTCCGAGTCGATCTGGTTGGGATTGGTCGCGGTTCCGGTGGCCATCAGGAGACCGTCCGTGCCCACGGAGACCGTTCCCGACCCGATGATCTGCATCCCGAAACGCGCATCGTACCCGGTCGCACCGACCGGAATGTCCGGATAGAAGACGCCGTGAGCCAGACGCGATTGGCTGGTGTCGAAGCTGTTGACCCAGACCGTTCCGGTGTAGCCACGCGCGACGAGCGCATGACCGAGGTCCGGGTAGATCTGGGCTTGTGCCGCCATGGGACAGACCAGCAGGAGCAGGAGCGCCGGCAGCAGGACGAGCCGCATACGGAGGAACAGGGCATGGATTCGCGGGGCGGAGGAACGGGACTTAATCATCGAGGTACCTCTCCTCTTACCTTTGCCGGAGCGAAACAGCCACTGCTTGGCGCTTCAGCATCACTCCAGGGCATAGTGAGATCGCACTTTGAGCATAAACTATGCTCTACCCTCCCTCTATCGTCAGGCACCGTCAGGCACCAGCCAGCGGCGATCGAGAGAGGGGGTGAACCGGAAACTCAGCTCTTCCAAACCGGCGCCCGGGACTTGCCGGGAAACGCTTTGCAGGAGCCAAGGAAAGAAACGGGTGGGCCTGGGATACCAGGCCCACCCGCTCAACCCCTGGGGTCAGGGGACGAAGTGGTTCGGGGCGCAGGCGCTGTCGAGCTGGATAGCGCTGAAGCCCACGCTGAAGTGGCCGTTGGAATCCATGTTCACCGTCGCCCAGGCTTGGGCGGCGGCAGGATCGAACGGCGGATTCGGGTTGCCGGAGATGGTGGTGTTGAGGTCGAGGTACAGCCAGCCGAAGTTGAACGGCACCGGGAAGTCCGCGCCGTTGATCTGCGTCCGCTGAGCCTCAGCCGGGAACGGAATGATGCCCTGCTGCGGCGGCTGCGGCGAGAACGGGAAGGTCTGCGGCGTGTTGACCTGCTCCGTCTCGTCGAAGATGTCGATGCCTTCCTGGCCGAGCGGGAACCAGCTCGGACGACCGGTGGTCGCCGGGCAGGTGAACGCGACCTGGTTGGTCTTCGAGTCGCGCCACACCACGAAGCTCGTACCGCCGGTGAACGTGCCGCCGAGAGCGTACCGGCCGGCGAAAGTGGTGGCCAGCGGCTCGCGGTGGTCGATGGCGTTCCAGGCTACGTAACGGCCATAGAAGGTGTAGCGGCCGGCCGTCGTGGTGGCCGGGTTGGTGAGCGACGCCTCGACGTGGACCAGCGTGTCGCCGTTGGCGAAGTTCTGGGCGGCGTTGACGTAGAAGTAGTCGCCCCAGAGGACGTTCTGGAAGGTGATGTCCTGGGTGAAGTAGTTGATGTCGCTGGGCAGACGCAGGGTGCAGTTGTTCACCGTATCGACCGTGATGTAGCCGCGGGCGATGTTGTCGCCCAGGTTACGGCCGGAGCACAGGCCGCCGAACAGCGGCGAGCCCTTGCCGGTGAGGGACAGCGCGAGGTGCTGCAGGAAGCTCGGCGGCAGCGGCGGCGGCGGCAACTGGCCGGTGCAGCTCGCGAAGTTGATGTCCTGCGACTTGGGGCCCTTCGGGCTGATCTTGTCGGTCGGGTCCTGCCCGGCGGACGCCGTCTGCGGCAGGTTGCCGTTGACCAGGATGTCGCGCAGGTTGATCGTCTGCACGTCATAGCCGGTCAGGTAGATGTTGAAGTCGAGCACGGGGACCGACAGGTCCGAGTAGACCACCACGTGAGCCAGCACCGCGGTAGCCGAGGCGTTGTTCACCGAGAACAGGGTGGTGAGCCCGTTGGGGTTGTTGAGATCCACCTCGAAGTACGGCAGCAGCAGCGTCGCCGCCGGCACCGCATCGATGGTGCAGATCACAGCAACGGCCTGCCCACCGAGGGCCAGCAGGCCCAAGAGAGCGAGGCACAATGCAGTTTTCTTCATGACAGACAATCTCCTAGGGTTAGTTTGCTGAAGCTGAACCAGGCGAAGCGATTCAATACAGCCTGTCTCCACTCTCCTCGGGACGAAAATCACCTCCTGTTCAAAGTATAGAGTGCCGCGAACTTTATCGCATCTGGGACGCTTTGTCAGCTCCTCTGCCAAAGTCGACCCAGGGGTTTCTCGTTCCTGGCCTCACTGCCTGCCTTCTACCTGCCGAAGGGCCTCGAAGGCTTAGCCCTCCCGCCCCACGGATGATTTATGCTTCTGCACTATAGGGGTCTCTCTCCAAGCTGTCAAGAGGTTTTTTTCGCCTTTGCGGACCGCTGCTCATTTCGGTCGCGCCGGCGTCGAATCCGCCGGCGCCGCATGCCAGGCCTGCATGCCGCCGCCCGACGGGCAGAGATCCGGCGCGAACATCGGCGAGCTCTCGCCGGCGAACTCGGTCACGATCTCGTCCTTGCCATCGCCGTCGAGGTCCGCCAGCCGGACGTGGTAACCGCGGCAGCCGCCCGGAAAGGGCGGGATCCCCGCGCTGGTCTCGCGGACGAAGCCGCCCTTGCCGTCACCATAGAAGATCCAGGTCTCGCCGTCGCCGGTCAGGGCCACCAGGTCGGTCTTGCCGTCGCCGTCGACGTCGCCGTGGGCCAGCGCCGAGACCTCCCGGCGCCCCTCCTCGGCGGCCAGCGGCAGGCGGGTCCAGGTGCCGTCGGCGTGGGCGAAGAGGACGTCGATCCCCGTCCGCCAGGCGCTCTGCTCGAAGCTCATGTAGCCTACCACCAGGTCGTCCAGCCCGTCGCCGTTGAGATCGGCCGCGGTCACCGACCGGACGTAGCTCCCCGGCCGGATCTGCTCGACCTCGGTGGTGTTCCAGCCGCCGTCCTCGCGCGCGTAGTTCACCAGCGCGCGCCGTCCCTGGGTGTTCGTCCCCGCGGCGAAGTCCTTGCGGTGGTCGCCGTTGAAGTCGCCCACGGTCAGGTCGTCGCCGAAGTTCTCGTGGCCCGAGGTCCCCTGGTCCTTGCGCACCCAGGTGCCATCCCCCTGATTGAGGTAGACCGCGGTGCCGAACGACTGGGTTTTCACGTCCGGCCGGGCGTTGCCGCCGGTGAGGTTCAGCCGCGGGCCCTCCCCCAGGGCGAGGAGGTCGGGGCGCCCGTCGTGATTCCAGTCGATGGCGACGATCGCCTTGGACGAGAAGCCCTGGTCGTCCTTGCCCGACCCGGCGATGTGCAGGTCGAGCCCCTTGCTCCAGTCGGTGAAGTTGCCCTTGCCGTCCCCCACCAGCACCACGAAACCCCGCAGGTGCATGGCGAGGGCGATGTCCGGCTTGCCGTCGCCGTTGAAGTCGGCAACCGCGGCATCGCCGTAGTCGTACGGCAGACGGGGGAACTTCGCCTCGCTCCAGCGCCGCCAGTGCCCCTTGCCGTCGCCCAGGAAGATGACCGGCGGCCCCATCGACTTGCGGGCCGGCCCGTGCACGATGTCAGGATGGCCGTCGCCGTTCATGTCGGCGACGTCGAAGCCGTTGCGCCACTGGCCGCTGGTGGGCAGCCCCTGGCCGAAGTTGACGAAGCTCAGCCGGTGGGCCTCCGGGACGTCCACCGCGTAGCTCGCCACCAGCTTCTGCACCTCCTCCTGCGTCGGCGCGGGGCGGGAGGTGTCGAACGAGCCGGTGCTCTTGTACACTTTGAAGTAGAAGAACTGGTCGTCCTCCTTCGCGACGTCGACGGCGATCCCCCAGCGGGTCTGGATCTTGTGGTCGTTCAGGCGCAGGAAGGGACCATCCTTCGGGAGCTTGTCCAGGAAGTACTGGCGCCCCTCCTTGTCCTTGAGCCACTTGCCATCCGGCGGCTGCGGCCCGTAGCCGGGGTTCTTGTCATCCGCGGCCGGCGCCGGCGTGGCGGCGGGCGTCGCGGTCTTCGCTTTGGTCTTGGGCCTGGCTGCGGCCGGCGCCGCCCCGGCGCGGGGCAGGCCGGCAACGCCGAGGGTCAGCAGCACGGCCGCCCCCACGGCGAAGGCGCGGATCGAACGGCGAGCCGCGAGCTTTCGAGTCAACTCCATGCGTGAAGCTCCTTTCTGAAACGTCCCGGTCGCACCGCGCCCAGCAAGAACCGCACCAGCCCTAGATCTCATCCACGAAGGCGGTCTTCAGGCGTCTGAAGAGCAGGAGGCCGAAAAATAGTAGCACGATCGCCACCGCCGCCAGGGCGCCGGTCCCCGGCACCAGCGCCAATCCGCCGCCGAGCAGCGCCTGGCGGTAGAGCCCCACCAGCGGGGTCAGCGGATTGAGGCGTAGCCAGGACTGGAACCGCTCCGGCACCAGCGCCAGCGGGTAGACGATGGGCGTCAGATAAAACCAGCCGGTGAAGGCCATCCCCAGGATCTGCGCCGTGTCGCGGAAGAAGACGTGCACCGAGCCGAGGATCAGCCCGAGCCCCAGGGTCAGGGCCACCTGCAGCGGCACGGCCAGCAGCAGCACCGGCAGCCCCCCCCAGGTCAGCTCCCCCAGCACCGCCAGCACCACCAGGAAGATGAAGCCGGCGATGGCCTCGTGCACCAGCGCCGCCAGCACCACCGCCACCACCAGCAGTTCCGAGGGGAAGCGCAGCTTCTTGACCAGGCTGGAGTTGTCGGTGATCGCCGTCGCCGCCCGCAGCACCCCCTCGTTGAGGGCCATCCAGGGGAGCAGGCCGCTGAAGAGGAACACCGAGAAGTGCCCGGTGCGGGTGCCCACCGGCGAGATCCTCATCACCGTCGAGAAGACGAAGGTGAAGAGCAGGAGCATCCAGAGCGGCTGCACGAAGGACCAGACGAGACCGAGCAGCGAGCCGGCGTAGCGGCCCTGGAAGTCCCGCTTGACGAGCTCTTTGAGGAGGAAGAAGTGATGTCGCACGCGCATTCTCCGAGACCAGCCGAGACCGAAGGACGGCGCATCATGCCACAGCCGGCGGGCCTCCCGGCGGCCGCCTCTATATATAAGGAAGGGGGAGCCGCGCGGCACCGGGGTCATTGACAGCCTCCGAAGCCCGGCGTACTATCCACCTACATGACCCAGCTATGCCATTCTGACATGGCAGCAGCGCAGGCAATGCCACCATGGCCGCACTCGACAAGATTCGCCAAGTCCAACTGGTTGGACGCAAGATCCGTGAGCTTCGCAAGGAGCGGAAGTTGACCCAAGTGGAGCTGTCCGCGCGCCTCGGCATCCAGCAGTCCGACCTCTCCCGCATGGAGAAGGGGGAGTACCGGGTCAGCCTGGACACCCTCTTCCGCATCCTCGCCGAGTTCAAGATGAGCATCGGCGAGTTCTTCGAAGGCGTCGCGCAGGAGACCATCACCCCCCGTGACGTCAAGCTCGTCCAGGAGTTCAATGCCCTCCCCGACGACGCCCAGCGCGAGGTCGAGGAGTTCATCGCCTTCAAGCGCAGCAAGGATGAAGGTCAGCAACACCAGCAACACCCCGTTGGGATGCGTGAACTGCGGCAAGCGGAGAACGATGAATGAATTCAGACATCTTTGAAGACCTGCGAAGCTACGGCGAAGAGGCGATCCGCACGGGTCAGTTGGCCGCAGCGGAGGATCTTTACGACCGCGCTCTGCGCTGGGCCCTGGAGAACGGTGAGCCCTGGCAGATCGACCTCGGGCTGTGCAACCGCGCTGCGGCGGCGATCGAGCTGGGTCATGGCGAGGGGGAGCTGCCGCGGCTGCGCGAGATCCTGCTACGCAACGCCAACCCTCAGAACTGCCGGCTCGCGGCCTACAACATCTCCCGGTACTACGAGCTGACGAAGAACTACAAGAAGTCGCTGTTCTACGCCCGGATCGCCCTGGAGCGCGGCGAGACCGTGGGTCGGCGCGATTGGATGGCCTCGACCCACAACCATATCGGCAACGTCCTGCTGGCTGAAAGCTTCATCGCCGAGGCGTCGCAGAGCTATGAATTAGCTCTCTCCCTCATGCCGGATGGCCAAGCTGTCTGGCGCGCCAACATCCTCGGCAACCTCGGGTACTGCCGGATCCTCCAGCACCGTCACTCCGAGGGCTATACGCTGCTCTATGAGAGCCTGCGGACGCTGCGGCGATTCCGGGCCGAGCGCTACATGGTGTCCACCCTCATCGATCTCTGCTTCGCCCACCTGGAGACAAGCCGCCTCCACTACGCCGAGCGTTGGGGCGCGCTCGCCCTCGAGCTCGCGGAGCGGACCCAACAGAGGGACTCGGTGAAGAATGCGCTGTATCTCCTCGGGGAGACTGCCCACTTGAGCGGCGACGACGAAGTTGCGCGCAGCTACTTCACACGGCTCCAGCACGACTTCTTCCCCGACGAGGTCTACCTTCCCGGTTTCCTGATGACGGTCGACATCCGGAAGCTTATCAATCTGCATGCTTGAGCCGAGCCCTGCCATGAACATGAAAAGGTCATCCTCCGCCCTCGTCCTGATCCTCCTGGCCGGCACTCTCGGCACTCCCGCCTTTGCCCAGGATGGGACCGCTGCGCTCGGCACTGCTGGCGAGGTCTATCTCGCCAAGGTGGGAGCTTACAAGGACCTCTTCCCCAAGGGGCATGACACGACCCCGGGCAATACGGTGCTGGCCATCGACCTCATCCAGCCGAGCGCGGCTCCGCAACGCCTGGTGGTGCCCTACACCACGGGAGCCGACGTCGAGAGCTCGGCGGCCGTGCTCTTCGAGGACGACTCGGACACTCTGTTCGTGGTCTGGGCGAGCCAGACCAATGCGCTGAGCTCCGTGCTGATGCTGGCCAGCTTCGATGGCACGTCGTGGGGACCGCCAATCCAGATCACCAGCAATCCATTCTCCTCGAAGACCTCGCCGCAGCTCGCGATCACCCGCGACTCCTTCTCGACCACGGACTCCGACGAGAACACGGCGACCCGGCACCGCACCATCATCCACGTCGTCTGGGAAGAGCAGACCGCGAGCGGCAACGCCGACGTCCTCTACACCCCCGTCATCCTCGAGGAAGGCACCTACCTCGGATGGGCTCCCGTCTACAACCTGAACGACATGGTGGGTAGAACGCCGTCCACTTCGAAGTTCGCTCCTCCGGACACCCTCGTCCAGTCACCAGTTCTACAACCAGGGCGCGATGCCCGAACCCTGGTCGTCGGCTTCGCCTCTGCTGAGACACGCACCCTCTCCGCAGTTGAAATCGACGTCCTTCCCGAGGAGCTTTCGCTTCTTGCCGCCGACGCCCGCGCCCATATCATCGACGTAGGCCGCAGCCTTTATCCCAACTACCTTCAGGTCTTGGCAGACAAGACCATGGCCGATATCATCTCTCGCGGCACCGCGTTCCACGATGACGTTATCCACTACATCGCGGGCCAGATCCACGACCTTGTCCTCGCCAGTAGAGGCACCGACCCCGCGGATCTGACGGCTCTCAGCGAGGATGCCCGTGCCCACATCATCGACGTAGGTGTTCGGCTCTCCGGTCGGGGCCTCCGGGACAAGAACGATACCGCCACCAAGGCAATGATCGAGAGCACCGTCAGTGTAAACCCTGCCACCGACCCGACGGCACCCTCTCACCTGATCCACTTCCGAATCGCTTCGAACCGGCCCGCTCCGCAGATGGGCTCGACTGGAACCCAGCTCTTCCTGTCGGAGACGGGAGACGACGCGCTCGTCGCCTGGACGGACACGGGCAAGATCCTCTACCGTCTCAGCCAGGATGCGGGTTGGAGCGATCAGCGCCAGATCAAGCTGTCGGACTCGCTGGACGCCGCCCACGCGTACAGCGTCCTCAAGCAGAAGGTCCGGAATCGCTAGCAGTCAGTCTCAATGATCTTCAACGGCGCGTCGGCCGGGCGCGCCGCCCTGCCTTCCTCAAAGCGGCGTTCCCCGACCCGAGACGACGGTCCATCGTACGCGGCGCATTTCCATCGTCTCCATACGATGAACCGTTGTACGCGGACAACGAACCGTCGTATGCGGACGACGGTCCATCGTACGCGGCGCATTTCCGTCGTCTCCATACGATGAACCGTTGTACGCGGGCAATGGACCGTTGTACGCGGACGACGGTCCATCGTACGCGGCGCATTTCCATCGTCTCCATACGATGAACCGTTGTACGCGGACAACGAACCGTCGTACGCGGACGACGGTCCATCGTACGCGGCGCATTTCCGTCGTCTCCATACGATGAACCGTTGTACGCGGACAACGGACCGCTGTACGCGGACGACGGCCCATCGTACGCGGCGCATTTCCATCGTCTCCATACGATGAACCGTTGTACGCGGACAACGGACCGTTGTATGCGGACGACGGTCCATCGTACGCGGCGCATTTCCGTCGTCTCCATGCAACGGACCGTCGTACGCGGACAATGAACCGTTGTACGCGGACGACGGACCGTCGCACGCGGCGCATTTCCACCGTCTCCAGACGACGAGCCGTCGGACACGTCCGGTATTACTCAGGCGACCGGCTGATCGCCAGCGGCGTGGCCACGGGCCGCGCCTTCAGGATCTCGCCGCCCGCCTTTTGGAGCGCGGCGGCGATCCCGCTCCGGCGCTCCGGTGGACAGAGGATAGCGAGGCTGCCGCCGCCGCCGGCGCCGCAGGCCTTGCCGCCCCAGGCGCCGTGGGCCGACGCCGCCTGGAGGAGGCCCTCCAGGACCGGCGTCGAGATCCCGTCCGCGAGCTGCCGGCGGTAGCTCCACTCGCGGCTCATCAGCTCGCCGACGCGGGCGAAATCGCCCGCCTCCAGGGCCGGGGTGAGCTCGGCCGTGGTCTCGGCGATCCCCGCGAAGAGCCCGACTATCATGGCCTCGCCGTCCAGCCGGCGCCGTACCACCTGCCAGTTGTTCCCCGCCGAGAAGTGACTCTGGCCGGAGTAGACCACCAGCAGGCTCGCGCCCAGACGCTCGAGGTCGACGGCGAGGGAGCGGACCCTCTCCCCTCCCGGCTCGGCGAGGATCTCGAGAGCTCCTCCCAAGAGGGCGGGATAATGATCCTGGAGCCCCGTGGGGAGACCCATCAGCCGGGCTTCGAGGTCCCGCGCCAGCGCCGCCAGCCGCTCCGGCCGGGAACGGGGACGGTCGAACGCCTCTTCGGCCGCGGCCAGGAAGGCCACCGTCAGGCCTGAGCTCGCGCCGAGCCCTCCCCCGCGCGGCGAGTCGCTGGCCAGCGAGACCTCGAAGGGCGGCAGTTCCAGGGCGGAGGCGATCACTCCGATCAGGGACGTCTCTTGATGCCGCGCCAGCTCCGCCGCCGAGAGGGCCTCGGTCCGGCTCGCGCCCTGGCGGACGACGTAGCCGCCGGCCCCGGCCGCGGATAATGGGCGCAGCTCGACCGTGACGGCGAGGTCCACCGCCACGTTGACCGTCCGCGCGCCGGGATGGAGCAGGCCCAGAGGCCAGATGTCGAGGGTGCCGCCGCCGAAATCGACCCGGCACCAGGCCCTGACGACGACCATCGGAATGGAGAGAGTTAGCGCGCCACTCCGGAACGGGCAGGCTGCTGCGGCGCGGCGTCTCCAACCGCGAGCTGAGTATGGAGCCCGTGGGCCACCTTGCCGTCGCGCAGTCCCGACCGGAGCTGATCTCGCCAGGACCGGAAAGAGGCCAGGCGAGTGGTCGGGATGGGCTCGTCGCGGACGCCCTTGAGCGATAGCGGATCGATCCAGCCGTCCCGGAGCTTCACCCGGTAGTCCAGGTGCGGGCCGCTGGCGAGACCCGTGGCGCCGGTGAAGGCGATGGTGTCGCCCTGCCGGACCCGGGCGCCCGGGTGGACCCCCGATGCAAAGCGGGAGAGGTGGAGGTAGCACGTCAGGAAGCCGCCGGGGTGCTGCACCTTCACCACGTTGCCGCCCCCGCGGTCCCAGCCGGCGAAGCTCACGACGCCGTTGGCCGTGACCTGGACCGGCGTGCCCACCGGCGCGCCGTAGTCGACGCCGTAGTGCGGCCGGTACTCCTTCAGCACCGGGTGGAAGCGGTGGAGGCTGAACACCGAGGTGATGCGGGGAGAGTAGCGCAGAGGCGAGCGGAGGAACATCTTCTTCATCGGCCGCCCCTCGCCGTCGTAGAAGACGCCCGAGTCGCCGTACCGGTAGGCCTCGTGCAGCCGCCCCTTGTTGTCGTAGGCCGCCGCCTGGATGGTGCCGACGTCACGGAACCGGCCGTCGAGCTGGACCTCCTCGTAGAGCACCTGGAAAGTATCGCCCGGCTGCAGGTCCTTGGTGAAGTCGAGGTCCCACTGGAACACGTCGGCCAGACGATAGGCGAGCGCCGGCGGGCCGCCAGCCGTGCGGATGGAATCCTCCAGCGAGCCGGCCAGCGTCCCCTGGACCGAGCGCATCTCCACCGACCGGCGGAACGGCTGCCAGTCGCTCTGCCAGTGCTCGCCCCGGCGGACCATCTCGATGCGGCCGCTGCCGTCGAGCGTCATCTCGAAAGAAGCGAGCTTCGAATCGGGATTGAAGAAGGCCGAGTAGTGGTTGCCGGCCTTGAGGCTGCGCAGGTTGACCTTCTGTGCCAGCACGTTGGTGGCATCCCTCAGCTCGCCCCCCTGAAGACCGAGCTTCCCGAGCACGTCGGCCACCGTCTCGCCGCGCAGGAGCGTGGACTCCACCGGCACCCGGGCCTGGTCGATCCAGCGGCTGGCTTCGTTCGGGAGGACGTTGTTGGCGGCGAACCGGGCGGCGAACCGGGGAATCGGGGGCAGCGGGTAGGGCGAGCGGTTGTAGGCGTCGAGGTGACGGGTGGTGGTGAACAGCCCCGCCGCGAGGAGGGTCAGCCCGAGGGGAAGGAGCCATCGGAGGGCTTTCGGGCCAAGACGTATCCACTGTGACTGCATCCCGTGCAGACCTCCGTGGAGAGGGGGTTCAACGCCGCTCGAACAAGGATGACAAACGCGGGTTGGATACTACACAGGAGGGAGGGGGGGATGCAAGCCCCTGCCTCTTCTTTAGACAAACCACTCCCTCTTCTCCCGGTGAGGGGGTGGGAGGGGGCGGGAGAAGAGGGCCAGGGTGATGAGGGCCTTAGTGCAGCAGGTCCGCGATGAACCGTTCCGGGTCGTCGGGCAGCTTGCCGTGATAGGCCACCTGACCGTTCTTGACCACGAGCAGGCCCGGCAGTGTGGCCACGTTGTACTTGCGGGAGAAGAGGCCGTCCGGATCCAGGCAGACCGGAGCGCCGAGGCCTTTGCCGGCGAGGAAACCGTCGATCGTCTGGCGCTCCTCCTGGAAGTTGACGGTGATGACGCGGGCGCCCCCCTTCCAGCGGGAGGCGAGGGGATTGACGCGCTGGACGATGTCGCGCGAGCGCGGGGACCAGGAGGCCCAGACCACCACGATGGTCGTGCCCCGCGCCAGATCGCCGTCGCTCAGCCGCTCCCCTCCCAGGCACGACAGGCTGACGTCCTGGGCTCCGGCGAGGCGCGCCAGGGCGGCGAAGCTCAGGAGGGCGAGCGCCAAGGCTCGAAGGGTCGTTTTCATGGGAGATCCGCCGAGGGGAATCAGTGGGGGCCGGCAAAGCGGCGATGCTCGAAGCTGATCAGGATGCGGTGTCGCAAACGGTCGGGGGCGGAGCAGCGGTACGTCCTCTCACGGACGATCCAGAGCAGCTTGCGGGTGTAGTCGACCTTCCTGGCACAGTCGCCGCACGTCCCGACGTGGTCTCGGAAAGGGGCCAGCAGCTCCTCTTCCATCTCGTTGTCGAAGAACAGGAACAGCGTCTCGCTGACCTCTTTGCAGTCCATCGTCCTTCCTCCGCGACCCAGACTCTCTGATGACGTTGTGCAATCGACCCTTGTGTGAACCCCTCCAGTTCAACTCTGGCCTGGGCCGGTATATTTCCCGGAGCTACTTCGCGCTCCGGCTCCGCATCTTGGCGGGCTCGTCACCCTCCCGCAGGTAGCCGTGGTCGCGAGCGAACTCCAGCATGGCGGCCTCCAGCAGACGGCGGCCACGGTAGAGGCGGCTCATGACGGTGCCCACGGGGACGTCCAGGATCTCGGCGATCTCCTTATAGGAGAACCCTTCCAGGTCCGCCAGCAGCACCACCATGCGGTAGTCCGGCGGCAGCTTGTCCAGGGCCCGCTGGACATCCTCGTCGAGGACGTTCTCCAGCAGCTCCTCCTCGGGGTTCTTCGTCGGCTTCGCCGCGTCCTCACTCACCTGGTTCTCGAAGGACTCCTCGATCTCTGCAAAGTCGCTCAGGGTCGGGGCCTGCTGCTTCTTGCGGTAGTTGTTGATGAAGGTGTTCTTCATGATCTTGAACAACCACGCCTTGAAGTTGGTCCCTTCCTCAAATTTGTCGTAGTAGCGGTAGGCTTTGAGGTAGGTCTCCTGGACCAGGTCCTCGGCGTCCTCCGCATTGCGCGTCATGCGGTAGGCAGTGTTGTACAGCGCATCCACGAACGGCATCGCCGCCGCCTCGAAGTTCCACCCTTTCTGGTGGTCTACACTCTCTTTGGGCATGCTTACCCCCTTCGGCATAACCTCTCTCCCCCGACAGCTATACGCATAGACGGTGCCAACGGTTCACAAGCCCGGATGGACTGGTCCCCGTCCTCTCCTCGGAAAGGAAAAGGGAACAGAGTGTCCTCAAGGAATGACAGTTTCCGGCAGAACAGCCCTGGGGTGGGTGCTCTCTTTTCGGATCGGGAACGTCCCCAGGCGATGGCGGTCCTCTGCGGAAAGAGTGCCAGCGATTATCATACATCGCCCCGGGGAGCGACGCACCTCGGCATCGCCGTTTCGGCACACGGCATGCCAAGACTGCGCCGGCTCGCGGCGTGCGCTCACCGGAAGGCCTGACTTCCGGAGCCGGCGATCAAGGGGCCGCGTGCTCGCTGGCGTCAGCCTCCACCCTTGATGCCAGAAGAGGACAGCCGCTCCATCTCAGCCCGCAGCCGCGCCAGCTCCTCCTCGGCCGCCTTCCGGGCCTTCTCCTCGCGAGCGGCCTTCCTCTCCGCGGCTTTCCGGACCTCGACTTCGCGTGCGGCCTTCCTCTCCGCGGCTTCAGCTTTTCTCTCTGCCGCCTTTCTCGCGTCTTCCTGTTCGTCCAGGTCGAGCAATTGCTCCCCCGTCCTGGCGTCGAAAACCTCGAGCCGCTCTCCGGAGGGGGAGATTCCGAAAAGGAGGGCGGTGGTCTCGGAGAGGAGCCGGCCCTTCTCGTCCGACCGGATCGGCTCGTATGTCCCTTTCCGTCCCAGACGGTAGCCCCAGATCTGGAACCGCTGCTCCCTTCTCCCCACCTGAGGCGGCAGCATGAGGACGTACTCGGGGATGCCGATCTCCTGATAGAGCTCCCACTTGTCCTCCTCATCCACACGCCGGATCCGCTTGTCCTTGGGAGAGATGACCTCGATGAGCAGGCAGGGTAGGACCCCGACCTCCGAGACGTCGAAGTACGTGTCGATCAGGTTGCGATCACGGACTCCCTTCGCTACGGAAACGTCCGGGCAGGGCTTGGGAAACCGGGGCCCGAACCGGTGCTGAAGGTCGTGCGTCACCACGACATCCGGCCGCGACCGGAAGTGGTGCCGCAGCAGAGGGGGCAGATGGGTGACGAAATCGCTGTGGGCACGGCCTTGCAACCACTTGTCCCCCATCTGCGGGTTGAGGTAGTCCTCCGGCGTCAGAGGGCGGAGCACCTGCTCGAACGTCCCATCGGGACGCTCGATCCAGCGCTCCAGCAGACTGACGTCGGAGATCTCGTCGTCCGGGATCTCGGAATCCCGACCCTCGATCTCGCCGCGGGACAGCTTGCGTGCGGGCTCGCCCATGGACCCGAGTATAGGGAATCTCCCGAGATCCGTCAAAGATACCGTGATGTGGCGACGAAAGGGAAGATCCTGGAGGGGAATGACACGGGAGGAGGGAACCGGCGGGTATACTGGTGGAGTATCCGGTGCCTGCGGGGCCGAAGCAGGGGCATCAAGGATGAGGAAAGCTCCTGTCTCGGCGATATTCTTCGTGTCCCTGAAGTCCCTGTTGTCCCTGATGTCTTTGCCTTTCTGGGAGATGGGGCCTTCTGCGGAACAGGCGCCTAATACAATGCCCCTTGAGGACAGGCCCGCATTCGGGCAAAGGAGGCAAGTTCAGTGGCCAGGGTGAAACCCGGCAATACTTCAAAGCCCATTCCCACCAGCCCTGAGGAAATCGCATCCTTGATCGGGATGGCACCAGAGCGGGTCCACGATCCGGAGTGCCCCTATGACCCCAACGACCCGACGGCGGTGGAGGAATTCTGGAAGAACGCCACCGTGGGCCGGCCCGGCGGCTCTACGCAAACATCAGCCTCCCCCGAGGTTCGGGAATGGACCGGCCGAGCTCGTTTGCGGTCTCGATCCACTCCGCGATAATCCCTTGAACATTCGACAACGCTTCCGCGTAGGTCGTCCCATCGGCTGCGCAGCCCGGTAGCTCTGGCACCTCGGCGATGAAGGCCTCGTCCTCACGACTCCAATAAATGATGACCTCGTAGCGCGGATCAATCATCGTTGTCTCTCTTTCACGAATGCACCGATGTCCCGGTTTTACCTACAGCAACCTGCAGAAGTTGTTCCTTCGCATGGCTGGTAGCTCAATGCTCATTTGAATCATGGACTCCCGCTCAAACAGGCGTCCAAGATCGCGGGCACCGTGAACGAAGGCAATCACCGTCACAACGTTCGAGTTGATCCAGTAAATGGTCCGATAGCTCTTGACGAAAATTTCCCGAATCTGGGAGGATTGCGCTTCCGGAACAATGCGTCCTCGCTCCGCCAAGCTTCTCAGCGACCGGGTGGCTGTCCGCGCCTCACGCACAAGGATAGCGGCTTCCGCCACCTTACGGTTCGAGCCACTTGGCCATCCGACGGTCAAACTCCTCCTCGGAAACGGTACGCCCCGCTTCTACGTCCTCGAGTCCATGTTCAATCTTCTGACGTACGTAAATGTGGTACTGGATATCGTCGAAGGAAGCGTCTTCTGGCAGTCCTTCCAGGATGCGCATGACTTCTTCTTTGGCGGCGTTCATGAGGGGATTCTACCTCACTCTGCCGTAGCAGGTGAGGACTGCCGGAGCTGAGGTGGCCAGGGCCCCCTACGGCAACGGCAACAAGCTCTGCTTCGCCAGCTCGATGAACGGCCCGGGAAAGATCCCCAGCGCCAGGGTGGCCAGGGCGCAGAAGGCGATGGCGCCTACCAGGGCGGGGGACTTGAGCGGCGTGGGCGTGGTCTGGTCGGAGTCCTTCAGGTACATGTAGAGGACGATGCGGAAGTAGTAGTAGAGCGAGATCGCGCTGGTGAGCACGCCGATCACCGCCACCCAGCCCCAGCCTCCCTGCACGGCCGCGGCGAAGAGGTAGAACTTGCCCACGAAGCCGCCAGTGGGCGGAATGCCGGTCAGCGCCACCATGAAGAGCAGCATCATCGCGGCCAGGAAGGGCGAGCGCCGCGCGAGGCCGGCGTAGTCGGCGCAGGTCTCGCCCGCGTACTCCCGCCGCTCCAGCAGGATCACCGTGCCGAAGGCCCCCAGCGTGATAAAGGTGTAGGCCAGCAGGTAGAAGAGGACGGACCACAACCCCACCTGCGACATCGCCAGCACGCCGATCAGGATGTACCCGGCGTGGGCGATGGAGCTGTAGGCGAGCATCCGCTTGACGTTGTCCTGGGTCAGCGCCGCCAGGTTTCCCCACACCATGGTGATCACGGAGATGATGGCCACGATCGTCTGCCACTCCACGTGCACGCTCGCCAGACCCTCGTAGAAAATGCGCAGCAGGATGGCGAACGATGCCGCCTTGGAAGCCACCGCCAGCCAGGCCGTCACCGGCGTCGGCGCGCCTACGTAGACGTCCGGCGTCCAGACGTGGAACGGCACGGCCGCCACCTTGAAGAACAGCCCCGCCCCCAGCAGCAGCCAGCCCAGCGGCACCAGCATGTTGCCGTGGGCGGCGGCCAGCCCCTGGGACAGCTCGTTGAGCTGCACCGTGCCGGCCGCGCCGTAGAGCAGCGAGATGCCATAGAGCAGGATGCCCGACGACATCGCGCCGAGGATGAAATATTTGAGCGCTGCCTCGTTGCTCCGCCGCTCGCGTTTGAAATAGCCGGCCAGGACGTAGCTCGCGAGCGCCATGGTTTCGAGCGAGATCCAGATGGTCAGCAGCGTGTAGCCGCTGGCCATGAACAGCATCCCCGAAGTGGCCAGCAGGAGCAGGGCGTAATACTCGGCGGCGCGGTAGCTTCCCTCCTCCAGGAAGCGGACGGAGAGGAGCACCGTCAGCGCCGTGGCCACCAGCACCAGCAGCTTCACGTAGAAGGAGAAGCCGTCCAGCACGAAGCTGCCGCCCAGGATCAGCAGCCGCCCGGGGAGCACGGAGCGGACGCGCAGCAGCACGCCGGCGGTCAACGCGAGGCTCACAATGGTGACCAGCGCCGAGTCCCGGTTCCCCATGCCGCGGCCCACGGCGCCAGCCAATAGCAGCAGCAGGCCCGCCGCGGCGAGCAGGATCTCCGGAGCGAGCAGCAGGTACTCTTGCGCGCTGGGCACGGTCTACTCCCCCGCCGCCGCAGCCGCGACGGGAACAGGAGACGCCGTGGC
>Ga0136846_1231830_pt1 | contig 42504 bp, 33 predicted proteins | sample HopSoiMetagenom2_FD_96841 | JGI IMG/M metagenome (GOLD analysis project Ga0136846, IMG submission 96841) | Grasslands soil microbial communities from Hopland, California, USA - 2 Assembly 2016 (version 4) | ecosystem: Environmental > Terrestrial > Soil > Grasslands | place: USA: Hopland...
CGCCGCCGCCGCCCAACACGCCGCCGCCGCCGCCGCCGAAGCTGCAGCCCAGGCCGCCGGTGTCTGCGCCCGACGTTCCGTCGATCCCGCCGCTGCCGGTTCCCCCGGTCGAGCGCCGGATCGAGGAGCCGAAGCCGCCGGCCGCGCCGCCGCCGGAGCCTCCGCGTCCGTCGGTGATCACCAACCCCGACTGGGCTCGTCGTCCGTCCGCCGAAGACCTCGCGCGGTACTTCCCGGACCGGGCGCAACGGATGGAGATCAACGGCAAGGCGACCATCAGCTGCACCGTCGACGCGCGTGGCACGCTGCAGAGCTGCTCCGTTCTCTCGGAAGAGCCGGCCGACATGGGCTTTGGCGACGCCGCGATGAAGATGAGCAAGCTCTTCAAGATGCGGCCGCAGACCAAGGACGGTCAGCCGGTCGACGGGGGCACGGTGCGGATCCCGATCCGCTTCGATCTCCCGAAGGGCTGATCCAGCCTTCACGAACTGAGAAACGCCCCGGCCGCCCCTGGCGACCGGGGTTTTTCTTTGCCTGCTGCGCGGGCGCCTGCACTTCAGCCCAGCGTCGGGACCACGTAGAACGGGCGCGGAGCAGGGGCGACGGAGCCGTGGTGGCGGAAAACGCGAGCACAAGCACGAGCCGGCGTGACGGGCTGTTCATCGCGGCCGCCGCCGCGTTTGGCGTCGCCATCGTCGTCGTCGACACGTTCAGCGTCACGCACGACCGCGCCGAGGCCGGGCGCCCGATCGCGACCTGGGAGCCCCTGACCTGGGAGACGACCAGCGTCGTGGTGATGCTGGCGCTCCTGCCGCTGGTCATGGCGCTCACCCGCCGCGCGCCGCCGCGGCTCGCGGCCTGGCGCCGGACGGCCGTCGTGCATGTGCTGGGGGCGATCGCGTTTTCGCTCACCCATGTCACGGCCATGGGGCTCTTGCGCTGGGCGGTCTATGCGGGCCTCGGCGCCCACTATTCGCCGGTCGGGCCGCTGTCGGAATTCCCCTACGAGCTGCGCAAGGATCTCCTGGCCTATCTCGGCCTCGTCGCCGGCTATTGCGCGTGGATGCGTCTGCAGCCGGCCCCGGCGCCCCACCCCGAGCCGCTGGAGGCGCTGGAGGTGCGCGAGGGCGCGCGCCGGCGCTTCGTGCCGCTGTCCGAGGTGGCCTGGCTGGAGGCGGCCGGCAACTATGTGGAGCTGCATCGCGCGGCGGGGCCGATCCTCCACCGCGCTTCGCTTTCCGAGATGGAGCGCCGGCTGCGCGACCACGGCTATGTCCGCATCCATCGGTCGCGCCTGGTGCGGCAGGCGGCGATCGCCCAGGTCGACTCCAAGCCCTCCGGCGACTTCACCGTCCGACTTGCCGATGGCCGGGAGCTGGCCGGTTCGCGCCGTTATCGACGCCCTTTGCTGGAACCTTGACGGCCCGCTTGATCCAGCCGGCCCGCGCGACTAGAACCGTCCGCTCGCGATACGCCGCCCTAGCTCAGTTGGTTAGAGCGCCAGATTGTGGCTCTGGAGGTCACCCGTTCGATCCGGGTGGGCGGTACCATCGCAAGACCTTGAAAGGACCGGGTTTCAGCCCGGTCCTTTTTCGTTCCGAACGGCGTTTTCCTCGCTGCTTTCCACCCGGCTCTACGCCGCGCCCGTGCTCGGTTTCAGGACCAGAAGCGCCTTAGCTGGAGAGCACCGTGAGAAATCTTGGCATCGAGGTCGACGATGCCCTGGAGTTGGCTGAGCAGCTTGAGATCTAAGGTGTAGGGCGGGCCCCTCGGCGACCCTCCACTGGTGCCAAGGTCGGCGAGCGTTACACAGTAGCCTGCAGCCGGCTCCTCGAGGCCCGCGACGACTCCGGCGGGGCCTCAGCCGCTCACGCTTCCCCGTGCGACGGGGCGCCGACAGCGGCCGCCACGTAACCCCGCACGACGTCCACGTACCGCTCCGGGGAGACGGGCCGATCGCCGAACGACACGCCGACGACCCAGCCCTGGTCCGCTTGCTGCGCGACGGGCCAGAAGTCGAACTTCGATTCACCGTGGGGATAGACGCCCGCCCTGGTCGCCATGTTCGTGTCTAGCGCCCCAAGGGCGGCCTCCTCGTCGGATCGAGTCAGCCTCGCGCCGCCCGCGGCGGCGATCGCCTTGACCGAGCCCCCGCTGGCCAACCCGACCAGGGCGGCGCCGCCGAACGCCCGGTGCAGCGCGTCGGCCGCGGCGCGAAGGATCTCCCACTCCGGCCGCCGCTCGATGATCAGGTGGGCCAGCGCCTGCAAGGCCTGCGCCTGTTCGGCGGCTTGGCGAGCCTCGAGAGCCCGCCGCCGGGACTCTGCGGTCACGCTGCTGACGATGCCCGCGATGATGAGCAGAAGCGCCGCGGCCCACAGGTCGCTGGGGCTGGCGATCCGCAGCGAATAGTAGGGCTGGGTGAAGAAGAAATCGAAGGCGAGCACGCCTGCAATGGCGGCGGCCAGGGCCGGGCCCCACCCGAAGGCGACCGCGCAGATCACCACTGGCACCACGAAGATCAGCGTCAGGTTGGGCGCGGCGACCAGGTGCTCGACAACGAACGCGAGGAGCGCGCCCACCGCGACGAACACCAGCGCCAGCCCGTACTGGGCCGCAACCGGCATGGCCGCGCTGCCGGTGGCGCCGGGGACCTCATGGGCAAAGGGCGCAGGACTGCCGGAATGGGTCCAGGACTCGGACAATCGCCACCTTGGTCGCTGCGGTCGAGGGGGCCGAACCTAGGCTCCGAGGACATAAACGTTCCATGCGGATCTTGCCGGCGCGGCTTACGCCATCCAGCGATAGCCGATGCTGGGCTCGGTGAGGATCAGGCTGGGCTCGGAGGGATCGGGTTCGATCTTCTGGCGCAACTGAGCCACGAAGACGCGCAGGTACTGGACGTCTTGCTCATGGGCAGGTCCCCAGACGGCCGTCAGCAGCTGCCTGTGGGTGACCACCTTGCCGCCGCCCTTCACCAGCTGGGCGAGCACGTCGTACTCGCGCGGCGAGAGGCGGATTGGCTCGCCGGCCCGCGTCACCAGGCGCTTGACCAGATCCACGGTGAGGTCGCCCACCGTCGTGGCCGCCATGGCGCCCTCGTCGCGGAGGCGATGGCGCAGGGCCACGCGCAGACGCGCCAGCAGCTCGCCCACGCCGAACGGCTTCTCCACATAGTCGTCGGCGCCCAGGTCGAGCGCATCGATCTTCTCGGTCTCCTTGTCGCGCGCAGAGAGGATGATGATCGGGCCTTCGTAGAAGGCGCGCGCCTTGACCAGGGCCTCCTTGCCATCGAGGTCGGGCAGACCCAGGTCGAGCACCACGGCGTCGGGCGCCTTGCGGGCGATCTCCCTCAGCCCTTCGGCGGCGGTGTCGGCGCGGATCGGTTCATAGCCGGCGGCGCCGAGCGCCGGGCCCAGGAACCGGTGGATCCGCGGCTCGTCGTCGATCACCAGAACGCGCGGCTTGTGCGCGCTCACAGGAGGGCCTCCGGCGTCGCGCGATCCTTCGGAAGGCTGATCAGGATGCGCGTCCCGCGGCCGTCGTGGATGGGGCTGGCCGCCGCGATCCGGCCCCCCATCGCCTCCACGAAGCCCTTGGAGATGGCGAGGCCGAGGCCGGCGCCCTTACCGCGATCGGTAGCCTCGTCCATGCGACGAAACTTCTCGAACACGCGCTCCAGGTCGGCGGTCGGAATGCCGCGGCCTTCATCTTCGATACTGATCACCACGTTCCTTCGGTCCTCATAGGCCGCCACCTCGATCGTCGTCTTGTCGGGGCTGTAGGCGATCGCGTTCTCCAGGATGTTGACCAGGGCCTGCTCCAGCAGCGAGGCGTCCGCCACCACCATGGTCACCCGGTCCGGGAAGTCCCACCTCACCTTACGGTGCTCGAGTCGCCGCCCCACCCGTTCGACAGCCGCGCGAAGCACGTCGCGGATGTCGGCCCAGTCGCGGCGGGTGACCAGTGCGCCGCCCTCCAGGCGGGTCATATCGAGCAGGTCGCCGACATAACGGTTAAGGCGCTCGGCCTCCTCCCGGATTGAGGCCAGGAGGTCGCTGCGAACGCTGGGGGAGAGCGACTTGCCGTAGTCGATGAGGGTGGTTGCGGAACCCAGGACGGTCGACAGCGGCGTGCGAAGGTCGTGACTTACGGAATTCAGGAGCGCCGAGCGCAGGGTATCGGTGCGGCGCAGGGCTTCCGCATCAGCGGCGACGGCGGCGAACTCCGCCCGCTCCAGCGCCACCGCGCCCTGGTCGAGCAAGGCGACGACAAAGCGTTCGCCGTCCTCTGTCGCCACGGCCCTCGGCTCGACGCCGACCACCCCGGATCGCGCCTTGACCCCCTGCAATGGCCGGAACGTCCAGCCAGCGTTCGGGAGGGTGCCGGTGCCCGCTCCGGCGGCCTCTCCCTTCTCCCAGGCCCATCGGGCCGCGGCCATGTCGCCAGCCGACAGAGCTTCGATGGCCGGCGAGGCGGCGGCGATGCGCAGGTCGTCGTCCATGGGCGTGAGCACCACGGCCTTGGCGCTTGTCGCCGCGCCGAGCTGCTCGGCGAGCGCCGCGGCGGCGGCGTCTGCGGTGGCGGCGGCCGAGAGGCGCCGCGTGGCCGAAAGCACGGCGCTGATGCCCGACGCCCGCCGTGCGGTCGCCATCGCCTGGTCGCGCACCCGCCCCGTCAGCCATCCGGTCGTGAGGGCCACGGCGAAGAACACCACAAACGTGAAGACGTCGGCCGGATGGCCGATCCAGATCGTCAGCCGCGGCTCGAGGAAAAAGAAGTTGTAGCTGAAGGCCGCCAAGGCCGCCGCCGTCACGGCCGGCCAGAAGCCGAACGCCAGGCCGGACAGCAGCACGCTCAACATGAACACCATCGCGAGGTTCGTGCTCGCGGCGTACTTGTCGACGACGTAGGAAACGCCGCCGGCCATGCCGACCAGGGCGACAGCGCCAAGGTGCCCGCTCCACGGCGCATCGCGGAGGGATCGCCGAGGGCGCGGCTCGGGGGGATTGGGTTCGGCTCCCTCCGTGATCACATGCAGCGCCGCCCCGCTGGCTTCCTCGAGCAGGGCGGCAATCAGGTTCCGCCGGAACGGAAGCCGCCGGCGCCGGGTCTTGCCGACCACGATCTGGGTGGTGTTGTTGCGCCTCGCATAGTCGAGCGCCGCGGTTACAAGATCGTCGCCGGTCAAGGTGACGATGGAGCCGCCCAGTTGTTCGGCCAGCTTCAGGGCCTCGCGCAGCTTCTGGGTTCCCACCGCCGAGGCCGCAGGGGCGTTCGGTCGTTCGACGTGCGCCACCGTCCACGGCGCATCCATCATCATGTCGGAGAGCCTGCGCCCCGCGCGCACCAGGGAGCCCGCCATGGCGTCGGGCCCCACCAGCACCAGGATCCGTTCGCCGGCGGCCCAAGGCCCCTCGACTCCAGCCCGCTTCATGGCGCCGATCAGTTGGTCGTCCACGGCCTGGGCCGCGCGCCGCAGGGCCAGCTCGCGCAGGGCCGTCAGGTTCTCGACCTTGAAGAAGCGGTCGGCCGCGACCCGGGCGGTCTCGGCCATGTAGACCTTGCCCTCCGCCATCCGTTCGCGAAGCTCGGCGGGGGTGATGTCGATCAGCTCGATGTCGTCAGCGCGGGAGAGGGCGAGGTCCGGCACGGTCTCGCGCTGGCGCACGCCGGTGATCTTCCAGACCACGTCGACCAGGCTCTCCAGGTGCTGGACGTTGAGCGTCGTCCAGACGTCGATGCCCGCCTTCAGCAGTTCCTCGACATCCTGCCAGCGCTTGGGATGCCGCGAGCCCGGCATGTTCGAGTGGGCGTACTCGTCGACCAGCAGCAGCTGCGGCCTGCGCGCCAGCGCCGCGTCCAGGTCGAACTCGAGCAGCGTGCGGCCCTTGTAGTCGACGGGCTTGCGCGCCATCACGTCCAGGCCGCGCAGCAGCGACTGCGTCTCCTTGCGGCCGTGGGTTTCGACGACGCCGACCACGACGCCGCCGCCCTCGGCCTTGCGGCGGCGGGCGGCGCGCAGCATCTCGTAGGTCTTCCCGACCCCCGGCGACATGCCCAGGAAGACCTTCAGCCGCCCCTGCCCCGGGCGGGCGGCTGCGAGCAGGGCGTCGGGATCGGGCCTGCGGGGCTCGTCTTGGGTCATTGGCCTCCAGCGTGGGCCGCCGGGATGGCGGCGTCGAGGGCGAGGTTGGTTTCCAGCACATTGACGGTCGGCTGGCCGAGCACGCCGAGCACCGGCGGAGCCATATGTCGGTCGATGATCCGCTGAACCTCCGCCACGGTGCGCCCGCGCGCCCTGGCGATCCGGCCCGCCTGCATCCGGGCGTTCGCCGGCGAGATATGCGGATCGAGCCCAGAGCCGGAGGTCGTGACCGCGTCGGCCGGAATGAATGCGCCGGCTGTTTCGCGTCGCAGCGCGTCGGCGTCCTTCTTCACCCGATCCAGCAGGGCCGGATTGAGCGGCCCCAGGTTCGAGCCGGAGGATCCGGCCGCATCATAGCCGCCGGAGCCGGCCGCGGACGGCCGTGGGTGCAGGTACTCGGCCCCGGTGAACGGCTGGGCGATCAGGCTCGAGCCGATCACCTGGCCGCCCGGGTTGCGGACCAGGCTGCCGTTGGCCTGCGCCGGGAAAGCCAGTTGCCCGATTGCGGTGACCAGCAGCGGATAGCCGACCCCCAGGAGGAGCGTGAAGAAAAGGGTGGAGACGATGGCCGCACGGGCTTGGGAAAGCATCAGGCAAGTCCAAGGCTGGAGACGATGAGGTCGACGATCTTGATGCCGGCGAAGGGCGCCACGAGGCCACCCAGGCCGTAGATCAGGAGGTTGCGTTGCAGGAGCCGGCCTGCGCCGATGGCGCGGTACTTCACGCCGCGCAGGGCCAGCGGGATCAGCGCCACGATGATCAGGGCGTTGAAGATCACCGCCGAGAGGATCGCGCTCTTGGGGCTGTGAAGGCCCATGACATTGAGCGCCCCCAACGCCGGCAGCGCCGCCACGAAGATCGCCGGGATGATGGCGAAGTATTTGGCCACGTCGTTGGCGATGGAGAAGGTGGTCAGGGCGCCGCGGGTGATCAGCAGCTGCTTCCCGGTCTCGACGATCTCGATGACCTTGGTGGGATCGCTGTCGAGGTCCACCATGTTCCCGGCCTCACGCGCGGCCTGGGCGCCGGTCTGCATGGCCACGCCCACGTCCGATTGTGCGAGCGCAGGCGCGTCGTTGGCGCCGTCGCCGCACATGGCCACCAGGCGGCCCTTGGCCTGTTCGGCGCGGATCAGGCGCAGCTTGTCTTCCGGCGTGGCCTCGGCGAGGAAGTCGTCGACGCCGGCCTCCGAGGCAATCGCCGCGGCCGTCACCGGGTTGTCGCCGGTGATCATCACGGTGCGCATGCCCATCCGGCGCAGGTCGGCGAACCGCGCCTTCACGTTCGGCTTCACGACGTCCTTGAGATGGATGACGCCGACCAATGCGCCGTCGGCGCTGACCGCCAGGGGCGTGCCGCCTGAGCGAGCGATGCGATCCACGGCGCCCGCCAGTTCGGACGGCATGTCGGCGGCCTTCAGCCCGAGGGTGGCGAGCACGGCGTCCACCGCACCCTTGCGCCAGGACTTGGGCCCGCTGGTGAGGCCCGACTGGCGGGTGGTGGCCGAGAAGGCGATGATCTCGGCGCCGGCCGGCGCCTCCGCAGCCTGCCCCAGGGTGCGGGCCAGTTCGACGATCGAACGGCCCTCGGGCGTCTCGTCGCCGAGCGAGGCCATCAGTGCGGCCTCGATAGCGTGCTCCGCCCGCACGCCGGGGGCGGGGATGACCTCTGTGGCCATCCGGTTGCCGAAGGTGATGGTGCCGGTCTTGTCGAGCAGAAGGGTGTCGCAGTCGCCGGCGGCCTCAACCGCGCGGCCCGAGGTCGCCAGGACATTGACCTTGAGCAGCCGGTCCATGCCGGCGATGCCGACGGCGCTGAGCAGCCCGCCGATGGTGGTGGGGATAAGGCAGACGAAAAGCGCGCCGAGCACGAGGGGGCTGAGCGTCACCCCCGAATAGGCGCCGAGACCCAGCAGCGTGACCACGGCGATCAGGAAGATTAGGGTCAGGCCCGCCAGCAGCACGGCCAGCGCGATCTCGTTCGGCGTCTTGCGCCGGTCGGCTCCCTCGACCATGGCGATCATGCGGTCGAGGAAGGTGTTGCCGGCCTCCGACGTGATGCGGACCTTGAGCCAGTCGGAGACCACCGTCGTGCCGCCGGTCACGGCGCTGCGGTCGCCGCCGCTTTCGCGGATCACGGGTGCGGACTCACCGGTGACGGCGGCCTCATTCACCGAGGCGACGCCTTCCACGATCTCGCCGTCGGCCGGTATCACGTCTCCCGCCTCGACCAGGACCAGGTCACCGACACCGAGCTTGTGGGCCGGGGTCAGGACGATCGCGCCAGCGTGACCGGTGAGGAGCTTGGCACTGGTGGTCACGCGGCTCGCCCGCAGGCTGTCGGCGGCCGCCTTGCCGCGCCCTTCGGCGATGCTCTCGGCGAAGTTCGCGAACAGCACAGTCGCCCAGAGCCAGGCCGCGATCTGCACTGCAAAACCCCAGTCGCCCCCATTGGCGATGGCAAGAGCCGTTGAGAGGGTGGCCAGGATGGCGACGATTTCGGTCGCGAAGATCACCGGGTTGCCGGTGAGCTCGCGCGGGTCCAGCTTGACGAGCGCGTCACGCGCCGCCCGCGCCAGCATCGGGGCTGAGAAGCTCGACACGAGGGCCGCAGCCTTGCGGCGGCTATCGCCGAGCGGTTGGGTGGTCATGGTCATGGGCTTTGTCCGGGAGGGTCAGCGCGCCGCGACCATTTGGAGCGCCTGGAAATGCTCCACGATCGGGCCGAGGGCGAGGGCCGGGAAGAACTGCAGGCCGCCCATGATCAGCACCACGCCGATCAGGAGGCCGATGAAGAGCGGGCCATCCGTGGGGAAGGTGCCGGCCGTGGCGGCCAGCTTCGGCTTGGCGGCGAGGGAGCCGGCGATGGCGAGCACCGGGACCACATAGGCGAAGCGGCCCAGCAGCATCGCGATCCCCAGCGTGATGTTCCACCAGGGGGTGTTGGCGCTGAGGCCCGCAAACGCCGAGCCGTTGTTCCCGCTCGCCGAAGAGTAGGCGTAGAGGATCTCCGACAGGCCGTGGGCGCCGGGGTTGGCGAGGCCCTTCAGCGCCACCGGCAGCACCGCCGCCACCGCCGCAAAACCCAGGATCGACAGCGGCAGGATCAGGACGGCCAGCATGGCGAACTTGATCTCGCGGGCCTCCACCTTCTTGCCGAGGTACTCGGGCGTGCGTCCGACCATCAGCCCGGCCACGAAGACCGCGATCAGGGCCATGACGACCATCCCGTAGAGGCCGGAGCCGACCCCGCCCGGCAGGACCTCGCCAAGCTGGATCAGGAACAGGGCCATCCCGCCCCCGAGCGGCATGAAGCTGTCGTGCATGCCGTTGACCCCGCCATCCGATGCGCCGGTGGTGGCCGCCGTCCAGATGGCGGTGGAGGGCGCGCCGAAGCGGACCTCCTTGCCTTCCATGTTGACGGCGGTGTCGACGCCGGCCGCCGCGAGCGCGGGCGGCGCCTGAGTCTCGGCGGCATAGATCGCGCCCGCGCCGGCGGCGACCAGGATCACCATGACGGCGGCGAGGGCGCGGGCGTCCTTGCGCGCCAGTACGATGCGGCCGAAGGCGACCACGCAGGCGAGGCTCAGGGCGTTCATCGAGACGATCTCGATCAGATTGGTCCAGGCGTTGGGGTTCTCGAAGGGATGCGCCGAGTTGGCGTTGAAGATCCCGCCGCCGTTGGTGCCGAGTTGCTTGATCGCCTCCTGGGAGGCCGTCGGATAGAGGGCGATGGTCTGCTGGCCACCCTCGAGCGTGCGCGCGGTGACGTGCGCCGCCAGGCTCTGCGGCTCGCCCAGGCCCACATAGGCGACAGCGATCACCAGGGAGATCGGCAGCAGGACATAGAGGCTGATCCGGGTCAGGTCGGCCCAGAAGTTGCCGATCCCCTCGCCGCGGTCGGCCGCGAAGGCGCGCGCCACGGCGGCGGCGATGGCGATGCCGGCCGCCGCCGAGAGGAAGTTGTGCGAGGTGAGGCCCGCCATCTGGGAGAATGTCGAGAGCGTCTGCTCGGGGACGTAGGCCTGCCAGTTGGTGTTCGAGATGAAGCTGACGGCGGTGTTGAAGGCGAGGTCCGGAGACATTCCGGCGAACCCCTGCGGGTTCAGGGGCAGCAGGTTCTGGAACCGCAGCATCAGGTAGAGGACGACGAAGCTCGCCGCGGAGAACGCCAGGAAGCTGCCTGTGTAGCCGAGCCAGCCCTGGCTCCGGGCGGCCTTGATCCCGCAACCCGCGTAGACCAGCCTCTCGAGGGGTCGCAACACCGGGTCCAGCCAGGTCTTCCCGCCCTGCCAAACGCGCGCGAGGTAGGCGCCCAGCGGGAAGGCCACCGCGACTGTAAGCGCGAGGGTGAGGGCGATCTCCGCCCAGCCGAAGCCGTTCATCAGAACTTCTCCGGCTTGAGGAGGGCGGCCAGCATGTAGCCGCCGATGACGAGCGCACCCGCGCCCCAGATCAGCATCTCAAGCATCAGAGCCGCCTCAGGAGCGCGGCGTAGACGCCGAATAGCGCGAGGGCCCCGAGCCCCAGCGCAAGATAGAGAAGGTCGAGCATGAAGCCTCAGGTCCGTCCGGTTGGATGGGCCTCTTCATCGCGCCAAAGCGCATCAGGCTTCGAGACGGGGTTCAGGGCTGGCGCATAAGGGCGGTGTAAAGAGCCCGCGTCCCGATCGGCGCCCAACCTCTCCCCCTGGCGGTCAGCCAGCCGGCTCTCTGTGGCCAAGAGCTTCTGAAATCAGTTCGATCATCCCGCGCGCCTTCTGCGCATCCCAGGGATGCGCCGTGTGCGCAATGCAACGCGTCCAAAACCTTCGTGGTCAGGCGCGCCGACCCCATTGACGGCGCTATGGCCAAGGCGTCCGATCCTCCCCGAATTCGAGGGCGGAGTGCGTCATGTCGCTGGGCGACGGCGGGTCGGATCCTGGTGGGTCGGGACCCGGAGAGTCGTCGGCGGGCTGGCGCGCCCGGCTGAGGCGCCTGGCGGAGCGGCGGTTGTCCTCGGGCCTGGCCGCCGGCCTCGTGCTCGCAGCCTTCGCCGGCGGCGTTGCAGTGACCCGGCTGGCCGAAGGCCCGCACGCCGCCGCCACGCTGGCCTCCGCCACGGCGCCCGACCACGGGACCTGGTCGCTGTTCGGCAAGCCGCGGGCCGCCGGCGCACGCCGCCGTGGCGTGCCCAGACCCGACGGTTTCGCGGTCTGGCAGACGCGCTTCGACACCTCCGGACCCGACCCGCGCGCCTGCATCCGCATGAGCCAGCCGCTGGATCCGGCGCGATCCTACGGCGACTTCGTGCTGGTATCCCCCTCGCTGCCCGCCAAGCCGGCGGTGGCGGTCAAGGACGATGAGCTGTGCGTGGCCGGCGTGGGCTTTGTCGACCGCACCATCACCCTCCTGAAGGGCCTGCCCGCCAAGGGCGGCGCAAAACTGGCCCAGAATACCGACGCGCCCTTCGTGGCCTCCGAGAAGCCGCCCTATGTCGGCTTCGCCGGCCAGGGCGTGATCCTGCCGCGCGAGGACGCCGACGGCATCGGCATCGAAACCGTCAACGTCGCCCGCGTGAACGTCGAGGTCTGGCGCGTGGTCGATCGCAACCTCGTCCGCCGCTCGATCAGCGCCCCCGATCCCACCGCCGAAGGTGAATACGCCGGCGACTATGGCGTGGACTCCGCCCGCGGGGAGGGGCGGCTGATCTGGAAGGGCCAGATCGCGGTGCGCGGCCGCGCCGGAGAGCGGGTGACCAGCGTCTTTCCCCTGGGCGCTGTGCTCAAGGACCTGCAGCCAGGCGGCTATCTGATCAAGGTCAAGGACGCCTCGGGCCCGCGCGACCTGAAGAAGGACGGGGACAGCGACGAGTACGATGCCAACCCGCCGGCGCAGGCGCGCCGCTGGGTGATGTTCACCGACATGGCCCTGACCGCCTATGACGGCTCCGAGGGGCTGGATGTGGTGGTGCGGTCGTTGAAGACCGCCAAGACCCAGCCCGGCCTGCGCGTCGCGCTGGTGGCGAAGAACGGCGAGGACCTGGCCTCGGGGCGCACGGATGCGATGGGGCGGGTGCGCTTCGACCGTCCATTGCTGGAAGGCGAGGACGCGGCGCGCGCCAAGATGGTGATGGCCTATGGGCCGCAGGGCGACCTGGCGGTGCTGGACCTGGGCCGCGCGCCGGTGGACCTGTCGCGCCAGGGCGTCGGCGGGCAGGCCCGGCAAGAGGACAACGGGGAGACGGATGACGATAGCCCGGCGGCCGCCGCGAAGAAGGCTGTCGCCCCCGTGGACGCCTATCTCTACGCCGACCGCGGCATCTACCGACCCGGCGAGACGGTGCATGTGAACGCCCTGCTGCGCGATCGCGAGGCGCGGGCGGTCAAGGACCGCAAGGGCTTCATCGTGTTCCGGCGCCCCTCGGGCGTGGAGCTGATCCGCTACAGCTTCCAGAAGACCCCCTTTGGCTCGGCCGCCGCCAATGTGGTGCTGCCGAAGAACGCGCCGCGCGGCCGCTGGCGCGCCACGGTCGAGATCGAGGGAGTCGAGAAACCCGCCGGCGAGCTCAAGTTCGCGGTCGAGGACTTCGCGCCCCAGCGCCTGGCGGTCACTGCGAAGGGCGACGAGGCCGTGCCCCTGCGAAGCGGCGAGACCCGGACCATAGATGTGAACGCCCGCTTCCTCTACGGCGCGTCCGGGGCCGGCCTGCAGGCCCAGGGCGAGGCGCGGTTGCGCGTCGATTCCAATCCGTTCCCGCAGTTCAAGGACTACCAGTGGGGCGACCAGAAGCAGCCCTTTGACGAGCAGTTCCTGGACCTGGAGACCACGGTCACCGACGCCGACGGTCACGCGGTGCTCCACTTGCCGACGGTGGCGGCGCACGACAGTCCCCAGCCGCTGGAGGCGGCGGTCGTGGCCTCGGTGTTCGAGCCCGGCGGGCGGCCCGTGCGCGAAGGCGCGACCTTCAAGGTGCGGGCGGCGCCCTATTACCTCGGCGCGAAGGTCGATGTCGGGCAGGGGGACTACAACAAGGATCCGCCGGTCACCCTCGACGTCATCGCGGCCGACCCCTATGGCCGCCGCAAGGCGCACGGCGGCGTCGGCTATTCGCTGATCGCCGAGACCTGGAACTACGACTGGTTCCAGCAGGACGGCCGCTGGCAGTGGCGGCGGACCAGCCGCGACGTGGTGGTGCAGAAGGGAACGCTGGACGTGCCGGTGGCGGCCACGGCCCGCATCGCCCGCCGCCTCGGCCTGGGCGACTACCGCCTGCAGCTGGATGGCCCGGGCGGCGCTCACAGCGTGATCCGTTTCGCCGTCGGCTGGGGCGCGCCTGCCAAGGACGTGGATGCGCCCGACATGGTGCGGGTCAGCGCCGGCACGCGTCCCTACAGCCAGGGCGACAGCGTCGAGGTGACCTTCAAGGCGCCGTACGCCGGCGAAGCCCAGGTGGCGGTGGCGACCGACCGGCTGATCGACTTCAAGACCGTCGCGGTGGGGCCGAACGGGACGACCGTGAAGTTCAGGTCCGGGCCCGCCTGGGGCGGCGGGGCCTATGTGCTGGTGAGCGTGATCCAGCCGCGGGACGCGGTGACGGCGCCGAAGCCGCGCCGGGCGCTGGGCGTCGTCTATGTGCCGCTGGATCCCAAGGGTCGGCGGCTGGACGTGGCGCTGGGGACGCCGGCCAAGGCGCCATCAAAGGCGGTGCTGGACGTGCCGATCACCATCAACGGCGCCGGATTTGGCGGTCGGGCGCGGGTGACCCTGGCAGCCGTGGACGAGGGCATCCTGCGGATCACCAAGTTCGAGAGCCCCGACCCGGTGAAATGGTACTTCGGCAAGCGGGCCCTGAAGCTGGATTACCGCGACGACTACGGCCGGCTGCTCGACCCCAACCTCGGCGCGCCCGCCAACGTCAACTTCGGCGCCGACGAGATCGGCGGCCAGGGCCTGACCACCACGCCGATCCGCACGGTGGCCCTGTGATCCGGCGTGATCGAGACCGACCGCGGCGGCCATGCGGTGATCCATCTGCCGGCGCCCGACCTGAACGGCGAGCTGCGGCTGATGGCGGTGGCCTGGACCGACGAGGCGGTGGGCGCGACCTCCAAGCCGCTCACCGTGCGCGAGCCGGTGGTGGCGGAGCTGTCGCTGCCGCGCTTCCTGGCTCCAGGCGACCGCGCCATGGCTACCCTGGAGCTGCACAATGTCGAGGGGCGACCGGGCGACTATGCGGCCACGGTCGGCGGACGCGGCGGCTTCCTGGCCAACATCTCGCGGCTGTTCCACCTGGCCCTGGGCCAGCGGGCGGTCGAGCGCGTGCCGTTCGATGCGCCGAACCGCGCGGGGGTGGGGCAGGTCACGTTCCGCGTCACCGGGCCAGGCTTCGCCACGGGCCGCGACTTTCCCATCGAAAGCCGGCTGGGCTGGGGGCCGGTGACCCGCACGAGCGTGGAGCTGCAACAGCCCGGACAGGCCTATGCGCCGACGCCGGATCTGCTGGCAGGCCTTGCCGCGGGCGATGCGACGATGCAGGTGAGCTACTCGCCGTTCCGCGGCTTCGATCCCGGGCCGGTGGCCGCGGCGCTCGCGCGCTATCCCTACGGCTGCACCGAGCAGCTGGTCTCCACCGCCTATCCGCTGCTCTACGGCGCGGAGATCGACCCGAAGCTGCGACGCACCACGCCCGCCCTCAACGCGGCCGTCGGGCGCCTGCTGGACCGCCAGAGCGAGGATGGCGCGTTCGGGCTTTGGCATGTGGGCGACGCCCAGGCCGATCCCTGGCTGGGCGCCTACGCCACCGATTTCCTGATCGAGGCGCGCCGGCTGGGGGCGCCGGCGCCCCAGGCCGCCGTCGACCGGGCGCTCTCGGCCATGCGCGAGATCTCCCAGCCCAGCGGCTATGTCAGCATCGCCTATCGGATGGACTATCCGGACTGGTGGATGACCGGCAAGGACGCCTCCAGGGCCGCGACGCAGGAGCTGCGGCGGCGGGCGTCGGCCTATGCGCTCTATGTGCTGGCCAAAGCCGGGCGCGGCGACCTGGCCCGGCTGCGCTGGTGGCACGACGTCCAGCTGAAGGACGAGCCCTCGCCTCTGGCGCGGGCTCAGATCGGGGCGGGACTGGCGCTGATGGGCGACCGTGCGCGGGCCGACTCGGCCTTCCGCCAGGCCCAGGCCGCCCTCGGCTACAGGGAGCCCGGCGACTTCTACCAGAGCCCGCTGCGTGACCTCGCCGCCATGGTCAGCCTCGCCTACGAGGCCGGCGAGCCGGGCCTGGCGCGGAGCCTGCAGGCGCGGCTGGAAAACGCGGTCAAGGATCCCGACAGCCTCAACACGCAGGAGCAGGCCCGCCTGCTGCAGGCCGCCCACTTCATGTTGGCCGCCTCCGGGCCGGCGCGCATCGAAGCCCGGGGCGTGACGCCGATGTCGGCCGCCGGCGGGGCGCCGCGCTGGTCGGTGGGCCGGCTGGCGGACGCGCGCTTCGTCAACCAGGGCCGCGGCGCCATCTGGCGCACGGTCACGGTCACCGGCGCGCCGGTCTCCGCACCCAGACCGCAGGCGACCGGCGTCTCCATCGCCAAGCAGGTGCTCACCCTGCACGGCGGCACCGCCGACGTCGCGGCCCTCCGCCAGGGCGACCGGGTGATCGTGCGGCTGTCGGGCCGCTCCGCCCAGGCCCGCACCACCGCCCTGGTCGTGGACGACGCCCTGCCGGCCGGCTTCGAGATCGAGAGCGTCCTGGGGCCCGACGACGCCCAGAAGGGCCCGTTCAGCTTCCTGGGCAAGCTCTCGGCGGCCAATGCCCAGGAGGCCCGCGACGATCGCTTCATCGCGGCCATGGACCTGCCCGGCCGCGAGAGCTTCACCTTCGCCTATGTCGCCCGCGCGGTGACGCCCGGCAACTTCCTGCTGCCCGGAGCCCAGGCCCGCGACATGTACCGCCCGCAGATCTCGGCCCGCACCGCGGCCGGCCGCACCGCGATCGCGCCGGGGTCGTGAGCAGGATCGGCAAGCGACCCCTTCCCCCTGTGGGAGACGGGTGATGCGGGGCGCCTCGGCGGTCCGCCGCCTGACTCAGGGCCTGCTGGCGTTCATGGCGGCGCAGACGGTGGCCTGCGCCCTGGACCTGGCGTTCCCGCCGGACCTGCATCGCGCCGAACAGGCTTCGCCGGTGGTCCTGGACCGGCACGGGGCTTGGCTCCGCGCCCTGCCGGTCGAGGGCGGGCGCTGGCGGCTGCGGGCCGACCTCGACCGCACCGATCCCACCTTCCTGCGGCGGGTGGTGGCGGTTGAGGACGCCCGGTTCTGGATCCACCCCGGCGTGGATCCGGCGGCCCTGGCCCGCGCCCTCGGATCGGCCCTCGCGCATGGTCGTCCCACCTCGGGCGCCTCGACCCTGACCATGCAGACGGCGCGCCTCCTGGAACCGCGGCCGCGGACGCCGCTTTCGAAGGCCATCGAGATGCTGCGCGCGTTCCAGCTCGAGGCGCGCTTCACCAAACGCCAGATCCTGGGGCTCTACCTGACGCTCGCGCCCTATGGCGGCAATCTCGAGGGGGTGCGCGCGGCCAGCCTCTCGTACTTCGGCCACGAGCCGGAGAGCCTGACCGACGCCGAGCAGGCCTTGCTGATCGCACTGCCGCAATCGCCCGAGGCGCGCCGGCCGGACCGGCGGCCGCAGGCGGCGCGCGCGGCGCGGGCGCAGGTGCTGGCCAAGCTTGCGCGCATGGGCCGGCTGCCGCGCGCCGCCGCGCAGGAAGCCGCCGCCGATCCGCTCCCGGCCCGCGCCGCGTTCCCGGCCCACGCCTGGCACGCCGCGGAGGAACTGGCGCTGGGCGCGTCCACGGGCGCGGCGACAGTGGTCTCGACGCTGGACGCGCCGCTGCAGGGCCGGTTGGAGTCCCTGGCCGCCTCCACGGCGCGCGCGGCTGGCGACGGCACGACGGTGGCGATCCTGGTGGTGGAGATCGACGGGCGGGCGGTGCGTGGCGCGGTGGGCTCGGCCGGGCTCGGCGGCCAGGGCGGCTGGATCGACATGACCCGCGTGCGCCGCTCGCCGGGCTCCGCGCTGAAGCCGTTCATCTACGCCATCGCTTTCGAGGAGGGGATCGCCGCACCCGACACCCAGATCGACGACGCCCCGATGCGCTTCGCCGATTACCAGCCGCAGGACTTCGACCGCACCTTCCACGGCAAGGTCACGGCGCGCGAAGCGCTCACCCAGTCGCTGAACGTGCCCGCCGTCGCCACCCTGGCCAATGTCGGACCCGAGGCGTTCGAGGCGCGGCTGGCCGGCGCCGGCGTGACGCTGGAGCGCCCCAACGCTGAGACCCGTGCGCCGGGCCTGGCCTTGGCGCTGGGCGGGGCGGGGATCAGCCTGCGGGACCTGGCTGTGCTCTACGCCGCGCTGGGCGATGGCGGGATCGCCAAACCGCTGAGCTGGACCGAGGCCGACGCGGCGCGGGCCCGGCGCGCCGCCGGCCGCCGGCTGGTGCGCGCGGACGCCGCCGGCCAAGTGCTGGACATCTTGCGCGAGACCCCGCCACCGGCGGGGGCCAGTCCCGCGGCCCTGATGCGCAGCCGCCCGGCCATGGCCTTCAAGACCGGCACCTCCTACGGCTTCCGGGACGCGCTGTCCGCCGGGGTGGTCGGCGGCTATGTGGTGGTGGTCTGGACCGGACGACCGGACGGGGGCGCCCGCGGCGGCGTGACCGGGCGGGATTCGGCCCTGCCCGTCCTGTTCGACGTCGCAGACCTGCTGGCGGCCCCGGCCGCCGCGCCGCGTCCCATCGCGCCGCGCGCCGCGCCACCGGCCCTGCAACGACTGAACCCCGAGGGCGAGGGGCCGCGCCTGATCTTCCCGCCCGACGGCGCGACGGTGCAGGTGGAGAGCTTCGGAACCCACTCCCGCGGCCTGTCGCTGGCGGCTGGTGGCGACGATCTCAGCTGGTACGTCGATGGCGTCCGCCTGCCGGCCGAGGCGGTGGGCGACAAGGTGGTCTGGCGGCCGTCGGGGCCGGGATTCTACCGGGTGACCGTGGTCGACTCCTCAGGCCGCCGCGCCCAGTCGCGGGTGCGGATCCGGGCGGAGTGACCTCCTTCCGCCCACCGCAGCGATCGCAGGGGCAGAGGGGCTGGAGCCTGCCCGCTTAGCCCGTGTGCGGCACGCCGACCATGCGCAGCCGGCTGACCCCGCCGTCCGGGAAGATGTTGAGCCGCACGAACCTCACCGGCCCCAGGGCGGCCAGCTCATCGCGGAAGGTGTGCACATGGTCCGCCTGCAGCTTCACCGGCGGCAGGAGCAGGGGCCAGTGCTCGGCCTCGGCGGCGATCGAGACCGGATCGCCAGCCGCCGACGCCGCGGCCTGGATCGAGCAGCGGTCAGGGTAGTTGCCGCGGAAGTGGGCGGTGTCCACCTGGATCTCCTCGATGCGGCCCAGCGCGCCCAGCTCCAGCACCGCCCAGTCGTGGCCGGGCGTGCGCCGCCGGCGGGTTTCCCAGCCGTCGCCCATGTCGACGCCGCGGCCCGGCGCGGTCAGGTTCGCAACCCGGCCATAGTGCTCGTCGTTGGCGAGGACGCCGCGCCCGCCCCAGGCCATGGCCAGCAGGTCGACGGCCACGCCGGGCTCCAGGCCGGACCAGTCCGGCCGGACCCGCCCCCAGACCCGAAGGCGGGCCACGCCGCCGTCCGGGAAGATGTTCAGGCGCACGTGGGTCACCACGGGGGCGTGGGCGACCTCGACATAGACGCGGTCATCGCCGCGGAGCTCCAGGCGTGGGGTCACGGCGGTCCAGCGGGCGCCGTCGTCCGGCAGCGCCTGGTCGGAGGCGCAGACCTCGATCAGGGCGCCCGGCGGGTAGTTGCCAGTGAAGTGGCTGGTGTCGATCTCGAAGCCGGCCACGGTCCCCGGGACCCCAAGGCGGATCACGCACCAGTCGTGGCCCGGTGAGCGTTTGCGGCGGCTTTCCCAGCCGTCCATCCACTTGCCGTGGGCGTCGTACTTGCCGGGTACGAAGACGGGTTCCTCGGGCGCGATCAGCCGGGCCTTGTCGGCGAAGAAATCGTCGGTCGCGAACACCACTTCGGAGCCCAGGCGCGGCTGGGCCAGGTCCACGAACCTGCGCCGCACCTCCTCCAGGCTGAGCGTCGGGGACAGGGAGGCGAGGGCGGCCGTCATACCGAAGCGGTAGCAGCCCTGGCTCGAAACTGAAGCCGATGGCGTTTGATACACTTCCAACGGATTTTGAAACTGCGGCGAGCTTACGACGCAGGTTTAAGGTGCCGCCACCACTGGCGGGGTCGTCAGCGGACGGGGAGCCGGTAGGCTCGCGGGCTTGGCATTGTTGAATCCGCGAGCTGCACCATGTCGCGCAATTTCCTCCTGACCACGGTCCTGGCCTTCGGCTGCCTGACGGCCGGCGCGGCTGCGGCCGAGCCCGACATCACCGGCATGTGGGCGCTGGACCAGCCGCCGGGGCAGACCCATCAGCCGCCGCCGAAGCTGACGCCCGCCGCGCACCAGGCGATGGACGAGGCCAACCACGTGGCGGCGGCCAACAACCGCCTGATCGGCGAGGCGCACACCAAGTGCTGGCCCGCGGGCATGCCCGGGCTGATGCAGCCGCCGTTCGGCATCGAATTCCTGCAGACCAAGGGGCGGGTGACCATCCTGTCGGAGGTGAGCAACCTGCCCCGCACCATCTATCTCGACGAGTCGCGGCACCCCGACGACGTCCAGCCCGGCTGGAACGGCCACTCCATCGGCCACTGGGACGCGAACGTGCTGGTGGTCGACACCATCGGCTTCAACAGCCGCCAGCCGCGGGTCTCGGAGAAGATGCACATCACCGAGCGGATCTTCCTGGATGCCGACGGCCAGCATCTGGTGGACGAGCTGGTGCTGGACGATCCCGTGACCTACGCCGAGCCGTACCACATCCGCTATCGCTACAAGCGCGTGGAGTCCGGGCCCGGCGCCGAGCTCATGGAGTACGTCTGCGAGGTCGATCCGGCCAATCTGGTCGCCTTCGAGAAGGAACAGGCGGCGGCCGGGCGGCCCTCCAACTTCGATCCCGCCTGGGCCGCCACGGCCATGGCGGAGCCGGCCAAGCCCACCTCCCACTGACGATCCGCTCCAGGCGCGAGAAAGGCGCCGGCCCTTGGGGGACCGGCGCCTTTTGCATGGCCACTGGCGGGCGCGCTCGCTCGCGCGCCCGCCGCCGCCCCCCGCTACATGTGCACGTCCAGCGAGACGCCGACCGTGCGGACCGCCTCCGGGTTCAGGACGTTGGTCCAGCCGCCGTTGTTGGCCTGGCGGCCGGCCAGGAAGAACTTGTCCAGCGCGTTGCGGGCGAAGACGCCCACCCGGTAGCGCCCGTCCGGTGAGGTGAGGCCGGCGTTCAGGTTCAGGACCCCGTAGCCCGGGTTGACGATGTTCGGGTCCATCGGAGCCGACAGCCACTTCGAGCGGTGCAGGTAGTTGGCGTTGCCGTCCAGCACGAAGCCATTGCCGAAGGCGTGGTTGTAGCTGGCCCCCAGGCGGTAGGTGTATTTGCTGGAGTTGATCAACGGCGTGCCCGCCGCATTGGCCGAGGCGGTGGTGTTGCCCGGATGGACGTAGCAGCCGTTCAGGCCGCTGGTGGCCTGCTTGATCGGCTCCAGGGCGTTCCAGCACGAGGTCACGAAGTCGGTGTAGTGGTTGTCGTTGATCGCGGTGCTCGCGGTCAGCGTGAGCTCCGGGGTCGGGCGGCCGATCAGCTCGACCTCCACGCCCTTGCTCAGCATCCCGCCGGCGTTGCCCAGCTGGAAGATGTTGGGCGTCACCTGCTGGTTCAGCACGCTGACCTGGTAGTTCTTGAACTTCTGGTGGAAGACCGTGACGTTGGCCGTAAGGCGATGCTCGAACCAGCTCGACTTCAGCCCCACCTCCAGCATGTTCACCGTCTCGGGCTTGATCGCGTCCAGCACGTTGAGGGCGGTGTCGATCAGCGGTCCTTTGTAGCCGTGGGCGAAGGTCCCGTAGATCTGCACGTCGGGCGTGAAATAGTACTGCGGCCCGATGCGGTAGGTGTAGCCGGTCTCCTTGGTCTCCAGGCGCGCTGTGGGGCGCAAGGGCGCGTTGACCGTCGACGGATAGACCCCCGGATAGGCGTAGGCGATGATCGAGGCCGAGATGTCGTCGCGGGTGACCCGGGCGCCGGCATTCAGCAGCAGCTTGTCGGTGAAGTGATAGGAGCCATCCGCGTAGACCGCGGCGCTCTTGTTGATGTTGTGCGCGCGGGTCTCGCCGCCAGCCGAGGCCGTCTGCACGTTCCGCCCGTACGGGGTGTTCGGGTATTCGACGAAGGCCTGGCCGTAGGCGTCGCCCGCCGACAGCGCCTTGGTCACCGTGTTGCGGTCGTAGAGGAAGATCCCGGCCACATAGGTCAGCTTCTTCTGCGCCGGCGAGACCAGGCGCAGCTCTTCGGAGACCTGGCCGCCGTTGTACCAGTTGCTGAGGAACTGGTTGTTGTAATAGCCCGACCCCGAAGGGCCGTGGAATGCCCGGGTGAAGAACCGGTAGGCGGTCAGCGAGGTGACCGTGAAGTCGCCGATCATGTGGTCCGCCTGGACCGAGACGCCCCCGGCGTCGGTGTGGCGGTAGGCGTCGTCGCGCTCGGCGATCACGGAGTTGGTGTCGGACGGCGTGATCCCGGCGATCAGGGCGCTGTTGCAGCCGGGCAGGACCTTGGTGCCCGTGTAGTTGATGAACGGCGTGTTGATCCCTGGGCCGCACTTGGCCCAGGCCTGCGGGAAGTTCGGCTTGTCGAACGCCTGGCGCACGTCGGCGCTGACGTAGATGTTGGTGGACTCGTCCGGGCGCCACATAAACTTGGCGCGCAGGCCCTTCTGCTCGCGGCCGCTCTGCTTGATGCCGAGGGCGGCGTTCTCGAACACCCCGTCGCGGTGCTGGAAGCTCGCGGTCAGGCGGGCGGCCATGGTGTCGTTGATCGGGATGTTCACGGTCATGTTGTCGGCCGTGTCGTTGTGCTGGCCGTAGCTGAAGTGGCCGTCGAAGCTGGTCGCCCCCAGAACGGGCTTCTTGGTCATCACCGAAACCACGCCGGCAGAGGCGTTCTTGGCGAACTGCGTGCCCTGCGGGCCGCGGTAGACCTCGATGTGGTCCAGGTCGGAGATGTCGCCGCCGATGTCGTCGACGAAGCCCATCAGGACGCCGTCGATCACCATGCCGACCGACTGCTCGGTGCCGCCGTTCTGGCTGTTGGTGCCGGAGCCGCGGATGTAGATGGCGTTCGCGCCCTGGATCGACACCTGGATGCTGGGCGACAGGAACTGCAGCTCGCGCGGCTCCTTGAAGCCGGCGTTGGTGAACTCCTGGGCGGGCACGGCCGTGACGGCCATGGGCGCGTCCTGAAGCCTCTGGGTGCGCAGGGCGCCGGTGACGACGACCTCGGTCACCTTATTGCCTTCGCCGTCCGCCGCCGCATCCGCCGCGCCGTCCGCCGCCCAGGCGACGAGCGGCGCCCCCAGAGCAGCGATGCTGACGCCCATCAGCAGGGCGGTAAGCCGCCTCTTGACCATTGCGATGATCCCCTCTCGCAGTTGTTAAGCAGCCCGTCGAACAACGCGCCGTAAGTCTCATCCCATTAGAAGGGACAGACGAGCCGAGGACCTGATGATAATATTTGAAACTCTGCGCCCACTCGGCAGATCGGACTTGATGTAGTCCTGTGACGTCTTGTCGCTCGTGCAGAGGTATTCCAGGTGTGACCTTTGAGCGGCCTTTGATCTTTGTGCCGTCCCGTGTGCCTTAGGTTTAATCAGCCACGAGAAAAATGTCCGGCGAGGGCCTGGGCGCCTTGCCGCGGGCGACTCCCATCTGCAGGCTGCATGCCCGCCCTGGCTGGGAACCGGTGCACGACACAGGGCCCGCGCGGCCCGCCCCACCGACCAGGCCCGGAGCACCTTCAAGCGAAATTGGAAGCCGCGGCGCCTAGAAGCTGCGAAGCGCGAACCAGTAGACGCCGAGGCCGACCAGCAGGGCGGAGGCTGTCTCGACCACCATTGGGCGCGGCGGGGCCCATTTCAGGCGAGCCAGGGCCCAGGCGCCGAGGCTGACCGCCAGCACCAGGGTCATCTGCCCGATCTCGACTCCCAGGTTGAAGCCGACCAGCAGCTCGGCGATGCGCCCGGTCGGCAGCTGCATCTCCAGGAGGTTCGCCGCGAAGCCGAAGCCGTGAACCAGGCCGAACACCACGGTGATCAGCATGCGCAGCCGACCGGCGTCCGGCAGCCGGCCCGAGATCATCAGGTAGTTGGCCGTGAACAGCGCGGAGCCGACCAGCAGCAGGCTGGGCAGGGCGCCGATGCCGAACAGGCGCAGGGCCGCCATCGCCAGCAGAGCCACGGCGGCCGCGGCCGCGACCGTGCCGGGCCGGCCGGTGGCGACCGCGACATTCTCGGCCCCGATCAGGGCGATGGTGAGGGCCACCAGGGCATCGATGTACTCCGCGTGCGGCCGCAGGACCCCGGTCACCGCCAGCGCCAGGGTCAGGCTGTGGCCGATGGTGAACCCCGTCACCACGAAGACCAGGTCCTTGAGCCGGCGCGAGATGAGCACCAGGCCCAGCAGGAACGACATGTGGTCGACGCCGGTGAAGATGTGCATCACCCCCATGCCGATGAAGTCGAGGAAGCTCGCCTCCTGAAGCGCGCCGCCCGGGCCGCTGACATCCGCGGTGGGGCGGTCGCGGGTGATCAGCTGCTCGCTGAGGTCGCCGCTGCGCGCGTCCTGGACCTGGGCGAAGTCGAGGTGGCTGGGCGCGACATCGGTGAAGGCGGTGGAATGCACCTGCAGTCGCCGCGCCTGGCCGCAGTCGAACGTCAGGTCGAACTTCTGGAAGCCGGCGGCGGCGGACAGCGTCTCCACCGGCGGCCGCAGCTGGCAGCGCCGCCCGTCCGCAAGCGGATACATACGGGCGGCCAGATAGGCCTTGAGCTGGGCCTCGTCGGGCGGCCGTCCTTGGCTGGCGAGGCGGTCGGACTCCGCCGTCGCGAAGGTGACGATCAGGTCCACCTTGTCGCGCCCGATCTCCCAGACCGAATGCGACTCGCTGCGGGTATGGGCCAGGGCGGGCGCGGCGATCAGCGCCAGCAGCGCCGCCAGCATCAGGCAGAGGCGCCTCACTTCAGGTCCTTGGCGACCAGGACATTGGCCCGGCGGCGCAGGAAGCCGTCCTCGGCGCCCTGGTAGCGGGCCACCGCGGCGGCCTGGTAGTCCGTGGCCACCTGGGCCCTGGCGGTCTCGAAGTCGTACTGGGCGGGCGGCGTGTTGCGCGCCATCACCAGCAGGTGCGCGCCGTCGGCGTCGGCGATGGCCTCCGACACCTCGCCGGTCTTCAGTGCGCGCGCGGCGGTGAAGAGCGCCTCGCCGAGATGTATGCGGGCGGCGAAATAGAACTCCTCGCCGCTGGTCTTGCCGGTGTCCCGCCCGCCGAACCGCGTGGCCACGACCTCCGGGGCAGCGCCGGCGGCGAGGGCGGTGCGGGCCTGTGCGGCCGCGGCCGGCGGGAAGACGAGGTCCCGCACCACCATGACGCCTTCGCTGGCGTACTTGTCGCGATGCTTGTCGTAGAAGCCGCGCAGCTCGGCGGAGTCCGGCTTGGAAGTGATGGCGTCCGCCGCCGCCTGGGCCTCCACGGCCTTGACCATGGCGCTGCGCACCTCGGGGTCGACGAGGCCGACGTCCAGCTCCTTGGCGCGCTGCACATAGAGCTCCTCGCGGATCATGTCGTTCAGCACCTGGCGCCGCATCGCCGGCGTCGCCTTGGCCGGGTCGACGGCCAGGGCCCGCAGCTGGCCGTCGAAGTCGATGCGCGAGATCGGCTGCTGGTTGACCATGGCGACCGCGTCGGCCGGCACGACCAGGGTCGTGGTCCCCTTGGCCGTGAATAGCGCGGCCCCGGCCAGGACGAGGCCCAGCCCCGCGCCGGCGCCCATCAGGATCAGGGCGCGCCGGGGATGGACGGTGCGGATGTCGAGCCAGGCGACGCCGGCGGCGGGCGGGGCTGTGGCGGTCATGGGGCCTCCGATAGGGATTTCACGTAGAGCGAGACCTGCCGCAGCTGGACGGCGGAGAGGCGGCCTGCGAAGCCGGGCATGACGCCGCGGCGGCCCTGGGCGATGGACCGGAACACGCTGGGCGGCGAGCCGTCGCCGTAGAGCCAGACGGCGTCGATCAGGTTGGGCGCGCCGATCGCCGGGTCGCCCGCCGCGTCGCCGCCGTGGCAGTCGTAGCAGCCGCCGCGCCCCTGGTAGATCGCGCGGCCACGCGCCACCGCTTCCGCCGATGCGGTCGCCCCGCGCCGGGCGCTCAGGAACGCGATGACGTCGCCGATGTCGCCGGGCGAGAGCGGATCCAGCCGCTCCTTGGCGCTGGGCCGCGGCGCGCCGAAGGCTGGCATGTCGGCGAGGTTCCAGCCCTTCGGCTGATGCGAGCGGATGCCATAGGCGATGGTCTGCTCGATCTCGCCGACCGCGCCGGTCCCATAAAGCCAGTCGCGGTCGGCCAGGTTCGGAGCGCCATAGCCGGTGTCTCCGCGGCCGTCCGGGCCATGGCAGCCCGCGCACTGCGCGCGGAACACCCGCCGCCCCGCCGCCAGGGCGGCCGTGCGCTGGTCCGGGGCCAGCCGCGCGTCCGGGTCGAGGCGCAGCAGACGGCCTTCGCGGGCCTGGCTCTGGGCCATGCCGGCGACCAGCACCACGCCCAGGCTCAGCATCGCCACCGCTGCCGCCAGCGTCCGCTTCGTGATCGCACCTGCCACTTTGCCAGACATCGGCCGCCCCAAGGCGCCGCTTTCGTCTCCATGCGGACGACGGCGCCTCCCGGCGGCACGGTCACGTGCGTGGGCGGTCGCGCCAGTAATTTACGGTCCGAGCCGATGTTAACGGTTGTTACAGCGCCCCGCGGGGCTCGCGCCTCCGGAGCGGACGAGATGCTCGCCGAGGCGGAGTCCGTCCGCGCCAGCGGCGTCCTCGGCCGGTCGCGGCTGATGCTGGCGCTGTTCGACTACCTGGTGGCCGCCTCCGCCGCCGGGCGCGCGCCGAAGGAGAGCGAGATCGCCCACGCGGTGTTCGGCAAGGCGGCCGATTTCGGCTGCGAGCACGACGCCGTGGTCCGGGTCTATATCCACCGCCTGCGCCGCAAGCTGGCGGACCACAGTCGCGACCTGGTGGCCTCCGGTGGCGCCGCAGCGACGCCGCGCCTCAGCCTGCCGCGGGGCGAATACCGGATGATCCTGGGCGCCGGCGCGCCCAAGCCGACCGGCTCGGCGGTCAAGCGCCGCCCCGCCAAGGGGTGGCTGGCGGCGATGCTTCTCGCCGTCTTGGCCGCCAACGTCGCGGCCTGGATCCTTTTGGGCGGCGGCGCCATGAGCGCCTCCGGCCGTATGCGCGCGAGCCCAGTCTGGGCGCCGTTCGCCGCCAGCCGCTTCCCGCTGCTGATCGTGGTGGGCGACTACTACATCTTCGGAGAGTCCGACGACGGGATGGAGGTGAACCGCCTGGTCCGGGAGTATTCCGTCAACTCCACTGAGGATCTCGACGCCTACCTGATGCAGCACCCGGAGAAGGCCGCGCGCTATGTCGACCTCGGGCTGTCGTACCTGCCGACCTCCAGCGCGGCCGCGGTCAGCCGGCTGACCGGACTGCTGGGCGAGCGCAAGCCGCCGCGGGTGGTCACCGCCTCGCAGGTGACGCCGCAGATGCTCAAGAGCTACGACATCGTCTACCTGGGCTATCTGAGCGGGATCGGCCCGCTGCGCTACACCCTGTTCTCGGGGTCGCGATATGCCAGCGGCGAAAGCTTCGACGAGCTGATCGACCTTCCAACCGGTCGCCACTTCACCAGCCAGGCGGCGCTTGGGCCTGTGCGCGGCGGCGCCTATCGCGACTATGGCTATGTGTCGGTTTTCGAGGGCCCGGTCGGCAATCGCATCGCCCTCGTCGCCGGGACCCGCGACATCGGCGCGCTGGCGGCGGCCGAGCAGGTGACCAGCCCGGCGGGCCTGAAGGCGCTGGCCGCGGCCGGCGGCGGCCGGCGCGGCTTCGAGGCGCTGTACGAGGTCCAGGGCCAGGGCGACGTCAATCTCGAGACCCGCCTGGTGGCGGTGACGCCGCGCAGGACGCCGCCGGCCTGGGCGACGTCCGCCCCGCCGCCCAGCCCGCGCTGAGCTTCCGACCCCGGTTGAAAGTGATCCTCGGCCGGCCGCGCTGCTCCGGCCGGCGGTTTGCGTGCAGCATGATCGAAGGGATGCGGCGCCGCCGCGCATGACCAGCGAGGATACGATGGCCTCTTCCGCATCGCGGCCGCTCGCCGTTGCGGCGGCTTTCGCCCTGGCTCTGGCGGGTTTCCCCTCTGTCGCGGCCAAGCCGGTCCGTGGCGGCGCCCATCCCGACATCGCCGGCATGTGGATGGTGCGCGAGCAGTACTATCTGGGCCAGCCCCTGCTGCCGCGGCCGGAACTGACTCCGGCGGCCAAGGCCCTGGCGGCCAAGCGCGGCGCCCTGCAGGCCAAGGGCTATGTGCGCAGCGTCGGCAACATGCTGTGCCTGCCCAACGGCGGCCCATCCATGTTCGTGGTGCGCTCGCCGTTCGAGATCTTCGAGGGCTTCGGGCGCATCACCTTCATCTTCGAGACCGAAGGCAACAACCAGCCGCGCACCATCTACCTGAACGAGGCCAAGCAGCCGGACGACATCTATCCGACCTTCAACGGCCACTCGATCGGCCGCTGGGACGGCCGCACGCTGGTGGTCGACACCGTCGGCTACAACGGCCGCGGCGCCCTGCTGGGCGGGGTGCCCAAGTCGACGGCGACGCATGTGGTGGAGCGGTTCAGCTGGTCGAAGGACGGCAAGGTGATGACCCTGGCGCTCACCGCCGAGGATCCGGCGTCGCTGGCCAAGCCCTGGACGACGCAGATCGTCTTCGACCGCATGGCCAACTCCGAGGAGCGGTTCGAGGTGTGGTGCGAGCCGGACCTGGACGCCTACAAGACCGTCGACCTCGAGGCGGTGAAGGAGGGCGATCCCGAGGTCGCCCGCCTGCTCGATCCGGATCAGCGTCCGACGGACCCGGCGCTGAAGATCCCTGCGGCCACGAAATAGTCAGGACCCAGCGATGCGACGCTTCGGCCTTTCCGCCCTGCTGCTGTTCCTGGCGCTCGCCGCGCCGGCCTCGGCCCACCACGCCTTCAACATGTTCGCCCTGGACAAGGTCGTGACGGTGAGCGGCACGGTGAAGGACTACCAGTTCAAGATGCCCCACGTCTGGTTCTACATGCTGATCCCCGCCGCCCAGGAGGGCGCGCCAGCGGAGGAATGGGGCTTCGAGTGCCACAGCCCGAACCTCGTCGCGCGCAAGGGCTGGAAGATCAGCACCCTGAAGCCCGGCGACAAGCTGAGCGTGGTCATGCACCCCATGAAGGACGGCTCGAAGGCGGGCAGTGTGATCCGCGTGGTGCTGCCCGATGGGCGGGTGCTGTGGAACGCCGAGTCCGACACCCGGCCGTGACGATCGGCGCAACCTCAGCCTGTAGTGCGATGAATATTCGCGCGCTGACCTGCGGATAGTCTCTCGGTCGGACCGCGTCAGGCGAAGATGTTCGCCGATTTGGTGTGGCAATCCATGTTATCGAATACATCGGCTTGGAAGCTGACCGGTGTCCTGTCACAGGCATGTCGCATGTTCGTCGAACTCGATTTGCCCGAATCCAGACCAAATACATTGGCATAGGCCGCACAGGCCCCGGCTCAGCTTGTGCCGCCCCCTCACGTCGCGCCCACTGGGCTGACGGGCCCCGAGACGACGAAACCGCGCCGGGCGCCCCGCAACTATCGACGAGGGGGTCGACCGTGCTCAATGAACTGACTGTGTTTGTAAAAGCCGTGGAGCTGAAGAGCATCTCGGCCGCGGCGCGCCACCTGCGCCTGTCGGCCGCCGCCGCCAGCCACCGGATCCTGCAGCTGGAAGAGCAGATGGGAGTGCGGCTGCTCAACCGGACCACCCGCAGCCTGCAGCCCACCGAGGCGGGCGTGACGTTCTACGAGCACGCGCTGGAGGTGCTGGACGCCGTCGAGCGCGCCGAAAATAGCATGGCCACCGCCAGCGGCGCGCCAACCGGCACGCTGCGGGTGACGGCGCCCCTGGGGTTCGGGCGCCGCCTGCTGGCGCCGCTCGTCTCGGAATTCCACGACCTCTATCCGCGGGTGGAGATCCGCCTGCGCCTGTCGGACCACGTGATCGACCTGCTGTCCGAGTCCGTGGACGTGGCCGTGCGCATGGCCGCCCTGCCGGACTCCAGCCTGATGGTCCGCAAGATCGCCGAATGCACGCGGGTCCTGTGCGCCTCGCCCGCCTACCTCGAGCAGCACGGGCGGCCGAACGAGCCGGACGACCTGATGCGCCACAACTGCCTCTTGCTACGCTATCCCGGCAACCTGCAGTCCCGTTGGCCGCTCACCACGCCGGCGGGGCCTCGCAGCCTGCTGGTGCGGGGCAAGTTCGACGCCGACGACGGCGACGTCCTGACCCAGTGGGCGCTCCAGGGCGCCGGCATCGCGCTGAAGCCCTATTGGGAGGTGGCCGACCACCTGCGCCGCGGCGAGCTGGAGATCGTGCTGCCCGACTGCCCGCCGGAGTCGGTGAGCCTGGCGCTGCTCTATCCGCACAAGCACCTCTTGCCGGCCCGTGTGCGGCTGTTCGCCGACTTCCTGGTCGAACGCACGCGGCTGCTCATCGAGCGGCCGGTGCGCAGCGCGGCCGTGGCCGCCTGAGGGCCGTCGCTGCCTGAGGTCTGTAGGCGACCGCGTTTGAAACTGATTGCGGGGATTCGGCCGCGGGGATGGGCGCTGCGCCCCGCTACCGTCAGGCGGTGAACCGGAGAGCCGCCATGCTGCAGATGTCGCCCAAGTCCGAGGTGGTCCATCCCGTGGACCAGGTCCCGCCGCCGCGGCAGCTGGCGGTGCTGGGCCTGCAGCACGTCCTCGTCATGTACGCCGGCGCCGTGGCCGTGCCGCTGATCGTCGGCCACGCGCTGGGCCTGGCGGCGGGCGACATCGCCTTCCTGGTCAGCGCCGACCTCTTCGCCTGTGGACTGGCCAGCCTGGTGCAGTCGCTGGGGCTTCCAGGCTTCGGCGTGCGCCTGCCGGTGATGATGGGCGTGACCTTTGCCTCGGTGGCGCCGATGCTGGCCCTGATCGCCGCGGGCAAGGCGGCCGGAGCGCCCCAGGCGCAGACGCTGCAGGTGATCTACGGCTCGGTCATCGCCGCGGGTGTGTTCGGCGTCGCGGCCGCGCCGCTGATCGGGCGGATGGCCAGGCTGTTTCCGCCGGTGGTGACCGGGACGGTGATCCTGACCATCGGCATCAGCCTGATGCGCATCGGGATCGACTGGGCCGCCGGTGGCCAGGCCTCGGCGCCGGACTACGGCGCGCCGGCGAACCTCGGGATCGCGGCCTTCGTGCTGGTCGCCATCCTGGGGCTCATGCGCTTCGCCCAGGGCTTCCTGCGCAACATCGCCGTGCTGGTGGGCCTGGCGCTCGGCGTCGGGCTCTGCCTGGGCCTGGGCCGCATGAGCCTGGACGCGGTGGCCCAGGCGCCCTGGCTGCGGCTGGTGGGGCCGTTCCACTTCGGCCTGCCGCGCCTGGAGCTGGTCCCGGCGGCGACCATGTGCCTGGTCATGCTGGTGGTGATGATCGAGTCCTTCGGCATGTTCATGGCCCTGGGGGCGATGGTCGGCCGGCCGCTCGACACCCGCACCCTGGCGAACGGGCTGCGTGCGGACGGGTTGGGCGCCATCCTGGGCGGCGTGTTCAACACCTTCCCCTACACCTCCTTCTCCCAGAACGTGGGCCTGGTGGGGGTCACGGGCGTCACCTCGCGCTACGTCTGCGCCGCGGGCGGGGCGATCATGCTGGCCCTCAGCGTCAGCCCGAAGCTGGGCGCCCTGGTGGCGGCCGTGCCGCCGGCCGTGCTGGGGGGCGCGGGCCTGGTGATGTTCGGCATGGTGCTGGCGACCGGCGTGCGGGTGCTGTCCGAAGCCGATCTGGCCGCCGATCGCCACAACGCGCTGATCGTCGCCGTCTCGGTGGGGCTGGGCATGATCCCGGTGGTGTCGGACAAGTTCTTCCAGGCCATGCCGGCGGCGCTCGGGCCCCTGCTGCACAGCGGCATCCTGCTGGCGACCCTGGCCGCCGTGGCCCTGAACCTGGCCTTCAACGGCCTGAAGGCCCGATAGCAGAGGGCCGGCGAGCTTGCGCCCGCCGCCCCTCAACGGCTCCGGAACGAGGAAGTTTTAGAGCCGGTCCTTGATCTTCGCCACGGCGGCCATGGCGCAGACGTCGTCCTTGTCGCCACCCGGCGCGCCGCCGACGCCGACGGCGCCGATCAGCTCACCGCCCGAGAACAGCGGCTGGGCGCCGGCCCGGGCCATGACGGTGGTGTCGGCCGCGAGCTTGGCGGCGAGGTCGGTGTCGCTCTTGGCCATCTCGGCCAGGTCGGCGGTCGACTTCTTGTAGGCGATGGTGGCCAGGGCCTTCTTGGTCGAGGAGGTCACGCCCATGGCGCGGACGCCGTCGGCGGCCAGCAGGACTTTCGGCACCCCGGCCGCGTCCAGCACGCTCACCGAGACCTTGTAGCCATTGGTGGTGCAGGTCGCGAGGGCGGCCTGGGCGGCTTCCAGCGCCAGGGCGGCCGAGGGGCCCTTCGCCGGCGGCGGGGGCGGCGTCGGCGGCGCGGTCTGGGCCGTGGCGGCCGATGCGGCGCCGAGCGCCAGGCCAAGGGCCAGGAGGGTGTTGCGGATCATTCGGGTCTCCAGAGGGCAAGGGTCATCGTCCGGCCGCGGACACTCCGCGGCCGTCATCGGCCTCACCGCGCGCGGCGAGGTCAGTAGTCGTGGTCGCTGAGGCTGTGGCCGTCCTGCAGGTCGACCTTCAGCACGAAGCCGGCTGCCGAGCCGTCCTTCATCGGGTGCATGGTCAGGTTGATCTTGTCGCCGGGCTTGAAGGTTGTGCTGGTCCAGCCCTTACGGGCCAGGATGTTGATGCTGGAGCATTCGATGCTCCACTCCGTGGTCTTGCCCGCAGGTCCCGGCGCGATCACCTGGATCCAGCCGTGCGGGTTCATCCACTTGAACTCCTTCACCGTGCCCGCCAGCGGCACGACCTTGGCGTGGTCGAACATGGCCGCCGAGTGGTGCGCGGACGCCGGGGCTGCGAACATCAGGCCGTTCACGAGCAGGGCGCAGAGAGCGGCGAGGCCGCCGGGCCGGACGCGTTTCATCTGCCTTGCATCTCCGCTTTGTACGCTGGCGAGTATAGGGACCGCACCGAGCGCCGCGACGCCTGAGGTGAAGCAGGACTTTCAATGCGGATGGAAAGCTGGCGCCTCACGCGAGGAAGCCGATCCAGCGGCCGCTGGCCACCACCACCACCCAACAGGCGAGGGAGACCAGCCCGGCGATGCGCGCTGACCGGGGCGGCTTGGCGGCCGCGTCCCAGGTCGCAGCGTCCTTCAGCCCCAGGCCGTGGAACAGCGCCATGTTCAGCCCGGCGGCCGCCATGGCGACGAACTTCAGCTGGAACGCCGGATTGGCCGCATAGGTGGTCGCCGAGGACGAGAAGAGCAGGAACCCCGTGACCAGGGCGACCGCAAAGGCGGTCCAGGCGCAGGGCACGGCGTCGGCCAGCAGCCGGCGCAGGCTGGCGCTGTGCGCGCGGCCCCCCAGCAGGCGCAGGTCCATCAGGAACACGACGCCCACCACGATCACCACGGCCAGGACGTGGACGCACTCGATCGCCGGAAACAGGAAGGTCCCTTCGCGGATCGCCTGGGCGAAGGGCTGGGCCTCCAGGGCGGCCAGAAGGGGCTGCAGCGTCATTCCGAAGCCCTCACGTGACCGCGTAGGCGATCCAGCGCCCCGCGAAGATGATCGCCACCCAGATCGCCAGCGAGCCGCCGGCCATCACCCGCAGCGCGATCCGCCGCGCGCCGGGCGTCCAGAACTCGGCATCGTGGCGCAGCGGCAGGTGGATCGCCGTCGCCAGCGCCAGGGCCGCGATCAGCATCGCCATCTTCAGCAGGAACACCGGGTTCTCCAGCGACCGCTTCGGCTCCCCGACAATCAGGGTCGCGCCGGAGATCAGCAGCACCAGCAACGCCGCGCCGATCCGCGGCGCATAGTGGCGGGAGAAGCGCGCCATCGGCTCGCCGCCGCCCACCGCGCCCAGGGCGCGCAGGTTGGTCATCAGAATCGCCGACATCACCACCGCGATGGCTAGGATGTGGACGGTCTGGACCGCGGGCGTGATCCAGCCGTGGGCGCCGATGCCCTCGCTCACCGGGGTATCGGCCAGCCAACTCACGAAGCCGTCGACGCTCATGACGCTACCCTTGAACCTGCGTTCGGGCTGAGAGTGACCGCCGCGGCGGGCCCCGTCGACCGGGCCCGTTTCCCCATCACTTTCAAAGCGGATGGGAAGCCGGCGGCCTCACATCTTGTCCTTGAGCACCGCGCCGGCCGGCGTCGTCACCCGCACCATCAGGGCGATATGGCTGCCGTCCTTCATCGGGTGGACGACCATCTCGACCTTGTCGCCGGCCTTCAGGGAGGCGCTGGACCAGCCGTGGCGGCCGATGATGTTGGGGCTCGAGCACTCCACGCTCCAGGGCTCCGGCTGGCCGCCCGCGTCCACCGCCACGAAGTCGATCATGACGTGCGGGTTCTTCCAGCTGTAGCTCTTCACCGTCCCGGTCAGGGGCGTGTACTTGCTGTTGTCGTACATGTTGAAGGCGTGGTGGGCCGAGGCTGCGCCCGCCAGGGCGAGGCCGACCGCGAGCGCCGCGAGGCCGATGCGGGTCATTTGCGGTCTCCGATCTTGGCGGCGGGGTCGTTGGCGTAGCGCTCTGACCAGCCCGCCGCGTCCACCTCGCAGGCGTATTCCCAGAGCTCGGCGTCCGCCGGCAGGCGCTCGTAGTGGGTGGTCACGGTGTAGGGCTTGGTCAGCAGGGCGGGGTCGGTGAAGGTCATCTCGTCGGCCAGCATCTTGCCGCCGGGGGCCAGGCTCAGCCGCTCCACGATATGGGTCGCGCCCGACGGCGTCTGGCTGCGCGGCACGTGGCTGATGCGGTCGTTGAGCAGGGTGGTGTCGACGACCAGCACCGCGCCTTCCCAGTGGCCGATCGAGTGGCCGTTCCAGCCCGGCTCGGCATCGGCCGTGTGGCTCGTGCGGCCGAGGTAGATGCTGCGCGCCAGCGGGCTGTTCTCGGAGATCATGGTCACCCGCCCCGGGCTCTCCAGGATCTCCAGGGCGAACTCGTTCATCATGAAGCGGGGCATGCCGATGGGCAGGCACTTGAGCGCGTGCTCGGACAGGACCTTGCCCTGTTCCTCGGTGGCCTTGCGCGCGGCAAGCGCGGCGGCCTCGGCCTGGGGCGTCAGCGACGGGCGCTCATCGCGGCCATAGTCGTCGGCCTTCAGAATCCACATGCCCGTGATGGAGGGGCCCGTGATGGAGGGGCTGGTGATGGAGGGCTTGGCGCCGGCGTGCGGAGCCGCGAGCGCTGCACCACCCGCAGCCAGCCCCAAGACCGCGCCAAGCGCGGCGGCCGTCCAGCCGGCGGTCCGCCGCCCGCGCTCCGTCCAGCTTTCCCGGATCACCCGCCCGCGCTCCCCTTGCATCAAGTCGACGCAAGGCTAGCGGCGTGGCCGCGGCTAGCTACCGGCCGTGGGCCGGCAGCACTTTAAAGCCAAACGGGAAGCTGGGTTTGTCTGTTCGCCCCCGTTCACTCCCCCCGGGCGACCGGCCGGCTGGCCTCTGCCGGCGCCGTGGCCCCGAACCCGGGCACGCTGCGGTCCAGGGCCGCGACGGTCCGCTGCAGGACCTTGGCCGCGCAGGCCTGGTCCGCCTGGGTGATCCGCGGATTCGCCGAGTTGGTGTCGCACACCGCGGCCGCGGCCGCGCGGAGCTGGCTGTAGAACTTGGCCACGTCGGCGGGGTTCTTGAAGTCGACCCCGACCAGGCTCACCGACTGGGTGGGCGGGGTTTCGGCGAGCGCGGCTGTGCCGGTCAGGCTCAGGGCGGCGGCCGCGGCAACGACCAAACGAATTGTCAACACTGGATCCTCCTTCGCGCCCGAAAATCACGGCCCATGCCTTCTGGGTGAGCAGGGTGCTCGTGCGAACGCTGGAGCGAAGGTTCTCCTCGGTTGTTGAGAAGTCAAGTATTCGACGTCGAATACGGGACGAGACCCGCTTCAAATCCCCGGCAAACGGCTGATTACTAGCCTGCAATATTGCCTATTTCTTGAGCAGTCTTTGATCGGGACCTGACGCAGCGCGCCCGGAGGGGCCGCGACGCCGCGCGTCAGGGCCGCACGGGCCGTCCGGTCTTCATCGACTCTGCGGCCGCCTCGGCGAGGGCGAGGGCCGCGAGACCGTCGGCATAGGTGATTTCGGGTTGCGCCGCGCCGTCCAGGATGTCGGCGAAATGGGCCATCTCGGCGCGGTAGGCCGCCGCATAGCGGTCCAGGAAGAAGTTCTGGAAGCGGTCGGCCCGGGCGCCGGCTTCGGTCCAGACCTGGACCGTGCTCTCGGTGACGTTGTCGGCGCGGATCAGGCCGCCCTCGCCATAGGCCTCGATCCTCTGGTCGTAGCCGAAGCCGGAGCGGCGGCTGTTGGCGATGACGCAGAGCTTGCCCGAGGCGGTCTTCAGCAGGGTGCGGGCGGTGTCGACGTCGCCGGCCTGGCCGATCGCCGGATCCACCAGGCAGCTGCCCCAGGCGAACACCTCGGTCGGCTCCTCGCCCAGCAGCCAGCGGGCCATGTCGAAGTCGTGGATCGCCATGTCCTTGAAGAGGCCCCCGGAGACCTTCACGTAGCTGATCGGCGGCGGGCCGGGGTCGTTCGAGGTGATCTGCACACTCTCCAGCCCGCCCACCGTTCCGGCGTCGAGGCTGGCCTTCAGGGCGCGGAAACTGGGGTCGAAGCGGCGGTTGAAGCCGAGAAACAGGCGCGCGCCGCGCAGGCTGGCGGCGGCGGCGCGGGCGCGGGCCAGATCCATGTCGATCGGCTTCTCGCAGAACACTGCCTTCCCCTCCGCGTGGGCGCGCAGGCAGTAATCGAGGTGGGTGTCGGTGGAACTGGCGATGATGACCCCGTCCACGGACGGATCGCCCAGCACGGTGTCGAGATCGGCGATCCGGCCCCCCAGGTCGCGGCTGACCGCCTCGGCGTTGTCCGCCACGGGATCGACCACATGGCTCAGCGCCAGGCCGGGATGGGCGGCCACGTTGGCGGCGTGGATGCGGCCGATGCGGCCCGCGCCGATCAGGGCGATGTTGTGCATGGAGACTCCCTTGCCGCCCGTTCTATGGAACAAGATTTCCGCCCACAAGCGAGACTGGAACGGCCCCGCTTCGCCGGTTTGGCGATCCGGCGCGGAACAGATATTCTAGTTCAGGAATATCCGGTCCGAGGTCGCATGCCTGAAGCCCCGTCCGCCCCCGTCACCGCGGAGGAGCTGCGCGCCGCGATCCTGACGCGCTACAGCGGACTGTCCAAACGCCTCCAGCAGATCGCCCGCTATGTGCTGGACGAGCCGAACGAAGTGGCGCTGGAGACCCTGGCGGTGATCGCCCAGCGCAGCGGGGTGCAGCCTTCGGCCATCGTGCGCTTCGCCAAGGGCTTCGGCTTCGACGGCGCCAGCCAGATGCAGCGCCTGTTCCGCGACGGCCTGCTCTCGGGCAACGCGGCCCTCGGCTACGGCGAGCGCGTCCGCAACTTCTCCCGCGCGGTCGACCAGAGCGGGGTGTCCGGCGGCGTCGACCTCCTGCGGGAGTTCGTCGAGGGCAACACCATGGCCCTGCAGAACCTGCCGCAGACCGTCAGCGACGCCGAGCTCACCGGCGCCGTGCGCCTCGTGGAGGCGGCCGAGGCGGTCTATGTGGTGGGCTTCCGCCGCGCCTTCCCGGTCGCCTCGTACCTCGCCTATTCGCTGCAGCAGGCCGGCAAGCGCATCGTGTTCGTCGACGGCGTCGCGGGCCTGGCGCGCCAGCAGGTGCAGAGCCTGACGTCCAAGGACCTGCTCATCGCGGTGAGCTACCATCCCTACGCCGAGGAAACGGTGCAGGCGGTGGAGGCGGCGGCCGCCCTCGGCGCGCCCGTGCTGTCGATCAGCGACAGCGTGGTCAGCCCGATCGCCAAGCCCGCGACGGTGACCCTGCAGGTGCGCGAGTCCGAGATCCGCGCCTTCCGCTCCCTGTCCGCCTCCATGTGCCTGGCCCAGGCGCTGGTGATCGGCTTCGCCTTCGAGGCCTCGCGCAAGGAGGAGGCGCGCCGCAAACGGCGGAAGGCCTGACGGCCTCCCGCCAATGAAACGAACGTTGCGAGCGCAATTCTGTTGGAATATGCATTCCAATATGTATCGCGCTGGAAGCCGCTTTGGACTGCATGGCTGAGGACGCAAAGGTGATCGACCTGCTCGCCATCGGCCGGTCCAGCGTCGACCTCTATGGCGAGCAGGTGGGCGGCCGGCTGGAGGACATGGGCTCCTTCGCCAAGTACGTCGGCGGCAGCCCGACCAACACCGCCATCGGCGCTGCGCGGCTGGGCCTGAAGAGCGCGGTGCTCACCCGGGTCGGCGCCGATCACATGGGCCGCTTCATCCGCGAGCAGCTGGTGCGCGAAGGCGTCGACGTGGCCAGCGTGATCTCCGACCCGGACCGGCTGACGGCGCTGGTCATCCTGGGCATCCGCGACCGCGAGAGCTTCCCGCTGATCTTCTACCGCGAGAACTGCGCCGACATGGCGATTTCGCCGGACGATGTGGACCCCGCCCAGGTGGCCGCCGCGCGGGCCGTGCTGATCAACGGCACGCACCTCTCCCAGGCCGAGGTCTTCGAAGCCTCGATGAAGGCCGCCCGCCTGGCGCGCGCCGCGGGCGGCAAGGTGGTGTTCGACGTGGACTACCGCCCGGTGCTGTGGGGCCTGACCTCGCGCGACATGGGCGAGGACCGCTTCGTGGCCCATGACGCGGTCACGCAGATCCTGCAGCAGGTGCTGCCGGTCTGCGACCTGGTGGTCGGCACCGAGGAGGAGATGCACATCCTCGGCGGTTCCACCGACACCATCGCCGCCTTGCGGGCCGTGCGCGTTCGCACCGATGCGCTGCTGGTCTGCAAGCGGGGCCCCAAGGGCTGCTCGGCCTTCCCGGGCGCCATCCCGGAGAGCCTGGACGAGGGCGTGGTCGGGCCCGGCTTCGAGGTGGAGGTGTTCAACGTCCTGGGGGCGGGCGACGCCTTCATGAGCGGGTTCCTGCGCGGCTGGCTCCGCGACCTGCCGCTGGGGCGCTGCTGCGAGCTGGCCAACGCCGCCGGCGCCATCGTGGTCTCGCGCCACGGCTGCGCGCCGGCGATGCCGACCTGGATCGAGATGCAGGCCTTCCTGGCCGACCGCGAGCGCCCGTTCCGGCTGCGCGAGGACACCGAGCTGGAGCACATCCACTGGGCCACGACGCGTACGGCGACCTATGACGAGCTGGCGGTGCTGGCCGTCGACCACCGGATCCAGTTCGAGGAACTGGCCGTCGAGGTGGGTGCGGACCCGCGGCGCATCCCGGCCTTCAAGGGCCTGGCGCTGCAGGCCCTGCACGAGGTGGCGGCGGGCGATCCGCGGTTCGGGATCCTGCTGGACGGCCGGTTCGGCTTCGACGCCCTGGCCGCCGCCGCGGACCATCCCTACTGGATCGGGCGCTGCATCGAGACGCCGCGGTCGCGCCCGCTGGAGTTCGAGTGTTCGGCGGACGTGGCGACCGAGCTCGCCACCTGGCCGCTGAACCAGGTGGTCAAGGCGCTGGTGTTCTATCATCCGGACGACGAGCCGGCGCTGCGCGAGCGCCAGGAACGCCAGGTGCAGCGGCTGTTCGACGCCTGCCGCAAGACCCGCCACGAGCTCCTGCTGGAGATCATCGCGCCCCCAGACAGCGCGGTCGACGCCACCACCATCGCGCGCGCCGTCGCGCGGTTCTACGATCTGGGCGTGAAACCCGACTGGTGGAAGCTCGAGCCCCTGGACGACATGGCCGCCTGGCGCAACATCGAGGGCGTCATCGCCGCCCGCGACCCGTTCTGCCGCGGCGTGCTGCTGCTGGGCCTGTCGCAGCCGACCGAGACCCTGCTGGCCGCGTTCGAGGCTGCCGCGCGCGTGCCGGTGGTCAAGGGCTTCGCGGTCGGCCGGACCATCTTCCACGAGCCGGCGCGGGCCTGGCTTTCGGGCGAGCTGGATGATGCGGGCGCCGTGCGGATGCTGGCCGAGACCTTGGCCTTCCTGGTCGAGGCCTGGCGGCGGGCCCGGGCCGGGGTGGGGCAGGCGGCATGAGCACGCTGCGGCTCACGGCGGCGCAGGCGAGCGTCCTCTGGCTGACCCGCCAGATGGTCGAGGTCGAGGGCGCGGAGGTTCCATTCTTCGCCGGCGTCTGGGCGATCTTCGGCCACGGCAATGTCGCCGGCCTGGGCGAGGCGCTGGCGGGGCGGCAGGACGCCATCCCCACGTTCCGGGCGCACAACGAGCAGGCCATGGCCCACGCCGCCATCGCCTACGCCAAACAGATGCGCCGCCGCCGGGCGATGGTCTGCACCACCTCCATCGGGCCCGGCGCGACCAACATGGTCACCGCCGCCGCCCTGGCGCATGTGAACCGCCTGCCGGTGCTGTTCCTGCCCGGCGACGTCTACGCCAGCCGCCGGCCCGACCCGGTGCTGCAGCAGGTGGAGGACTTCGGCGACGGGGCGGTCAGCGCCAACGACTGTTTCCGCCCGGTCTCGCGCTACTTCGACCGCATCGCCCGGCCCGAGCAGCTGCTCGCAGCGCTGCCGCGCGCCCTGGCGGTGATGACCGATCCGGCCGAGTGTGGTCCGGCGACCCTGGCGTTCTGCCAGGACGTGCAGGCCGAGGCCTTCGACTATCCCGAGAGCTTCTTCGTACGACGCGTCTGGCGCATCCGCCGCCCCGGGCCGGACCCGCGCGAGGTCGATGACCTCGCCGCCGCGCTGAAGGCGTCCGTCCGGCCGCTGATCGTGGCGGGGGGCGGGGTTCTGTATGCCGGGGCGGAGGCGCGCCTTGGCCGGCTCGCCGAAACGCTGGGCGTACCGGTGGCCGAGACCCAGGCCGGCAAGGGCGCGCTCCCCTGGGATCATCCCATGAACCTCGGCAGCATTGGCGTGACGGGCTCCAGCGCCGCCAACGCCGCCGCCGCGGACGCCGATCTGGTCATCGGGGTCGGTACGCGCCTGCAGGACTTCACCACCGGCTCGCGCGCGCTGTTCGCCGCGCCGGCCCGCAGGCTGTTCCAGGTCAACGTGGCCGCGTTCGACGCCCACAAGCATGGCGCAACACCGGTGGTGGGCGACGCGGCGGTGGTGCTGGAGGCGCTGGAGGCCCGGCTGGACGGCTGGCGCGCGCCGCGGGACTGGCGGACCTGGGCCACATCCGCGATGAGCGCCTGGAACGCGTCCGCCGACGCGGCAACCGCGGCCCCGCCCGGCAACGCCCTGCCGTCCGACGCCCAGGTGATCGGCGCGGTGCAGCGGGCCACGGGCCCCGACGCCGTCGTGGTCTGCGCCGCCGGCGGTCTGCCGGGCGAACTGCACAAGCTGTGGCGCACCGCGCGGCCCGGTGGCTACCACGTGGAATACGGCTATTCCTGCATGGGCTACGAGATCGCCGGCGGCCTGGGCGTGAAGATGGCCGCGCCCGACCGGGACGTCCACGTGATGGTCGGCGACGGCAGCTACCTGATGCTGAACTCCGAGATCGCCACCTCGGTCATGCTGGGCCTGAAGCTGACGATCACGGTGCTCGACAACGGCGGCTTCGGCTGCATCAACCGCCTGCAGCAGGCCACGGGCGGCATCCCGTTCAACAACCTGCTGGCCGATGCGCGGGGCGAGACCCCGCCGGCCATCGACTTCGCCGCCCATGCGGCCAGCCTGGGCGCGCGCTCGGAGAAGGTCGCCGGGATCGCCGAGCTTGAGGCCGCGCTCGTCCGCGCCCGCGCCAGCGACCGGACCTATGTCATCGTCATCGACACCGATCCCGCGATCAGCACCCAGGCCGGCGGCGCCTGGTGGGACGTCGCGGTGCCCGAGGTCTCGGAGCGTCCGCAGGTGCGTGAGGCCCGCGCCGCCTACGAGGCCGCCGTCAAAGATCAGCGTATCGGAGACTGACCATGTCCATCCGTTTCGGCGTCAGCCCGATCGCCTGGGTGAACGACGACATGCCGGAGCTGGGCGGCGCGACCCCGCTCGAAACCATCCTCACCGACGCGCGCGACATCGGGTTCGCCGGCGTCGAGCTCGGCGGCAAGTTCCCGCGCGATCCGGCGGTCCTGAAGCCCCTGCTGGATCGGTATGGCCTGGACCTGGTCGGCGGCTGGTACAGCGGCGCCCTGCTGACCCGCGACGTGGAGGCCGAGATCGCGGCGGCTGAGGACCACCTCAGCCTGCTGAAGGCCATGGGCTCGACCGTCTTCGTGCATGCGGAGACCAGCAACGCCATCCACGGCCAGCGAGGGACGCCGCTCGCCGCGACGCCGCGGCTGGACGCCGCCGGCTGGAAGCCGTTCGGCGAGCGGCTGACCCAGTTCGCCGAGCACATTGCGGCCCACGGCCTGCGGTTCGCCTACCACCACCACCTGGGCACCGTGGTGGAGCGGCCTGAAGACCTGGACGCCTTCCTCGCCGCCACCGGCGAGATCGTGGGGCTGACACTGGACACCGGCCACGCGGCGCTGGGCGGCATCGATCCGGTGGCGGCGATCCGGGCCCATCCTCGGCGAATCGCCCACGTCCACTGCAAGGACATCCGCGCCCAGGTGTTCACGCGCATCCAGGAGCGGCGTCAGAGCTTCCTGGACGGCGTCCTGGCCGGCATGTTCACCGTGCCCGGGGACGGCGGGCTCGACTACGGCGCGGTCATGCGCGCGCTAGCGGACATCGGCTACGGCGGCTGGATCGTCGTCGAGGCCGAACAGGACCCGGCGGTCGCCGACCCGCGGCGGTACGGCGAGATCGGCCTGCGCACCCTGGAGCGGGAAGCGGCCGCCGCCGGCCTGCGAAAGGCCGCCTGATGTCCAGCCTCCGCGTCCGCCCGCACCAGCCCGACGCCGCGGGCCGGGTGCTTGAAGTGACCCCCAAGAGCGCCGGCTGGGCGCATGTGGGCTTCGCCGTCCACAGGCTGGGCGACGGCCAGGCCGCCACCGGCGGCGAGCCCGGCCGCGAGACTTGCCTCGTCGTCCTGGCCGGGACCGCCGACATCA
>Ga0136846_1225692_pt1 | contig 42404 bp, 43 predicted proteins | sample HopSoiMetagenom2_FD_96841 | JGI IMG/M metagenome (GOLD analysis project Ga0136846, IMG submission 96841) | Grasslands soil microbial communities from Hopland, California, USA - 2 Assembly 2016 (version 4) | ecosystem: Environmental > Terrestrial > Soil > Grasslands | place: USA: Hopland...
ACGCGCTGCCCGAGGCGCAGCTCGACCGCTTCATGGTCAAGGTGCTCGTCGACTATCCCGAGGCGGCAGACGAGCTCGTCGTGATCGACCGCGCGCTCGCCGGCGCGGTCGAGGTCGACCAGGTGCTCACGCTCGAGGAGCTCGCCGCGCTGCAGCTCGCCGTCCGCGACGTCTACGTCGACCCGGCGCTCGTGCGCTACGCGCAGCGGCTCGCGGCCGCGACGCGTGCGCTCGACACGATCGGGCTCGCCGAGCTCGCGCCGTACGTCGAGTACGGCGTCAGCCCGCGCGGCCCGATCAACCTCGCGCTCGCGGCGCGCGCGCTCGCGCTCCTCCGCGGCCGCCGGTACGCGATCGCCGAGGACCTGCGCGAGCTGACGAAGGACGTCTTCCGGCATCGGATCGTCCTCAGCTACGAGGCGCTGGCCGACGACGTCGCGAGCGACCACGTCCTCGACCGCGTGCTCGCCTCGGTCCCGATGCCCGACCAGGACTTCGTCCGGCAGGAGGCCGCGTCATGAGCGTCATCCAGCTGACGCGAGGCCCGCGCACGCCAGACCGCCCCGGCCCCGGCCCGCTCCGCGACGGACAGGTCCGGAAGCTCGACCTGACGATCCGCCGCCGCGTCGACAGCCTGCTCGTCGGCGACCACCGTGCGACGACACTTGGGGACGGCAGCGAGCTCGCACAGATCCGCCCCTACGTCCCCGGCGACGACGTCCGGAAGATCGACTGGAACGTGACCGCGCGGACGAGGGAGCCGCACGTGCGCGCGCACGTCGCCGATCGGACCGCGGCAGTGTGGCTGCTGCTCGACAGCTCCGCCTCCATGACGTTCGGCACCGCCGACCGCCGCAAGTGGGACGTCGCCGAAGGCGTCGCGCTCGCGGTCGCCCACGTCGGAGCACGGCGTGGCAACCGACTCGCCGTTGCGACCTTCGGTGACCGAGATCCCGTCGTGCACCCCGACCGGCATGGACGGCGCGGGCTACTCGGCCTGCTGCACGCGCTGCGGCGCGAGCCGACTGGAGAGCCCGCCGGCACCACCTCCTTCGCCGAGGCATGCGATCGCGCGGCGCAACTCGTCCGCCGCCGCTCGCTGGTCGTGATCGTCTCGGACTTCCGCGGCTCGCTCGACTGGCGGCGCTCGCTCCTGCGCCTGGCCGCGCGGCACGACGTCGTCGCCGTAGAGGTTCGCGACCCGCGCGAGCAGGAGCTGCCGAACGTCGGGACCGTATGGCTCGTCGACCCCGAGACGCGCGAGCAACTGCAGGTCGACACGCGCGACGCGCGCGTCCGGGCGCAGTTCGCGGAGAGCGCAGTCGAAGAACGTCAGGCACTCGCCCGCATCTTCCGCTCCGCCGGCGTCGCGCACGTCGTCGTCTCCACATCCGGTGACTGGCTGCGCACGCTCGTGCGCTTCCTGCAGATCGAGAAGGTGAGGCGATGAGCTTCGCGTGGCCGACGGCACTCCTCGCGCTGGCGCTCGTCCCGCTCCTGCTCCTGGCGTACGTGCTCGTGCAGCGTCGGAGGGTGAAGTACGCACTGCGCTTCACCAACCTGCCGCTGCTCGCGAACGTCGTCGATCGTGCGCCGCGCTGGCGGCGCCACGTCCCGCCGCTGCTCGTGCTGACAGCGCTCGCCGCACTCGTCGTCGGCGTGGCGCGGCCGCAGGTCGCCGTCGCGATCCCGCGCAAGGAAGGCACCGTCGTCCTCGCGATCGACCGTTCCGGATCGATGCTCGCGAACGACGTCGCGCCGACGCGCATGGCCGCAGCACGCGCGGCCGCGGCGACGTTCATCAAGGGGCTGCCGAAAGGCTTCAAGGTCGGGCTCGTCTCGTTCTCGGACCAGGCCGACGTCGTGTTGCCGCCGACGACCGATCACGCCGCGGCGGTGCGCGCGCTGGCGACGCTGCAGGCCGACAACGGCACCGCGCTCGGCGACGCGATCACGCGCTCCGTCGATCTCGGCCTCACCGACCTCGAGAAGAAGGTCGCCCCGTCGGGCACGCCGCTCGTCGTGCTGCTCCTCTCCGACGGGGCGAGCACGACGGGAGACGCCACGCCGCTCGAGGCGGCAGCGCGCGCGACGAAAGCGAAGGTGCCACTCTACACCGTCGCGCTCGGCACGGACGCCGGCACGATCACGACCACGTCGCCGGCGACCGGTGAGACGCGCGTCTACCGCGTTCCGCCCGACCCGGCGACGCTGCAGGAGGTCGCACAGAAGACGGGCGGCAAGTTCTTCGCCGCTGCCGACGCCGCTTCGCTGCAGAGCGTGTACAGCCGGATCGGCTCACAGGTCGGCACGGAGGTCCACCAGCGCGAGCTGACTGCGGTGCTGACCGGTGCGGGCGCGGTGTTCCTGCTCGCGAGCTCGGCTCTGTCGCTCGCGTGGTTCAACCGGCTTCCGTGACGCATGACCGATGCGGCAAGGGCTTCCCGACAAGCGAGACGAGAAAGGAGGTAAGCATGAGCGAGACCATCTCTGGCCGTTCGGCGCTGTGGATCGCGATCGTCGCGGCGATCGTTGCCACGGCGGTCTGGGCGTCCGTCGCGATGGCGGCGGGCGGCTCGACGTCGAGCGGTGCGAGTGCGAGCACGCCGCAGACGTACTCCGACGGCCCGCACGCGATGTTCGCTGCGTCCGGTGGCACGCACGCTGCCGGCGACTGCCCGAACATGGGCGGCGACAACGGCGGCGGCGGCGGCTCGTCGACCACGCCGTCGACCACGCCGTCAGCGCCGACGACGCCGTCCACGCAGGACGGATCGTCGAACCCGTCGCTCTGACGACGCGAACGTCACCGGCCGGCGCCGGACGGCCGGTGACGTGGTCCCTCCTCGTAACACTGCTCGCGCTGCTCGTGTCGGGCTGCGCCTCGTCGTCCCCATCGAGCTCAGCCGTCGCGATCGGCGCCGGGCTGACCGGCGCAGAAGGGACGACGGCGACCGTGTACGCGCGTGGCGTCCCGCAGATGTCGGCGTTCGCGTTCGACGCGCGCGGGCGCCTGTGGATCGCCCGCTCCGGCTCCTCGTCGCACGGAAGCGACGGGATCTACATCGTCGCGCGAGCCGGTGCGAAGCCGGTTCGGGTGGTGTCGTCCATCCGCGGGCCGCTCGGGCTCGTCTGGGTACGGCGCAGCCTGTACGTCAGCACCCTCGACGGCGTCGAGCGCTTCGGCGGCCTGTCCGGCTTCACGTTCAGGCGACGGACCACGATCCTCCGCGGTCCGGTCGCGGGCGCCGAGAACAACAACCTCGTGCTCGCACCGAACGGGCGCCTCGTGATGGGCGTCTCGGCGACGTGCGACCACTGCACGACCTCACCGCCCTCCTCGGGCGCGATCGTCTCGTTCCGCCTCGACGGCACCGACCTGCGCGTCGTCGCAACCGGCATTCGCGCCGCATACGGGCTCGCGTACGACGGCGGGACGCTCTACGCGTCGATGAACCAGCGCGACGACCTCGGCGCGAACACGCCGGGGGACTGGCTCGCCGTCGTGCACGACGGCGAGGACTGGCGCTTCCCGGCGTGCTACGGCCAGGGCGGTGCGGCATGCGACGGCGTGCCGTCGCCGCTCGGTGTGCTCGATCCTCACGCGGCCGCCGGCGGCGTCGCCGTGTACGGCAGCGACGTCCTCGTCGCCGAGTGGGTCTTCGGAAAGGTGATGCGCATACCGGCGGGCGGCGGCGCGGCGACGACGTTCCTGAGTGGCTTCTCCAACGCGCTGCCGCTCGCGGTCGCGCCGGACGGCAGCCTCCTCGTCGGCGACTGGGGAACCGGCGTCGTCTACCGGATCACGGACGCGACGAGCTAGATCGTCCGAGCCGCACGGCTAGGAGCCGGCAATGTCGCGGTCGTGCTGCTTCATCGGCTGACCGTACCGCTCCGCCGCCGCAGTCACGAACATCGACGCAGGGGCCTCAGGAGCAGCTCATGCGGAAGTCGTCGCGCACCTTTCCGTCGACCGTCTGGTAGCGGAAGCGCGCAATCCGTCCGGCGACGTCGACGCGGAGCGCGCCGAAGCTGCCCTGGACGACGCGTGCGGACGGGATGGTCAGCTTGTCGGCGTCGTCGTCCAGCGGCGCTCCCCCGGTGCCCACGGCCACGTAGAGCACGCCGTCGTGGGGGCGGCTTCGGGCGTAGGCGTGCAGGTGGCCGACGAACACCACCTGGACGCCGTCCCTCTCCACCAGCGGCACGACGTTGCGGCGCAGGCCCGGCGAGAGGGGGCGGCTCGGTGGCTCCCAGGGCGGGTGGTGCCACGCGGCGAAGCGGAAGCAGGAGTCCAGCGCCAGGGAGGTGCGTGCGAAGCGGAGCTGCGGCGAGCCAGGGGCGACCGAGACATCGGAGTCCAGCACCACCACGCCGGCGTTTCCCCAGGTGAAGCGATACCAGCGCTCGCTGCCGAGCGAGTGGAACGCGTCGAGCTCGGACTTCCCGCCGTCCGCCTTGACGTCGTGGTTGCCGAGCGCCGGGAACCAGGCCGACTCGCGCATGACCGCTGCGTACGGTTCGAAGATGTCGCGATCGAGCAGCTCCGGCGAGCCCTGCGGGTAGGCGTTGTCGCCGACCGTGAGCACGAAGTCCGGGTGCCAGGACTCGATCAGCGAGGCAACGGCCGTCTCGTTCTCGTTCCCGCTGCCGAAGTCACCGACGACCGCGAACGTGAACCTCGAGGCGCGGGCCGGCGCAGCCCGGAACCTGCCCTTGGCGAGCACGCCGGAAGCCGTCCGGACGGTGTAGGTGTAGTGCCTCCCCGGCGTGAGACGGGTCAGGCTGGCGACGTGGTCGACGCCGGTGCCGGCGTCGATGCGCGCGCCGTTCTGCAGGGTCACGAACGAAGGCTCCGGCATCGCCGTGCGGAACGAGATGATCGCGCTGCGCTGCGTGACGCTCTCGGCCACAGGTCCGCGGGTCAGCGCGAGGGCGGCGACGGCCGCGGCGATCATCGTGCCGCGACCCTGGCGCGGAGGACGTCCACGGGCACAGGATCACACAGGTCTAGTGTGCGCTGGATGCGGATCCTCGTGACCGGTGGAGCCGGCATGATCGGCGCCAAGCTGGGGCAGCAACTCGCGCGCGCCGGGTCGCTCGGCGGGAGATCGATCGACCATCTGCACCTGGCCGACATCGCCGAGCCCGGGACACAGCTCACCGCCGGATTCGAGGTCGAGACCGTCGTCGCCGACCTCGCGCGCCCCGAGGTTGCATCCCGGCTCGTGGCGGAGCGACCCGAGACGATCTTCCATCTCGCGGCTGTGGTCTCCGGCGAGGCGGAGGAGGACCTGGACAAGGGATATCGCGTCAACCTGGACGGAACGCGCTGTTTGCTCGAGGCAATCCGAGCACTCGACGGCGACTATCGCCCGCGCCTCGTCTTCGCCTCGTCGATCGCCGTGTTCGGGGCGCCGTTACCGGACGTGATCGGCGACGACTTCCGCACCGTCCCGCGAACGAGCTACGGCACACAGAAGGCGATGTGCGAGCTGCTCCTGTCGGACTACACCCGGCGCGGCATCGTCGACGGCGTCGCCATACGGCTCCCGACGATTTCCGTCCGCCCGGGAACGCCGAATCGCGCAGCGTCGGGATTCTTCTCGAGCATCATTCGCGAGCCGCTGAACGGGCGCGTGGCCACGTTGCCGGTGCCCGAGGAGATTCGGCACTGGCACGCCTCGCCGCGAGCCGCGGTCGCATTTCTCGTCCATGCAGCGACGATCGACAGCGGCCTGCTCGGTGACGAGCGTTGCCTGACGATGCCCGGAGTGTCCGTGACGGTGGCGGGTCAGATCGAGGCCTTGCGAAGGGTCGCGGGTGCCGACGCCGTCGGGCTCATTCGACGTGAGCCCGATCCATCGGTGCTCGAGATGATCGCGAGCTGGCCACGCGAGTTCGATACGAGCCGCGCGAGTGCGCTCGGGTTCCGCGCAGAGGAAACGTACGAGGAGATCATCGGCGTCTACGTCGAAGACGAGCTCGGCGGCACGCTCCCGGTCGCGGGCCCGTGAGCGGAATCGCGCTCGTCACCGGCGCCGGCACCGGCATCGGCCGCGCATCCGCGTGCGCCCTCGCACGCTCCGGCTTCACCGTCGTGCTCGTCGGGCGGCGGCGCGAGCCGCTTGAGCGCGCCAGGGCCGAGGCGGGCGGAGAGGCGGTCGCGCTGACGTGCGACATCCGCGATCCCGACTCGGTGTCTGCGCTGTTCGCCGAGATCGACGCACGCTTCGGACGTCTCGATCTGCTGTTCAACAACGCCGGCGTCGGAGGACAGCCGGCCCTCCTCGAGGACGTCCCGTTCGAGCAGTGGGTCTCGGTGGTCGAGACGAATCTCACCGGCACGTTCCTGTGCACGCAGGAGGCGTTCCGGATCATGAAACGCCAGTCACCGCGTGGCGGTCGCATCATCAACAACGGCTCGCTCGCCGCGACGGTGCCACGCCCCCGGTCCGCCGCCTACACCGCGACAAAACATGCGATCACGGGACTCACCCGGGCGACATCCCTCGAAGGGCGCGCGTACGACATCGCTTGCGGTCAGATCGACATCGGCAACGCCGCGACGGCGATGACCGAGCCGATGCGCACGACCGGCGTTCTGCAAGCGGACGGCACGACCGGCGTCGAGCCGACATTCGACGTCGGCCGGGTGGGCGAGGCGGTCGTCTACATGGCAGGCCTGCCGCTCGACGCCAACGTGCAGTTCATGACGCTGATGGCGACGAAGATGCCGTTCGTCGGCCGCGGCTGAGCCCGCGCGTCGCCGCCAGGCGGCCGCACACCGACCGCTCGCGAAGCCTCAGCGGTTCGTGATGAGTCAACACAAAGTGGTTCTCGGAGCGCGAACCAGGTTTGTGTTGAGTCAACACAAAGTGCAGGGCGCTTCGCTTGGCCGGCGTCCGAGATTGCATCCCGAGCGACGACGAGGAAGCGTTGCCAACGGCACTCGAGACGGTCCGTCAGCCGTGGCCATCACGCCGCCCGCTCGGCCACGAGCGCGATCTTGCGAACACGTCCGGTTGCGAGCCAGTCACTCCAGAGTCGGTGGGCGGCGAGCAGCTCGTCGAGCGCGCGGCGGCCGATGCGGGCAGCGATGGCCGTCGCGTCGGCGGTGAACGCGCCGATCAGCGACTCCGCCACGGCGCGATGCGACCGGCTCCAGTCGTCCTGCCAGCGAACCACCAGACCGTCTCGCGTGAGCACGTCGCGCAGCTCGTCCAGCGGCGTGAGCCACACCGTGTCGGCGTCGGGCATGCGTGCGCGCTCCGACTCGCTGAGCGGCGCTCCCTCCTCGAGCGTGAAGGCAAACCGGCCGCCCGAGGGGAGCGCGCGCGCGACCGCGTTCACCAGCTTCTCCTTGTCCGGGAACGCGAGCATCGTCTCGAGCAAGAGCACCACGTCGAACGTGCCGGGCGGAAGCGGTGGGACGTGCGCGACCTCGAAGCGGCAGGGAAGGTCGCCGGCGCGCTCGCGGGCGAGCGCGACCGCACTCGCGCTCGCGTCGACTCCGAGGTAGCTGCAGCCGAGCTCCCGCGTGAGCAACCGACCCGGTCCGGCGACACCGCAGCAGAGGTCGAGCACGGAGACGCCGGGCGCGATGCCCGCCCGCTCCGCAAGCGCCCGGATCTCGCTCGCGCGCATGAAGCTCTCCTGCTCGACGTACTCGCCGGGGTCATAGGCTGCCTCACGTGCTTGCTGCAGCGCGACGACGAATGGACGGCGCTCGTCCTGCCTCATGACCACGTGAAAAACCGGCGCACGACGTCGAGCGTACTTTTCTTCCGGATGTTGGGAGGCGGAGCGACGGTGCGGGCCGCGCGGCGCCCGTTGGCCGCGCTGGGCGCCCAGTCCGGCCCGCTGGCGGGGCTCGGCGGCACGCTGTTGCTCCTGGCCGGGCTTGCGCGGACGGTCGGGCTCGGCGGGGCCGGCTGGCTCGTCGGTCTCACCGCCGGCCTGACGCTGAACGTCTGGCTCGCGCGGGCCCTTCGGCGCGACCCGTCAGCGAGGCTCGGCCCGGCCGGTTGGATAACACTGTTCCGCGCGACGCTGGCGGTGGGCGTCGCTGCTCTGACCGCGGCTTCGTTCGAGCGCGACGTGGCGGTGGCGACGCTCGTGACGCTCTCGTCCGTCGCCCTCGCACTCGACTTCGTCGACGGATGGGTTGCGCGGCGCACGGCGACGGAGTCGGCGCTCGGCGCGAAGCTGGACGGCGAGGTCGATGCATTCCTCATGCTCGCGCTCAGCGTGGAAGTCGCTCCGTCAGCAGGTGCCTGGGTACTTGCGATCGGGCTTGCGCGTTACGCGTTCTACGCGGCGGGTTGGGTGCTCCCGTGGATGCGCGCGCCTCTGCCGCGGCGCGACTGGCGCAAGACGGTGACGGCGTCGCAGGGAATCGCACTGGTGATCGCGGCCTCAGGTGTAGCGCCGTCGGCGGTGAGTCGCGTCCTGCTGGCCCTCGCACTCGCCATGCTCGTCGAGTCCTTCGGCCGCGACGTCTGGTGGCTGTACCGCCACCGCCACGAAAGACCTGCCCGCGTCGCCGCGACTCGTGTCCGGCGTCCGGTCGAAACCGCGGTATCGACGCTGCTCGCCCTGGCGGTCGTGTGGGCTGCTCTCGTGGCTCCGACCCAGCCGTGGCGTCTCACCCCGGGCTCCTTCGTGCGGCTCCCGCTCGAAGGGCTCGTCGTCGTCGGGCTCGCCGTCGCCCTGCCGACCCGCGCCCGGCGCGTCGTGCCGTGGCTGATCGGGCCTGTGCTCGGCGCGCTCCTGGTGATCAAGGTCCTCGACCTCGGCTTCTTCATCGCGTTCGACCGGCCCTTCAACCCGGTCGAGGACTGGAGCTACCTCACGATCGGCGTCGGGACCGTGCGTGACACATTCGGCAGCCGCGACGCCGCCCTCGCGGTCGCAGCCGCTGTCCTGATCGGTCTCACGGCGCTCGTCGTCCCGACGCTGGCCGTGGGCCGGTTGACCCGGGTTGCGGCCCGTCACCGCCGACGGTCGCTGCGTACGGTCTACGTGCTCACCGCCGTGTGGGCGCTCTGCTGGCTGCTCGGCGTCGAGGTCTCCGGCGCCGGGATCGCGTCGACGAGCGCCGCGCATCTCGCGGTGCGCGAGGTGCACACCGTGCGGGCCGACCTCCGCGACCGGGCTCACTTCAGCCGCCTGACCGACCGCGAGGATCCCTACGGCAAGACGCCCGCCGATCGGCTCCTCAAGGGCTTGCGCGGCAAGGACGTCCTGCTCGTGTTCGTCGAGAGCTATGGGCAAATGGCCGTCCAGGGAACGTCTTTCTCGCCGGGCATCGACGACCTCGTCCACGCCGGCACTCAACAGCTCCAGGCCGACGGCTTCGCATCCCGCAGCGGCTGGCTCACCTCGTCGACGTTCGGCGGAGGCAGCTGGCTCGCGCACGCAACCCTGCAAGCGGGAGTCTGGGTCAACACTCCCTCGCGCTATGCCGATGTGATCGGCAGCAAACGTTTCTCGCTCGCCGCCGCGTTCCGGCGCGCCGGATGGAGGACGGTCGCCGACGTGCCCGCGACGCACGGATCGTGGCCGGAGGCGAAGTCCTTCTACCACTACGAGCAGGTCTGGGACCGAGACGACCTCGGCTATCACGGCCCCGGTTTCGGCTTCTCACCGATGCCGGACCAATGGGCTCTCCAGGCGCTACAGAAGCTCGAGTTGGCGAAGCGAAACCGCCCGCCGGTCTTCTCCGAGATCGACCTCACGTCGAGCCACGAGCCCTGGACTCGCATTCCACCGCTCGTCTCCTGGAATCAGCTCGGCGACGGATCGATCTTCAAGCACGTAGCCATCGACCGGGCCGGCCTGACCGACACACAGCAGGGATACGCGCAGTCGATTCAGTACGCGCTGCGCTCTCTGTATTCATTCGTCGAGCACTACGGAAACAAGAACACCGTGCTCATCGTGCTCGGAGACCACCAGCCCTCGAGGGTCGTCACGCGACCGCCGGGCCACGAGGTGCCGATCACGATCATCGCCCACGATCCGAAGGTGATCAGCAGGCTCTCCGGCTGGGGCTGGACGCATGGGATGCTGCCGAGCTCGACGGCGCCGGTCTGGCCCATGAGCGACTTCCGGAACAACTTCCTCAACGCGTTCGACCACTAACCCGAACCGACGGTCGTTTCAACGCGCCGTGAGCACGCTCACGGGTGAGCCACCCCGCGACGAGCACGAGTCCGCCCGGGAGGCTGGCGGCGAGCACCAGCACTCCGTAGGCGACGGCCGTCGCGGCGCCACGACTCGCGCTCAGGCCCGCCACGGAGAACATCCAGGCGGTGGCACCCTCGCGGGGTCCCCACCCGGCGATGCTCGGCAGCACCATCGCCAGGATCGCGAGGAACGCCAGCGGCACGAGCCGGGAGACCGGCGCGGTGACCCCGGTTGTCCGCGCAGCGATCAAGAAGATGACCACGTAGCCGAAGACGGCCACGATCGTCGTCAGCACGACCGCGGGCCACGCGTTCCTCTGCAGCACGCCGTCACGGATGTCGGCCAGGACCGCGTTCCGCGCCCGCTTCCACCGCGGGCTGCCGCGTCGCGTCTGCACGCGGTCGACGAGAACGAGGGCCACCACCGCTGCGACGAGTGCACTCGCCACGAGCGGCATGGACGAGCGCACGGGTGAAGGCAGCACGAGGAGGACGGAGATCGTCAGCAGTACCTGGATCACCTGTCCGGCACCGCGCTCCCCGACGACGGCACGTAGGGCGCGGCCGACGTCGCGCACATCGCGCCCATGGCTCACGCCGCGATGGACGTCTCCGGCGACTCCGCTCGGGAGCGTGAGGTTGAGAAACAGACACCGGTAGTAGGCCGCGACGGCGGCGGGCAGGGACAGACGCAGGCCGAGGCCGCCGGCGACGATCTTCCACCGCCAGGCGCAACCGACGGTGGTGACGAAGAAGATGGCCGCTGCAGCCAGCAGAGCACGGCCGTCGAGCGCGCGGATGCCGTCGAGGAACGGCCCCGTGCCGAGACGCCAGACCACGGCAGCGAGCGCGGCCGCTGCGAGAGCTGGACGAGCCCACCGGAGAGCGCTCCTCACGACAGCATCAACGTGTCGGCGTGGCCGACGGAGCGGCGGCTCGATACAGGTCGGCGCGCCGTCTCATCGGGAACGTTGTGCCGAAGCACGCGCCTCCTATACCCCCGGAATGGCGCAACCGACAGCGAGGAATGCGGTTCCGAAGAAGAGCTCGGTCCACGAGAGGACGGCCAGCTCGTCCTGCATTGCGGCGCGAACCGCCTCCCAGGGACGGCGCACGACCCACTCGTCGACCGAGCCGAAGGGCCGCGCAAGCGCGATCCCGAGCTGCGCCAGCCACCGCGGCGCTTTGTCGGGAGCCTTGAGATCGAGCACGACCCAGCGCCCACCCGCGGAGAGGGCCGCCGCGCCGTGGGCGATGACGTCTGCGCATTCAGGCATGTGCGACAGGGCGTAGGTGGAAACGATCGCGTCGACCTCGGTTGGAAAGTCGAACTCGGCAGCGTCGGCCTGTACGAGGCTGATATTGCGGAAGTCGTTCGTCTCTATTCGATGCCGCGCTTGGTCGAGCATCGCGTCGGTCAGATCGACGCCGACGATCCGGCCGCCGGGACCGATCGCTTGCTCGATCAGCGAGAAGTTCAGCCCGGTGCCGCAGGCGATGTCGACCACGCTGTCGCCCGGGCGGAGCCGGAGTGCCTGGACAGCCCGGAGGCGCTGGGCCTGCTGGGGGTAGCCGGGCACGGGGTAGAGCCGCGAGGTGATGTCGTAGTGCTTCGCCTTCCTGCGGTAGGTCTCGATCAGACGCTCTCGCGTACCGTCGATCTCGGTCACGGTGCGCTGCGCTGCCTTGCGCTGTCCCGGGTAGCGGACTCGACCGCAGCCTTGATTGCTGCCATCTCGATGTCCATGACGCGCCGAATCCTGCCTTCGAGAACGCGGGCGGGGATCGCTCGCATGACGTTCTTGAGGTCGACCTCGACCCACATCATCGCGTCGGTCTGCCGTTCGTCCAGCGGCTCGAGCTCCATTCCCCAGCGCGCCGCGGAAGTGCCCATCGGCCCGGCGAACGCCACGCGGCCTGGTGCCTCGACCGCGGTCACGCGCTGGGACCGGGAACGAGTCGACCCGAGTATCCCCTTCGCCCGCTGGTGCAGCCGCGAGCCGGGCTGAATCGGTCCGCCTCCGTCGACCCAGCATTCGCGAACCGTTGGCGCCCACTCGTGCCAGCGTCCGACGTCGCAAACATACGCCCACACTTCCGGGACGCTGCCGGCGATCGTTACGCGGCTTTGGGATCTGATCGCCATCGCATGTGGTTCGATCACGCCGGCCGCGGGAGGTCGAGCTTATGCCCGCCGCGGCGCGCCTTCGCCTCCAGGTAGCGAACGTTCTCGGCGGAGACGTGCACGCCCGTCGGGACCTGCGCGGCAACCGTGATACCGCAGGAGCTCAGCTGCAGCGCCTTGTCGGGGTTGTTACTGAGGAGGGCGACCCGCGACACCCCGAGCGCAAGCAGCATCTGCGCAGCGGCGACGTAGTCGCGCTCGTCCTCGCGGTGGCCCAACGCGAGGTTCGCATCGTAGGTGTCGACTCCGGTGTCCTCCTGCAGCGCGTAGGCCTCGAGCTTCGAGTAGAGCCCGATGCCGCGGCCCTCCTGCCGCAGGTAGAGCAGGTAGCCCCCCGCGTCGGCGATGCGCTCGACGGCCTCGCGCAGTTGCGGCCCGCAGTCGCACCGCAGGCTCCCGAACACGTCGCCGGTGAGGCACTCGCTGTGGGCGCGGATCAGCGGCACGGCGCGGTGCCGTTCGACTACCTGGAGAGGGGCCGCCCGATCACCCAGCGCGAACGCGAGGTGCTCCCCGTCGTCGACGAGCCCGTCGAAGGTGAACACCTGGGCGTCGCTCGCATACCCGTCGGCGAATCGCAGGGGCAGCGCGACCTGCGTCCGGATCGTCGCGGTGGGCGGTCGTTGCTGCATCGCTCAGCCGTCCTCGAATCGCGAAGAGAGCGCGTAGCGCAGGAGCACCACGTCGGCGATCTTCTGAACGTCGACGAGCGCCGCCCGGCGGCGCGGGTTCCAGGGGAACGAGCCGTCGCGCACGAACCGTGGGGCCTCGGAGTCGCCGACGAAGACCGGTGCGACGACCAGCTGCAGCTCGTCGACGAGGTCCTCCGTGAGGAACTGCGTGTGGACCGTCGCGCCGCCCTCGACCATCAGGCGCTCGACACCCCGCGCTGCCAGGTCGGTGCTGAGCGTGCGCATCTCTACGGTGTCGCCGCCGTCGACGACGGTGGCGACCGGGCCGAGACGCTTGCGCGCGACGGCCACGCGCGGGCTCGCGCAGTAGACGATCTTCTCGGCATCACCGGCGGTGAAGAAGTCGGCGCGCGCGTCGAGCTCTGCCTGCCGCGTCACCGTGACTTTCATCGGCGAGCGCGCGAGGCCGCGGGCGGCGCGGTCGTCGCGTCGAGCCCGTGAGCGCACGACGAGCCGCGGGTTGTCGATCCGAACGGTCTCCGCCCCGATCAGGATCGCGTCGCAGGAGGCGCGGACGGCGTCGACGCGGTCGAAATCCGCCTCGTTCGACAGCAGCAGCCTTGAGGCGCCGTTGCCGATGTAGCCGTCGATCGACACGCTGCAGGAGAGGAGGGTGTACGGCCGGTCATGCATCCGCGGCTCCTTCCGGATGCCCGAGCGGCCAAGGAAACCATCTTGCGACGAGCACGAACGCGCCCGGCAGGCTGGCGGCGAGCACGAGGACGCCGTAGGCGACGGCCGTCGTCGCGCCGCGACCCGCACCCAGACCGGCCGCGGCGAAGACCCATGCGCTCGCGCCTTCGCGCGGCCCCCAGCCGGCGACGCTCGGCAGCACCATGGCCAGGATCGCGAGCAACGCCAGCGGCAACATCCGGGACGGAGGCTCGGTGACGCCGGCAGTCCGCGCGGCGACGAGGAACGTGACCGCGTGGCCGAGGACGACCACCGCCGACGCGAGCGCGATCGCCGGCAACGCCTTCCCCTGAAGCAGGCGGCGGATGTCGGCCGCCACCGTGTTTCTCACGCGCGCCCAGCGGGAGCGCGCGACGCCGGCGTGCGCTCGGCCGACGAGGACGGCGGCGATCGCCGCCCCGGTGACTGCGACCACGACGAGCGGCATGAACGAGCGCACGGGCGACGGCAGCACGAGCAGGACGACGATCGTCAGCACGATCTGGACGAATTGGCCGGCGGTGCGCTCCCACGCGACGACCCGAAGGCCGCGGCCGACGTCGTTCACGTCCCGTCCGTGGCTGACGCCGCGATGAACGTCTCCGACGACGCCGCCGGGGAGGGTGAGGTTGAGGAACACCGAGCGGTAGTACGCCGCGACGGCGGCGGGCATCGACAGGTGGACGCCGAGGCCGCGGGCGACGATCGTCCACCGCCAAGCGCAGCAGACCGTCGTGAGCAGGCCGATGGCGGCGGCCACCAGTACAGCGGGGCCGTCGACCGCGCGCACGCCGTCCACGAACGGACCGGTGCCGAGACGCCAGACGACGACGGCGAGCGCGATTGCCGCGCCGACGAGGCGCACCCAGCGAGACCCGATGCTCATGGCAGCACCAACACGTCGGCGTGGTCGACGGTGACGGCGAGCCGGCCGCCTTCCGCCTCTCTCAGACGGCGGCGCCGATAGAGATCGGCGTCGACGACGAGTCCGGGCTCCTGCTCGCTCGCGGCATCGACCCAACCCGCGAGCCACTCCGCGATCAGGTCGGTCTCGCCCGCGCCGAGCCGCCACGGGCTCGGCCTGACGACGACCTCGGCCCCCAGCCCGCGGAAGCCCTCGACAGCGGCTTCCACGGCATCGGGACCGAGCAGCCGGCCGCGCGCCGTCGTGCGGCGCTGGTGCGCATCGAACGCGGCGGCCACGCGGGCGTCGAGCGGATCGGCCGGATCGAGGTGGACGCGACCGGCGACGGAGAGGGTGATCAGCACCGGGCAACCGGCTCCGGCGCACGCGTCGATCAACGCAGCGAGCTCGTCCCGGGTGAGCAGGTCGAGCAGCGCGGACGCGGTGATCAGAGTGGCGCCTGCGAGATCGTCCCTTCCGAGCAGGGTGATGTCGGACAGCCGCGTCTCCACGCTGACGGCAGCGCCGTCCGGCACGTCGGTCGCGGCGAGTGCCAGGAGGTCCATGTCCTGGTCGTGGAGGATCCAGCGCTGCGGCCCGGGCAGGAGCGGCGCGAGCCAGCGGCCCATCGCCCCGCTCCCGCAGGCCAGGTCGTGGATCACCTGCGGGCCGGACGGAAGACGGCGGCGGAGTCGTCCGACGAGCTGCCGGTCGCGGGCCCGGGCGTCGGCCCCTTCGCGCAGGTCGAGCCAGCCGGCGCCGACCCGGATCGTCTCGGCGTTCACCGCGCCGCCCCCACGAGGACGTCGGCGACGACGGATGTGGTCGTCGACCAGCGGGCGAGCGACCCGCGTCTCTCGCGCGCCGCCCGGCGCAACCGCCGGCGCAGGTCGGCGTCCTCGAGCCAGGCTCGAAGCGCGTCGCGGAGCGCGGGTGGGTCGTCGGGCGCGACGAGCAGCCCCGGCCGGGTGCCGTCGGCGCCGTGCCCGAGGGCCTCCGGCACGCCGCCGACCTCGGCGGCGATGACCGGCAGGCCGCGTGCAAGCGCCTCGGTGACGACCATCCCGTACGTCTCCCCGCGCGACGGGAGCACCAGCACATCCGCGGCGCCGTAGCTGCGCGCGAGATCGGTCTCGGTCTGCGTGCCCGAGAAGCGCACTCGGCCGTCGATCCCGTCGTCGAGGGCCCGGCGCCGCAAGCCTTCGGCGAAGGCCGAGTCCCGCTCGAGGCTGCCGACGCACAGGCAGTGCCAGCGAAGCCCGGGCAGCATCGCGAGCGCATCGAGCAGCACGTCGTGGCCCTTGCCGCGGATCACGGCGGCGACGGAGAGCAGCGCGCCGGCGGACGCCGTCCCCGCAGCGAGCTCGGCAGCGTCGGCACCCGGCTCGGCGACGTGGACGCGGTCGCCCGGCAACGAGTAGAGGTTCAGGAGGACGCGGCGTGCCCATGCGCTGGTCGTGACGACGGAGCGCGCCGCCGTCAGCACTGCACCCTCCCGCTCCCTGGCGGCGTCATCCGTGTGACCGAGCGGCATGTGCACGAGCGCGACCAGCCTCAGACGGTTCGCGTGCGGGACCAGCACCTCGGGCGCAGGCGAGGCCACAAGCCCGTCGACCAGGGCGACGGCACCGTCGGGGATCCGACGGACGGCATCGGCGAGCGCGGCGTGCGACGAGGCATCGGGCTGCGGCCACGATCCGGCCACGGCGTGCACGTGCACTGCCCAGCCGGCGGCCGCGAGACCGCTGCACACCCGGCGGTCGAAGGTGTTGCCCCCGCTCGGCCGTGCCGGGTCGTCGATGCCTTCGGGGACGATCATGTGCACCGCGTTCACAGCGCACGCTCGTAGCTCGCCGAGGCGATATGGGACTCGTGCAGCGTGACGGCGAGCCCGTCGAGACCGCGAGCGGCGTCACCAAGGGCACCGGCGTGCGCACGCTCCGCAAGCTGATCCGCGATCAGGCGGGCCAGTGCCTCCGTCGTCGTGTTCGTGCCCGCAAGAGCCGGTTCGTCGTCGAGGTTTCGATAGTTGAGCCCCGACACCACTGCGCGCAGCTCGTCGGCCGCTCGACCGATGTCGACCACGATGCCGTCGGCGTCGAGGTCTGCGCGGCGGAACGTGGCGTCGATGACGTACGTCGCGCCGTGAAGCCGCTGCGCCGGCCCGAACGTCTCGCCTCGCAGGCTGTGGGCGACCATCATGTGGTCGCGGACGGTGACGCTGAACACCGTCTACCCCTCGCCATAGGTGATCGTGTGGCACAGCGCCGGCAGGCTTCCGGCAGCGAGCCGCGCCATCACGTCGGGTAGCTCGTCGAAGTGGGACTCGCCGGTGAGGAGGGCGTCGAAGGCGGGGTCGCGCAGCAGGTCGAGCGCAAGCGCCAGGCGGTCGGCCGTCGTGCGGCGCGCGGCGCGGGCCGGAGAGATCGTGCCGACCTGGCTCGAGCGGATGCCGAGCCGTCCGGTGTGGAACGCACCGCCCAGCGAGAGCCGGACCTCCGTGTCGCCGTACCAGCTGAGATCGATGACGGTGCCCTCGGGGGCGAGCAGGTCGAGCGAGCGCTGGAGCCCCGCCGACGTCGCACTCGTGTGCACGACCAGGTCGCGGTCACCCTCCGCGTCCTCCGGGAGCGCGAACTCGACGCCGAGGGCGGCGGCGACGTCCGCGCGGCGATGATCGACGTCGACGAGCGTGACGTGCACCGCCGGAAACCGACCGAGCAATCGTGCGACGCAGCAGCCGACCATCCCGCCGCCGACGACGGCGACTCGATCGCCGAGCAGCGGCGCGGCGTCCCACAGTGCATTGACTGCGGTCTCGACGGTCCCCGCGAGCACGGCACGCGCAGGTGGGACGCCCTCCGGCACGACCGACACGGCGCCCGCCGGCACGACGTAGGCGGTCTGGTGCGGGTAGAGACAGAACACGGTGCGGCCGCGCAACTCGGGCGGCCCGTGCTCCACGGCTCCGACGTTCAGGTAGCCGTACTTGACCGGGGCCGGAAAGTCCCCTTCCTGGAACGGCGCGCGCATCCTCGCGTGCTGGTCCGGCGGGACGCCACCGCGGAACACCAGCGTCTCGGTGCCGCGGCTCACGGCGGTCCGCATGGTGCGCACGACCACGTCGTCCGGCCCGGGCTCCGGGAGCCCGACCGGGCGGATCTCCCCGCGACCCGGGGCTCGCAACCAGAACGCATGTGCGATTCCCTGATCGAGGGCCACGTGGCCATGTTCGTGCGCTTGTCTCAAAAGGGTTTCCTCTCCAAATACGCGTTCATGTCATCGTCGGATTGACAACTGAGCCTGCAATCGCTTTGACGTCATATTCGGGACGGGTCGCCGACTCGGCCGAGCCGTATCGCATCCCTGCCCTAGTCTCTTCGAGATGATGAGAGCAGCTGCATGAGCGCCCACGACCCGGCGATTCCCGAACGGAGCGATTTCATCCGCGAGATCGTGGCGGCCGACGTGCGCGAGGGCAGGGTCTCGACGGTCGTTACCCGGTTCCCGCCCGAGCCGAACGGCTACCTCCACATCGGCCACCCCAAGGCGATCGCGCTCAACTTCGGGATCGCCCAGGAGTTCGGCGGCAGCTGTCACCTGCGCTTCGACGACACCAACCCGATCAAGGAAGAGCAGGAGTACATCGACTCGATCCAGCAGGACATCCGCTGGCTCGGCTTCGACTGGGGCGAGCATCTCTACTACGCCTCCGACTACTTCCCGCAGCTCTACGACTGGGCCGTCGACTTGGTCGAGGCGGGCAAGGCGTATGTCGACGATCTCTCGGCGGACGAGATCCGCGAGCACCGCGGCACCTTGACCGAGCCGGGCAAGAACAGTCCGTGGCGCGACCGCTCGATCGACGAGAACCTCGACCTCTTCGAGCGCATGCGCGCAGGCGAGTTCGCCGACGGCGCCAGAGTGCTCAGAGCGAAGATCGACATGGCCTCGCCCAACATCAACATGCGCGACCCGGTGCTCTACCGGATCCTGCGCGCGACCCACCCGCGGACCGGCGACGAGTGGTGCATCTATCCGCTGTACGACTTCGCGCACGGCCAGTCGGACGCCATCGAGGGAATCACCCACTCCCTGTGCACGCTCGAGTTCGAGGATCATCGGCCGCTCTACGACTGGCTGATCGAGAACCTGCCGGTGCCTTCGCGGCCGCACCAGTACGAGTTCGGCCGCCTCAATCTCACGTACACGGTGCTCTCGAAGCGCTTCCTCCGCCGCCTCGTGAGCGAGGGCTCGGTGCGAGGCTGGGACGATCCGCGCATGCCGACGGTGTCGGCGCTGCGGCGGCGCGGGTTCCCGCCCGAAGGCTTGCGCAACTTCCTGGACGTCGTCGGGGTGGGAGGCAAGGGCCGGAGCGCGGCCGAGATCGAGATGCTCGAGCACGAGGTGAGGGACGTGTTGAACCGGACGGCGTCCCGGCGCTTCGCGGTCCTGCACCCGCTCAAGCTCGTGATCGAGAACTACCCCGAGGGGCAGGTCGAGGAGATGGAGGCCGTCAACAACCCCGAGGATCCGACGGCCGGGACCCGCAACGTTCCCTTCGGCCGCGAGCTCTGGATCGAGCGTGACGACTTCATGGAGGACCCGCCGGGCAAGTACTTCCGCCTCGCCCCGGGTCGCGAGGTGCGCCTGCGCTACGCGTACTTCGTGACCTGCACCGACGTCGTGAAGGACGCAAGCGGTGAGATCGTCGAGCTGCGGTGCACCTACGACCCGCAGACGCGCGGCGGCGACGCTCCCGACGGGCGTCGCCCCAAAGGGACGCTGCACTGGCTCTCGTCCGAGCACGCCGTGCCCGCCGAGGTTCGTCTCTACGACCGTCTCTTCACCCGCCCCGACCCGGGCGCCGACGGCGATCCCTTCGCCCACCTCAACCCGGACTCGGAGACCGTGCTCGACGACTGTCTGGTCGAGCCTGCGCTCGCCGAGCTGCCGGTCGGTGAGACCGTGCAGTTCGAGCGCCTCGGCTATTTCTGCCCCGATCCGGATTCGACGCCCGGTCAGCTCGTCTTCAACCGCACACTCGGGCTGCGGGACAGCTGGGCCCGGGCCCAAGCTAAGAACCACCGGCCGTAAGCACGACCTTGCCCTGACCGCTGCCGCTCTCGACACGACGGAGCGCACGCGCGGCTTCGGTGAGCGGAAGCACCTCGTCGATCGTCGGCCGCAGGACGCCGCGCTCGACGAGCGCGCGAAGGCTCTCGAGGAGCTCGCGGCCGGGTCTCAGCAGGACGCCGTGGACGGTGATGTTCCGATCCAGCGTCTCGTCGAGGTCACCACTGAGGTCGACGATCGCCGCCGCGCGACCGCCCTCGGCCATCAGCGGCAGGCTCGCCGCCAGCAAACCGCCGCCGACGAGATCGGCGACCAACGGAAAGTCCACGCCTGCGCGCTCACGGGCGGCACGCAAGGGTTCCGATTGGTGTCGATCGACGACGACCGCCACTCCCAGCGATTCCAGGAACGCGTGCCGCGCGGTGCTCGCCGGCGCAGCGACGTGGACGCCGACGTCCTGGGCGAGCTGCACGAGCAGATGCCCGACACCGCCTCCCGCACCGTGCACCAGCATCCATTCGCCCGCACGCGGCTCGAGCCGCTCGAGGATCTGAAGCGCGGTTCCGCCGGCAAGCGGTAGCGCTGCCGCCTCGAGCGCCGACAGTGTCGGTGGACGACACGCGACGAAGCGCGCATCGGCGGCGACCTCCTCCGCGTACGCGCCCCAGCGCGTACCGCGTACCGGCAGGACCCCCCACACGTCGTCGCCCGGCTGCAGATCCGAGACAGCACCGCCGACCTCGAGAACGCGTCCCGCGAACTCGTAGCCGACGACGTAGGAAGCGTCGAGGCCGGCCCAGGTGCCGTCGGCACGATTCTGCGCGTCGACGGGATTGACGCCGACAGCGGCGACAGTCACACGGACGTCGTCGTCTGCGAGTGCTGGACGGCGGAGCGTGGCGAGCTCGATCTCGCCCGGAGAACGGATCACCATCGCGGAATACGTTCCGTTCCGCTCGTCCATGTCGTCGATCCGCAACTCGAGAACGAGTCATACCGGTAGCCTGGCCCTCCGGCCCGTGCTGCGTCTTCCCGACGCGGAGGCGTGCGTATGAACGCGAAGCCACAGCGACCCGAGTCAGCCCGGCCCGCCGCACACGCCGGCACCCTTCTCTCGGTCAACGTCGGGCTGCCGAAGGACGTGCCCTGGCACGGGAAGACGGTCTTCACGGGCGTGTTCAAGGACCCGGTCAGTGGGCCGCGGCGTGTACGCAAGCTCAACATCGACGGCGACGGGCAAGGCGACATCGCCGGGCACGGCGGTGAGCAACGCGCCGTGTTCGTCTACCAGCTCGAGTCCTACCGCTACTGGGAACGCGAGCTCGGACGCGACGACTTCGCCTACGGACAGTTCGGCGAGAACTTCACCGTCGAGGGGCTGAGAGACGACGAGGTCTGCGTCGGCGACCGCTACCAGATCGGCAGCGCCGTCTTCGAAGTCAGCCAGCCGCGCGTCACCTGCTACCGCGTGGGGATCCGCATGAACGACCCGCGGATTCCGGCTCTGCTCGTCTCACACCGACGTCCCGGCTTCTACTTCCGCGTCGTCGCAGAAGGGGACGTGCAGGCGGGGGACGACATCCTCGAGCTCGCCCGCGGCCCCGAGCGAATGACGGTGGCGGAGCTGGATGCCCTCCTCTATCTCCCGGGGCACCCGCGACAGCAGCTCCTCCGAGCCCTGCCCATCCCTGCACTCAGTTCGGGCTGGCAAGCGTCGTTTCGCGCGCTGCTCGACGCCGAGCCGGGCAGCGGCAACGCCGGGCTCACCACAGCAAGCCCGCCGCCTGCCTGGCCCGCCTTCCGCCGATTGAGCGTCTCCGCAATCGCGCGTGAGAGCGACTCCGTGATCTCGATCCGGCTCGACGATCCCGACGGCGCGCCGCTACCCCACGCTCGGGCCGGGCAGTACCTCACGCTGCGGGTCACGCCCGATGGCGCACAGAGGGCGCTCCTTCGCAACTACTCCCTGTGCGGACCGCCCGCTGCCGGCACCTACCGGATCGCCGTCAAGCGCGAACACGATGGTGTCGCCAGCAGCTACCTCCACGCGACGCTCGCCGTCGGCGACGAGGTCGACGTCGCAGCACCACGCGGCAGCTTCGTCCTCGACACGACCCGTGCACCGGTGCTCCTGATCAGTGCCGGGATCGGCGCCACCCCGGTTCTCGCCATGCTCGGCGCGCTCGCAGAGGAACGTTCCGAGCGCGAGATCTGGTGGCTGCACGGCGCGCGCAGCAGCCGCGAGCACTCGTTCGCCGCGGAGACCCGCAGCCTCGTCGCGTCGCTCCGGAACGTCCGCAGCCACGTGTCCTACAGCCGGCCCGACCCGGACGATCTCGAAGGCCGCGACTTCGACAGCGCAGGACATCTCACCGCCTCGCTGCTCGCCAAACTCGACCTACCGCGCGATGCAGAGGCATACGTCTGCGGCCCGGCACCGTTCATGGAGGAGATCAGCGCCGGTCTCGCTGCGCTGGGGATCGACACCGCACGCATCCACACCGAGCCGTTCGGGCCCGCAGCGGGGCTGACGCCGGGCATCGCAGCAGCAGCGACGCGCAAGCCTCACGCGCCGGCCGGACCACCCGGGAACGGGCCGAGGATCGAGTTCGCGCGCAGCGACCTCGCCGTCGCCTGGAGCAGCGACTACAACAGCCTGCTCGAGCTCGCCGAAGCGTGCGACGTGCCCGTCCGCTGGTCGTGCCGCACGGGCGTCTGCCACAGCTGCGAGACCGCGCTCGTTGCCGGCGACGTCGACTACGAACCCGACCCGGTCGAGCCCGCCGCGGACGGAAGCGTGCTCATCTGCTGCTCACGGCCACGCGATGAGCTCGTGCTCGATCTCTGACGTGCGTTCACTCGGTTGGCTCGCGGCTGCCTGAGCTGAGGGCGCTCCAGCCGAGCATTCCGCTCACGTCTTCGACCTTGTCCCCGAACGCGATGCCTTCCGTGTCGATCGTGAAGCGGATGAGGCCCTTCTTGTGATCGCTCTGGCGCATCTTGAGGATGCTCAACCCGCGCGCCAGCTCGGACTGCAGCTCGAGGTAACGCAGAAAGAAGACGTTGTTGAAGATGAAGGAGAGACCGCCGAGGCCGCCACTCTGGCCGAGGGCGGCGATCTCGTTCGTGAAGATCGAGGTGCCGCCGGCCGCGCGCACGAATCCGCCGAGCGCCCACGTGTAGGCGGGCAGCCGCTCGGTATCCCGTCCGGCGAACGAGAGCTCCGCCAGGCTGTCGACCACGACGCGTTTCACGTCACCTCGCTCGAGCTCGGCGCGGATGAGTGACCCCACCTGATCGAGATCGAGCTCGACCGGCGGGATCTGCTTGATCACCAGCTGCTCGTCGGAAACCGCCGACCAGTCCCAGCCTGCCGCTTTCGCTTTCTCGCGCACCTGCGTCTCGGTCTCCTGGAAGGAGACGTGCAGGCAGCGCTCTCCCTGCTCGAGGCCGGCCGCGATGAAGGTGAGCGCGAGCAATGTCTTGCCGACCCCTGACGGCCCGACGAGGAGGGTCGAGTCGCCTCGTGGGATCCCGCCACCGATCGCCGCGTCGAGCCGCTCGTCGCCGAAGCCCGCGCGCCCCGTCTGAGTCGGTACGCGCCTCGGCACGGTGCTCTCGAGCCGCGGAAACAGCTCGAAGCCGTTGCCGGTGAGGTGGAAGCTGTGCTGCCCGGTCGAGGTCTCGCCGCCACGCAGCTTGAGGACGCGCAGCCAACGCCGGTCGACGGGGCCGTGCGCCTCGTTCTCCAACTGGAGGATCCCGTCGGCGACGGCGAACTCGGGCTGCGAGCGGGTCTCCTCCGCCGAGTACTCGCCGACCAGGATCAGCACGGCTTCGCTGTGGGCGACGCGGCTTGCGAGGTCGTAGATCGCGCGGCGAAGCGCATCCGGATCGATCACGTCATGCAGCGCCTTGCTGCTGTCGATCACGATGACCGCCGGCCGTGTCTCGAAGCTCTGGCGGAGAATCTCAGCCGCGACGGCGTCCAACCCGCCCCCGTCCGAGCTCATGAGGTCAGCGAGGTGGAGGAACTGGACACGCTCACCGACCGCGTGCGCGTCGAAGAACGAGAACGGCTCGAGGTGGCGGATCAGCTTGTCGTGCGGCTCGGACCAGGTCGTGTAGTAGAGCGCCCGTCGCTCGTTCGTCGCGTTCGAAAAGCAGATCTGCTGAGCGAGGATCGTCTTCCCGCTGCCCGGCGGGCCGGCGACGATCACGAGCGACCCCGCCGGGAGGCCGCCGCCGAGCACGAGATCGAGCCCTGCGGCTCCTGTCGGAAGACGGTTCATCCGCGGCGACGCGCGAGCAGCTCCGCCGCGCGTTCCTCGAGCTCGACGGGGTCGAACGGCTTCCTGAAAAACGCGTCGGCAGCCGTCTTCTGTTCCGAGCCGGGACTCGAGCTGACGAGAATCACCGGCACGTCTGCGGTCACAGGGTTCGCCCGAAGGCGCGCGATCAACTCGCCTCCGTTCATCAACGGCATCATGAAATCCGTCGCGATCAGATCAGGCGCGCGCCCGCCCTCGACCGCCTGGATCGCGGCCAGGCCGTTCGGGGCTTCCTCGACCTGATGGCCACTCACCTCGAACGCCAACCGCAGCAGGAACCGCATACTCGCCTCGTCGTCGACAACCAGAATCCGCGCCACGGGCCCGTTTCCCCTCAGGCGACCAGGAAGCGGACTATCGCACGACGTGCTTTGCAGGATGGCCACCGTGGGAAAACGCGACCGGCCGCCGCGCGGGTGCGGGTCGGCGCCACACCGCTCCGCGGGGGCGGCGAGCCCCACGTGACGCCCGGGGGTGGGCTCGAAGCGGTCTGGCGGCAACGCGACCGTGGCCTACGTGAACGTTGCGCACACTGGGCGTCGTCATCGAGCTCGACGACGACGGCAACTTCACCGCGCCGCCACGAGCGCGTCCCGCAGTGCTGCGATGTGCGCCGGCCCGATGCCGCAGCAGCCGCCGAGGGCCTGGGCGCCGTCGACGGCCCAGGGCGCAACCTTCTCGGCGAACGCCTGCGGCGAGATCTCGCTGAACACCCAGTTCGGCGACGTCCACTCGCCGACGTGCGGGTAGGCGCCGAGCGGTGCCGTCCACGATCGCCTGAGGATCGGCAGCGCCTGCCGCGCGACGTCGATGTCCGTATGCATGATCATCACGGCGTCTGCGCGACCCTGGGCGAGCGCAAGGAGCCTGCCGACGTCCGTGCCGTCGGCGAGCGTGACGGGTGCACCGGTTTGTCCGAATCCGCCGATCGAGACGCCGAGCCAGACCGGTAAGCCCGTCTCGGCAGCTGCTCGAAGCGCGGGATCGGCCACAGCTTCGGATCGCATCATCTCGAGGACGAGGAGGTCGACGCCTGCCGCTGCGAGCGCTTGCGCCTGGACGCGAAACGCGTCGACGGCGGATCGCGAGTCGTCCCCGCCGGTGATCAACCCGGACAGCGCCAGCTCCGAGAGCGAACCGGCCACGGCGACATCGGGCTCGCGCGTCCGTTCGCGCGCCTCCTGCGCGAGCGCGACTGCCGCGCCGTTGATCTCGACGAGCCGCTCCTCGATACCCGCCGCGGCGAGTGCCCCTGCGCCCGCGGGAAAGGTATTGGCGATCACGACTTCGGCACCCGCGCGGATGTAGTCCTCGTGGACGGCGCGCACGATGTCGGCGTGCGTGATGTTCGCGAGCGCGCTCCACGCTTCGCCGTCCATCGGCACGCCGCGCGCCTGAATCTCGGTCCCCACACCGCCGTCGAGGACGACCACCGCCCCGGCCTCGAGCCGACGGTGGATGTCCTCGCCGCGACTCACCAACCGGTCACGCATTCGTTCAGCCTTCGGGGACGGCGAGCACGGCCTTGACGATGCCGTCGTAGCCGGTGCAGCGGCAGAGGTTGCCGCTCAGTGCGATCCGCACCTCGTCCTCGCTCGGAGCCGGCGTCCGCTCCAGGAGCGCCGTGGCGGAGATCAGCATGCCCGGCGTGCAGAAACCGCACTGGACGCCGCCGTGGTCGAGGAACGCGCGCTGCAGTGGGCCGAGCTCGCCCGGCGCCGCAAGCCCCTCGACGGTCGTGATCTCGCGTCCCTCCGCCTGCAACGCGAGGTAGGAGCACGCGTTCACCGGCTCGCCGTCGAGCAGCATCATGCAGGCGCCGCACTCGGAGTCGTCGCAGCCTTCCTTCGAGCCCGTCAGACCGACGTCCTCGCGCACGGCGCGAAGCAACGTCGTGTGCGGCTCGAGCTCGACCGGATAGGCGATCCCGTTCACGCGCAACGTCGCCCCGACCTTCATGCGGACACGTCCTCACCACGGGCGCGCGCCATCGCGGTCTCGATCGCTCGCCGCGTGATGACCGCGGCCATCGCCTGCCGGTAGCGCGCGGAAGCACGCAGGTCCGAGATCGGCTCGGCCGCGTCCGCAGCGCGCTGCGCCGCCTGCTGCACGGCGGCCGGACCGGCGCCGCCGTCGAGCAGCGCTCGCTCCGCCTCGGGCACGCGCCGAATGGTGGGAGCGAGCGCGGTGATCGCTACGCGGGCATCGACGACGCGGTCGCCGTCGAGCGTGAGCACGGCCGTCGCGCCGACGACCGCGATCTCCATCTGCCGGCGGTACTCGAGCCGCACATAACAGCTGCCGGTGGACTCGCCGGGGACAGGCACCTCCACCGCTTCGAGCAGCTCATCCGGTGCGGCGGTCGTCTGCCCCGGGCCTGCAAGGAGATCGGCGACACCGACCGAGCGCGACCCGGACACGGACCGCAGGACCACCGATGCGTCGAAGCAGAGGAGCGGCCCGCCGGTCTCCATCGCCGGTGACGCGTTCATGAGGTTCCCGCCGATCGTCCCCTGCGCGCGCGTCGCGTGCGAGCCGACGATCGCGGCCGAATCCGCGAGCGCGGTGAGCCGCTCGCGCACGAGCGGGTGCGCAGCGATCTCGGCGTGCGTCGCGAGCGCGCCGAGCCGCAGCGCCCCGTCTCCTTCGTGCACCGAGCGGAGCTCGTCGAGGCGGTGGATCGCCACGAGGTTCTCCGGCAGCGGCGCCTTTCCCTGGCGCGCGCCGACGACGAGGTCGGTGCCGCCGGCGACCGGGCGTGCGCCGGAGGCGAGCTCGCGCAGGGCGTCCTCGACGGAGGAAGCGACGACGAGCGACGCGCTCAGTGCAGCGCCTCCCAGACGCGTTCCGCCGTCATCGGCAGCTGCCGGACGCGCGCACCCGTCGCCCTCGCGATCGCGTTCGCGATCGCGCCCGCCGTCGGCACGCACGGCGGTTCGCCTATGCCCTTCGACCCGCCCGGGCCGCCGTCGACCGCCGGTGTCTCCACCCAGGCGATCTCGATCGGCGGAACGTCGGAAGCGGTCGCGAGCTTGTAGTCGAGGAGGTGCGGGTTGCGCTGCCGGCCATCCTCGTCGAGCTGCGTGCCCTCGGTGAGCGCTTGCCCGATCCCCATCACGACGCCGCCGTAGACCTGTCCGTTGGCGCCGACCGGGTTGAGGATCCGGCCCGAGTCGTGCACCGCGGCGACCCGCAGCACGCGCGCGACGCCGGTCTCGCGGTCGACCCGGACGTGCGCGGCGTGCGTGATCAGCTGCGGCTCGAGGAACGACTCGAACCCGAGCCGGCCGACACAGCCACTGTCGGGGGAAGCGGCCGGCGCCTGGGGAACCCGCCCCGCGCCCTTGCCGATGATCGTCGCGCCGGTTCCCGCGAGCTCTGCGATCGAGACGGCCGTGGACGGCGCGCCCTTGACCGTCACCGCACCGTCGACGAGCTCGAGGTCCTCCACGTCGGCCTCGAGCCGCTCGGACGCGAGCTCGAGGAGCCGGCTCCGCACCTCGCGCGCTGCGGCGACGACGGCGCGGCCGTTGTTGAACGTCGTCTGCGAGCCCGACGAGCCCATGTCCCACGGGCCGGCGTCGGTGTCCTGGTAGAGGATCGAGAAGTCCTCCGGCTTCATGCCGAGCGCCTCGGCCGCGAGCAGCGGCAGGCCCATCACGGCGCCGCTCCCGTTCTCCTGCGCACCGGTGACGATCGTCCCGGTGCCGTCGGCGTTGAGCTTGACGTACGCGCCCGAGTCGACGCCGAACGACGGCCACCAGCCGCACGCGAACCCGATCGCCTCGCCGTCGGGCAGCTCACGCCCGTAGCCGATCAGCTCGGCCGCGCGCTCGAGCGTCTCCTTCATCCCGAGCGCGCCGAAGACCTGGCGCGTCGGGCTCTCCGCGCCCTCCTCGATCAGCGTGCGGCGGCGGAGCTCGACGGGATCGAGGCCGAGGGCGTCTGCGACCTCGTCCATGTGCTGCTCGACCGCCCAGCACATCTGCGGCGCCGTCGGGGCGCGGATCGAACCGGACGGCTGGTTGTTCGTGTAGACGAGCGTCGACTCGACGTTGACGTTCTCGATCACGTACGGCCCGCATGCATGCATCGCGGCAAGCTGCGCGAAGAAGCCGCCCTCGCCGCAGTACGCTCCGCCGTCGAGCACGAGCCGCCCGCGCCGTGCGACAAGCGTCCCGTCGCGCCGTGCGCCCGTCTCGAGCTCGATCACGATTCCTTCGCGCCGGTGGTCCGGCGCGACGAACTCCTCTTCGCGCGTGAACACGAGCTTGACCGGACGGCCGGCGGCACGCGCAAGCGCGGCGACGTGACCCTCGAAATGGAAGTCGCATTTCGATCCGAACCCGCCGCCGAGCAGCGGAACGATCACACGGACGTTCGACTCGGGGATCTGCAGCACATGCGCGACGCCGCTGCGTGCCATGAACGGCACCTGCGTCGACGTCCACACCGTGACGCGGTCGCCCTGCCACTGCGCGATCACCGCGCGCGGCTCGATCGGCGCGCCCTGCGACCCGTCGGCGACGTAGCGTCCGCTGACGACGACGTCTGCGCTCGCCATCGCCGCATCGGCGTCACCCTTGACGATCGTCGAGAAGCCGAGCACGTTGCCGTCGCGGCCCATGCCGTCGTCCGCCTCGCACGAGGCCCAGTCCTCGTGCACGAGGGGCGCGCCGGGCGCGAGCGCCGTCTCGACATCGGTCAGCGGCGGCAGCGGCTCGTACTCGACGTCGATCAGCGCAACGGCCTGCGCGGCCAGCTCGGGCGTCAACGCCGCAACCGCCGCGACGACATCCGCCTCGAACCGCACCTCGTCCTTCGCGAAGAGGCGCCTGTCCTTCACCATCACGCCGTAGCGGACGTCGGGCACGTCCTCGTGCGTCAGCACGGCGAGCACGCCGGGCAACGCGCGGGCGCGCGACGTGTCGATGCGGAGGATCCGGGCCCGTGTGTGATCGGCGTAGCGGAAGCGTGCGTGGAGCTGCCCGGTGAGGTCGAGATCGGCCGTGTAGCGGCCGCTGCCCGTCACCTTCTCCTTGCCGTCCGGCCGGACGAACGTCTGCCTTTGCTCGGTCGTCGCCATGCGACTATCCAAACACGCCGGGCGGGTCTAAGGAATGCCCTGCCGCCGTTGACCCAGAAATCCTGGCCGGTGACGAAATCGGATCCGGGCCCGAGGAGGTGGAGCAGTGTTCCGACCATGTCCTCCGGCTGCTGCTCGCGCGCGAAGATCCGCCGCGCGGCGAGCATCGGTGCCATCTGCGGCTGCCGGTTGTCGTAGTCGCGGTGCAGAGGCCGAACTTCTCGCGTAGAAGACGGGCTGCTCGCGCCGCGCGAGCGCAAGCACGTCGAAGGGGTTCTCGCGCTGGTCCGGCCGAGTCGGGTCGAACGCGATCGCCGTCACAGCGCCGCCACGATCTGCCTCCACGCGTCCGTGCGCGGGTCGATCACGTCGAAGTGGTCGACGCCGTCGAGCGCGAGCACCGAGCAATCGTCTCCGGCGGCACGCGCGCGCTCGCAGTAGCGCTCGGCGTGTGCGAACGGGACGCGGTCGTCCGCGGTGCCATGCGCGAGTACCTGCCGGACACCGAAGGGCACGCGGCGGGCGGGGTCGGCGAGCTCGTACGCGTCGGGCACCTCGGCGGGCGTGCCGCCGAGGAACTCCTGCGTCGCGCGCCGGCCGAGACCCTCCCGCGCCGCGTCCTCGAGATCGCAGACTCCGGCGAGCGCGAGCACAGTGTTCGCACCGCCGCGCGCCGCGAGCCACAGTGCGAGGTGGCCACCCGCCGAGTGACCGATCGCGGTCACCCGCGACAGGTCGAGTGCTGCGTCCAGCTCATGCAGCGCCGCGCGCGCCGCGGCGACGTCTTCGAGCATCGTCCGGTACGCGCCGGGGCCGAGGCGGCGGTACTCGGCGTTCGCAGTGGCCCACCCCGCGCGCGTCAGCGCCACGGCGATCGCACTCGTGTTCCCGCGCGTGAACGGCGGTCGCCAGAACCCGCCGTGCAGCACGAACGCGACGCGATGAGGCCCGTCGCCCTCGGGCAAGCGCAGGTCGAGCTCCTGGTCCGCGTGAGTTCCGTAGCGGTGTGTCTCCGCGGCAGGCCCTGTCACGTCCGCCCACGCCGCCAGCTCCTCGAAGAACGCGCCGAGCTCCGACGGTGAACGGCTTACCGCCACGATCCCGGCCACCCTATCGGACGCCTTGCACATGACAGGAACCCGTCCTGGACGGTGGAACGCGCCGCTGTAGAGCGCCGAACCGCGGCATCGAAACGACGCCGACTCTCGGTTCGGTTGCCGCGTAGCGGCGCAGATGAGCGGCTGCTTCGCGACGGGCGTCGGTCAGCGCCCGACCCGGTATCCCTTGGCCTCGACTGCAGAGAGCTCGTTCCGCGCGAGGTCCAGCTCGGCCATCGCGTCGAACCGTTCGAACGCCTTCAGGCCGTTCCGCCTCGACACGTCGTCGAGCTCCGAGGCCGTCCTCCCGATCGCCTCGACGAGTGCGCGATGCTCGGAGGCGACGTCGGTCGGCGGGACGATCTCTGCGAGCTCGTCAGCGAGATCCCGGGCCCTCCGCGCCAACGTTCGAGCGATCCGACGCGGGCCGAGCAGGAAGGCGAGCGCCATCCATTTGCTCGGGCGCAGCCGCCCGCCGATTCCTGACAGCGCAGATTGGTACTGAGTCGCGTCCATGCGGGGTCTCCTACACCCAACGATCCTCATGTGGCATAAGGGATCGGCCATGGCGGGAGCTCAGGTCGAAGGCAGAAGTCCCGGCGTCGAGACACGGCTGATGGTGGCGCTGTCGGGCGGTCACCTCGCGGTCGACTTCGCCTCGGGAAGCGTGCCGGCGCTGATTCCATTCCTCACGGACCGGTTCGACCTCGGCTACGCGCTCGCTGCAGTCCTGCTGCTCGCGGCGACCATCTCGTCGTCGCTCGTCCAGCCGCTGTTCGGGCTCTGGTCGGATCGTCGTGGAGCGCTCTGGTTGATCCCCGGCGGAGCATTCGTCGCGGCGCTGGGAGTCGCCGGAGCGGCGGTGTCGCCGGTCTATCCGTTGGTGGTCGTGCTCGTGTTCGTCGGTGGGCTCGGCGTGGCGGCGTTTCACCCCGAGGGCGCAAAGTTCGCGGCCTATGCGAGCGGCCCGAAGCGCGCAAGCGGCATGTCGTACTTCAACATCGGTGGCAACACGGGTTACGCGCTCGGCGCTTTCGTCACCGGCGAGCTCGTCGTGTGGCTCGGGCTCGTCGGAGGGATGCTCGCGATGGCGCCCGTGGTCGTCGCCTCGGTCGCGCTGGCGCGCTCGCTGCCGCGGCTATCCGGCCTCGCGGAGAGACAACGCGTCTCGTCCGCCGCGCAAGGTGCGGAGGAGAGCCGTGGTGCCATGACGCTCCTCGGCATCGTGATCGCGCTGCGTAGCGTCGCCTGGTTCGCGCTCCTCGCATTCGTCCCCCTGTGGATCGTGTCCCGCGGGCACACGAAGGCCGACGGCGGGCGCGTGCTCTTCCTCATGCTGCTCGCGGGGGCAGTGGGAACGCTCATTCTGGGACCCGTGGCCGACAGGGTCGGCCTGCGCCGGACGCTCGTCGTGACGCAGGCGGCGGTCGGTCCGCTCGTGCTCGTGTTCGTGTTCGTCGGTGGTCTCCCCGGTCTCTTCGCGCTGATGCTCGTCGGCGTCTGCGTCGTGGGGACGTTCGGAGTCACGATGGTGCTGAGCCAGCTCTACCTCCCGCGCCACGTCGGGATGGCTTCGGGCCTCTCGGTCGGTCTCGCGATGGGCGTCGGCGGAATCGCCGCAGTCGTCCTCGGCGCGGTCGCGGATACCGTCGACCTCCAGACCGCTCTCGTGATCAGCGCGGCGGCACCCGCGATCGGTGTCGTCTTCTGTCTCCGCCTACCGGCCCCGAGCGGTCGCAATGAGATCGCACGCCGACGGCAACCGACGACCGCTCAGGCGTCGCGCTGACTACGCGGGTAATGCCGCGCCGCGACCTCGGCACCGGACCCGAGCTTCGCGACGACCAGGAATCGTTCCGAGGCCTCGAGGATCTCTTCGACGTCGGCGACGTCGTGGCCCGGGACCACGACGAACCGGTTCGCGTGGGACCGAACGTGCTCGTACTCTTCGACCGTCAACGCGAGCGACTGGCCACAGCTCGTATCCAGGCACTCACAGACGAAGGTCGGGAAGGCGGCCGAGGCGGCCAGGTCCTCGATGCGCTCGTTCACGTTACGAAAGACGCTCTGGTTCTGCGCGGCACGTTGCCGCCGAACTTCGAGTTCTGCGGTCTCGTTCATGCTCTCCTCCGTCCGACAGGGTGCAGACCAGCCGGGGGGAAACCTCGCGCACACCGCCTTGGCGGGAGTCAGCGAGAAGATGGAGCACAGGAGGCAGCAGCCTCGGCGCTCCCAATCCTACTCCCAAATGGCCCGTTTTCCCACGAGATTCAGCGGTCGGCGCGTCGCCGATACCGGACGGGATCGCGCAACGCGAGATCGGTCCCCTAGTCGGAGAACCGATACCGCGACGTGCCCGGATCTGCGAACGCCAGCTCGACACGTGCTGAGATCGACCCGTCGGGTGCGATTGCGACCTCGACGAAGTGGAAGAGCGCGCCGCGATCTTCCGGACGTCCGTCACCTTCGGTGCAGCTGCCGCGCCTGTGTGAGCAGAGGCCGCTACCCCCACCACCCGACATCACGAACCTGACGCCGTCATGCACATGCTCGTCGAACGCCAGACCGTGAGCGCAGCACACGAGTTTGACTCGATGGCGGCGAAGGATCTGCAGGAACTCGGACTCGTAGCGTCCGAACCCCCAGTTCTCGTGCGGCGCGTAACGGCCATCGAGGTAGGGCCGCATGTGCATCAGCACGACCCGGTGCGGCTCATCCGCACGGCTCAGCGCTGACTCGAGGAAATGAAGGTCTTCTTCACGCGGGCCTTGAACCGCCTCCGGCGGCTCCCGGCGGTCATGCCGCCCCGGGCGAGCCGCGGCGTGGATCGCAACGAACCGCGCGTAGCCGAGCCCGAACTCGAAGTTCATCGGCCCGTGAACCTGCTCCCAGAGCGCCCAGCCGGTCGGATCGTCCAGGTCGTGGTTCCCGACGACACAGATGTTCGGGATCCGGAGCGCTTCGACGAGGCGCAAATAGGCCTGGTGCCGCTCGAGCGTGCCGGGGCCTGCGAAGTCTCCGAGATTCGCAAAGAAGAGCGGCTCACACTCGCCCACCTGCTGTACGAGTTGCGCGAAGATTGCCTCCGCGGTCGGGTCGACCCACGCACCCGAGTCGCCCGCAAAGGCAAACCGCAGCGGCTCGTCGAAGGGCGTCTCCTCGATCCTTTTCGCCATCTCCGCGTTGCGCACGCCGAACTTCTGCCACGCGCCGAGGGCTGTCACACGTCCGGTTCGCGCACATGCCGCGGAGCGTCCTTCTCGACCAGCGAGGCGATGGAGTCGTTTCTCGCGAGACCGGTCGGGCAAGACCACAGCGCGAATGGCCACCGAAACGATCACCGATCGAGTTGCGGCGAACCAAAGCGCGTTCCGGGCGGCGAATGAGAGCATCGAAGACCAGGCGGACCGCGTCGCGCGCGACCTCGAGTTGCTGCCGTTCATCTGCGAATGCCCGCGGGCGAATTGCACTCAGATCGTCCGGCTGAAGCGCCACGAGTACGAGAATGTCCGGCGGCGCGGCACGACGTTTCTCGTCGCTCCGGGCCACGAGACCGTCGACGTCGATGGCGTGGCGGTCGCGCGCGTCGGGCACCGATTCGACCGATACTCGTTGATGGTGAAGATCGGAGACGCCGCGGAGAAAGCGGTGCAGCTCGATCCGCGCGGCGGCTAGCTCGCCGTTGCGGCACCGAGGCCGCGGACCCCCCCGAATCCGCGACCTCATGCGGCGACGCCTTACGTCAACGACGGGCGCTCGTGCCGCACCGGCTGGTCGCGATGGGCGAGCCGGCTCGGGTATTCGTGTTCCCAGCCGCGGCTGCCACACATCGGGCAGCGCTCCGGCGCGGCGCGGCAGCTTGCGCCGTAGCCACAGCCGGCGCACCGAAACCGCCGGAGCCGTCCGACGACCTCGAGCGCTCGCCGATCGTTCACGGTCGGGCGGCTGGTGCCGTCGACGATCATTTCAGCCAAGGCGCCAGAGCCTCGGAGATGTCCGCGCAACCGCGCGGCACGCTCAACCGTGCGCGGACGCGCTTGTCGTCGACGACGACGAGCGTCGGCACCTGCTCGATGCGGAACCGCTCGGCCAGATCGGGGCGGTCCGTCACGTCGACCTTGTGCACACGGAACGATTCGTGGTTGCGCCGTCGCTGCAACACCTGTGCAAGGAATCCCTCGGCACGTCGCGAGCTTCCGGACGTGCTCGAATAGAAGAAGAGCAGCCGTGGCCGAGTGACGGTGCGAGTAGAGCTGGCGGCGTGCAAACGAACCTCCTCGTCTCCGGTTGTGGGCGGATCGAGGGCTCGTCCATCGGCCACTGGAGGACCGATCCCGCTCCCAGCGATAGAGCTATCGACACCCGCACGTCCCCTGCCGTCCGGAGCGCCGTCACCGCGATTCTACCCGCGATGAATACCGTTGCAAACGCACGGCACCCCGGTCCGTTGCCCGCATCGAAGGCGACCGGGGTCAGCCTTCCGGCGCTCCGTCTCCTCGCTCCGGCTCGAGCACGAACACCTCGGCGGCCATGTCCGGGTCGAAGCACACCTGCGACATGAAGGCCACCACCTTGCGCCCCATCGCTGCCTCCACGGCCTCCCGGAAACTTGGGCCCATCGCGTCCTGGAACAGGTTGCGGGTCTCGCGGACCGCCTCGGGGCGGCCGGCCTCGATCAATGTCCGCTCGACCGGCGTATAGATGTCATCGAGGAAGCAGACGACGTAGTTGCGCTGGATGATCGTCCGCGCCGTGTTCGCGCCGCGGCCGTAGTGCTCCCGGTGCAGACGGGTGATCGCATTCGAGATCGACGCCGCCTGGCGCCCCCGATCAGAAACCTCGCTGCTGGTCATGCTCGACCTGCTAACCCCGCTCCATGACGGTGTGAGCCCGGGAGGAGGAAGGAGCGGAGAGACGACCCAGCGGGCGGTAGGGCCATCCCAGCCTACCTTCTAATCTCCGCAAACCGGTGATATTCTTCGCCCTGGCGACGGCGTGGCGACCCCGCGGCGACGCTCCTCAGGAAGCGGGTGCGCGGCCCATCCAGTGGCGGTGGGCGACGAAACCTCCGATCGGCAAGCACGTTTCCACACGGAGGATTCATGGCGGAGCCAACGACTGACGAGGGGGATCGGCGGGCAGCCGAGATCGGCCGGCGGCAGTCGCTCTTCCGTGAGGTCAACGAGCGCATCGATGAGCTCGCGGAGAGCTACGACCTCCGAGACGAGATGACGATCCTCTGCGAGTGCGCCTCCGAGCGGTGCAGCGAGCCGATCGCGATGAGCGCTCCCGAATACGAGGCTCTCCGCAGTATCCCCACGCACTTCGCCGTTCTCGCGGGCCACGAGGTCCCGGCTTTCGAGCGCGTCGTCGAGCAGAACGACCGCTACGTGGTCGTCGAGAAATTCGGGGAAAGCGCGAGCGTCGCGATCGACCTCGACCCCCGCCGCCGGTCCGGCGAGCCTTCGAGCAGCGTCGGCTAGCTTTCCGGCTCTCCGTCTTCGCCTCGCGGCTCGAGCACGAACACCTCTGCCGCCATGTCCGGGGCGAAGCACACCTGTGACATGAAGGCGATCACCTTGCGCCCCATCGCCGCCTCGACCGCCTCGATGAACTTCGGGGCCATGGCGTCCTGGAAGATCTGGCGCGTCTCGCGGACGGCGTGCTCGCGGCCGGCGTCGATCAGTGTCCGCTCGACGGGCGTATAGATGTCGTCGAGGAAGCAGACGACGTAGTTGCCCTGAATGATCGTCCGCGCCGTCGTCGCGCCGCGGCCGTAGTGCTCTCGGTGCAACCGCGTGACGGCATTCGAAATCGACGCTGCCTGACGCCCCCGATCAGAAACCTCACGCGACATGCACGACCCGCTCACCCGCTCCCCACGAAGAATGTGTGTCCACGGAGGAGGAGGAGCGCGCAGCGACCTCGGCGGACAGTCGTCGTCGAGGGGTCATCGCCCACCGCCATGGATGGGCCGCGCACCCGCGTCCTGGGAAGCGTCGCCGCGGGAGCGCCACGCCGTCGCCGAGGGCGACATTACCAGCGAACCGAAGCGGCGACGCATCGTCAGCCTCGAGTGGTGATCTGCAGCCGGGGCGCTAGTGGCCGGCGAGCGCGCGGGCGCGGAAGAGGAGGGCCGCCTCGGCCGCTCCCCGCCGTTCCCGGGCGGCCGCGCTCCAGCGCGCGTGCTCTGCGAGCGACGCGTCGAGCTCGTCGAGCATCGCGGCCATCGCGGCCATGGACGAGGACCCGGCCTGCTTACGCGCGGCCGCGCACGCGGCGGGGTCGAGCGCGGCCGCGAGCGCGGCGTCGTCGATCGTGACGGGCTCCCCGAGCGCGGCCTCGGCGGCAGCCGACAGGCGCGCGGGTGTCAGCGCCGACGGCGGGTCATCCGTCTCGACCAGGTCGCGGACCGCACGGCCGACGACCTTGTGCGCGCTGCGGTAGTCGAGCGCGCCCGAGAGGGCGATCACGTCGGCGACGTCGGCGGCGGTGACGAAGCTGTCGCGTGCGATCTGCTCGAAGCGGGCAGCTCGCAGTTCGATCCCGTCGAGCACGGAGGCGGTGAGACGCGCGATCGAGACCGCCTCGTCGAGCGCCCGCGGGATCGTGCCGTTGAGCAGGTGGAAGTGGTCGGTGCGCGCGGAGCCGGTGTGGAGCGCGACGAGCGCACCCGTGACGTCGCCCGCCGCCTGCCCGGCCTGAGTGCGGATCGCGACGAGCGCATACGGGTTCTTCTTCTGCGGCATGAGCGCGCTCGCGCGGCTGTGTGCGTCGGCGAGCTCGAGCAGGCCGAACTCCTGGCTCGCGTAGATCTCGAAGTCCTGCGCGAGTTGGCTCTGGTGCGTCGCGGCGATCGCGAGGGTGGAGAGCAGCTCGACGTACACGTCGACCTGCCAGGCGGCGTCCTTCGCGTGCTCGATCAGCCCGTCGCAGCCGAGCAGCTCCGCGAGCCGCCCGCGGTCGAGCGACCAGCGTGAGCCGGCGCTCCCGCCCGCGCCGGCGACGCTCTGCCCGAGTGCGGCGTGCGACACGCGCGCGCGCGCCGCATCGCGCAGCGCCGGGTATGCGTAGGCGAGCAGCAGGTGGCCGATGGTCGTCGGCTGGGCGGGCTGAAGGTACGTGTAGTCGGTCGCGAGGGCGGCGCGCGTGGCGCGCGCGTGCCGTGTGAGCGCGGACACCTGGTCGGCAAGCGCGTCGTGCAGGTCGAGCACGCCCCAACGGGCCGTCAGTCGAACGCCGACACGGAACGCCTCGCGCCGCGGCCGGCCCGCGCTGAGCCACCCGGCGGCCGAGCGCCCGACGCGGCGCTCGAGCTCTGCCTCGCGCGCGTTGAACGCGTCGCCGAGCGCCGGGTCCCACGGGAACTCCTCGCCGGGGATCGCGTGGAGCTCGAGCAGCCCGCGCAGGAGCGTCCCGGCGTCGTCGCCTGCGAGGTCGCCGCCCTCCACGAGCGCGACGGCGTGCGCGAGGTCGGCGAGCGACAGCCCGCGCGCGAGCCGCGGCCCGTGCGCGCTCTCGGCGGCGAACGCGGCGGCAACGAGCTCGCCCGCGGCCGCCCCGCGCAGACGCCCGCCCCGCCCCAGCTCGTTCGTCTCGCTCACCCGACGGAGACTAGTGGCCGCGTTCGCAACGAACCCTGGAGGTGGCGGCTCGGTGCGCGCAAAAGGACATCAGAAAACCGTCCCACCGCCGTCCTCGCTCCCGCCTTCCACCACGCGTTCCGCGACGCGAGCGTGGATGGCGCGCCGCTTCCCTGCGCAACGACCAGGGAGACGCGATGATGGGAGCGTGTCCTTCCACAAGCGCCCGAGACGCGGCTCGCTCACGTGTCTGCTCGCGGTCGTCGCGGTCCTCGTCAGCGCCGCCGCGGCGCCGGCGGCGTCTCGCGTCAACGTCTACTTCCTGCGGGGTGAGCAACTGGCAGCAGTGACCCGTCCGGGCGCAACCGCCGCGGACGCGGTGCGCGGGCTCCTCGCCGGACCGACACCCGCGGAGGCGAGACGCGGATTCCGCACGTACGTCCCGGCCGGTACGCGTGTGCACGCCGTCACCGTGGCGAACGGCCTGGCGACCGTCGACCTCGACCCGAGATTCGTGTCCGGACGTGCGGCGGACAGCCTCCTCGCGCGGCTCTCACAACTCGTTCGCACCCTTACCGGGCCGGAAGGGGCGGCCAGGGTGCAGCTGCTGATCGACGGAGCGCCGGTCGCCGGCATGTTCCCCGGCATCTCGACGACCGAGCCGATCACCTTTCAGTTCCTGCAGACCCCGAACGTCGGCCTGCCCAAGCGGCCCGGGCTCAGGCTGCCGCCGCCCGATCCGGGCACGCGGAGCGTCCAGTCGCAGTTGATCGAGCTCGGCTACCTGCTCCCCGGCGACAACGACGGTCGTTTCGGGCCGGCGACCCAGAACGCCATCCTCGCGTTTCAGAAGTGGGAACGGCTCAATCGCACCGGGCTGCTCGACGCGCGGACGAAATCGCGGCTGTCGGTCGCGGCGCATCCGTTGCCGGTGACGCAGAGCGGCCCCGGGAAGCGCGCCGAGATCCTGCTCGACCGCCAGGTCGCGCTTCTCATCAAGGACGACCGTGTCGTGCGAACGATCCCGGTCTCGAGCGGGAAGCCGTCGACGCCGACACCGCCGGGCAACTACCGCGTCTACGCGAAGATCACACGGTGGTGGTCGACGCCGTTCCGCGAGTGGCTGCCGTGGGCGCTGCCGTTCGTCGGCGGCATCGCGTTCCACGAGTTCGCCGAGGTGCCGGTGTTCCCCGCCTCACACGGCTGCGTCCGCCAGTCGTACACGGTCGCCCGCTGGACCTACGACTTCGCGCAGGTCGGGATGCCCGTCAAGGTGGTCGCGAAGTCGTAGCCGCCGTACGCGCGGTCCCGGCCGGGTTCTCCGCGACCCCCTCCTCACGTCGATCGTCAGGAGGGGGTCGGGATCACGCTCTGCGATCGAAAGCTAGGCGATCGAAAGCTAGGCGACCGAAGAGACGCTGTGCGGTTGAACGAGCGTCCTCGATGCCGTCTTGTGTGCGTCGATCATCCCCCAGATCCACACGCCGAGCATCAGCGGGATGCCGATGATCAGGCCGATCAGCGTGAAGTCGAGAATGATCGCAAGCACGCACAGGCCCATCATCGTCGCGGCCTTGACGTACTTCTCGTTGTAGATCTGGCCGAGCCCGGGAAGCATGAGTGAGAGAACCAGGGCCAGAAGAGGGATCTTCCGTGTCATCCCGTTCGCCTTTCGTCTCGAGAGAGGTTTGCCGCTGGAGCGGCTCGGGCTCCATCGCTTTCACGAGGAGCGGGTGGCGCTCCAGAGTTGTGTGTTCGTCGTGCACAGCCGGTGCACGCCGCTGGCGTCGGTGACAGCGACGTCTTCGCGGAACGTTCCGGCTGCGCTGCCAACGCCGTCGGCGTTCCGCCCCTGGAAGTTGCCGCTGAACGTGTAGCTGAAGGTCGCGCTGGCGCCCTGGAATGCGCCGAGCACGCCGGTCTGAGAAGCCTTGCCGCTGAACGAGCCGTCTCGACCGACCACGACCCGAGCGATCGCAAACGTGCGGTCGCTCGTGGAACCGGCGCCCGTGCAAGCGAGAACGGTGCCGGGGATCGTGACCGTCGCGACCGCAGGCTTGCCCGCCAGCGAGGTGAAGCTGAGCGGGTAACCGCCGCCTCCTGTCCCGGTGTAGTTGCCAGGGACGACGAGCGTCTTCGCAGCCGCCAGCGGGCCTGAGCGAGCGGCTGTCCAGGACTGCCGGTTGGTCGTGCAGAGCAGGTGCGCGCCGGCACTGTCGGTATAGCGCACGTCCTCGCGGAACGTTCCGGCAGCTGTCGCGGCGTGCTGCTTCGTCGCCCGCTGGAACCGACCCGAGAACGAGTAGGTGAAGGTCGCGGCGGCGCCGGCAGCGACGGCGAAGACACCGCGCTGCGAGCCTCTGCCGCTGAAGGAGCCGTCGGGGCGCAGCGCCACCCTGGCGATCGAGAACGTGCGGTCGCTGGTCGAGCCGCCGCCCGGTGTACAGCCGAGCACGGTCCCGGGCATCGCGATGTTGATCAGGCTTCGACCGCCCGGAGCGACGAAGAACGAGACCGGATACCCGGAGGCGGTGCCGCTGTAGCTACCAGGCTCGGCGACAGCCTTGCCTGCGTTGGCGTGGCCGCTGGCGGCGGTCGCGAGCAGCGCCGCGGCGAGGAGCACGCTGATCGATGCGAACGTCCTCATCTCACAGCCCCGGGATCCCGGCGAGCAGCTTGCCCTCTGCGTCGACCGTCAGCTGGTAGGGCTGCAGCCCTTTGAACTTGTCCTTGTACTGGCACGCGTAGTCGAGCGCATTCGGGACGACGAGCGAAGGCCCGTCCTTCTTGCAATTGACGATCGTCAGGTGCGCCTCGTGCGACGCCCGCTGTTCGAGTGTCTGCTCGGCGCCACCGCAGGCCGAGAGCAACGGCACGAGCGCAGTCGGAGCGACCAGCGCCGTGAGAAGGGATGACCGTAACACCGCGTTTCTCCTTGTCGGGGATTGTCGAGTGCCTCGCCGAGGCTTTCTGTGGCGGTTCCGCACTTGCAACGCGACGCTACGACGCACCGGCGTCCATGTCGTTCACGGCCGCGACGGACCCAACGTCACGGGCATCACACAAGCGAGCGACTCGCGGTTGCTTGGCCGCGGAGGGGAATCGCGCGATAGTCCGTGAATGACCACGCAGCCGACGGGGAAGGTCACCCTCCTTTTCACCGACGTCGAGGGGTCGACGGGGCTGCTTCGCCGCCTCGGCCGCCAGAGCTACGCGGACGCGCTCGCGCTGCACCGGCGCGTGCTGCGCGACGCGTTCGAGCGCCACGGCGCCTACGAGGTCGCCTGCGAGGGCGACTCTTTTTTTGTGGCGTTCGGCGAAGCCGGGGCAGCGGTGGCCGCGGCGACCGACGCGCAGGAGGCGTCAGGTCAGGCGGATTGGCCGGACGACGAGCCCTTCAGGGTTCGGATCGGCATCCATACCGGCGAGCCGCTCGTCGAGCCGCCGAAGTACGTCGGGCTCGACGTCCACCTCGCCGCGCGGATCATGGCCGCGGCACACGGAGGCCAGGTGCTGCTGAGCGAAGCCACGCGCGAGGCAGTCGATATCCCGGCGGCCGATCTCGGTGAGCACACGTTGCGCGACTTCGACGACCCGGTGCGGCTGTTCCAGCTCGGGAGTCGCAGATTCCCACCGCTGATGACGCAGGCGAACACCAATCTCGTGCGTCCGCCGACGACCCTTGTCGGCCGAACCGACGAGCTCGCCGACGTCCTGACGCTCCTGCGGTCGGATGCGCGCTTGATCACGCTCACCGGCACGGGGGGTACCGGGAAGACGCGACTGGCCGTCGAGGCTGCGTTCGAATCGATCGGTGACTGGCCGAACGGGGTGTGGTTCGTACCGCTCGCATCCGTGCGCGACGAGGCATTCGTCGAATCGACCATCTCAGGCGCGGTCGGCGCGCGAGGCGCGCTTCACGAGGATCTCCGGCCGAAGCGATCGCTGCTCGTCCTCGACAACCTCGAGCAGCTTCGCGACGTGCCGCCGATCGTCGCGGACCTCCTCTCGGCGTGCCCCGAGGTACGGGTGCTCGCAACCAGCCGTACACGCCTCAACCTCTCGATGGAGCACGAGTACCCGGTCTCGACACTGCCGCCCGAGGACGCCGCCCGCCTGTTCGCGCAACGGGCGCGAATGCGCGAGCCCGGCTTCCAGTCGGATGATTCCGTCCTCGAGATCGCCCGCCGGCTCGACGGACTGCCCCTCGCGCTGGAGCTCGCCGCCGCGCGGATCAAGATCCTCACTCCCGCACAGATCCTCGAACGGCTCGGTCGAAGCCTGGATGCCGTGGGCAGCGGCCCCACCGATTACCCGGAGCGCCAGCGCACGCTCCGCGCCGCGATCGAATGGAGTTACGACCTCCTGGATGACAACGAGCAGATGCTGTTTCGAAGGCTCGGCGTCTTCGCCGGTGGCTTCGACCTCGAGGCTGTCGAGGCGGTCGGCGGTGGGGACCTCGAAACGCTTGCATCGCTGGTCGACAAGAGCCTCGTTCGACAACTCGGTGACGGCCGCTTCGCGATGTTGCACATCTTCGGCGAGTTCGCACGGGATCGGCTCGACGCCGAACGCGAGACGGAGGACG
>Ga0136846_1236337_pt1 | contig 42357 bp, 23 predicted proteins | sample HopSoiMetagenom2_FD_96841 | JGI IMG/M metagenome (GOLD analysis project Ga0136846, IMG submission 96841) | Grasslands soil microbial communities from Hopland, California, USA - 2 Assembly 2016 (version 4) | ecosystem: Environmental > Terrestrial > Soil > Grasslands | place: USA: Hopland...
CAGGCCTTGCAGGGACAGGTTGCCGGTGTTTTTGTTGCTGCCAATACAGGTGCACCCGGTGATGGAATCAAAGTCAGGATCAGGGGAGAAGGTACATTGGGCAATAATGAAGTATTATATGTTGTAGATGGTGTTTCCACACGGGACATTTCATTTCTGAATATGTCGGATGTTAAATCACTGACCGTACTGAAAGATGCATCGGCAACTGCAATATATGGTTCAAGAGCTGCCGGTGGTGTAGTTGTTATTACTACCAACAGTGGTCAAAAGGGGAAAACGAATATTGTTGTTGACTATTTTTCAGGGTTCCACAATGCAGCTAATCTTCCAAAGATGTTGAATGCGGATCAATATTTAACAGTAAAAGATATAGCCTGGCACAATACTGCAGGAAATGCGGCCGGTGCTACCAGCCCTTATAAAGCTGACCGGAGCAGGACTGACCTCGCCAATACAGACTGGCAGGATGAATTGTTTAATACTGGCAAATCCAAAAACCTTCAGGTTTCAGCTTCGGGTGGTTCCGAGGCTGTACAATACTTACTTTCTGCCGGCTATTACGGACAGGATGGAATTGTTGTGGACGATCACGATCAATACAAACGTTTTAATTTCCGGGCAAATATCAATGCAAACATTTCTGATCGCCTGAAAGTAGGAACCAATGTGCTGATAAGTTACGCCAGACAGGACAAGTTATCCTCCAGCGGTGATGCACCTGGTGTTATTCGTCATGCTTTGTTGCGACCTCCTGTTATAGGGGTGTATAAAAGCCCTACAGACCCTACCTGGTCTGCAGCCAACCCTTATACAGACTTACCCTTCTATTTGAATAATAATAGTAATGGCGGATGGAGTAAAATCTATGAATTCACTTCTAATCCTATCGCGATCGTTCATTTTACTGATGATAAACGAAATACTTATCAAACATTTGGAAATGTATATGGAGAATATGCCTTCTTAGGTGATAAATCCCTGAGGTTCCGGACCAACCTGGGCATCGACATCAGCTTTTCCCATAATAAAAAGTTTGCTGAGAATTTTGGGGATGATACTGATAATGATCCGGCTGAACCTTATCCGGGTGCAGGACGAAATAACCGGCCTAATAACCTGGATGAAAACTTTGGTCAAACTATGACCTTTACCTTTAGTAACACGCTTAATTACCTGAAGACTATCAACGGTAAACATAGCATCAACGCTCTGCTCGGAACTGAAAATATCAGCAGTAAATCATCCGGGATAGGTGGAAGCAGGCAAAATTTTGATAATACCAGCAGTTCCTTCCGTTATCTTGATTATGGTAGCACTGCAAACCTGTATAATGGTGGTTCTGCCAGCAACTGGAACCTGTTATCTTTTTTTGCTTCAGGAACCTATGGTTATGATAATAAATATTTTGCAACTGCAACAATAAGAGCTGATGCGTCTTCCCGCTTTGGACCAAATAATAAATGGGGTTATTTTCCTTCCGTTTCTGCGGGCTGGAGAATTTTACAGGAAAAATTTATGGAGAATGTTGACTGGTTATCCAATTTAAAACTACGGGCCAGCTGGGGCCAGTCCGGCAATCAGGAAATACCTGATCATGCCTATGAGACTGTTGTTACAAAAGTAGGCGGAGTAGTAAATACGGTCCGCTATGGTAACCCCGATATTAAATGGGAAAGCACTACCCAAACCAATATCGGTTTAGATGCGGGTATACTGAAAAATAAACTCTCTTTTTCTGCCGATTACTTTATAAAAAGAACAAATGACATCTTATTGGCGGTAGGCTTGCCGGCGGTTTCCGTTGGTGTGATCGAAAAAACCTTTGTGAATGCTGGGGAGGTTACCAATAAGGGATTTGAATTCGGTGTGAATTACCAGGAAAACACTCACGCTTTCAAGTATAGTATAAACGCAAATATTGCCACGCTAGCCAACAACGTGGATAAACTGCAAACTTTCGTAAAGAGCATTATTGACGATGGCACCCATACAAAAACTGAGGTTGGACAGCCAATCAGTTCATACTATGGCCTTGTATTTGACGGCATTTATCAAAATACCGGTGAAATAACCAAACACCTGTTTTCAAATGCAAACGGCGCACAACCTGGTGATATCCGGTTCAAAGATTTGAATAATGACGGACAGATCAACGCAAACGACAGAAGTTTTATTGGCAACCCCATCCCAAAACTGACCTATGGTCTTGCCTTTTCTGCAGAATATAACCGTTTCGATTTTTCATTTTTACTTCAGGGAGTAGAAGGTGTTGACCGTTACAATGACCTGAAACAGATATTGAATTACGATAGCCGTCCCTTCAATTCCATGGTTTCAGTGCTGAAAAGCTGGTCAGGCGATGGTTCAAGTAATACAATTCCCCGGCTGACCTTTAATAATAACGGTGGTGGTAATGTCTCCAGTGTTTTTGTTGAAGATGCTTCTTATTTCCGGTTAAAGAACATTGAGGTCGGGTACAGTTTCAACACGAAAAATATGGGTGTAAAAAACCTGCGCCTGTTTGTAGCGGGACAAAACCTGCTGACCAGTACAAAATATACAGGTCTTGACCCTGAATCTACTTCGTTGATCGATAAAGGCACTTACCCTCAATCAACCGCAGTTCTGGTAGGTGTAAAAATAAATCTATAAACAACCTTCCGCCAGGTCGGAATTAAAATAGTAATTATGAAAAAAATATTTGTAACAGGATTTATAATCACCATTGCGGCTTTAGCAGGTTGTAAAAAGCAACTGACCACAAAACCAATTGGATTATTGACCCTGGATCAGGTAAATGCTGCGCCTACATTGAACACGGTAGAAACGGCTGTCAGCTCATCCTATGAACTGCTATCAAGCAGGTTGAATATATTGGCAGAGTGGGATTGGGGTGGAGGTCTTGTTTTCCAAAATGATTATATCCTGCAGGATATTGCTTCTGATGATATGGAAAAAAAATGGAGCCCTGATGGTGACCAGCCCTGGATGGATGAAATCAACAATTTCACCTTTACTTCAACCAACGGCGGTCCAAATGGTTTATGGAAATATGACTATGAAGGAATAAAAAGGATCAATTTGGCTATCAGCTTTCTGACAAAGGCCGATATAGAAGCAATTACAGGAATAACTACTGCAAGAAAAAATCAATTGCTGGGAGAAGCCTATTTTTTACGTTCTTATTATTATTTCTCCCTGGTGACCAATTTTGGAGATGTGCCCTTGATCCTTTCACCGGTAAAAACTTACCAGGAAGCTTTTGAGGTAGCGGTAAGAGCTGATAAAAACGTTGTATGGGACAGGATAAAAGCCGATCTGGCATTGGCAAAACCGTTGTTGCCCGCTTCAAAGTACTCTTCTGCTACAGAAAAATGGAGAGTTTCCAAAGGTGCAGTAATCGCACTCCAGGCAAAGGCTGCTTTGTATACACAAAAGTGGAATGAGGTAATAACCCTTGTTACGGAACTGGAAGCACTTGGTTTCTATTCTTTGAACGCCAATTATTTCAGCAGTTTTAATACGTCCACTGAATTTGCAGAGAACGAAGATATTTTTCTGTATGATCATCAAAGCAATCAAACTCCAAGAAGAGGTGATGGACTTTGTGCGCCACTGGATTGGGGCTTTTTTGCACCCAGCACTGATTTTTTGAATTCATTTGAAGCAAATGATCCAAGAAAATTATATACTGTAGATGTACCCAATAAAAATGTAAACAAGTTGTTGGGTAGTTTAAATGGAACATTCAAAGGAAATGATGATGCTCCTACCAATAAAATATACATGCGCATGGCTGATGCATTGCTTTGGAAAGCGGAAGCGTATATCGAAACATCGAATTTTCCCGCTGCAATAGCAATCATTAACCAGATAAGAGCAAGAGCCAGGAATACAGTGACCGCAACCGGTGGCACAGTTCCCGCAGGCACATTGCCAGACAGGCCTGCATCAACGGATAAAGCGACTGTCAAAGCATGGTTAATATCTGAAAGAAGAGCAGAGTTGGGATTTGAATCCCAAAGAATGCTGGATTTAAAAAGATGGGGAATTGCAAAATCCGTTATGACAGCCCATGGAAAAGCTTTCCAGGACAAACATTATCTATATCCCATTCCACAGGGAGAAATAGATGCGTCTGCAGGTACGTTGACACAAAACCCAGGATATTGAGTGAATAGCGATCAGTCACCTTACCAAAATATATGTGCGGATGAAAGACATAGCGAAACGGTTTGCTGAAAACCCATTACTGTCTCCGGCTGATCTTAAAGCCAGTGCCGATGGCCTTCAGATTACCTGTCTCCTGAATCCCGGGGTATTTCGCTATGAAGACAAGACCTGGTTGATTATACGCGTGGCTGAAAGACCCGAACAAAAAGAGGATACCCTCTCTTTTCCCGTACTGACGGAATCCGGGGCAACCAGGATCATTGAAATTAAAAAGGATGATCCCGCATTAACAGCTACAGATGCCAGGGTGATTAATTACAAGGGTATTGATTACCTGACCACGCTATCGCATCTCCGTTTGCTTTGCAGTATTGACGGAATCCATTTTAATGAACCGGCCGGCTATCAAGCATTGATGGGGGAGGGAGTATTGCAAACATTTGGCATAGAAGATTGCAGGGTGATTTGGCTTGAAGATAAATATCATCTTACGTTTACGGCCGTATCGGATAATGGAGTAGGAGTAGGATTGCGTACTACTACCGATTGGAAAAAATTTAGATCGTACGGAATGATCCTGCCACCTCACAATAAAGACTGTGCCATTTTTGAAGAAAGGATAAATGGATTATACTATGCGTTGCATCGCCCGAGCAGTGTAGATATCGGTGGTAATTATATCTGGCTGGCTTCATCGCCTGATGGTGTACACTGGGGGAATCATCAATGCATTATAAAAACCCGAAAGGATAGCTGGGATAGTGCCAGAGTTGGAGCTGGCGCATCACCTATCAAAACAGAAAGGGGTTGGCTGGAAATTTATCACGGTGCCAATGAGCAGCATCAATACTGTTTAGGCGCTTTTCTAGTTGACAGTAACGATCCCTCTAAAGTTATCGCACGTACGGAGAAACCTATTATGGTCCCTACTGCGGATTATGAGCGAAGCGGTTTTTTCGGTAACGTAGTATTTACTAATGGGCATACCATGAGTCCCGATGGGGATACTATCACGGTATATTATGGCGCCTCTGACGAATTTGTTTGCGGGGCCAATTTTTCACTGAAAGAAATATTCTCACTATTAAAATATGATCATGCGCAATAAATTGAAAATAGAAATTGATCATTTTAACAGTCAGCCACGTAATTTCAGGATATTGATATTTACAAACCTGGTCTATGCCTTTGTATTGCCGGTGATAGATACTTTCGTGGCAGCATATATTATGCGAAACACGCATGGAGATATTACCAAGGTCGTCATTTACCAGCTCACCATTTACACCGGAATACCGCTCACTTTCTTATTGAATGGCTGGCTATTAAAACATTTTGATATCCGGAAATTGTATTCGGCAGGCATGATGCTTAGTGGCGTATCGATGATAGTAATGATGTCTTTAAAAGAGCTTGATGTGGTGGGAATTGGTGTGGCGGGCATGATCATGGGACTAAGTTTTGGTTTTTATTGGGCAAACAGGGATTTTTTGGCCCTGTCCATAACCAATGATAATAACCGGAATTATTATTACGGGATGGAAATGCTGTTTTATACCATTATTTCCGTGCTTATTCCGATTACTATAGGCTTATTTATCGATTCCCAGATCAGTGACAACCAGAAACATACCGCCTATATAATTATTACAGGCGTAGTATTTTTAATAACGGTTTTAGCTTCAATTGTTTGTTTCCGGGGTACTTTCAAAAACCCGGAACAGAAAAAATATATCTTTTTTAAATTTCATCCACTCTGGTATAAGTTATTGGCGCTGGCTACACTGAAAGGTTTGGCCCAGGGTTTTTTGGTGACAGCACCCGCTATGCTGATATTGCGTTTTTTTGGAAATGAAGGCGCACTGGGCTCTGCGGTGTCAATTGGAGCTGTTATCGCGGCAGGGATCATGTATGTGCTTGGACGGATCTCGAAACCATCGGACAGGATAAAAATATTTGCAGCTGGCCTTATTTTGTTTGCCATTGGCGCTGTAGTGAACGGTGTTTTATTTAGTCAGCCAGGAGTGGTAATATTTATTTTATTATTGTTAATAGCAAAACCTTTGCTGGATCTGGCGTATTTTCCTATACAATTCCAGGTAATTGATATTGTAAGTAAGATCGAGAAAAGAAGTGAATTTGCCTATATCCTCAATCATGAGGCTGGATTGTATGTTGGCCGGTTTTCAGGTGCAGCAACTTTTTTGATCATGGCCCGTTACGGTTCAGCGGAAATTGCCCTGAGGTATGCTGTAATAATCATTGCAGGGTTGCAACTTTGTTCCATATTTGTCGCCCGGAAAATAATTCAGCAGGGAAAAGAGTTTTTCCACCAGGAAGTGCCAGTTAATATGAAAGTAATCTCCGAGGTGTTACAAGCGCCTTTATAATAAATTGAAACAGTAGATTGGCGGGATTATCTTCGAATATAGAGAGCTTATGAAAAATAGTTTAACGATAATGTTCGCCTTCCTGCTTTTTGCAGGTTGTAAAGAACCCGCCGCCATTCCGGTTAAGCAGCAAAATCTGGCGCGTGTAGACCAGATGCCGGATCTGCCACAGCCTTTGCAAATAATAGACTATAAAAAACTGGCCCTTCGTTTCGACAGCACAGTGTATGACTTTAACGCCAGTGGAAGATTCTGGCCGATAATATGGAAAGATAGCAGTAATAAGAATTATGCTCAAATGGTAGTGGGTTTATATACCGCTATCGGCGATGTCCGCCAGGGCCCGGCCAATAACAATGGGATGTTTCACGAAGCTCTTGCAACGATGGGCGCCGTAATGGGTGCGAGTTTGGTTGGCATAGACAAAAGCAATCAAAAGGGTCTTGATTATGTGAACATGTTGAAGAATTATTTTAACAGTGAAACCGGCTGGGATATCATGATGAATAACACATGCCCCGAAGTTGCGCTGCTGGGCGGGGGTTATGGGCGTGATTGGTGGTATGATGTATATCCTAACTTATTGTTTTATGCCATCTGCGATCTGTATCCGGATCACCCGGGATTTGATGATATGGCCAGGCGGATTGCCGATAAATTTTTCGAAGCCGATTCCATTTTGAATGGCAATTACGATTACTCCTATTTTGATTATGGGAAGATGCAACCTGTGAAGAATCAGATCTGCGCCCAGCCTGATGCAGCTGCGGGTCATGCCTGGGTTTTATATGCCGCGTATAAAAAATTTGGCGACCCAAGGTATCTCCGTGGAGCTTTGAGTGCCTTAGCTGCCTTGCAATCTCAACCATTAAACCCTACTTACGAGCTTTTGATGCCGTTCGGAGCTTATTTAGCTGCAAGAGTAAATGCGGAACAGGGGAAAAAATATGATGTCAAAAAAATGCTCGAGTGGACATTTGATGGCACTCCCGTTTGTCGCGAAGGATGGGGTGTTTTGACAGGCAATTGGAATGGTTTTGATATATCCGGGATAGTAGGAAGCACGGTTGATCATGGAGGGTATGGATTTTTAATGAACACATATGATGCTGCCTGGCCGTTGCTGCCAATGGTCCGATATGATCAATCCCTTGCAAATGCAATTGGTAAATGGATGCTGAATGCGGCCAATGCATCGCGTTTTTTTTATCCTGCTTATATGCCTGATGAACATGAAACTATTCCGCAACTTGCAATAGTTACTAAAGGTGTTATAGCTTATGAAGGAATGGTGCGAAAATCAACACAGCAGCAACATGAAAACCTGTCGGGACCAGTTGCTCAGGGCGACGGTCCTCTATGGGTGCCAGGTAAAAACCCTGAGGAAACCCAATTCAGCGTATATGGAAGCGCTCACGTTGGGATCTTCGGAAGTATTATTCATACTACTGAGGTGCCTGGAATTTTACAGTTAAATTTACTGGCTACAGATTTCTATCACGACAGGGCGTGGCCAACTTATTTGTATTATAATCCATATAATGAAAATAAATTGGTAACCATGAGCATCATGATTGGTCAAAATACGGACCTGTATGATATCATATCCGGGAAGATTATTGCCCGCAATGCCTCAGGTTCTGTGCAGATAGAACTTCCCGCCAAAAACTCTGCGGTAATTGTATGCGTGCCAGGGGGAGCCAAAGTGACTTATACAGCAAACAAAATGCTTGTGAATGACATTGTAGTGGATTACAATTTTCAACGTAAAAAATAGGCCTCTGGAAATAGGTTTCTTCCTTAAAAAGGAATTCCAAAATTTGCAGAAGTAAGGATCTTCTTTGACTGTTCACACCAGGCTGCGCTGAATTCCAATGGTCCTATTGGAGTATTATAGGCAAATACAATGGCATGCCCGGTTAACCAGTTATCCAACTGTAAGTGACGGTCCCTGCTCTTAAAATTATTCACCAGCGCATTTGATTTTGCCATTAGGTAAGTGTTCTTTGATAACTGAAAGTTTAGACCAAACATTAAAGCTGCAACGCTTGGAGTACTGATAGTAGTTTCATCCAGCCCGGCAAAAAGCACCTGGTTCCTTATTGTTTTTGTCAATCCTCCAATCTGGAAATTGTTTACCAGATTTTGTTTGTAATTAAAATTGACTCCCGATTGTAATAATATTTGAAACACAAATCGTTTTGAAAGCGGCATATATGCTTCCAGATTGACCGTCCCCCGTTGATAATTATCGTAATTAATACCGAGTGAATCCAGATTTGTTATTGGAATGCCGTTAGAAGAGAATGTCGCCCTGGGATTTTGATTATAAACTACCCCAAACTCAGCATTTAGTTTGAATCCTCTTCTCGGATAGGTTCTTTTATCAAGCGTATTCGCATCGAAATAAACAAAAGAGGTAAAAAAATCGTTTTTCCCCTTTGCTTTCAGTCCAGTAAGTATGATGGGTTTAAAATCTATACGTTCATAGCGGGTGCCCATCCCGGATGTAAAATTGCGGCTACCTGAATATTGAGCTTTTATTTCACCGGTATAATACAATTGGCGGTATTGCCCGCTTTTGATAAAGCCTTCGTAAGTATTTGTCTTAAAATTCTCTAATTGAAACTTTGGAATAACAGCAATATTTTTCCGCAGACCAAAATACTGCAGGTGCTCACCTCTCAGGCGGGTATTTTCACCAATGCTGAATGTGGCTGAGCTTCTTGAATAATGAAAAAGAAAATCTCGGGTTGTAAGGTTGGTAATGACGCTTATCCCTGAGAACTCATTATAATGCAGTCCCAGTTTGGCATATGCAGAAGGGTTCTCCTTTACCATAAAAACTATTTTGGAGGAGTTGTCTGGTTGAGGTTCCAAAATATAATTAATGCTGCTGTAGTAACGAGTGCCATATACACGCCTGATCAATTTTGAAATACCAGCCTCTGACCAGGATCTGTTTGATTGGAAACCCATGGCATGCAGGAAGAATGCTTTCGTTGTTTTGTCGAGGCCCGTTATTTCATAACCGCTGATGAATATTGAATCAGAGACAGGCAGCCTTTCTGCCTGGAAGGGTACCGTACCGTATTTTTCATTCAGGGAATCTGCAAGGTGTTTTAAGGCAGGATATAATTTTCTGCCTTCTTCCAGTCCAATATCAATTAATTTTTTTGCACTGTTGAAGCTGCCCATTGAATATTCTTCAACTGGCTGGGCAACATATATATCACAAAGCGGGATTTCAATTTTATGATCGTCAGCTTCTTTGAAAAAAGCCAGTTGGAGTAAAATGTCCAAAGCAGAACTTAACTTTTCTTTGGGCGATAATCCTGCGGTAACATTGCTTCCAATGACCATATCAGCGCCCATTTCTTTTACATCTTTTACCGGGAAGTTTCTTACAAGACCTCCGTCTACCAGTTTATAGCCTTTGTATTCTACAGCCGTAAATACTGAAGGAATAGCCATGCTGGCCCTGATAGCAGTGGTAATATCGCCATTGTCCAGCACTACTGCCTGCCCGGTTGAAATATCTGTAGCAATACACTTGAATGGGATAGAGAGCTTATTAAAATCTTTTATTTTTTGAACAGGATAAAATAGTTCAGAGAACTTAAATGATAATTCCTGCCCCTCCAAAAATCCACCTGGCAATCTGAGCTTATGATTGGTATAGGGTAATTCAATGGCATATTTCCCATATTCTTCCTTTTCTTCCATGGATAATGAACGCAGGGAAAGTTGATTACTTAATAAAATATCCCAATCTATTTTACGCGCAATCTTTTCAATCTGGTCTCCTGAATAACCGGCGGCGTACAAAGACCCAATAATGGCACCCATGCTGGTGCCTGTTATATAATCGATCTTTAAGCCGGCAGAATCTATGGCCTTGAGAATGCCAATATGTGCCAGTCCCTTTGCTCCGCCACCACTTAACGTCAGTCCGATTTTCGGACGAGGGGTTGTTTGCTGGGCACTTATAGTTATTACTATAAAACAGGGAATAAACAGGGCGAAGAAATATCTCATTGTAATCTAACGGTAAAACTAAAGGATAATTCCCAAAGTATTTCAGTCTGTCAGTTATCCAACGGCAGATTATTTGGAACCAACGGTATGGTTCTGTTTCCAAACGGCATTAATATATGGAATCGCCATTACGATGGCGTGTTCATGATATTTAAATTAACATTGGAATTGCCAGTCTAAATGCAACGTAACGATTTTAGTAGCTGTCAATCTGTCCAATCAAACCAATTATTATGAAAAGATTCAAGGTTGCCTGCCTGCTTTCAACAGCAATAACAATAGTTGCGTTTATCAGTTGTAAAAAGGATAAGCATGGAAATGGGGTTTTGGCAGAAAAAAAATTCATGGTATCTACTGTTGCTGGAGATGGAGTGGATGGTTTTGTCAATGGAGCGGCTCTATCGGCCAGGTTCGATGCGCCAGTGGATGTGGCTATTTCAGGTGATGGATCTATTTATGTTGCAGATTACAATAATCACCGTATACGCAAAATTTCCGCCGGTCAGGTAAGCACATTTGCAGGCAGCGGTACTTATGGAATTGTAAATGGTAATGGTCAATCAGCGCAATTTAAAGACCCGTACAGGGTTGCAACAGATGGAGGCGGCAATATTTATATGCTGGACCAGGTTGATCCCCGCATCCGTAAAATTTCTTCAGCAGCTGATGTGACTACCTATGCTGGAACTGATCTGGCTGGATTTCAGAATGGTGCAGCATTGCAGGCACAATTTCAGGTAAATGCTGAAGGAATAGCTGCTGATGCGCAAGGGAACGTTTATATGGGCGATACATTTAATGAACGTATCCGCAAAATAAGCACTGCAGGTCAGGTATCAACGCATGCGGGAAATGGTACTGAAGGATCCACGGATGGAGACCTGGCAACTGCGCAATTCAGGTTTCCTGATGGGGTTGCCATAGACGGGCAGGGAAATATATACGTTGCAGATGGAGGAAATTTATGCATTCGTAAAGTGACACCGGCAGGTGTGGTCTCCAGATTTGCAGGAAATGGAACAAGAGGCACTGCAGATGGAAATGCAACGGATGCGCAATTTTATGCACCGATCGATATTGTTGCAGACAGCCATGGAAATCTGTTTGTAATAGATGATAACAGGATTCGAAAGATAACGCCTCAGGGAGTTGTTTCAACCATTGCGGGGAGCACAGCAGGATATGCTGATGGAGAAGGCAGTACAGCGAAATTTAAAAGTCCACTGGGACTGGGAATTGATGCGCAGGATAATATTTATGTTGCTGACGCTAACAACAATCGTATCCGTAAAATTAGTTTTCAATAAAATTTTATTGCCAACTTCATAAACTCCTGATGAAAATCCTGCGATATTTTGCATCATTCAGCCGTTTGGCAAGTATCAGTCTGCTTTTGTTTTGTAATTCCACCCGCTCATTTGCCCAGCATCCACAATCGCCGAAGGAATGCGGTACCATGCAAATGTTGGAACAGGCCTTTGAATTAACCCCTTCACTGAAAACAGAATTTACCCATCAGACGATACAATTTCAGAGGGCGGTTGAAAGGCAAATGACGGGACTTCCTTTTTCTGACCTTCCGGCGGGCACTGTATTTATACCCATTGTATTTCATATTGTCCTTAACAATCCGGATATAATAACAGATGCTCAGGTGCAGGCACAGTTAGATGTATTAAACAAAGATTTTGGAGGGATGAACAGTGATTCTGTAATGTTGCCTGCTGTATTTAAACCCTTATTCGGCAAAAGTCAGATCCAATTCAAACTGGCAAAACGTACACCAGACAATGAACCCACTAACGGCATTGTACGAACTATTACCACAACACCGCTCTATGGTACATTAGACAAATCGCTTAAATACAGTAAACTGGGCGGAGATGATTCCTGGGATTCAAACCGCTATTTTAACGTATGGGTCACTAATCTGGCCGGTGGTTTTATTTTAGGCTATTCAACTTTTCCGGGTACCAGCCCACCTGACGAGGAAGGAGTGGTGATTCATTATACAACACTGCCTGCTGATAGCCTGACTAAATACAACAGGGGTCGTACGTTAACGCATGAGACTGGCCATTTTTTTTACCTGTACCATATCTGGGGTGATGAAAATGGTTGTACAGGAACTGATTTTGTTGATGATACTCCCAATCAGGGATCTTTTTCAGGTAATTGCCCGGGTGGAGCAATAATCACAGATGGTTGCAGTCCTTTTAGTCCAGGCATCCTTTATGAAAATTATATGGATTATACAGATGATGCCTGTATGTGCCTGTTTACGAAAGGACAGGATACCCGTATGGAAACGGCTTTAACCAGTTTCCATCCAGGGTATTTGACTTCAAATGGCGCTGAACCTGTAGCATTATTTAGTCTGGATGCTACAATTAAGAAAATTATTGCCCCTGCACAACGGACCTGCGCTTCCAATTTTTCACCAGTTATCCGATTGCGCAACCGTGGAACCCAGCCATTATTATCAGCAGATGTTTACGCCAGCCTGGATAACGGTACTGTAACTAGTACCCATTGGACGGGTTCATTAACAAGACTTGAGGAGATAAATGTATCGCTCAATGCCATGAGTGTTACTACGGCAGGCAGCCATGTTTTAAAATTTATAGTCGCATCACCCAACGGCAGCATAGACCAGAATACTATCAATGACACCATTACCAGTACTTTTCAATATTATCCGGCAGTTCCAGGCGCCTTTACTGAAGGATTTGAAAGCAATATTTTCCCTTCTGATGGTTGGGATATTATTAATTCAGATGATAGTACTACCTGGAGGCGGGTAACAGGCGTGGCAAAAACTGGAAATGCATCTGTAATGATGCATAATTTTAATTACCAGTTATATGGTCAGAAGGATTTTCTCCGGTTGCCGGTAATTAATATTTCTAATGCAGATTCAGCTTTTCTCACATTCCAGGTTGCTGCTGCTGTTAGGAGTAATTCCCGGCCTGGACAATATTGGGACAGTTTACAGGTATTGATCAGCACTGATTGTGGGGCCACTTACTTCAGCCTTTATAAAAAATGGGGAACGTTCCTTAGTACAACAAATAGTCCTTCGCCAGCTTCCTTTGTGCCAGGACCATCTGAATGGCGGAAAGATTCCGTTGATCTTTCCAGCTATATTAACGTTGGTCCAATCCTCCTGGCTTTTATGAATACAACAGCCAATGAGAATAATATTTATCTTGATGATATTGCTATTTATAAAACCAGTATTAATCCGAACCTGGTATCACAAGGCTTTTTGGTTACGCCGAATCCGGCCACAAACGTGATAACAGTACAATTTTATCCTTATCCGGTCTCCTTAAAAAAAATTGTTCTGTATAATACCGCAGGACAAAAGATAGCAGAACAACCAGCTAAGTGGAACGGTTCAGGCAGGTTCAGCTTTAATATTAGCCACTTAGCCAATGGTATATACTTTGTTCAGGCAATTTTTGGCGATAAGCAACTTACCAGGAAGGTGATTAAGCGATAGTATTTGAATATTTATCCTTTAAATATTTTAATTGTTTGTTGTAAAAATTTCCTGGAGGGGACATGAAACAGGCAATTAAAGTCATTAAGTAGCGAAAGATAGAGCGCCTGGTTAATGAGCTTAATTGCCTGAATGGAACTAAAATACCGTTGTCGAAAATATATCCCTTATTTAAAAGAATACTTTATCACTTTCAGCGTATCTCCCTTTGAAAATTTGTCCAGGTACCATGAGTAACCTACGTCGAAAATGCGATAGGTGAAACCAACCACCAGAGAATCCTGGTTATTTCCTGGTACCAGTTTATCGAAGATTAACCGGTTAAGGGAGTCTGGAATATCCTTTATTTTCATGATAGCCAACGCAGAATCAAAAATGGTTCTGCGATTATCCCGCATGAAGAGGTTGAATTGAATATCATGATTGTCCTCGGAAAAATTTTGTGTAGTGAAAAGCTCATAATGTACTTTCCTGGTCGGCTTATTACTTCCTGAATGGTCTTTTGTACAGGAATATATTACACACAAAACAGCTACAGCTGCCAATATTAATTTCGTTCTCATTTTAGTTTTTTATTGGATACACGTTAAAGTGACGGGTATTCCTATAGTGATTTAATGGTTTGAATGGATTGCGTGTCTTTTCGTCAGCAACCGCCTGCAAATATCGTTGAAAGGTTACCGGAGGTGGCCTTTATGGTCATTTATCTGCGAAAAATACCGTAAAAGGGTGAGTCTGCCGGGGTGGTTCCAGGCCCAGAAATGGGTTGTGATACATGCCTCTCAGTTATAGATGAAACAACGGGCGTTATGTAAGTAGTATTTTACCTATAATAACGGCTTCTTATCAGTTTTTAACTTCCTGATTATCTACACCAAAGCGGTACGGTATAATTATTAGATTTAGGTTCTAAAATCACTAACTGTGAACACCTGTTTCAAAAGTATAGCTCTGATAATCGCTGGTTCATTAGCCATTAATCAATTGTATTCAATTTCTATTTACTCTTCTGAGCCAATAACAGGCTACCTGGAGAAGGAACTTTATATCCCGCCTAAAGTATATCGTGTTCCGGAAAACAATGACTATAAAAATGATACCAGTGAGTATAATTTCAAGCGAATGGTGCAGTCAGATAATATCGCCTTATTCTGGTCAAAAGAATTTGGACAGGATCCGATGGCAAATCCGGATTCGATGAAAAGATTCAGGATCGACGAAGCATTAAAAGAACTGGAACGGTTTTATAATTTCTATGTCAATGATCTGAAGTTTGTAGAAAAAGGAAAATCCCTTACTGATAAATATAAAGCCCTTCTTTATGTAATAGGTGGAAAAGGCGGTACTGCCTTTGGTGGAGGAGCAGAAGACAAAATTGGGGTATTATGGACGCCAGCTTCCAGAATGAATAAAGCTCCTTATGGCGCGTTAGCCCATGAACTGGGACATTCCTTTCAATACCTGGTTAAAGCAGATGGCGCATGGGCCTTCACATCTGCACCGGAGGGAAGCAGGGGTCAATCGATCTTTGAAATGACATCCCAGTATATGCTATGGCAGGTATATCCTGAGTGGATGACATTTGAAAACTATCACCTGAAAGATTTCATGAAGCAGACGCACTATGCATTTCTTCATGAGATCAACCAGTATCATTCTCCTTATGTACTCGAATACTGGTCTAATAAACATGGTATTGATTTCATGGGTAAGCTTTGGCGCAATGCTACAAAAGGGGAAGATCCTGTTATGACTTACAAGCGACTCACTTCTATTAATCAGGAGCAATTCAACGATGAAATATTTGATGCTGCCCGCAGATTCATTACCTGGGATATGCCACGTATTGAAAAAGTGGCTGCCAAATATGCCAATCAGCATTTTTCAAAACTGGATTCCGCAGGAGCGGGCTGGTACAGGATCAGTAAAAACAATTGTCCGCAGAATTATGGCTATAATGGTATTAAACTAAAAGTGCCAAAAGCAGGCACTAAAGTGACACTGGATTTCAAAGGGATCGCAGGTGCAGAAGGCTTCCGTTCGGTTAAGGTTGAAAAGGCAGGGTGGCGTTATGGATTCCTTGCAGTAAAAGAAGATGGCAGCCGTGAATACGGAAAAGCATATTCCAATAAAGAAGGTAAGATCAAATTCAAAGTGCCTAAAAGGACTGCCTTCCTATGGCTGGTAGTTAGTGGCGCTCCAACTGAACATTGGGAACATATTTCAGATGGTAAAGACGAAAATGATGAGCAATGGCCTTACCAGATCAGACTTTCGGGTACTGCTTTAGATGATACAATGATCAATCAGGGTGCCATCAGCATGGCACCCTGACTATAGAATTGTTTTCCTGAGGGTATAATATATTATAGAATGGTTAGTTGTTTGCCCGCTGGATCTCTTCCTCTGACGCTGTCTTTCTTTGGCGACTGGATTTGACCTGCTGATTGCCAAAACTGCGGCTGACGGTTAGCATTAAAACTCGTGTATCTCTTCTGATCAATACAGTGCTGTAAAAATCTGGCAGATTGATTTTTCCTTTCGATATATTGGTATGAAACACATCCTGCAGGCTGACCCTTGTTTTCCATATCTTCTTAAATGTTTTTTGAAGACCGAGGTCCAGAGAGCCCAGCCAGGGTAAATGTGTGGTTGCTGTTATTGCTGGTGAATTGAGCCGACCAGAGATTTCTGCCGTCCAGTTCTTTCCTAATAAAATTGCATTGGTATTGGTAATACGTCCGCCAATCTGTGCGGGGTGCACTACCTGATCTTTGTAGATGTAACTGATCCGGTTATAGATGCCCATCAGGTTATTCTGCATGGTCCATCCCTTTATAATGGTTACCGGGAAGCTCATTGTTACGTTATAGGCCTGTGCTGTTCCCATGCTTTGTGCCTTGCGACTGGTAGTATTTTTATCAACGGGAGATACTATGTAGAAGGATAAGTCTTTGATAAAGCTGGCGCCAATTGAAGTGAAGACCTTTCCCTTGTATCCATGCCGGATTTCCAGCGAATGGGTAAACTGTGGTTTCAGGAAAGGATTACCTTCTGAAAAAGCAAAAGGATCGATATAACTCCTTGCTGGATTTAAAGATTGATAATTGGGCCGGTCAATCCGGTAACTGTATGAAAAGCTAAGTGTGTTTTTAGTGTTTAAAGTATTGGTAATAAAAAAGCTGGGGAAAAATTTCCAGTATTGCCTTGTAATTTTGTTTTTCTGGTTAATGGAATTGGCGATGGAATTGGTGTATTCTGTACGCATGCCAAAAATAACTTCCGTTTTTTTATTCAGTTTGCCATTAAAGTTGAGATAGGCGGCTTTTATGTCCTCTTCGTATTTAAAGTGATTGGAAAGCATACTGTCTAAAACCAGCTTGCCGTTTGTGCCAGTGCTCAATTGCATATCATTGTCAGAATTAACCCGGCTTCCCTTGATCCCTGCCTCCAGTTTCCATTGGCCTGATATAATTGTGGAGTAATCCATTTTAAAGCTGAGGATATCAATAATAGTAGGCATTTGTGTGAGCAGATTAGATACGGGATCTCCTGTTGAACCAGGGATAATTGTATCAGTTATCAGGTAATTGCTAAATCGCCTCCTAAAACTTCCCAGGTCAAAATCTGCTGATAATTGTGATTTCCCCTGAAGAACTTGTACAAAATTGAGATTAAAAAGATGATTGGATTGAAAATTGGAAATCGTCTTATCAGTCAATGTTTGGAGATAAACAGGTCCATCCTCCTGTTTTCGGAAAAAGGCCTCGGCAGGGCTGGCTTCATGGCTGTCATTCCATATACCTGTCCAGACTATGCCCGCAGTTAATTTCTTATTGATAAAAAGGTCCAGTCCTGCTTTGGCATTGTGGCCATGATTTTTCATTTGAATGGGAGACAGCTGGTTAACATAGTTATAGCCTGTTCCATCCGGTTGCCGCCTGCGAAGATCAAAGTTCCAGTAATTGCCGTCCCTGCCATAACTGTAATTTCCATACATGTTGATCTTCTGTGTACGATGATTTATAGTGAGTGATGCACCCTGTCTTCCATATTTCCCGGTTCCAATGTTAGCGGAAAATGAACCGTTGGTGCCAATACTATTATTCTTTTTTAGCCGGATATCAATGATCCCTGAATTACCGGCTGCATCATATTTGGCAGAAGGATTGGTGATCAGTTCTATCCTGTCAACATTATCAGCCCGCATGCTTCGCAATAAAACCATGGCATCGGCCACCGCGAGATAGGTAGGCTTACCGTCTATCTGAATGATTACACCTTCCTTTCCACGGAACAATATCTGGTCATTTTGCTGATCAATGGTAATGCCTGGCGATTTTTCCAGGATATCCAATACACTTCCTCCGCTGGCAACAATAGTATTCGCTACATTGACCACCATTCTGTCAATTTTCTGCTCAATGAATGGACGTCGTCCTGTAACCGTTACATCGCCTAATTGCCCATTGGAGGGCAATAATATTAAAATTGGTAATTCAGTATTGTTAGCGCCAGCCTTTATATCTATTGTTTTTAGAAATTCCAGTTTATATCCAACCCTGGAAGCTTTAAGTATATAAGAACCGGGCTGCAGATTTTCAATTTTATAATAGCCTTTATCATCTGTAATGGCAGTCTTTGCAAGTACTGAATCATTTGTCTTCAGGAGAGATAAATTAACTAATGAAAGCGGTTTGCCATTATCCTGTACCAGACCGCTTACCGACTGGCAATAACTGGAAATCATAAATAACAGGAAACCTGCAGATAGCGTGTATTTCATATTCTCAAAAAGGGAAATAGGAGTGATCTGTAATAAGGGTTTAACAGCAGTGTAAAATTCAGGGGCATCACAATGCAGGACAATAGTCCTTTAGTACCAGCAGACAATAAATTTTGGCAAAATGATTCAGGATGTAATTCGCTCCACCAGTGCTTTTGCTATCGCTTCCTTGCCACAGTTTACATGAAGTTTTGCGTAGATATTATTGAGGTGGATGCGTACTGTATTGAAGGCAATATCTAATTTATCGGCAATTGTTTTTGTACTATGTCCCTTAGAGAGTAACTGAAGCACCTGCATTTCCCTTTCTGTAAGATTATACTGGTTGGATGCTTTGACGGGCTGAAACCTTTCAATTACTTTTTTGGCAATGGTAGGGCTCATGGGAGCGCCACCTTCCATTACTTCTCTGATTGCTTCAAATATTTTCTCCGGAGCGGTTTTTTTAAGCAGATAGCCACTGGCACCTGCGCAAAGACACTGGAAAAGTTTCTCGTCATCTTCGAATACCGTGTACATGATAACGGCAGTGTCTGGGTTCGCTTCTTTTACCAGGCTTACACCCCTGATGCCAGATTCACCCGGCATATCAATATCCATCAACACTACATTAGGTTTGTATACCCGTGTTATATTCACGGCATCTTTGCAATGACTATAATCTGCCACTACTTCATAATCGGGGACCGATTGAAGCAGATACGCCAGTGATTCTCTGAGACGGTCATTGTCTTCGAATATGATAATTCGTATAGCCAACGCAATGAAGTTAGATTTTTTATGATTCAGCATCTATAGTCCTTTTGGACTATCGCCATAACTATGGCCTCACATCTATGCTTTTGCTCTCATTTTACGAGGGGTATCCAGACTTTTATTAAAGTGCCTTTACCAGGCCTGGATTCCAGGTTGATTCTTCCCTTCCATTTCTTTACACGTTCTTTCATTCCTTCCAGTCCATGTCTTTCTGTTCCTTTTTGCAGATCAAATCCTTTCCCGTCGTCTTTTACGATTAATAGGAGATGATTTCTTTCAATTGCCAACTGGATAGCTACCTGCTTTGCACAGGCATGTTTGGAAATATTGTTGACGGCTTCCTTATATAACAGGTAAAGATCGCGGCGTTGTTCCATGCCAATTTTCCTCGCTTCAAATGCCGGATCAAGGTAAAGTTCATAGGAGATATTGGCTGCATCAAATAGTTCGGCGGCATATCGCCGCATCCGGGCAACGGTTTCCTCCAGCGTATCATGACTGGTATTTACACTCCAGATTATATCATCAAGTGCCTGAGAGGAGGAAGATACTTCATCTGAAATCCGGTTAAGGAAATCACCCGCTTTGTGTGGCTGGGCAAGGTTTCGCTTACTGAGTGTAGAAAGTATATTTATATTGGTGAGGTTAGACCCAATTTCATCATGCAGATCACTGGCAATACGGTTCCTTACTTTTTGCACGTGGATCAATTGTCGCACACGATATCTATATATTGCATAAGCCAGTAACCCCGTAAATACAATCATTAATGCAATAAACCAGGCCTTTTGCCAGAAGGGAGTATTAACAATAAAGGTATAAGAAGCAGGAGTTCCCCATTTATCATTGAATCCAAGTGCCCTGATCTCAAAGCTGTATGCTCCTGGCCTCAGGCTGGCAAAATAAACATTGCGTGATTTACCGGAAAGTTTCCAGCTTGTGTCACCGTTTCCAAGCAGCCGGTAACTGTATTTGCCAAAATCTTCATTGATATATTGGGGAGCACTGAATTCAAAATATATCTGTGCCTTATTAGTGGGTAGCCGTAATACTGAGCTTGTAGTAAATGAGGTATCCGAAGGACCAGGTGAAGCTTTGGTAATATAAACATCAGGAGGTGAAAGAGTATCCTGTTGAAGATCGCGTGAATAAAGCAAAGAGGGGTAGCCAGTAGCTATCAGGTTATTATTGTTTAAGAACCTGATATCAAAAACTTTTGAAAAATATTTGTTCGCTCTTCCAAAATTGAATATTCTGTATGAGTTACCCTCGGGAATAAGCTTGTCTATGCCCTGTACAGAGCCAACCCAGATATTCCCGTTGTGATCACTATTAATAGTCAAAACGAAATCTGATGATAGGCCCTGCGGCGTACCATAATTTTGAATTTCGTATTTCCCATTGGGTAACTCTAAAAGACGAACGATTCCCTTATATCTTGTTCCGATCCACAGTTCATTTTTCCTGTATGCGTAAATTGTTCTAATATTCGGATCTGGTAAACTGGCATTAATCGTATCAATGATCTGAAACTGGATACTTCCATTGATTTGGCTAATTTTTATCTTGTAAAGCCCGTTATTCCAGGTGGAAGCCCATAAATAATTGTTTTTATCAATTAGCAGCCGGTTTAACTGGCTTTTTGACCCAGTCCTGAATTTGTGAATGATCTGTCCATTCTCTATTGCCAAAATGCTGTCTGCGTTTGTACCAAGAAAGCATATTGAATCTTTTCTTATGACATTCCATGCGGGCCCTGATGGCCAGTTAACTAACTGGGGAGTTTCCCTTCCCAGCCGATATACCATTGCCTTGTCTTTATTTGCGATCAGGAACTCCTCGTTATTTAGTTGAAAAATTTTATAGCTTAAAATATTAACGGACTGTGTATTAGACAATTTGAAGGTAGCAGCATCGAGTCTTCTTGTATTTTTTCCATCAAATACCCGCCAGCTATTTTCGGATACAGGTAATATGCCCAATGTACCATCATGGGATGGCCCAAGATCCAATTGGAATGTATTTAAATTATTGGTAAGGGATATTTTCGAAAGTCCGAGGGGAGTTCCAATCCAGATATTTTTTTCCCTGTCTTCCTTAATGCAATTGATTTGAGAAGCAGGTAATCCGTTCTCCTGCCTGTAAATGGTCGTTCTTTCATTTTTATCCACTCTCACCAATCCATTAACTGTACCAATCCATGTATTACCCTGACTATCCCCCATTATGCAATCAATATAGGCTTCATTCAGCAATGATATATTATATGGGGGTGGAAGAGATAGAAAGGCAAGCTTTCCAGGCAGATCTTTAGTGTTCACCAGTTTTAATCCATGTTCTGTCCCTAGCCAGGTGCGATGGCGGGAATCAGTGAATATTGCAGTCACGTTTGTGGAAAGGGGACTGGCCCAATTTTTCAGGAACGCAGATGACCAGGTCAGTGAGTAGGGGAGATGGATCAATATCCATGCGGAATCATTGATGGCGGTCATGCTGCTGATGCTTTCTTTGTAAGCAGTGTCAGCCTGCAAGAATATTGATTTGTTCCATTCAACTATTCCGTGACCATCCGTAGTCCCTACCAACCTGTTTTGAATCTTATAAAACCGGTTTATGGTAACAGAGCTATTTGCTGGAATAGGTCTTATCCTGTCATTTATCAGCCAAGCCGGACCACCGGCATTCTGGGCAACAATAAATTGCTGGGGTTTTACTTCATAGATATCATTGATCATGTCCGTTGCCAATCCATGCTCCGGTGTGAAATTGGTAAAGCGGGATCCATCATATCGGCTTAAACCACCTCGGGTGCAGAGCCAGATAAAGCCCCGACTATCCTGGTAGATATTCAAAATATCATTATTTACCAGTCCATCTTCAATATTATATTTCCAGATATTGATTTGCTGGGCATTGGAATAGAAATTCCAGCCGGTAAATAGAAAGCAGATTAGTATAATAAAAGACCTGTTCACACGGATAAGAAGGGGAAATACATTTGATCCTTAAGGTAAGCAAAAAAAGATAAAGCCTCCCCGGTGCCACCGGAGAGGCTTTATCATCATTCAGATTGAAAAGAATAGCCTTTACGATTTTACTTTTTCCTTTATAATATTCCCATTGCCATCTACCAGTAATTTTACTCTTGAGTTATTTGCATTTTTTGCTTCAATCTCATATACCATTCTGTCTTTCTGAAATTCGCGGTTCACAGTTGAAATAGTATAACCTGAATATTTATCATACACAGCTTTTGATACTGCTTCCGGAAGAGATTTCACATCTTTCACTACATAGGCAGTACCTATCCAGTTACCTGAATCATCATACCATGCATAATAATTCTCATTGTCCATGTCAAATCTTACGAGGTAGTCGTTATTGTCCATTGCCGACCAGCCTGCCAGTTCCCAGTCAATAGGAACAACAGCAGCATCATATCGCGTCCAGACAACATTTGAAGCATTGGGATATTGATTGTGGAACGAAGTTACTGTTCCATCCGGTGCAACCACTACTGATGTATCTGTTGCTTTGTAAGGTTCACTGCAGGCAGCGAATCCAGCTATTGCACCAATTACCAGAAAATCTCTAAGTTTCATATCAATTCATTTTAATTTAGAAAATCGATTTACTGGTGGCTCTGCATAACCGAAGTAATAATTATGCCAGCCGGAATAAAAACAGCCTATTATTTTCGCACATAATGCTTATGACATAAGGTAAAAAGCCTATATGTGGAGGGTTTGAGTAGCCATTCCGCAACACGGAAACCTGTTGATAACAATCAAGGGAAATACTATCCACATTTATCAAAACTTTTTCAGGTAATTGAATAATTTAGGGATATGAAATTTGCCCTTTCCTGTGTGTTTGCTCTCACATTGTGTACGCTGCATGCAACCTCTGACCGCAACTTCAATTTTTCGAAAGTTCCGCCTGCTGATTCCAGCATGAGCCAGAGCCAATTTATCCAGGATGCAGTACTGGATATAATGAAGGTCACAGGGCTTCATGCCAATTTTGAACTAAAGACTTCACATGTCCGCAATATCGAGGCTATAATTTCCCATCGAAAAAGATATATTGTTTACAATCCTGAATTTATTGAAAAGGTCAATAATGCTACTTCGGAAAAATGGGGAACAATTGCCTTGCTTGCCCATGAGATCGGGCATCACTTAAATGGGCACACTTTAAAAAAAGGAGGAAGTAAACCAGCCGTAGAACTGGAAGCGGATGAATTCGCCGGATTTGTTCTCTATAGACTCGGTGCTACTCTTCAGCAATCCCAGGAAGTTATGTACCATATCGCAAGCACATATGCCTCAACTACTCACCCCGGAAGACTGGATCGTTTAGAAGCCATTAAGAAAGGGTGGCTCAAAGCAAAAGAGGAGCTGTAACCAGGTTCCTTCCGCCTTACCACATGATAAATTTCCGTAATTTCATGTACTGCTAAACTGAATGCTTTGCTGCGGAAAATTATTATTTGCCTGTGCCTGTTATTTTGCTGCCTTTGCGATCTCCGTGCTGCAGACCATCCCGTCAAATACCTCGGAATTGAACACGGGCTTTCCAATAATGCTGTTACCTCTATTTTTCAGGATAAGAAAGGATTTATGTGGTTTGGTACCTATGATGGTCTAAACCGCTATGATGGTTATAATTTTCAGGTATTCCGTAACAGGGTAGGAGACAGCAGTTCGCTCATCGGAAATGCAGTGTATACAATTGCCGGGGATTCCCGGGATAATTTATGGATTGGGGGACAAAAAGGTGCATGTGTTTTGGACTCCCTGCGCAAAAATTTTACTTCTCTCAGGTTCATCAGCGCCGATGCCAATAAGGAAGAATGGTTACGGGATGATATTCATAGTATAGTGGTCAACCGTAATGACGTCGTTTTGATCGGCACCAATCACCGTGGGTTAATCGTATTTGATAGGAATACTCGAACTGGTAAACAGATTGTTCTTCCGGCCGGTATGGGAGCAGCTTATGATGCAACTGCCATTGAAACAGATCCTTCAGGCACTCTTATCTGGATTTTTGTACAGCAACGTGGACTCTTCCTTTTCAATCTTTCTACCCAAAAGCTTTCACTGTTAAACAGTGATATTAAAGAAGGCAATTGCCTGCGCCGTGCCAGTGATGGAAATCTCTGGCTGGGTAATGAACGCGGTCTCTTTGAATACAATATTCAGGCAAACCGGTATTCGGCCAATCGCATTGCTACCAACAGCAAAATTGTTCACCTTAAAGAAGATAAGAATGGACTTTTATGGATTGCTTCCGATGGAGATGGTTTGCTGGTCATGAACAGGACAGATGTAAAAGCTCATGCCTTTTTAGCGTCTGATGGCAGTCAGCTTATCAACAGCAATGCCATTTACGCCATATATGAAGATATTGAAGGCCGGGAATGGATCGGTACTCTTAGAGGAGGCATCAATACAATTGAAGCTGCTCCTGATGCATTTCAACTGATCAATTTTGCACATTCAACTTATAAAAGCCCCGCAACCAATTTCATTCTCTCCTTTGCTGAAGACCGAAAAAACAATTTGTGGATAGGCACCGATGGTGCCGGGTTACGTTATTGGGACAGAGAAGCGAATCAATATTCAGAATATTTCCATTCAGAAAACCCTGGTTCTGTCAGTAGCAATTTTATTACAAGTATTGTAAATGATGCTGATAACACTACCTGGGTTGCTACCTGGTTAGGTGGTATCAATCGCTTTGATGCAGTTAAAAAGCAATTTGTAAAATACTTCTGCTATAATTCTGTAACCAGGGCATTGGAAAACAATATCTGGGTATTGTACCAGGACGCCTCGCAACGGTTATGGGCTGGAGCTACCAACGATGGGAGTCTGTATTTATATAATAAGCAGCGTGATCAGTTTGAGTTATTTGACAATAAGGTCAGGAACCTGCAGTGTATGGCAGAAGACCGTAATGGAAATCTGTGGGGTGGCAATTACAATGACCTCATCAGGATTGACAGAATTAATAAGAAACATCAGGTTTATAATATTGGATATACTATTCGGACTATTCATGAAGACAGTCGCAAAAGACTCTGGATAGGTACACAGGAAGGGGGATTATTGCTTTTTGATCGCGAAACCGGTAAATTCCAGCGATTTACCATGAGCGAAGGTCTTTCCAATAATACCGTTCTCCGGCTGCTGGAAGATGATAAAGGATTCTTATGGTTAAGCACCTTCAATGGCCTTTCCAGGTTTGATCCGGAGAAAAAAAGCTTTCGGAATTACTATCAGTCGGATGGTTTACAAAGTAATCAGTTCAGCTTTAATGCAGGCTTAGCACTCAATAAGGGGGAATTTGCCTTTGGCGGAATAAATGGATTCAATTTGTTTTACCCTGATAGCGTTCAGATCCATTCTTCCCAACCTAAATTATTCCTAACCGGTTTATTCATTGATAATGCACCGGCAGATGATAATCCAAGGCAAATTTTGCCAACTACAGCAGATGGAATGCAGCAGATCAAAGTGCCCTTTGATCGTGCGGTACTTTCCTTAAACTTCCTCGCCCTGGATTATAGCAGTTCAGACAGGATCAGCTATGCTTATTACCTGGAAGGATGGGATAAGAGCTGGAATTATGTGGGCAATATCAGAACAGCCAACTATTCCCGTCTGCAGGAAGGAAACTATTTATTTAAGGTAAAAGCCAAATCCCAGGATGGGAACTGGGGACCTGAAGCAACCCTTCTGCAAATCATTGTATTGCGGCCCTGGTACCGGACATGGTGGGCTTACACATCTTATGTATTGATCTTTGCAGTGGCCATATATTTATACCTGCTGTATTACCGCAGGCAGGAGCGTTTGAAATATGAAATTAAATTGGCCCACCTGGAAAATGAAAAGGACAAAGAACTCAATGAAAAAAAACTCTCATTTTTTACCAATATCTCCCATGAATTCAGGAGCCCGCTTTCACTGATCATTAATCCGCTTAAGGATTTTTTGGCCAGGAAGAACGAAATCAGGAATGGGGACGATCTGAATATTGCCTATCGAAATGCAAGAAGGTTATTAAGCCTGGTAGATCAATTATTACTTTTCCGAAAAGCGGACAGCGGGGCCGATATATTAAAGGTATCCAGGTTTGATATTATTCATCTCTGTAATGAAGTATACCAGTGTTTTGTGCAGCAGGCAAAGAACAGAGGAATGCAGTATGATTTCAATACGGAAATTGATAAGATAGAATTATATGGCGATTACGAGAAAATTGAGATCGCCCTATTCAATTTGTTATCCAATGCTTTTAAATATACCAGCGATGGTGGCAAAATTGATATTAACGTATACCAGGAAGGTGAGGTGGTGAAGATCCTTATCAAGGATACAGGTTGTGGTTTTGAGATGGCTGAAAGCAATCGCATTTTCGAGAAATTCCAGCAGGCTTCAAGTGTCCGGAGCCAGAAAGCAGGATTTGGTATTGGACTCTACCTGGTGAAACATTTTGTTGAAAGCCATAAAGGAACAATTTCCGTTGATAGTCAGCTGAACAGGGGAACGAGTTTTATCATTGCCCTCCCAACAGGAACCAAACATTTGCCTGCACAATATATCACGGATGATTCCGGGCAAGGTCATGCACTTTTGGATGAGCTTGTGGAGGAACCTGAATTGCCAGTTCCTGAATTGGCAGAAGAGGGTAGATCTGCGGATGAAACGGTTACTGAAAAGAAAACGCTGTTGATAGTGGATGATAACGCGGAGATCCGGGAATATATGCGACAGTTATTTGGTGAAAAGTATGTTTTATTTACGGCGGATAACGGCGATACCGCATTAACAATGGCCCTTAGGCATTTCCCTGACCTGATCATTTCTGATATCACCATGACAGGCATAGACGGTATCGAACTCTGTGCAAGAGTTAAGAAGTCAGAGCTCCTTGCCCATATCCCTGTTATATTGTTAACGGCCGCTTCTTCATCGGAAGTAAAATTGAAAGGTATTGAAGGCGGTGCAGATGATTATATCACCAAGCCGTTTGACAGCAAGCTTCTCCATGCCAGGGTTGATACCATTCTCAAGAACCGAAACAGGCTGCAGCGATACTTCTTTGATCATATTACCTTACAGGAATCTACGATCAAGGTACCGGCTGAATACCGCGACTTCCTCAAAGACTGCATCCGGGTGGTGGAAGAGAACCTGGACACAGAGGATTTTACCATTCTCAAATTCTCAAAGGCCATGGGCATGAGCCGGTCTTCCCTTTACCAAAAGATCAAGAATATCTCTGGCCAATCACCGAATGCCTTTATACGCTCCATCCGGTTGCGTCGCGCTGCGGTCCTTATAATAAAGGAGAACATGAATGTAAACCAGGCTGCCTTCCAGGTAGGAATCGGGGATGCGCGCTATTTTCGAGAGCAGTTTACAAAGCTGTTTGGCATGACTCCTTCAGATTACCGGAAAAAATATCGCCAGCCATTTAGTGGCGAGATGAATTTATTAAGGCCTGAAACTGACTAATCGATAATTTACCCCCCTCATTTTACCAATTTACCGCCGGTTCCAACCACCTCTGCGCTTCTACCTTAGTTGTGACAACCGACTAATCTGTTAAATGCAGGAAAGCATTCATCAGATTATTACTAGTAATAATATAAATAATTGCCTTGCTATTATGAGAAGATCTACTCTCCGTGGCATTCCTGCGATGAGTCGCAGCTTTGCACTCAAACTGCTTTGTTTTGTCTTTCTCGGCTTAATCAGCTGCCCAATTTTTTCACAGATCTCTGGTACTGTTAAATCGGGTGAGCAGCCTGTTAGTGATGTAACTGTTACAGTTAAGGGCACTACAACTGCTACCAAAACCAATGATCAGGGACATTTTTCAATTGATGCTTCTCCCAACTCCGTACTGGTGTTCACACACGTGAGTTTTACCTCGCGGGAAATGAATATTGGCAACCAGCAACAGGTCAATATAGACCTGGATCCACTGAGTGGAAGCCTTGGTGAAGTAGTGGTAGTGGGTTATAATGCCCAGAAAAAAGCCACTCTTACCGGTTCTGTTTCAACTGTGAAAGGAGCTGACCTGGTGAAGAGTCCACAGGCGAACGTATCCAACTCTCTGGCGGGACGTTTTTCCGGTATGATGCTTACCAATCGTGCTGGTGAACCCGGGTATGATGGTTCAGGAATTTTGATCAGGGGACTTGCTACAACAGGTAGTAATGATGTATTGATTGTAGTAGATGGTGTGCCAGGGCAGATCGGTGGCCTGGAAAGATTGAACCCAAATGATATCGAAAGTATCAGTGTATTGAAAGATGCATCTGCCGCCATTTATGGCAGCCGCGCGGCAAACGGAGTTATATTAGTAACAACCAGACGCGGTAAAACGGGTAAGCCAACCATTTCTGCCAGTTTCAATCAGGGGTTTTCTTCACCTACACGTTTACCTAAAATGGCTGATGCAGCTACTTATGCTGCCATCAGCAATGAAGTAGCCTATTACAACAACCAGGCTGGTGGACTTAATCAGCAATACAGTGCAGCAGAGATACAGAAATTTGCAGATGGTTCTGATCCTTTGAATTATCCCAATACAGATTGGGCTGATGTAACGCTTAAAAAATCTGCCGGGCAGAACCAGTCGAATGTATCCATTGCAGGAGGTAGTGACAATATCCGGTATTATCTCTCTGCCGGTATGTTGTACCAGGATGGATTATATAAGAATGGCGCTACCAACTACAAACAATATAGCTTCCGTTCCAATATAGATGCAAATGTTACAAAGGATCTTAAAGTAAGCCTTTATCTGTCTGGGAGGCAGGAAGACCGTCAGTTCCCCACTTCAAGTGCTGGAAATATCTTCCGGTCTATCTATCGTGCCTATTCAACCATTCCTGCCTTTTACCCTACCAATGGATTGCCATCTTCCGGGATTGAGGGATCAAATCCTGCAATTATGTCAACTGATATCGGTGGCCTGGCAAAGAATCCAAATTCCGTATTTAACGGAATTCTGAAAGGAAGTTATAATATTCCTTTTGTGAAAGGATTGTCTGTTGATGGATTTGCAGCCATTGACAAATCCTGGAACTTCAACAAAACATTCAATAAACCCTACCTGCTGTATGATTATAACAAGAATACGAATGTATACACTCCAAGGGTAGTAGGTGGCTCTAATAACCTTGGGACATTGAATGAAAGCCAGCAAAACCAGACTCAGATCACAGCCAATATTAAACTCAACTATCAATTAAGCTTTAATAACCATAATGTCAATGCCTTTGCAGGTTACGAGCAAAGTGAAATAAAATCGGAGACCTTTGGTGCAACACGTCAGAATTTCCCCACCACACAAACACCTGAATTATCACAGGGTGGTACTGCAGCTACTGACAGGGACAATAGTGGAAGCAGTTATCATTTCACCAGGAAAAGCTGGATCGGAAAACTTTCCTATAACTATAGCGAAAAATATCTGGCAGATGTGCAGATACGTATCGATGGTTCCTCAACCTTTCCCAAAGGTAACCAGTATGGATACTTTCCTTCCTTCTCTGCAGGCTGGATTGTTACCAAAGAATCATTCATGAATGTAAGCTGGCTCAATTACCTTAAAGTAAGAGCATCTTATGGTGCATTGGGTAATGATAATGTGGGTTTGTTCCAGTACCTCAATACCTACGCATTCAATAATCAGCTGGTATTAGGTTCCAGCATAGTTCCCGGTATGGAGCTGACCAAGCTGGCTAATCCTAATATCCATTGGGAAGATGCAAGAAAAACAGATATAGGTATCGAGGCAAATTTCCTGAATGACTTCAATCTGGAATTGATCTATTTTAAACAAAAACGTACCAATATCCTGGCAATCAGGAATGCCTCTATTCCATTTGTTTCAGGAATTGTGAACCCTTTTGGATCAGGTGCACTGGTGCCGTCTGAAAATATCGGAAGGGTAAATAGCAAGGGATTTGAAGCGACCCTGGGTTATAATAAAAAGAAAGCTGATTTCTCTTACGGGATCTCAGGAAACATAACTTATGCAAAGAGTGAGATCATCAATATAGATGAAGCATCAGGTGTGCTTCCTTATCAAAAGCAGACTGGTCAGCCATTGAATACATATCTCCTTTACAATTCAATCGGAATATTTCATTCAACTGATGAGATTGCAAAATATCCTCACCTCAGCGTAGCCAAACCTGGTGACCTGATCTACCAGGATTATAATGGTGATGGAAACATTACTGCTGATGACCAGGTAAGGTCCAAATACGGAAATATCCCACAGATCACTTACGGCATCCTTCTTAATGGTGGATACAGGAATTTTGATCTATCCGTTGTATTAGCCGGACAGGCCCAGGTCTCTCAATATGTATTGCCTGAATCTGGAACTGTAGGTAATTTCTATAGCAGCTGGGCAGACAATCGCTGGAGTCCCACAAATACCAACGGGACCTACCCAAGAGTGGATACCAGAACATCTGCTTCTGTAAATGGTGGATTATACAATAACACTTTCTGGCTGAATGATGCGTCATTCCTCCGTCTCAAGAATATTGAATTGGGATACAATCTCGGAAGTTCTGTTTTGCGCAAGGCAAAACTCCAGGACGTAAGAGTATATCTTAATGCATTCAATCTTTTCACTATTACCAAAGTGAAGGACTATGATCCGGAAGGAAATAGCGGAAGCGGGCAATTCTATCCGCAACAAAAAATCATCAATATTGGCGTAAACGTAAAACTCTGATTGCTTAATACTATTATAATATGAAAAAGAATCTATTTCCCTATTTATTATTAATAACCTGCCTGCCGGTCTTTATATCCTGCAAGAAAGACTTTCTGGATATTCAGGCCACTGACAGGATCTCTGAGCAGGCGTTGCTTGGAGATTCTTCCCTGTTTGAGAATTTTGTAACTAACCGCTATATCGGGGTAAGATTGCAGGATAAAGAGGGTGATGGCACCAATCCTGGTTTTGGCCGTGCATTTGAATATGCCATGTGGAGCTCCCTTACAGACGAGTCTATCTATAATAACGATGATAATACCTGGCTGGTTCAGCGTGGATTGCTGGCTCCCGAGAATACAGGCATAGCTGGTACTATCTGGGCAAGAAGCTATCGTAGCATCAGGGAATGTAACTGGGCATTACAGAATATCGATAAGGTAACAATGAGTGCCGATCATAAGACTCGTGTAACCGCCGAGCTTCGCTTTATTAGAGCGTATCGTTATCATGATCTGATCCGTAATTACGGAGGTGTGGTATTGATGGGGAATGATGTTTATAATCTGTCTGATAATCTGCAGGATGCCAAATTATTCACCCGAAGCACATTGCAGGAAAGTATGAACTATGTTTTGGCTGAGCTGGATGCAGCAGCTGCAGGCCTTCCCCAGAACAATGGTTCAAACTGGGTAAATGGTCGGGCAACCAAAGGAGCAGCATTAGGATTGAAATCAAGGCTAACGCTCTATGCTGCAAGCCCGTTATATAATGTTGGCACCTGGGTCGCAGCAGTTACAGCCGCCCAGGCAGTGATCAGCTTAAATAAATACAGTTTATATACTGGTGGATATGCAAATTTATTCACTGATGCAACTGCTGCCAACACGGAAACTATTTTCGCACGGTTATATACCAAGAATGCAGGGCATACACACCTGGAAATTGCCAATGGTCCCAATGGCTATGGTGGCTGGGGTGGCAATCTTCCATTGCAAAACCTTGTGGATGATTACCAGATGGATAATGGAAAAAGTATTACGGATGGAACTTCTGGCTATAATGCACAGAATCCCTATGTTAATCGCGACCCACGTTTCTATGCTACCATTGTTTATAATGGATCAACCTATCGGGGAGCTACCGTTGAAACTTTTACTCCTGGTGGAAAGGACAGCAAAGATGGTCCTGAAAACTGGAATACATCCAAGACCGGATACTATCTAAAGAAATATATGAATGATGCCTATCCTTTGCAAAACCCATGGGGTAATGCAGGATTCCAGCCCTGGTATTATATCCGCTATGCAGAAATACTTTTGAACTTTGCAGAGGCTTCCAATGAGGCCAGTGGTGCTGATGTAGTTCCTGCCGGTGCTACGCTTTCTGCCCGCACAGCTGTAAACCTCGTAAGAGCAAGGGCTGGAATGCCCGCACTGGCTGCAGGGTTATCCCAGACTGCCATGCGTGATGCAATCCGTAATGAACGCAGGATTGAGCTGGCGTTTGAGGAACACCGCTTCTATGATGTACGAAGGTGGAAGATTGCAGACGTTACAGAAAACAGGCCAGCGCAGGGAATCAATATTACCAGGAGTGGATCAACGCTGACCTATGCTACGAAAGTGGCGCTTGATGGAAGGGCATTTGCAGCAAAGCATTACTGGTTACCGATACCAAGGGCCGAGATCCAGGCATCAGGTAATAAGATCCAACAAAACACAGGATATTAATGAATCGTTTTTTTTCGATACAGCAGTTTTAAGCAAAGCAACATGTACAAATAAGAACCGGCAACGGTTCTTATTTTTCTCATTTCCTTGTGATAACTTAATAGAAAATTATAATGACTGGTCTGCTTAATAAATTCAACCCAGGTCTGGGTTCTGCGATCATATCATTTTGTATGATCCTTATTCTGCATGGTTGTGCAAAATCACAGCCTCCAAAGCAGTCTGCGAAAGTTTCAATCAGGTATGATATGAATGCAGAGAACCAGACCATCCGTAACTTCTCAGCATCCGATGCCTGGGCCTGCCAGTTTGTAGGCAATTGGCCGGAAGCAAAGAAAAATGCTATTGCCGACTGGCTGTTTAGTATGGACACGCTGTCTAATGGAAGTCCCAAAGGAATTGGACTTAGCATGTGGCGATATAATATCGGGGCTGGAACTGCAGCTCAGGGTGATGGAAGTGGAATAAAAGATGAATGGCGACGGGCCGCTTCCTTTGATAATACGGATGCAAATTCTGTTAAGCTCATTGAAGGCCAGAACTGGTTTTTGCAGGCGGCCAGGAAAAGAGGAGTAAGTCAGTTCCTTGGGTTTTTTAATAGTCCGCCAGTTAATTTGACTGTGAATGGAAAGGGCTATGCAAATAACGGGCAATGTAATATTGCTGACGATAAACTTACACCTTTTGCCCAGTATGCCATCAACGCAATCAACCGGGTTAAGACCAGTACCGGGATTAATCTGGATTTTATAAGTCCGGTAAACGAGCCCCAATGGGACTGGAGTGATGGCGGGCAGGAGGGATGTCCTTATACCAATGATCAGATCAGGGGAATAGTAAAGGCCTTAAATGCTGAATTTGAAAAGAACTCAATAACTTCCAAAATATTGTTGACAGAGGCAGGACAACTGAATTACCTGCTGGAAGCGAATGATAAACCTGAAAAGGATAACCAGATCTCTGATTTCTTTGATCCGGTCTCTTCCAATTATTTGGGCAATCTATCCGCTGTAAGCAGGACCATTGCTTCACACAGCTATTTTACTACCTCGCCAATGAACAAGGGAATTGAATTGCGCAATAAGGTAAGGGAGCGCCTGAACCAGGTTCAACATCTTGAATTCTGGCAATCGGAATATTGTATATTAGGAGATAATGGCGGCGAGATCAGTGGCAATAATCGTGACCTTGGAATGGATGCAGCCCTTTATGTAGCAAAAGTAGTATACCAGGATATGGTTGCCGCCAATGCGGCAGCCTGGCAATGGTGGCTGGCTATTTCTCCCTATAATTATAAAGATGGACTGGTGTATGTAGACAAAAATAATAGTGATGGCAATTATTATGATAGTAAAATGCTATGGGCGCTGGGTAATTACAGTCGGTTTATCCGCCCAGGTAGCAGGCGCATAGATATTGGTCAGGTAAATGATCCGGCACTTCTGGTGTCAGCCTATAAAAATGAAAAAAGTGATGGGGTGGTGCTTGTAGTAATTAATTCTTCGGCAGATGCAAAACCACTGGATCTTTCTGCCAATGCCCTGATAGGAGATAAAAGTATTGTCACATTTACAACTGACAATACCAGTAATCTTGCCAAAAATAGTGTATCAGTACAAAACATTGCCATACCGGCCAGAAGTATTGTAACGCTGGTTATCGGAAAGAATTAATGCTTGCGCAAACCAAAATATGACCATTAATGAGAGTGTTGAAATGGATCTGTTTTCTTTTTTTTGCCGGTGAGATCAGCTGGTCATGCAAATCATCCCCCCCTGAGTTTTTTACAGATATATCGGAAAGCTGCGGTATCAGCTTTGCCAATATTATTACGGAAAATGAACAGGATAATATATTTACCTATGAGTACATGTACAATGGAGCCGGGGTGGCTGTTGGAGATGTAAATGGTGATGGCCTTCCTGATATTTTTTTTACTGCCAACCAGTTGCCTGATCAACTCTACTTAAATAAAGGAAATCTCAGTTTTCAAAATGTAACAGAATTTGCGGGTGTTGCTGGCAGGCCAGGATGGAAAACCGGTGTGTCAATGGCTGATGTGAATGCAGATGGGAGAATGGATATTTATGTCTGTTATTCTGGACATGGAGATGCACAAAGCAGGGATAACCAGCTTTTCATTAATAAAGGGATAAAAAATGGGGTTCCCGTATTTATGGATGAAGCGGCCAGTTATGGATTGAATGCACCGGGGACCAATAGTTCACAGTCTTTGTTCTTTGATTACGACAGGGATGGTGACCTGGACATGTTCCTCCTGAATCATGCAGTAATTTTCTATTCTCCGCTTGTTAATACTTATAAATTGCGGCATAAACGGCATCCCTGGTATAGCAATTATTTATTTAGAAATGATAATGGCCATTTTGTTGATGTTTCTGCTGAAGCAGGTATAGCGGGGGGTGGAAATAATTTCGGATTGGGAGTGGTGGCATCCGATATAAATTCTGATGGCTGGCCAGATCTGTATATGACCAATGACTACGAGGAGCAGGATTTCCTGTTGCTGAATAATCATGATGGCACATTCAGTGAAGTAACAAAACAATCACTTAAACATATTTCCCGCTATGGAATGGGATGTGATGTGGCAGATTACAATAATGATGGATTGCCAGATATAATGGTTCCCGATATGTGGCCGGAAGATAATTACCGGCAGAAGGTTTTAAGAGGCCCTGATGAATACGATAAGTACAATATACTGGTGGATAGCGGGTACATGCAGCAGAATATGCGGAATACACTGCAATTGAACAGAGGCAATGACAGGCAGGGCATCCCGGTATTTTCAGAGATCGGACAGCTGGCGGGTGTTTCCAATACGGACTGGAGCTGGTCTTCCTTATTTGCTGATTTTGATAATGATGGTAATAAGGACCTGTATGTTACTAACGGATTCTGGCGTGATTTCTCCAATATGGATTTCCAGACGTATCAGGCAGGTGCATTTATGGAGGCAAACGGACCCGAGGCTTCCTTATTTCATTTATTAGATAGCATACCGCGTACGAGCCTTTCCCATTATATGTTTCATAATAAAGGAGATCTCTGCTTTGACAATGTAACCAGCAGCTGGGGACTTGCGCATAAAAATGTTACTAACGGAACTGCTTATGCAGACCTGGATAATGATGGTGACCTTGACCTGATATTGAACAATATGGGAGAGAAGGCAACCATCTACCGAAATAACAATCTTTCAAAAGGAAATTATCTGAATATTAAATTAAAAGGGTTCGAAGGTAACCTTGATGCCATTGGAGCAAAGGTCAGTATTGAAACTGCAGATGGCAAGCTACAAATGGCCGAACTGGAGCCAGTGAGAGGATATCTTTCCTGCATGACATCAATGCTCCATTTCGGTTTAGGCACTGATTCATTAATAAAAGAATTGACCGTTTATTGGCCCAACGGAACAGAAACAATTGTTGATACTATTGGCGTCAATCGTTTATTGACAATTGAACAGAATACAGAGGCAGTTCTAAATCCACGAAAATCCAGACCCAGGATGGTTTTTGAAGATTGTACCAGCTCTTCAGGAATTGCATTTTATCAGCCGGAAAATAAATTTGTTGACTATTATATCGAAAGATTGCTTCCATGGCAATTATCCAGGCAGGGGCCAAAGATGGCTAAGGGAGATGTTAATGGGGATGAACTGGAGGATGTTTTTATTGGTGCTCCACAAGGCGGTCAGGCATGTTTGTATTTGCAGGGAAAGGATGGCAGATTTATGAAAGCAGCTTCACAACCCTGGAATAAAAATGCAGGTGCTGATATTATTCAATCAGTACTTTTTGATGCCGATGGGGATGGAGACAAAGACCTTTACCTGGTAAGTGGAGGAAACGAAAACCAAGATCTTTCTCAATATCAGGATCGACTGTTTCTGAATAATGGAAAAGGTATTTTCAGTGAAGCAGGAGAAGCTCTTCCAGTCATGCATGCTTCCAAAAGCTGTGTGGCAGTAGCAGATTTCAATAAAGATGGAAAACCGGATCTGTTTGTAGGGGGAAGAGTAATTCCGGGAAAATATGGATTGGCCCCGCGATCTTTTTTATTACAGAATGAAACAGTAAATGGAAAGGTTAAGTTCACTGATGTTACAGCTACAATAGCCCCGGTTTTGCTAAGTCCGGGAATGGTAACTTCTGCTGTCTGGACTGATTTGAATAAGGATGAACGACCTGATCTGTTGCTGGTTGGAGAATGGATGCCAGTAAAGGTTATTATTAATCACCAAAACCAGTTTGAGGATGCTTCAGCATCCATGGGAATGGAGAATACGGAAGGATTATGGACAAGTTTGACAGCTGTTGACGTGGATGATGATGGGGATATGGATTATCTATTGGGGAATCTGGCTCCAAATACCCAGTTTACAGCTTCAGCAGAACGACCCATGTCCCTATATGTAAATGATTTTACAAAAACTGGTCGCACACAAGCTTTGCTTTTTTATTATATTCAGGGCGAAAGCTGGCCTTATCCTTCGCGCAATGAGATCGTAGATGAGTTCCCATGGCTGAAAAAGAAATTTCTCTACTACCGCGATTACGCTACAGCCCATCTCAGTAGTCTATTTACCCCTGAGCAACTGGAAGGTGTGCAGGAACTCAAAGCAAAACAATTAAAAAATTGCTGGCTGGAGAATAGGAATGGTAAACTCGTTATGCATGAATTACCCGTTCCTGCCCAATTTTCACCCATTCAGAATGCTGTAATTGTGGATATGGAACATAATGGCAAAAAAGAAATGCTGGTGATAGGCAATTTCTTTCCATTCCGTGTTCAGTTGGGCAGGGAAGATTCAGGCATGGGTTTATTGCTTCAGTGGGATAAGAAAGGAGGGAATGTAATTCAATCGGGGCTGAACCCGGGTATATTCATTTGTGGAGATACCAGGGATGCGGTACAGGTTCAAACCGCCCAAAAGGATAATTTGATAATTATTTCAAAAAATAATGACAGTGTTCAGGTTATTAAATACAAGTAAGATGAAGCGTTTTTTGTGTTGCTTATTGATTTTTTGTTTTGCAGGACCAACCATTGCCCAGAAAGCCCGATTGCACAGTTTTGATTTAGGCGATACCTGTTTTCTGCTGGATGGAAAGCCTTTTCAGATTATTTCAGCTGAGATCCATTATCCAAGAGTTCCTCGCCAGGCATGGCGTCAGCGGATGCAGATGGCAAAAGCCATGGGCATAAATACCATTGGCACCTATGTTTTCTGGAACCTGCAGGAACCAGAAAAAGATAAATTCGATTTTACGGAGAATAATGATATCGCTGCATTTGTAAGAACTGCACGGGAGGAAGGCCTTTGGGTTATTCTTCGTCCATCACCTTATGTATGTGCTGAATGGGAGTTTGGTGGTTATCCTTACTGGCTTCAAAATCAAAAGGGACTGGTGGTCCGCAGCAAAGAATCTCAATACCTGAATGAATACAAAAAATATATTCAGCGTTTGGGAAAGGAATTATCTCCTTATTTGATCAATAATGGTGGAAATATTATTATGGTCCAGGTAGAGAATGAGTATGGATCTTATGGAAATGATAAAGAATATCTGGAGATCAATCGAAAGATGTTCGTGGATGCCGGATTGAATGGTATATTGTATACCTGTGACCCTGCCAGGGATGTGGCTAAAGGCCAGTTGCCCGGAATGTTTGCGGCTGTGAATGGCGTTAATAATGCTGCGACACTGAAAACATTGACCCGGAAATATAATAATGGCAAAGGGCCCTTCTTTGTGGCAGAGTGGTACCCGGCCTGGTTCGATTGGTGGGGAGAGAAGCACCATACAGTTCCGCCTGCCAGGTATGTGAGAGAACTGGATAATATGCTTGGTGCAGGAGTTTCCATTAACATGTATATGTTCCATGGTGGCACAACCCGTGGATTTATGAACGGCGCCAATTGTTATGATTCTTCCTACTATCAGCCACAGATCAGCAGTTATGATTATGATGCACCACTGGATGAAGCGGGGAATGCTACTGATAAGTTCATGCAGTTCCGTTCAGTGATCCAGAAATATGCAGGACATACCCTGCCGGATGTTCCTTCCCCCAAAAAATCGATCGTTATTCCTCCAATCACATTTTCATCCTCTACGGATATCTTTTCAATATTGCCCAGGCCTGTGGTTTCTGCAAAGCCATTGAGTTTTGAAAAATTGAAACAGGCTTATGGATATGTATTGTATCGCACGAAGGTCACCAATGGCAAATCTGGCATGCTTTCCATAAAGGAGCTAAGAGACTATGGAATTGTATTTATCAATGGGAAAAAGCAGGGGACACTGAACAGGATGATAAAACAGGATAGTCTTTATGTGGAATTGGGAAATGGAGTTCACATAATTGACATACTGGTAGAGAATATGGGAAGGGTCAATTACGGTCCCAATCTTTTGAAGAACGAAAAAGGCATAACAGAAAAAGTAACACTCAATGGAAAAGAATTGACCAATTGGCAAATGTTTTCATTACCAATGACCTCCCTGGATAAGTTGAGTTTTACAAAAAAGCCATCCAAAGATATTCCTGTGCTTCGGAAGGCTTCGTTCTCCTTGACTGAGACTGGAGATACTTATCTGGATATGCGCAGCTGGGGGAAGGGCGCTGTCTGGATAAATGGAAAAAGCCTGGGAAGATATTGGGAAATAGGTCCTCAGCAAACGATTTATGTTCCGGCAGAATGGTTAATCAAGGGAGTAAATCAGGTAGTTGTATTTGAATTGCAGCGTACTGATGAAACAGTGCTAAAGACAGTGGAAAAGCCAGTGCTAGACCAGTTGAAAAATTAATTTCGAATGAGCGTTCTAAAATGTACTGGACCTGGTAAAGTATAAACCAGCTAATTATTTGTCGAGATTTGAACCTTCCTCCCGATTGTCCGCAGGTTTTATTCCTTTTCTGGGAAATGGCAAATGCCCTGTTTCTTTTTCTCTATCTGAAACTTTTGTAGCCTCGTTGTAATTGGGGTCCTGTTCAGTTCCCTCATTGAAAGCCCCACTGCCGGCATTTTTGTCCTTTTTATCTGTAACTCCTCCATATTGTTTGTTACCAGTACTCTTATTCTTATTGTTTGCCATAATTGTGTATTTAAACCAGATAGGTAAATGATCTCCTATTAACGAAAACAAAAAAGCTGCCATTTTTACTTAAAGGAGACCAATTATTCCATGATGAGCGGTTTACAAGGCAACATTCCCTGAAGATTGTACTGTGATGAATAGCTGTAACCTGAGTTTCTTATCCGTAGTCATATTATCAGAACCGCCTGATGGTTCGATAAATTAAAATTTTATGAAACATATCCAGAATTTCAAAACTATCGTGCTGGGAACCGTTATCAGTCTTGGATCCTTTGTATCAAATGCCACTGGGTCGCCAAAAAGTACCAGTGAGCTATCAAAAAGTACCAGTGAGCTATATTATGCCGGAATTGTAGACAATAAACCAGCTTTCCGACTGACATTGAACAATAGGGAAGAAGCATTATTCACAATTACTGTTTCGAATCGGAAGGACGGAACTCTTTATACCCAAAAAATAAAAGCAAAAAATAAGGCTTTTTTATTTCAATTGGATGTCATTGACATTACCGGTGAACCTTTGCAGGTTGAAGTTAGAAATGTAAATACTCAGCAAACTGAAACTTTTACCATTAACCTGGAAAGCAGGACAGTACTGGAAACCAGTGTGAGCAAACTATGACGGAAAATAGAGCTCAATTTTTTTCGGCGGATAAAAATAAAAGATCAATGATCATGATCCGCCCATTATAGGCTGAAGCCGAAAGAGAATGTCTCTTCCGGCTTTTTTAGTTCCTGCTCTACAGGACGGCCGATTTCTCAGCCGGAGAATTCCCGTGAATTCAAATAATATTTGCGCAAGTGAATGCTTGCCTATATATTTGCAAGCAAATACTTGCATATTATGGAGACCCGAAGAGACGTATTTCAGGCCATTGCGGACCCTACCCGGCGGGAGATCATCGGCCTGCTGGCAAGCCAATCCCTAAACCTGAATGCTATTGCAGAAAAATTTAATGTGACCAGGCAGGCGGTTTCACTGCATGTAAAGATCCTGACGGAATGCGGACTTATTGTCATTAAACAGCAGGGCAGGGAACGCCTTTGTGAGGCAAAACTGGATAAGCTAAGTGAAGTTTATGACTGGGTTGATCAATACAGAGAACTCTGGAGTGAACGATTCAAATCACTGGATAAATACCTTGCTAAAATTCAAAAAAACAAACTAAAAAAATAAACTCATGGGTAAGCCAAAAAAAGAACTCGTATTCACCCGGCATTTCAATGCTCCAAAGGATATTGTATTTTCAGCATTTGCCAGTGCAGAAGCGATGGCAGAATGGTGGGGGCCTGCTGAAGCCAATACAACAGTAATAAGTTTTGATTTTAGTCCTCGGGGGCGTTTTCATTATAAGTCCGAAATAAAAGGGCATACCAGCTATGGACTATTGGTCTATGGCGAGATCAGGAAGCCAGACCTGATTGAATTCACGTCTTCTTTCTCTAATGAAAAAGCGGAAGTAGTGAGTAGTCCCATGATGGCCAGCTGGCCAAAAGAGATATTCAATAGTTTTTCCTTTACCGAATCGAATGGCATAACCACTATTACTATTATCGGTTATCCTGTAAATCCAACAGAGGAAGAATATAAAACTTTTGTGGACCTCCAACCAGGAGTACAAAAAGGCATGGGAGGCATGTTTGACCAGTTGCAAAAATATATTGAAGCTCAATTTCAATTACGTCAAAAGGCAAAAACATCAACCTTGTCCAGAACCAGCACCTATCTCAATTTTGATGGCAATACGGAAGAAGCATTCCTGTTTTATAAATCAGTTTTTGGTACTGAATTCAATGGAGAAGGTATTAAACACTTTGGAGATATCCCGCAAACAGCTGGTAATCCTCCCGTAAATGAAAATATAAAAAAAATGGTGCTGCATGTGGAGCTTCCTTTGTTAGGAAATCATATTTTAATGGGCACAGACGCTCCAAAGGAGATGGGCTTTACGCTGAATTTTGGAAACAATGTTCATATTTGCCTGGAACCTGATTCGCGAAAAGAAACAGAGCGATTGTTTGCAGCGCTTAGTTCCGGAGGTACTGTTACAATGCCTTTGGAGGATATGTTTTTTGG
>Ga0136846_1231933_pt1 | contig 42332 bp, 34 predicted proteins | sample HopSoiMetagenom2_FD_96841 | JGI IMG/M metagenome (GOLD analysis project Ga0136846, IMG submission 96841) | Grasslands soil microbial communities from Hopland, California, USA - 2 Assembly 2016 (version 4) | ecosystem: Environmental > Terrestrial > Soil > Grasslands | place: USA: Hopland...
GTGGCCGCGGACCGCAAGCTGGACATCTCCGGGCGCCTGCCGCCGGCGCCCAGCGCCCAGGCGGCGGCCGGCCCGATGGGCTCCCCCGCCGGCGCGCCGGGGCCCAGCCAGGACCAGGTCGCCGCCGCCCAGGCGATGAGCCCGGCTGAGCGGCAGCAGATGATCCAGGGCATGGTGAGCGGCCTCGCCGAGCGGCTGAAGCAGAACCCGCGCGACCGCGACGGCTGGGAGCGGCTGATCCGGGCGCGGATGGTCCTGGGCCAGGCGGACCTGGCGGCGGCGGCCTATCGCGACGCCAGCCGCGCCTTCACTGGCTCGCCGGCCGACCAGCAGGCGCTGCGCCAGACCGCCGTCCAGCTCGGCGTGCCGGTGGGTTAGGATCGACGAATGTCCGAGGTCACCGACAAGCCGGGCGCCGGCGCCGCCGCCCAGACCATCCTGGAGCTGCTGCCGGAGCCCGTGATCCTGGTGCGCGGCAGGGAAGGGGAGTCCCCGGAGATCGCCTACGGCAACCGCGCGGCCCGCGAGGTCTTCCGGATCGAGCTGGCGGGGGCGCCGCTGGGCGCGGCCCTGCGCCGGCCGGAGGTGCTGGAGACCATCGAGGCGGCGCTGGAGATGGGGTCCTCCGCCGAGGTGGCCTTCGAGACCATCGGCGTGCAGCCTCGATTCTGGCGCGCCTTCGCCCGGCCTCTGGACGCGGACGCCGGCGGCGTGCGCCAGCTGGTGGTGATGCTGCGCGACGAGACCGACGCGCGCCGCACCGAGCGCATGCGCGCCGATTTCCTGGCCAACGCCAGCCACGAGCTGCGCACGCCCCTGGCCTCGCTAGCCGGCTTCGTCGAGACCCTGCGCACCCACGCCCGGGACGACACCGAGGCGCGGGAGAAGTTCCTGGGGATCATGGCCCAGCAGGCCACCCGCATGGCTCGCCTGGTGGATGACCTCCTGTCGCTGAGCCGCATCGAGCTGAACGAGCACATCGCCCCGTCGGGCAAGGTGGACCTGCCGCGGACGATCCAGGACGTGTCGGACGCGATCAAGCCGCTGACCGGCGAACGCGCCGTCACGATCTCGGTGGAGGTCGACCCGAAGGTGACGCCGGTGACCGGCGACCGCGACCAGCTGGTGCAGGTGATACAGAACCTCGTCGACAATGCGGTGAAGTATACGCCCCGTGGTGGCCGGGTGCGGGTCAGCCTGGAGGCCGCCGCCAGCCTGGAGACGGCTCGCGCGCCGAGCCGGCCGGGCGTCGGGCTCTCGCTGCTGTCGCCGGACTCCCCCGACAGCCATGCCTATGTGGTGCTGCGGATCAGCGACGAGGGGCCGGGCATCGCGCGCCAGCACCTGCCGCGCCTGTCCGAGCGCTTCTACCGCGTGGAAGGCCAGCGCAGCGGCGGCACGGGCCTGGGCCTGGCCATCGTCAAGCACGTGGTCAATCGCCACCGCGGCGGGCTGATGGTGGAGAGCGCGGAGGGCGAGGGCAGCACCTTCAGCGTCTATCTGCCCGCCGCCCCCCAAGCCTGAGGTCGGGGCGCGAAGCGCCGGAAAATTACCGCAGGTCCGGGCGCGAAGCGCGGGCAGATCACCGCCAAGACGCCAAGAGCGCCAAGAGGGAACACGAAGACCACCAAGACCACGAAGACCACCAAGGCGCAGCGGGCCGCTCGCTTGGCGTCCTTGGCGTCTTGGCGGTCCTCTTCTCTTGGTGGTCTTCGTGGTCTTGGTGGTCTTCGTGTTGAAAGACGGCGCCTGCGGCGCGTAGCGGCGAAGCGGCTGGCTGGAGGCGGGCCTGCAGCCTTTGCGGTTCTCCGCAGGGCCGCGCTGTCGCAAAACTGTCGCCAGATCGCATTAGTTAGCTGGCCATGGAGACGGGGCGATGACGAGGACCTCCCAAGCGGAGTTGCGGCAGCTTGTGGCCGAGGTGATCCGCATGGGCGGCCTGGCCGAGGCCCAGGTGGTCGACGCGGTCGATGCGGTCGTGCGCCGCGACGTGCCGCTGGCCCAGGCCCTGATCGTCCGCGACCTTCGCCTCGACAGCCTGCAGGCCGAGGTGGAGCGGCGGGCGCTGGACCTGATCGGCCGCCATCGGCCCGACGAGGCGGACCTGCGCCGGGCGATCTCCACCCTCAAGCTGGCCATGAACCTGGAGCGCTGCGGCGACCTGGCGCGCAACATCGCCAAGCGCAGCCTGGTGCTGTCGGCCGGCGAGCCGCTGCTGCCGCTCACCGGCGGCATTGAGCGCATGGGCCGGCTGGTCTCGGCGCGCCTGCGCGAGGTGCTGGACGCCTACGCCGCCGGCGAGGTCGAGCCGGCGCTGGACGTCTGGCGGCGCGACGGTGAGGTGGACGAGCACTACGAGAGCCTGTTCCGCGAGCTGCTGGCGCTGATGGCGACGCGGCCCGACTTGGTGGCGGCCGGCGCGCACCTGCTCTTCGTGGCCAAGAACCTGGAGCGGATCGGCGACCACGCGACCAACATCGCCGAGATCCTGCACTTCCAGATGACCGGCCAGGAACTGATCGGCGAGCGGCCCAAGGTGGGCGTCAGCCTCGATGGCGTCGAGACGGAGGCCACCCCATCGTGACCCCCTATGTGCTGGTGGTGGAGGACGAGGACGCGCTGGCGACCCTGCTCGACTACAACCTGATGAAGGAAGGCTTCCGCGTAGAGCGGGCCGCCGATGGCGAGGAGGCCCTGCTGCGGGTCGCCGAGGAGCCGCCGGACCTGGTCGTCCTGGACTGGATGCTGCCCAAGGTCTCCGGGGTGGAGGTCTGCCGCCAGTTGCGTGCCGGGGCCGAGACCCGCCGCACGCCCGTGCTGATGCTGACGGCCCGCGGCGAGGAGGCGGACAAGGTCCGCGGCCTCGACACCGGCGCCGACGACTATGTGGTCAAGCCCTTCGCCATGAGCGAGCTGGTGGCGCGCATCCGCGCCCTCCTGCGCCGTACCCGCCCGGAACTGGTGGACGAGCGGCTGGAGTACGCCGACCTCGTGCTGGACCGCGGCCGCCACCGCGTGACCCGCGACGGCAAGGACATCCACCTGGGGCCCACGGAGTACCGGCTGCTGGACTTCCTGATGCAGCGCCCAGGTCGGGTCTTCAGCCGCGAGCGCCTGCTGGACGCGGTCTGGGGCGCCAACACCTATGTGGAGGTGCGCACCGTCGACGTGCACGTCGGGCGCCTGCGCAAGGCCCTGCGACTGCCCGGTTCGCCGGACCTGATCCGCACCGTGCGGTCAGCAGGGTATGCGCTGGACCAGGAGGGGTAGGCCCCTCCTTCAGAGGCCGAGGTGCGTCGGCGTGCGGAATTGGACCACGAACCACACGAACGCACTCTGCGCGCCTCTGGCGCGCCATCCCGCCCGACCTCGTGAAGTCAAGGGCCTGCGGCCCGTTCGTGTGGTTCGTGTGGTTCGTGGTTCAAAAAAGGCTGCGCCTGCGGCGTAACAGCCGCTGTCACCCGCCTGTCACGGACTCCGGCTAGCGCTCTTCGGCACACGCCGTTTTGGGGGACTGCGATGCCGGATACCACGCCCGCCGTCCGCTGCCGGACGGCCTTCATCTCGGACATCCACCTGGGCACGCGCGGCTGCCAGGCCGAGCTCCTGCTGGAGTTCATCCGCGAGCTGGAGTGCGAGACGCTCTATCTGGTGGGCGACATCGTCGACGGCTGGAAGATGAAGTCCGGCTGGTTCTGGCCCCAGGGGCACAACGACGTGGTGCAGAAGATCCTGCGCATGGCCCGCAAGGGCGTGCGGGTGGTCTACATCCCCGGCAACCACGACGACCGCATCCGCGACTTCTGCGGCGTCCACTTCGGCGGCGTGGTGGTGGCCCGCGATGCGATCCACGAGGCGGCCGACGGCAAGCGCTACCTGGTGACGCACGGCGACGAGTTCGACGGGGTGGTGCAGCACGCCAAGTGGCTGGCCTTCCTGCGCGACTGGAGCTACCGCGCCGTCCTGGCGCTCAACACCCACTTCAACCGCGCCCGCCACCTGCTGGGCCTGGGCTACTGGAGTCTCTCGGCCTTCCTGAAGCAGCGGGTGAAGAACGCCGTCGCCTTCATCGACAAGTTCGAGGGGGCCATGGCCGAGGAAGCGCGCCGGCGCGGCGTGCATGGCGTGATCTGCGGCCATATCCACAAGGCCGAGATGCGCGAGATCGAGGGCGTCCTCTATCTCAACGACGGCGACTGGGTGGAAAGCTGCACCGCCATCGTCGAGGGGTTCGACGGGACCATGCGCATCGTCGACTGGCTGGAGGCGCGTAAGGCGCTGGCGACCGTCCCGCTCCCGCTCGCGGAGCCGCTGGCCGCCTGAGCGGCCGAAAAAGGATCGCCGGCCTAACCGCCGCATCCCCCAAAAAAGAGGGCCGCGACCGGGGGGCGGTCGCGGCCGTGCGGCCTCGGGTGGCCGATCTGAAGCAATATACGAGGGGTCTACGCACGCGACGCTAGCCGCGGCGCATGTCGCTGCGGTGACGGTCCTGCGACGGCGCAAGAAAAAGCCGCCGCGGGGGAGGCCGCGGCGGCTTTGGCAGTTGGAGGGGAGAACTCTTAGAAGGCGTACTGCGCCCGGCCGGCGATGGCGTTGTAGGTCTGGCCGATCTGCACGCCGGCGCCGTTCAGGCGGTCGATCTTGACGTGCTGGACGTCGAACATCAGGCGCATGGACGGGTTCAGGTACCAGTTGAGGCCGACGCTGTAGATCTTCTGCTCGCCGCCGCGGATCGCGCCGGTGGTGGCCAGCGGCGTCGTGCCCTGGGCGCCTTCCCTGTAATTGAGGTCCAGGTCGGAGTAGCGGGCCGCCACTTCCCACGTGCCCCAGGTGCCGGCCGCCGGGTTGAAGTTGTAGTTCATCTTCGGCGCGTCGAAGCGGGCCTCGGCCGGGTTGTACGGGCGGTTCTCGCCGGTCAGCACCCAGACGCCTTGCACGTACCAGCCCTTGAAGTGCGGGTCGGGCAGGGTGGAGTTGCGACGGTCGATCTTGTAGCGGAAGTACTCGCCTTCGACGAGGAACGGGCCGCTGCTCACGCCGGCTTCGCCGCCGAGCACCGAGGCGTTCTGGGCGTCGATGCCGCCGGTGTCGACCAGGCGCGTGCCGTCGATGCGCAGTTCCGGACGGTCACGCAGCTGGATCGGGTAGCGCGGGTTGGCCGCGGCGCCGGCGTCGTTCGGCTGGGTCACGTACTGGGCGTTCACCCCGAAGTGGGCTTGCCAGTTGGTGCTGTCGAACGGGGCGATGGCCACGCGGCCGATCCAGGCGGTCTGCTCGTCGCTGGGCTGGGTGGCGAAGCCCCCGGCCGAGTTCACGCTGCTGACCGTGTTGCCGGTCAGGGCCGTGGAGACGAACCAGCGTGCGGCGATGCCCGCGTCGCCTTCGCCGATGATCCCGTTGCCGAACAGCTGGACGGCGCTGCGGCTGTCGCCGGCGGCGACGTTACGCGCCACTTCGGCCGGGGCCGGGCGCTCGAGCAGCGGCATCTGGCTGGTGGAGACCGCCGCCGCCAGGCCGATGTTCGGCTCGAAGGCGCCGACCCGCAGCTTCCAGGGCTTGAAGCCGCTGTACTGCGCCCAGGCTTCCTGGATGTGGCCCGCGTCCTCGGTGCCCGACCCGCCGAACTCGTAGATCAGGGCGTAGTCGAAGTCCTTGAACAGCTTGCCGTCGATGCCGAAGCGGGCGCGGCGGAAGTTGGTGCCGTCGTTGAGGTCGCGGTTGCTCACCGCCGAGCCCAGGTTGTGCTTCTGGAAGTACTTGCCGCCGTCGAACATCACGATGGCGCGCACGTTGGCCGTGAAGCGGCCGTCGGACGAGGCCAGGGCCGGCTTGCCGTTGGGCAGGGTCACCACGACCGGCGGGGGCGGCGGCGACTTCAGGGTGATGATGTCGGCGTCGACGCTGGCCTGCTGGGTCTTCATCTCGGCCAGCTGGGCGGCCATGGCGTCGAGCTGCTGCTGGATGGCCGAGAGCTTGGTGTCCTCGTGGCCGGCGGTCTTCATGGCGTCCAGCTGGGCGCGCATGTCGTCGAGTTCGCGCTGCATGGCCTGGAGCTTGCTCTCGCTGGCCGCGGCGGCCGCGGAACCCTTGGCCTTGGCCAGCACGGCGTCCGCGCCTGGCGCGGCGAGCGCGGCGCTCGACACGCCGCAAAGCAGCATCCCCGACAGCCCGGCGTACAGCCACGCGGGCGCGCGCTTGGATGACATCCCCATAGTAGAAACCCCTCTTGGGTCGCCCGTTGCGGCGACTTCGACGGGGCTGGTCTCTAGGCTCCGATTGCGACGGTGCGGCAAAGCTGCGGAGACAGATTTGTGACGGCGCCCGTTCGGCTGTCACTGTCACAAAACTGCGGTGAAACCGTCGCTTGAAGTTCGCACGGCCTCCGTACACCGGCCCTCGACCCGGCGCGGGAACCTGCGCCACACGACGAGGGGGTTTCCATGTTCAAACGCTACCTGACCGCGATCGCCGCGGTCCTTTCCCTGGCTGGCGCGGGCGCCGCCCAGGCGGCCGATATCTCGGGCGCTGGCGCGACCTTCCCGGCGCCCGTCTACGCCAAGTGGGCCGAGGCCTACCAGGCCCAGACCGGCAACCGCCTGAACTACCAGGCCATCGGCTCCGGCGGCGGGATCAAGCAGATCGGCGCCTCCACCGTCGACTTCGGCGCCACCGACAAGCCGCTGAAGCCGGATGACCTGGCCGCCGGCGGCCTGGCCATGTTCCCGACCGTGATCGGCGGCGTGGTGCCGGTGATGAACCTGCCGGGCATCAAGGCCGGCGAGGTCAAGCTGACCGGTCCGCAACTGGCCGACATCTATCGCGGCGTGATCAAGCGCTGGGACGACCCGCTGCTCGCCAAGACCAACCCGGGCGTGAAGCTGCCGGCCATGCCGATCACCGTCGTGCACCGCTCTGACGGCTCGGGCACCAGCTTCGTCTTCACCACCTACCTCTCGATGAAGGCGGCCCACTGGGCCAGCGAGGTCGGCGCCAACGACAGCGTCAAGTGGCCGACCGGCCTGGGCGGCAAGGGCAACGACGGCGTCGCGGCCTATGTGAAGCAGACCCCGGGCGCCATCGGCTACGTCGAGTACGCCTACGCCAAGCAGAACGGCATGACCTACGCCCTGATGCAGAACAAGGCCGGCAAGTTCGTCACGCCGGACGCCGCGAACTTCAAGGCGGCCGCCGCCAACGCCAACTGGAAGGCCGCGCCGGGCTTCTACCTGCTGCTGCTGGACCAGCCGGGCGCCGACGCCTGGCCGATCACGGCCGCCACCTTCATCCTGGTGCACACCAAGCAGGAAGACGCCGCCAAGGGCCGCAACGTCCTGGCCTTCTTCGACTGGTGCTACAAGAACGGCGACGCCGCCGCTGCCCAGCTGGACTACGTCCCGCTGCCGGCCGCTGTGAAGGACCTGGTGCGGGCCTCCTGGAGCAAGGTGGTCAGCCCGGACGGCAAGCCCGTCTACAAGTAGGCGCTTCGATCGCAGATCGGACGGATGGCCGGCTCCCTGACGGGGGCCGGCCATTCCGCGTTCAGAGCGCCCGGTCGGCGAGCCGCGCCAGGCTGTAGAACAGCGCCGCGACCAGGGCGGAGGCGGGCAGGGTGATCACCCAGGCCCAGACGATGTTCGAAGCCACGTTCCAGCGCACCGCCGAGGTCCGCCGCGCCGCCCCGACCCCGACGATGGCGCCGGTGATGGTGTGGGTCGTGGAGATCGGCACGCCGATGTAGGTGGCCAGGAAGATGGTGAGCGCCCCGCCGGTCTCCGCGCAGAACCCCTGTTGCGGTGACAGGCTGGTGATCTTCGAGCCCATGGTGTGGACGATGCGCCAGCCGCCCATCAGCGTGCCGAGCCCCAGAGCCGCCTGGCAGCTCAGCACCACCCACAGTGGCACGTGGAACGGGCCCGACAGCTGGCCGTGCGCATAGAGCAGGACGGCGATCACCCCCATGGTCTTCTGCGCGTCGTTGCCGCCGTGGCCTAGGGAGAACAGGGCCGCCGAGACGAACTGCAGCCTGCGGAAGGTGGCGTCGGCAAACGCCGGGGTCGCCCGTACGAACGACCACGAGACGATCAGCACCAGCACCAGGGCCAGGGCAAAGCCCAGCGCCGGCGAGACCACGATGCCGGCCACGGTCTTCCAGACCCCGCTCCAGACCACGCCGTTCAGGCCGGCCTTGGCGATGCCGGCGCCGAGGAGGCCGCCGATCAGGGCGTGCGAAGAGGACGACGGGATCCCCACCAGCCAGGTGATGATGTTCCAGGTGATCGCGCCGCCCAGGGCGCCGAAGATCACCGCGTCCGAGATGATGTTGGCCGAGATGATGCCCTTGCCCACCGTCGAGGCCACGTGCAGGCCGAAGAACAGGAAGGCGATGAAGTTGAAGAACGCCGCCCAGACCACGGCCCAGCGCGCCGACAGCACCCGGGTCGAGACGATGGTGGCGATGGAGTTGGCGGCGTCGTGCAGGCCGTTCAGGAAGTCGAACGACAGCGCGACGGCCACGAGACAGATGAGCAGGACGCCCGAATCCATGATCCTGGAGCCTGCCGCCTAGAGGTGTTCGATCAGCACGCCGCTGATCCGGTTGGCCACGTCCTCGAAGCGGTCCACCACCTTCTCCAGGTGGTCGTAGATGTCAGCGCCGACGATATAGGCCATCGGGTCGGCCCGGCCGGGGCCGCGATACAGCGCCGCCACCCCCTTGTCGTACAGCTGATCCGATTCCTCCTCCAAGCGTGTGACCTGCTCGGTGAGGCTGTTCAGTCGGCCGGCGTTGGCGCGCATCGAGCGCAGGAGGGGCACCGCCTCGGCGGTGAGGTCGGCGGTCTTGACGATGATGTCGCCAAGCTCGCGCATGTGCGGCTGGAACTCGCGCTGTTCGAACAGGGCGGTGACCTTGGCCGTCTTGTGCATCTGGTCGATAGCGTCGTCCATCGAGGTGATCAGGTCGATGATGTCGGCGCGGTCGAAGGGGGTGATGAAGGTGCGGCGCACGGCCAGCATCACCTCGCGGGTGATCTCGTCGGCGACGCCTTCGTGGCGGGCGACCTCGGCGCAGTGGTTGGGCGTTTCCGGGCCGCCCTGCAGCAGCGCCTGCAGCGAGCGCGCGCCTGCCGTCAGCGTCGCCGCATGGTTCTCGAACAGGTCGAAGAAGCGCCCGTCCTTGGGCATCAGGGCCTGGAACCAGTTCAGCATGGGACCTCTTGTGGGCAACGTTCGGGGCCGCGCCACGGCTCCATAGCGCGGCCGTAGCGCACCGTCATCGAAGTGTCACGCAACTGTCGTCCACGCGTCATGGCCCCCGCGTAGAGGACCATCAAGATCGCGCACGTCCGGAGGTGGGGCTTGGACGAGACACACACCCGCGGTCACCGGATCGGATCGACCGCTCGATGACCGCCCTTGCCGATACGCCAACCACCGCTCCCGCGCGCACCGCGCGTGGCGTGGCCCTGGACAAGCTGTTCGAAGCGCTGTGCTTCGGCGCGGCGACGCTGCTGCTCGCCGCCCTTGGAGGCCTCGTGGTCTCGCTGGTGATCGGCGGCTGGCCAGCCTTCGCCAAGTTTGGCCTGACCTTCTTCGTCAGCGCCGAGTGGGACCCGGTCCAGGAGATCTACGGCGCCGCCGGCGCGGTGGTCGGCACCCTGGTCAGCGCGGGCCTGGCCCTGCTGTTCGCCCTGCCGCTGGCCCTGGGCGTGGCGATCTTCCTGGTGGAGCTTTGCCCGCCGATGCTGCGCCGGCCGATCGGCACGGCGGTGGAGCTGCTCGCCGGCATCCCCTCGATCGTCTACGGCATGTGGGGCCTCTTCGCCTTCGCGCCGTGGTTCGCCAAGCACATCCAGCTGCCGATCATGATGTCGGCCAAGCCCGGCACGATCTGGGAGACGATCACCAGCGGCGTGCCCAACGGCGCCGGCATCCTGACCGCCTCCATCGTGCTGGCGATCATGATCCTGCCGTTCATCTCGGCGACCATGCGCGAGCTGCTGCTGACCATCCCGGCCCAGGTGCGCGAGAGCGCCTACGGCCTGGGCTCGACCACCTTCGAGGTGATCCGCAAGGTCAGCCTGCCCTATGTGCGCACGGGCGCCATCGGGGCGGTCATGCTGGGGCTGGGCCGCGCCCTGGGCGAGACCATGGCGGTGACCTTCATCATCGGCAACGCCCATGGCTTCCCGACCTCGATCTTCGCCTCGGGATCCACCATCGCCTCGACCATCGCCAACGAGTTCGCCGAGGCCACGGGCAAGCTGCACACCGCCTCGCTGATCGCCCTGGGGCTGGTGCTGTTCGTCATCACCTTCACCGTGCTGGCGCTGGCGCGCCTGCTCATCGGACGGCAGGCGCACGCATGACCGCCGCGACCAACACCCCGGGCCTGCGCGTTTCGCGCCGCATCTCGGAATACGCCTTCCTTATCTTCTGCTGGGCGGCGACGGCCGTGGCGCTGCTGTTCCTGGCCGCCATCCTCTTCGCCCTCCTGAAGCAGGGGCTCGGCGGCTTCCTGAAGCCGGACGGCCATGGCCTGGACCTCGACATCTTCACCCGCTCCACGCCGGCCCCCGGGTCGCAGGGCGGCCTGCTGAACGCCATCCTGGGCTCGATCATGATGTGCGTCGTCGCCATGGTCGGCGCGGTGGCCATCGGCGTCATGGCCGGCACCTGGCTGTCGGAGTTCGCGGGCGAGAGCCGCTACGGCAAGGTGATCCGGTTCCTGAACGACGTGCTGCTCTCCGCGCCGTCGATCCTGGTGGGCCTCTTCGTCTATGAGATCCTGGTGGCGCCGCTGAAGGGCTTCTCGGGCCTCGCCGGCTCGGTGGCGCTGGCGCTGCTGGCCGCCCCGGTGATCACCCGCACCACCGAGGACGTGCTGCGCCTGCAGCCGACGGCCCTGCGCGAGGCCAGCGTGGCGCTGGGCGCCCCGGTCTGGAAGACCATCTGGTCGGTGATCTGGAAGTCGGCCCAGGGCGGCATGCTGACCGGCGCCCTGCTGGCCTTCGCCCGCATCAGCGGCGAGACCGCGCCGCTGCTGTTCACGGCGCTGAACAACCAGTTCCTCAGCCTGGACCTCACCAAGCCCACCGCCAACCTGCCGGTGGTGATCTTCAACTATGCCCTGTCGGCGTACGACGACTGGCGCCGCCTGGCCTGGGCCGGGGCGCTGCTCATCGCCGCCACCGTGCTGACGGTGACCGTCGTCGCGCGTATCCTCGCCCGGGAGCCCCGCCGCTCATGAACGCCCAGCTGGAAGCCATGCCCGAGACTGCGATCCTGGATCTTCCACCCGAGGTGGTGAAGCTGGCGATCAAGGACCTGAACTTCTTCTATGGGTCCAAGCAGGCGCTGTTCGGGGTCGAGGTCGCCTTCGCGGCCAATGCGGTGACGGCGCTGATCGGCCCGTCCGGCTGCGGCAAGTCCACTCTGCTGCGCACCCTGAACCGCATCTACAGCCTCTATCCCGGCCAGAAGGCCACGGGCCAGGTGCTGCTGGACGGCGAGGACGTGCTGGCTCCGCGGGTGAACGTGGCGGCCCTGCGCGCCCGCATCGGCATGGTGTTCCAGAAGCCGACCCCGTTCCCGATGTCGATCTTCGACAACGTGGCCTATGGCGTGCGGCTCTACGAGAAGATCGGCAAGGCCGACCTCGAGGCCCGGGTCGAGGACAGCCTGCGTCGCGCCGCCCTGTGGGAAGAGGTCAAGGACAAGCTGCACCAGTCGGGCCTCAGCCTGTCCGGTGGCCAGCAGCAGCGCCTGTGCGTGGCGCGCGGCATCGCCGTGAAGCCGGAGGTGCTGCTGCTGGACGAGCCGGCGTCTGCGCTGGACCCGATCTCCACGGCGCGTCTCGAGGAGACCATCGCCGAGCTGAAGAGCGACTACACCATCGTCATCGTCACCCACAACATGGGCCAGGCGGCGCGCCTCTCCGACCACACCGGCTTCATGTACCTGGGCAAGCTGGTGGAGTTCGGCGAGACCGAACAGCTCTTCACCAATCCGGTCACCGACCGGGCGCGCGACTACATCACCGGCCGGTTCGGGTAGGGGACGTCATGGACCAGCATACCATCACGGCGATCGACGCCGACCTGGACGGGCTGTCCCACGCCGTGGCCGCCATGGGCGACCTGGCCGTCGCCCAGGTGAAGGCCGCCATCGACGTCTTCGTACGCTACGACCTGGCGGACGCGGCCAAGGTGGTCCGCGGCGACGACGCCCTGGACCTGCAGGACGCCGAGATCGAGCGCAACGCCGTGCGCTTCATCGCCCTGCGCCAGCCGGTGGCCGACGACCTGCGCCGCCCGATCGCGGCGATGAAGATCGCCATGCAGCTGGAGCGCGCCGGGGACCTGGCCAAGAACATCGCCAAGCGGGTGGGGCGCATGGAAGCCGCCGCCAGCGAGGCCCAGGCGGCCTCGATCGCCGAGTTGGGCCGCATGGCCGCCGACCGGCTGGCCGCGGTGGTGAACGCCTTCCGCGAACGCAACGCCCAGGGCGCCTACACCGTCTGGCTGAAGGACACCGAGATCGACGAGCGCCACGATGGCGTGCTGCGCGAGATCGTCGCCGGCATGGTGTCCGAGCCGTCCAGCGTCAGCGACTCCACCCACCTTCTGTTCATCGCCAAGAACCTCGAGCGGATCGGCGACCACGCCACCAACATCGCCGAGCTGGTGCACTACCAGATCACCGGCCAGGACCTCGAGGACCGCCCCAAGCTGTAGGCGCTTCCGCCGCCGCCGGACTCCTGCCATCCGGGGTAGGACAGGAGGGGCCATGCGCACATCAGTTCCGAGCGGCGCCGACCGGCGCGCCTTTCTCCAGCGCTCCGCGGCCCTGGGCGCCTTCGGGATGCTGGGCGGCTGCGCGACCGTGGCGGGCGTGCCGGCTGCTTCCGCCGCGCCGCCGAGCTGGCGCACGCCGCCGCCTCTGGCCCCGATCCGTGCCGAGGTCGACCGGATCATGAACATCACTGTCTGCCTGCGCCCGTTCCGCGCGGCGGGGCCGCGGCTGGACGCCGAGACCGTCGGCGACAAGCTGGTGGTGCACAACTACGGGCATGGCGGCAGCGGCTGGTCGCTGTCATGGGGCTCGGGCCTCATCGCGGTGAAGACCGCGCTCGCCGGCGGCGCGAAGGACATCGCCGTGATCGGCTGCGGCGCCCTGGGCCTCACCGCCGCGACCCTGGCCCAGCGGGCCGGCGCGCGGGTGACGATCTACGCCAAGGAGCGGATGCCGGAGGTGCGCTCGGCCCGCGCGACCGGCCTCTGGACGCCGGACTCGCGCATCGGGCTGGAGAGCAAGGTCGGGCCCGGCTTCGCGGCGCTGTGGGAGGAGATGGCCCGCAACTCGTTCCGCGTCCACCAGCGCTACCTGGGCCTGGCGGACGCGCCCGTGGAGTGGACCGAGCGCTACAACCTCTTCGACACGCCGCCGGAGTCCGGGCCCGACGCCCTGGGCTTCGTGCGCTACGGCGAGCGGATTCGCGACCTGACGCCCCACTCGGTGGAGCTCCCCGCCGGCGCCACGCCATTCCCGGTGGCGCACGTGCGCCGCGCCAGCCTGCCGATGTTCAACATCACCGAGTACGGCCACGTCCTGATGACCGACTTCCTGATCGGCGGCGGCCGGATCGAGACGATGGAGTTCCACACCCCGGCCGAACTCGCCGCCCTGCCGCAGAAGGTGGTGATCAACTGCACCGGCTACGGCGCGCGGGCGTTGTGGAAGGACGAGAGCATCGTGCCCGTGCGCGGCCAGCTGACCTGGCTGATCCCGCAGCCGGAGGTGAGCTACGGGCTCTACTACCGCGGCGTCGGCACGGTGGCGCGGCGCGACGGGATGATCGTGCAGAAGACCGGCGCCGACGACAGCTTCGGGCTCAATGACGACAACGAAGCGCCCGACCGGGCCGAGGCCGAGGAGTCCGTGAAAGTGGTCGCCGGCCTCTTCGCTCGCCGCGGCGCCTAGGTGGAGGCTGCGCCGGCCGCGACGTCGAACTCCGCCCGCCAGATCAGGCCCTCCGGGCGGTAGTCGGTCTGGACCTGCGGGTGCGCCTTGCGGCTGAGGCCCTGGGACAGCAGGCGCGAGCCGAAGCCATGGCGGGTCGGCGGGGTGACGGGCGGGCCTCCGGTCTCCTTCCAGACCAGCTCCACGCGGCCGTCGGCCACGCTGCGCCAGCGGATGTCGACGCGGCCCGCCTGGCCGGAGAGGGCGCCGTGCTTGGTGGCGTTGGCGCCCAGCTCGTGCAGGCACAGGGCCAGGTCCACGATCAGGTCGGGACCCAGGGCCACCGGCCCGCCGTCCAGCACCAGCCGGCCCGTGGTGGGGTCGGCGAACGGCTCCAGCGCCCGCTGCACCAGGGACGGCATGGTCACCTCACGCCAGGACGCGTCGCTGAGCACGTTGTGCGCCCGCCCCAGCGCGACGAGGCGGTCGGTGAAGACGGTTTCGAACAGCGAGCGGTCGGCGTGGCCGTGCAGGGTCTGGCGGGCGATGGCCTGGACGATGGCCAGGGTGTTCTTGACCCGGTGCTGCAGCTCCAGGATCAGCTGCTTCTCCTGGCGGCGGCTCTCGGCCTCGGCCCGGAACGCCTGGTTCACCAGCTCCAGGAGCCAGACGATCAGGCCGCCGGAGATCAGGTAGGCCATCAGCGCGGGCGCGACACTGGGCGGCACGGTCCAGAAACCGGTGCGCTCGGCGAGGAAGTAGCTGCCCATGACCAGGCCGGCGAGGAGGCAGGTCAGGCTGGCGCGGGCCCCGCCCAGCACCCCCGCCACGATCAGCATCGGGAAGTAGCTGACGAAGGCGATGCCGCGCGGCTCCCAGATCGCGAGGAAGAGCCGGACCAGGGTGGCCAGGACGCCGCATGCCAGGCCGATGCCGACCTGCGCCGCCCAGTTTCGCGGCTGGGCCGCGATCCTCTGCCTGATCAGTTGGTCCAACAAACGCGCCCCCCGGGATGGCGATAGTGCGCACACGCCGCGATTGTCGAACAGGCCACATTCACGCGACGCGAGGTCGCGGCGTGCGGCGCGCTCGCTCCGCCGCTATATGGGAAGGGCTGCGGCGGGCTACGACGGCCCACCGGCGCGCCGGTCGTCGGCCCCGTTCCGGACGGTGGGTCTGAGCGTCATCGCAAGAGCGCTTTCCCGCCGCAGCGCTACTGCTGCTGTTGCTGCTGTTGCATCTGGTGCAGGCGCTGCTGCTCGTAGGCGGCCGCCCCGCGGCGGGCCGCGGCGGCGGTGGCGCCACGGGGCGGAGGCCGCGTCACGCGCAGGAACTCGGGTTCGGTGATCGCGGCGCGGGCCTTGCGCACCGAAACGCCCACCGCCAGCTGGCTCTCGGCCTCGCCCTTGTAGACCCCGCGCGAGGGGGGCACGTCGGAATAGTCCCGCCCCACCGCGCAGGTGATGTGCCGCTCGCCCGCGCCGGTGTTGTTGGTGGGGTCGAAGCCGATCCAGCGCAGGCTGGGCAGGAACACCTCCACCCAGGCGTGGGTGGCGTCAGGGTCGGACCGGTCGCCGTGCTTGCGATCCGTGAAGAGGTAGCCGGAGACGTAGCGCGCCGGCAGGCCCCACGAGCGGCAGATGGCGATCATCAGGTGGGCGAAGTCCTGGCAGACGCCCTTCTTGGCTTTCAGCACGTCGTCGATCGGGCTGTCGGCGCGGGTGACGCCGGCCTCGTAGCCGAACGAGGCGTAGATGGCGCTGTTGAGGGCGCGCACGGCGGTCAGCGGATCGTACCGGCGCAGGCTGTCGATGTCGTGCTCGGCGATGAAGGCGCGCAGCGCCTCGGTCTCGCGGGCGAAGCCGTGGGGGTGCAGGAAGTCGAAGTTCTCGCCGCGCAGGAATTCCGAACGCAGCCGGTCCCATTCGCCCAGGTCCAGGTTCTCGGGCAGCGGCGCGGGCGCCTGGCTCTCCACCGCCGAGCGGGCGGTGATGATCAGCCGGTCGTGCGGCACCGGCACGTCGAAGTGGTAGACGGCGTTCCCGAAGCTGTCGGCGTAGGAGAAGATCTGCGCCGGCGGGTCCAGCTCCAGCTCGAACGAGACCAGCCGCTGCCGCGCGCTCTTCTGCGGCTGCATCCACACCTCCATGACGCTCTCGCGCACCGGGAAGGCGTACTGGTACTGGGTGACGTGGCGGATCTCGAGCAGCACGGGGCAGGGGTCCTTCTAGGCCGGGAGCCGGTCTTCGAGCGGATAGGCCACAAAGGCGTCGTAGAGCGCCCGGTGGATGGTCGAGCACTCCTCCAGCACGGTCTTCAGGAACGCCGTCGCGCCCTGCGCCTCCAGCTCGGCCATGTCGGCGTACTGCAGCCGCGCCCGCAGGCGGCCGGCGATGCGGTCGGGGCCCGCCGGGCCAGAGATTCCGGCGTGGCGGGTGATGGCGGTGAGGTGGGTCTCGATCTCCTGGGTGCAGAAGCGGATCGAGCGCGGGAAATCTTCGTCCAGCATCAGGAACTTCAGGATGTAGCGGCGCTGCATCTCGGCCGTGTAGACGCGCAGGTAGGGCTCCAGCGCGCAGCCCATGCGCAGCACGCTGGTGAGGGCGAAGTGGTCGCTGATCGGCCGGCGTTTGCGCCCCTCGCCGAAGGCCACCTCCAGCAGCGAGCCGATCAGCTGGGCTCGCTCCAGGTAGACGCCGAGCAGCAGGAAGCTCCAGCCCTCGCCGTGGCTCATGGTGGCGTCGCCGGCGCCCTTGAACAGGTGCAGGTCGGCGATGGTGTCGTGCAGGAAGAGCTGTGAGCCGTCGGCGAAGGCCTTGGCCGCCTCCGGCCCGCTCATGCGCAGGTAGATGAGGTTCAGCCGCTCCCAGGTCTCGGTGGTGATCTGGTCGCGCACCTGGCGGGCGTTCTCCCGAGCCCGGGCGATGGACGAATAGATCGAGCCGTCGTCCTCGCGGTCCAGGGCCAGGGCCTGGGCGGCGTCGTAGGGATTGTGCGCCTTGGCCAGGTCCGGGTCGCCGACCGCGGCCAGCGCGATCCGCGCCACCTGGGTCGCCGCCTCCGAGCGGTCCAGGGTGGCGTTGAGCATCACGTCCGAGAGCCGGCACATGTGCTCGGCGCGCTCTACGTACCGCCCGATCCAGTAGAGGCTGTCGGCCACCCTCGCGAGCATCATGCTCGCGATCCTTCAGAAGGTAATTTGGCGAGCATCATGCTCGCGATCCTTCAGAAGGTAACTTGGCGAGCATCATCCGCGGTCCCCCTTGCCGTCCGAGAGCACCCAGGTGTCCTTGGAGCCGCCGCCCTGGCTGGAGTTGACCACCAGGGAGCCCTTCTTCAGGGCCACGCGGGTGAGGGCGCCGGGCGTGACCACGATCTTCTCGCCGCACAGGATGAACGGGCGCAGGTCCACGTGCCGCGGCTCGACCTCGCCGTCGATCAGGCAAGGGGCGGTGGAGAGCTGGATCGTGGGCTGGGCGATGTAGTTCTCCGGATTGGCGGTCAGGGCGTCGGCGAACTCCGCCCGCTGGGCGCGCGTGGCGTGCGGGCCGACCAGCATGCCGTAGCCGCCGGAGGCCCCCACCGCCTTGACCACCAGCTTGTCGAGGTTAGCCAGCACGTGGCTGAGCTGGGCTGGCTCGCGGCAGAGGAAGGTCTCGATATTGGGCAGGATCGGCTCTTCGCCCAGGTAGTAGCGGATGATCTCCGGGACATAGGCGTAGACCGCCTTGTCGTCCGCCACGCCCGTGCCGGGCGCGTTGCAGATCACCACATTGCCGGCGCGGTAGGCGTTGAAGAGGCCGGCCGCGCCCAACGAGGAGTCGCGGCGGAAGGTGAGGGGGTCGATGAAGTCGTCGTCCACCCGGCGGTAGATCACGTCGATCCGGCGCAGGCCCGTGGTGGTGCGCATGTAGACCATGTTGTCGTGCACCACGAGGTCGCGCCCCTCGACCAGCGGCGCGCCCATCAGGCGGGCCAGGTAGGCGTGCTCGTAGTAGGCGGAGTTGTAGACCCCGGGGGTCAGCACCACGACCTGGGGATTGGGCCGCCAGTCGGCCGCCATGCTCTTCAGCGTGCTCAGCAAGAGGTCGGGATAGCGGTCGATGGAGCGCACGCCCGCGCCGCGGAAGGTGCCCGGGAAGACCCGGCGCGAGGCCTCGCGGTTGGCCAGCATGTAGGAGACGCCCGAGGGGACGCGCAGATTGTCCTCCAGCACCGCGAACTCGCCGCTGGGCTGGCGGATCAGGTCCGAGCCACAGACGTTGGCGTAGGCCTTGTGCGGCACATAGAGATTCTGCATCTCCCGCCGGTACGAGGGCGCCTGCAGAACCAGCTCGCGCGGCACCACCCCGTCCATCAGGATCTGCTGTTCGGAATAGATGTCGGCCAGGAAGGTGTTCAGCGCCTGCAGCCGCTGCTTCAGCCCGGCCTCGATCCGCGCCCACTCGGCGCTGGGGATGATGCGCGGGAGGATGTCGCTGGGGATGATCCGCTCGGTCGAGCTCTCGGCCCCATAGACCGTGAAGGTGATGCCCTGCAGGAGGAAGAAGCGTTCCTGGGTGCGCTGGCGTTCGGCCAACTCGGCCGGGCTCAGCGTCGCGAGGCGCGCGTCCAGGGCGGCGTAGTGCGGGCGCACCTGACTGTCGGGCGTCAGCATCTCGTCATACGGCCGCAGGGGGCTCTCAGCCTCCGCCGTCGGTTCGTCCCGCATGACGCTCACGATGGAATCCACGCCTTCCCCGCTAATGAGGTGAATCTGTAGGACGCTTAGGGCTCGGCCGGAAGCTCAGCCTGGAAATTCGGGGACTTCGCACCGCACAGCGGGTGGGCGCCTATGAATTGGGCGCCGCCATCGCCGGGCCAGCGGGTGACGGCGGCGGGTGACAGCGACGGGGGCGGCGGCTACACGAAGACGCGGAGGGGCGCGCGAGCGAGGATTCGGGCTTGGGTCGACTGCTCTACGCCGTCGCGGCTTCGGCAGCCCTGTGCGCGCCGGCCCTGGCGGAGGCCGCCGAGCCGCGAGCCGTGCTGCAGGGCGAGATGGATCCCGAGCTGCGCGTCGAGCTGACCCGGATCATCGGGGACGCCGACCGGCCCATCGAGAACCGCTTCGAGGCCCGCCGCCGCGCCCGCGACGCTGCCGAGGACGCCATCGCCGCCCTGCGCTCCGAGGGCTACTACGCCTATCGCGTCGACCCCGACGTCAGCGAGAACGATCCGCCGCGGCCGATCGTGCAGGTCGAGCCCGGGCCGCGCTTCGTCCTCGGGACCGCCACGGTGGCCTGGCAAGGCCCGCCGCCGGATCCTGCTTCCCGCGCCGCCGCCGACAAGGCCGTCGCCCTGGCCCCCGGCGCGCCAGGCCGGGCCGCCGAGGTGGTGGCCGCCGAGGGGCGCATCGTCGCCGCCGTCCAGAAGCGCGGCTACGCCGACGCCAAGGCCGACACCCGCGAGGTGGTCGTCGACCACGCCGACCACACCGTGCGGCCCACCTACCGCATCGCCTCCGGCGCGCTGGTGCGGCTGGACGGCCTGACCGTGGAGCCGGCCGCGCGAACCAATCCGCGGTGGCTGCGCCGCCTCGCCCCCTGGGCCAGCGGCGACGTCTACGATCCCGACAAGGTCGCCGAACTGGAGCGCCGGCTGCTGGACGTCGGCGTCTTCGACGTCGTGACGGTGGCGCTGGCCCCGCCCGACAAGACGACGCCCGAAGGCTGGCGGCCGGTGCTGGTGGGCCTTTCGGAGCGCAAGCCGCGCACCATCGAGGGCGGCGCCAGCTATTCCACCAGCGAGGGCGCCGGCGTGAACGTGCGCTGGACCCACTACAACCTGCTGCGGCGGGCCGACACCTCGGCGCTCTATGGCCAGGTCTCTGTGCGCGACAGCCGGGTGGGGGCGGAGATCTCGCTGCCCGATTGGGCGCGGCCCGACCAGACGCTGAAGACCGGCGCGTCCGTCTACAAGCTGGCCACCGACGCCTATGACGAGACCGGCTTCGGCGCAAACGTCGATGTGACCCGGCGCTGGAGCAAGACCTCCTACGTCACCGTGGGCCTGTCCGCGGACCGCACCCATTCCACGGAGCTGAAGCCCGGCACCCTGACCAATCTGGGCCGGCAACTGGTGACGGTGGCCGCCCTGGCCGACTGGGTGCTGGACCGCTCCAACGACCCCCTGAACCCCACCCAGGGATGGCGCGTGAGCACGCGGTTGGAGCCCACCTATATCTTCGGTGACACCAGCCTGCCGTACCTGCGCGCCGTGGCCCAGGGGACCTACTACCAGCCGCTGGACCGCGAGGCCCGCACGGTCGTCGCGGCGCGGCTGCGGCTCGGCCGGATCCTGAACGGCACGGTGGACCAGGTCCCGGCCTCGCAGCGGTTCTACGCCGGCGGCGGCGGGTCGGTGCGCGGGTTCTCTTACCAGGGCGTGGGGCCGCGCTTCGCCGACGGCACGCCGCAGGGCGGGGTGTTCCTGGGCGAATCCTCGCTGGAGGTGCGCCATGACCTCACGGCCAAGTGGGGCGTGGCCGCGTTCGTGGACGCCGGCGCCGTGGGCTCCAGCGGGCCGGTGGACCTGCGCGACTTCGCCATCGGGGCCGGGTTCGGCGTCCGCTACAACCTGGGCTTCGCCCCGATCCGCGTGGATATCGCTACGCCCGTGGCCCACAAGCGCGGCGAGCCGGCGTTCCAGGCCTACCTCTCCATCGGACAGAGCTTTTGAGCGGGCCGGACGACACGCCCGCCGTGCCGGCGGTCCTGAAGCGCCCGGCGCTGCCACGGGCGATCGCGGCGGTGGCGATCGGTGTCCTGCTGCTGGTCCTGGGGCTGGTCCTCACCACCCGCTACGGCGTGCTGCTGCCGCAGGTGCGCCTGTTGATCGAGGCGCGGACCGACGGGCTCAAGATCGGCCGCTTCGGGCGGCTGAAGATCGAAGGGCTGACCGGCGACATCTGGCGCGACCTGCGGGTGCGGCGGCTGACCGTGCGCGACGAGAAGGGCGTCTGGCTGGAGGCCGATAATCTCCATCTTTCCTGGCATTACGAGCAACTGCTCAGGCGCAGGTTCCAGGCCGACGTGATCGAGGCGCAGGACCTGAAGCTGCTGCGCCGGCCGACCCTCGGGCCGAAGTCGAAGGACACCGGCCTGCCGGTCTCGTTCCATATCAAGCGGGCGGCGACGCGGGTGGACCTGGAACCCGCCTTCAGCGGCGAACGCGGCCTCTACGACATCGCCCTCAGCCTGGACGTCGCCCGGCGAGGCGGCCAGAAGGGCAAGCTGGCGGCCCGCAGCCTGCTGCACCCGGGCGATCACCTGGACCTCGACTTCGCCGTGGCCAAGGTGGGCCCGCTGCACCTGTTCGCCCAGGCGCAGGAAGCTGAGGGCGGGGCCATCGCCGGGGCGCTGGGCCTTTCGCCGAAACAGCCGTTCGCCCTGGACATCCGCGCCGACGGCACGGTCTCGGAGGGCCGCTTCACCGCGCGGGCCACCTCGGGCGCCCTCGCGCCGCTGGTCGCCCAGGGGGCCTGGAACCCGCAGGGCGGCCAGGCGGGCGGGCGGCTGCTGCTGACCGCGTCCAGCCTGACCGCGCCCTATGCGGAGCGGTTTGGGCGCGACGTGCTGTTCGGGATCGGCGGCCGCAAGGCGGGCGAGGGGGTCTATGCCCTGGACGCACGCGCCCGCTCTGATGCGCTGAGCCTGCACGCCTGGGGTCCGGGCGACCTCGGCAAGCGGGCCCTGTCGCCGCAAGGCGTGCGGCTGGAGGCCCAGGCGGCGTCGCTGTCCCGGCTGCTGGGCGGCGGCCCCAAGGCAGGCGCCGTGCAACTCGCCGGGACGCTGACCGGGACCTCGGACGCCTGGCGCTTCGCCGGCTCGGGCGCGCTCGCGGAGCTGCAGACGGCCGACTACGGCCTGGCGCGGATCTCCGGCCCGCTGGAGCTGAGCCGCGCGAAGGGCGGCTATGCGCTCAAGGCCCGGCTGGCGGCGGCCGGCGGCCGGGGCGCGGGCTATGCCGCGGCGATCCTGGGCGGGGCGCCCACCCTGGCGCTCGACGCCGAGCGCCTGGCCAACGGCCAGCTGCTGCTGCGCAACCTCACAGGCGTGGGGCGTGGGCTGAAGCTGCAGGCCAGCGGCGGGCGCAGCCTGCTGGGGGCGGTGACGCTGAAGGGCCAGGCGGACATCTCCAACCTCGCCGCCGCCGGCGCCGGTGCGAACGGCGCGGCCAGCGTCGGCTGGCAGGCCGCCCAGGCCAAGGCCGGCGCGCCCTGGACCTTCCGGCTCGACGCCCATGGTGACCGCTTCGCGGTGGGCTTGGCGGAGCTCGATCGGCTGCTGGGCCCCAAGCCGCGGTTGCAGATGGACGCCGCCTGGGACGCCGGCAAGCTGTCGGTGGCCAAGGCCAGCCTGGACGGCGCGGCGCTGGCGGCGACGGGGGCGGGGGTGTTGGGCGCGGATGGCGGCCTCAGCTTCAAGACCGATTGGACCGCCAGCGGCCCCTTCACCGCCGGGCCGGTGGAGATCGCCGGCAAGGCGCGCGGCTCCGGCGGCGTCACCGGAACGCTGGGCGCGCCTCGCCTCGACCTCATCGCCGACCTGGACCAGGTGGATATCCCGCGCCTGCCCCTGAAGGACGCGCGGCTGACGCTGACCTTCCAGCGCCTGGCGGACGGCTCCAGCGGCGTGATCGCCATCACCGCCGCCAGCGCCTATGGCCCCGCCAAGGCGCACTCGGCCTTCCGCTTTCCCACCGGGGGCGTCGACCTCACGGACCTCGGCGTCGACGCGGGCGGCGTCAAGGCCCAGGGCTCGCTGTCGCTGCGGCGGAACGCTCCTTCGGCCGCCGACCTCACCGTCGATATCGGGCGCGGCGTCCTGATTGACGCCGGCCGCATCGCCGGGGGGATCAAGATCGTCGACGCGACCGGCGGGGCGCGGGCCAGCGCCAACCTGCGCGGCGAGAACGTGCGGCTGCAAGGCTCGCAGATCTCGGTGAAATCCGCGCGGCTGACGGCCGACGGCCCCTTGGCGCGGCTGCCCTATGCCGCGCTCGCCCAGGGCAATTCGCCGGAGGGCGCTTGGAGCCTGGACGGCAAGGGCGTGCTGGCCGACGCCCAGCCGGGCTATGCCTTGAGCTTCGCCGGCGGCGGCAAGCTGGGCGGCCGCGAGCTGCACACCACCGAGACGGCCGCCTTCCGCTTCGGCGGCGACCAGCAGAGCGCCCGCCTGCGCCTGGCTGGAACCGACGGCGGGCGCATCGACCTGGACGCCCTGATGCGCGGCGGTGCGGCCGATGTGAAGGCCAAGGTGGCGAACCTGGGGCTTGGCCTTATCGACCCGGACTTGACCGGCCGCATCGACGCCAGCCTGGCCCTGCAGGGAACCGGCGCGCGGCTGGACGGGACGCTGGACGCCGACCTCGCCCAAGCGCGGGCGCGCGGCTCGCCGGCCAACCAGGGCATGGACGGCACGCTGCGCGGGCGGCTGGCGGGCGACACCATCGCGCTCGACGTGGCCACCACCAATCCTCAGGGCCTGAAGGCCAACGCCAGCGTGGTGCTGCCGGCGCAGAGTTCGGCGGCGCCGTTCCGGGTGGCGATCGCGCGGACCCGGCCGCTGCAGGGGCGTTTCGCCGCCGAGGGGGAGGTGCGGCCGCTGTGGGACCTGCTGGTCGGCGGCGAGCGCTCGCTCTCGGGCTTCGTGCGCACCCAAGGGACCCTCAACGGCACCCTGGCCGCGCCGCACGCCTCGGGCCAGGTGGCTGTGGAACGCGGGCGGTTCGACGACGGCGGCTCGGGCCTCAGCCTGCGCGACGTCACCCTGAAGGCAGACTTCACCCAGGAGGGCGTCAACGTCGGCGAGGCCCACGGCGACGACGGCCGCGGCGGGCAGGTGAGCGGCCAGGGCCGCATCAGCCTGCTGCCAGAGGGCGCGTCCAGTTTCCGCCTGGACCTGAAGGGCTTCCGGCTGATCGACAATGAGCAGGCGACCGCCACCGCCAGCGGCCAGGCCACCGTCAACCGCGGCGCGGACGGCAAGGTGAAGCTGGCGGGCGACCTCACCATCGACCGGGCCGACGTGGCCGCCAATCCGCCGACGCCGTCGGGCGTGGTGGCCATGGAGGTCAAGGAGATCAACCGGCCGGCCGACCTGCCCGTGGCCTTCCCGGGCGCGGAGACCCGCGGCGAGGGCTGGGCTCTGGACGTGAAGCTGAAGGCGCCGCGGCGGGTGATGTTGCGTGGCCGCGGGCTGGATGTGGAGCTGTCGCTGGACGCCCACGTGGGCGGCACCACCACCTATCCGGACCTCAGCGGCACGGCGCGGGTGGTGCGCGGCGCCTATGACCTGGCCGGCAAGCGCTTCGACTTCGACACCACCAGCGTGGTGTTCCTCTCCACCCACCCGCAGAACATCCGCCTGCAGCTGGACGCCACCCGGGACGATCCCACCCTCAGCGTCACGGCCCGGATCCGCGGCACCGCCGCCAAGCCGGAGATCACCTTCACCTCCTCGCCCAGCCTGCCCAACGACGAGGTGCTGGCCCAGCTGCTGTTCGGCCGCTCGGCCTCGCAGCTGTCGGCGGTGGAGGCGGCGCAACTGGCCTCGGCCCTGTCCTCGCTGGCGGGCGGCGGCGGACTGGACGTGATCGGCAATGTGCGCAGCTTCGCGCGCCTGGACCGCCTGGCGTTCGGCGGCGACCAGGCCTCGGGCGTCACCGTATCCGGCGGCAAGTACGTGACCGAGGACGTCTACCTCGAACTCACCGGCGGGGGCCGCGAGGGCCCGTCGGCCCAGGTGGAATGGCGCATCAAGCGCAACCTCTCGATCCTGTCGCGCATCGCCGGCCAGCAGGCGGGCAACAAGCTCGCGGTGCGCTGGCGGCGGGACTACTGAGGGCGCTGGTCAGGCCGCGCGCGTACGGCCGCCCGCCTGGGCGTAGGCCTGGGTGCCGCGGGTGAACACCGGGTCGGCCGGCGTGATCGCCGCGATGGGGATGTCGTCCAGGCCCTCCAGGCGGCGGTAGAGCGCGCCGAAGTCGGCCAGCGTCGCGTCCAGCAGCGCCTGCAGCGACGGGATCACGAAATAGACCTGCTGGAAGTCATCGATCCGGTAGGGCGTGCGCATCACCCGCTCCAGCTCGAAGCCCAGGCGGTTCGGGGAGGGGTCGTCCAGGGCGAAGATCGATTCCGCATGGCTGGAGACGATGCCGGCGCCGTAGATCCGCAGACCCTGCGGCGTGTCCAGGAGGCCGAACTCCACCGTGTACCAGTAGAGCCGCGCCAGGTTGTGCAGCCGGCCCAGGTCCAGCGCGCGCAGGCCGCCCTCGCCATAGGCCTGCATATAGTCGGCGAAGGTGGGGTCGGTCAGCATCGGCACGTGGCCGAAGACGTCGTGGAAGATGTCCGGTTCCTGAAGGTAATCAAGCTGCTCCGGCCGCCGGATGAACTGGCCGGCCGGGAATCGCCGGTTGGCCAGGTGCTCGAAGAACACCGCATCCGGGACCAGGCCGGGCACCGCCACGACGGTCCAGCCCGTGAGCCGCTTCAGCTCCTCGTTGATCCGGGCGAAGTCGGGAATGCCGCTGCGGTGCAGGTCCAGCGCGTCCAGGCCCTTCAGGAACGGGTCGCACGCGCGGCCCGGCAGCAGGGCGGTCTGGCGCTCGTAGAGGGTGATCCAGACCTGGTGCTCGGCCTCGGTGTAGGCGGCCCAGCCCTGGTCGATGGTCCAGTCGGCCCGGGCGCCGGGCGGCGGGGTGAGGTCCTTGGCGCTCATGCGGGGAGAATGACCCCGTTCGAGCGGAAGTTCCGTTCTGAGATTGCCGGTTTCGGCTAGGTCGGCGGCAAGATCTTGCGCGCCGATGGGCGGACCTTAGTGGCCGATGCCGGGGCGCAGCCGATAGTGGCCTTCACCGAAGTTCTCGAAGATCAGCGAGGCCTGCGGGTGGCCGACGGGCTGGCCGCTGTCGTCGGGCAGCAGGTTCTGCTCGGAGACATAGGCCACATAGGCGCTGTCGTCGTTCTCGGCGAGCAGGTGGTAGAACGGCTGGTCCTTGTGGGGCCGGATGTGCTCGGGGATCGACAGCCAGTATTCCTCGGTGTTGGCGAACACCGGATCGACGTCGAAGATCACGCCGCGGAACGGATACACGCGGTGCCGGACGACCTGGCCGATCGTGAATTTGGCGAGTCGCGTGCTCATGACCGCGAATCTAAACCCTCTCGTCTGACTGGAAGGTGAACGTAGCGTTCGAAAACCGTCATTCAAGCGTCGCCTTCCTGCCGCCCCACTCAGTTGCTAAAGTCGCCTCGAAATGAGGCGTGCGTGCCCCAACGTCGGGATGGGGCGGCGCCGTCTGCGTAGGACGGAAGACAGTCCATGAGTGAGGCGCCGCGTGCGCCCGGGCCGCCATCGCGCGGCCGGGAGAGATCGACGGGCGATGTCCCGTGCTATGCCGCCCTGGATTTGGGCACCAACAACTGCCGCCTCCTGATCGCGACCCCGTCCGCCAGCGGCTTCCGCGTGGTCGAGGCCTATTCGCGCATCGTGCGCCTGGGGGAGGGCCTCACCCAGAGCGGGCGGCTCTCGGACCAGGCCATGGAGCGGGCGCTGGCGGCCCTGAAGGTGAGCGGCGAGAAGGTGCGCCGCCGCCGCGTGGTGAAGTTCCGCGCCATCGCCACCCAGGCCTGCCGCATGGCCGCCAACGGCCAGGCCTTCGTCAATCGCGTCGCCAACGAAACCGGCGTGCGGCTGCAAATCATCAGCCCGCAGGAGGAGGCGCGCCTGTCGGTGGCCGGCTGCCTCAACCTGCTGGACGACCGCTATGAGGCCGCCCTGGTGGTGGACGTGGGGGGCGGCTCGACCGAGCTCTCCTGGGTGGATCTGAAGGCGGCCCAGCCGGGCGCTCAGCCTCCGGTGCGGGCCTGGCTCTCGGTGCCCATCGGCGTCGTCACCCTGGCCGAGCGCTTTCCGGAGGGCGAAGTGGCCACCGAAGGCTGGTTCCGCCAGATGGTGGACCATGTGAAGGACCAGATCGGCGCCTTCCGGCGCGCCGACCCCATGCGGCCGGTGTTCGAGGCCGATCGCGCGCATCTGGTGGGCACGTCCGGGGCGATCACCAGCCTGGCCGGCCTGCACCTCAACCTGCCGCGCTACGACCGCAACCGGGTGGACGGCATCTGGATGCATCGCGAGGAGTGCGAGGCGGCGGCGGGGCGGCTGCTCGCCATGAGCAGCGCCGAGCGGGCCGCTCAGGCCTGCATCGGCCCCGACCGCGCGGACCTGGTGCTGGCGGGGGCGGCAATCCTGCAGGCGGTGCAGGAGCTCTGGCCGTGCAACCTGGTGCGCGTCGCCGACCGCGGCCTGCGCGAAGGCATCCTTTTGTCGCTGATGGCCGAGCGCGGCGTGCGGCGTCGCCGCAAGCGCCGGCGCGGCCGCACCGCGTCGAGGGCCGCCGCATGACCGAGCCCCCGCGCAAGCGCATGGTGAAGCCGCCCACCGGCGGCATCGAAGGCGGCCGCGGCAAGCCCGCGCGCCTGAAGACCGCCAAGGAGCGCACGCCCAGCCAGCAGGCCTGGCTGGAGCGCCAGATCAATGACCCGTTCGCGGCCAAGGCCCGTGCGCTGGGCTATCGCAGCCGCGCGGCCTTCAAGATCGCCGAGATCGACGACCGCTTCCACTTCTTCCGGCCCGGCGCACGGGTGCTGGACCTGGGCCTGGCGCCCGGCGGCTGGACCCAGCTGGCCATCCAGCGCGGCGTGCGCGACATCGTCGGCGTCGACCTGTTGCCGGTCGACCCGCTGCCGCCGGCGCACATCCTGCAGATGGACTTCACCGATCCCGAGTGCGGGCCACAGCTGATGGCCCTCTTGGGCGGGCCGCCGGACCTCGTCATGTCCGACATGGCGCCCAACACCATCGGCCACCGCGAGACCGACCACCTGCGCATCGTGGGCCTGATCGAGGCGGCCTCCGACTTCGCCCTGGAAGTGCTGAAGCCCGGCGGGGCTTTCGTGGCCAAGGCGTTCCAGGGCGGCGGCATGGATCGCCTGATCGGCGGGCTGAAGCACCGCTACGGAGAGGTCCGCAACGTCAAGCCTAAGGCCAGCCGCCAGGACAGCTCCGAGGTCTTCCTGGTGGCGACAGGGTTCAAGGGCCGCTAGCGGCGACGGCTTTGCGCGTCAGCTTGATCAGCTCGTGCGCCCGCTCGGGCAGCAGGGCCACGAAGGCGGGCGACCAGTCGATGAGGCCGAGGGCCGCCGCGACGAGGCCGATGGCCAGCAGGCAGGCCGCCAGGTTCCAGGTGATGCGCGACAGGGTCTGGCTGCGGCCGAGCCAGAGGTCCAGGGCCTTGTCGAGGGCCGAGCGGGGCGGCGCGTCCGGACGGACGGGCGGCAGGGGTTCGCTAGCGAAAGGCGTCTCCGTGGGAAGCAGGTGAATGGCCATGGCCAGGATCCGGCCTGCGCCACGGACGGCTGGGTCGGCTCAACGACCCCGCGCGGCGATCAGGCAATCTGCATTATGGCCTGCGTCTACGTCAGAATCGGACGTACTTGGAACGACAATTAAGCAAATAAAAACAATGTAGTATTGGCCATTGTTAAGCTTGGACCGCCGCGGGCGGCTGCGGCGTTCGGGCGCCTTCGGCCACCAGCCAATCGCGGAAGCGGCTGAGGGCGCGACCCTCCGCCCCGGGCGCGGCCAGCAGGGCGAAGGCGGTCTCCGAGCGGCGGAAGCCTAAGGGCGCCACCAGCCGGCCCGCCTGCACGTCGCTGGCGCAGAGCGGCCAGGAAACCACCGCCGCGCCGAGCCCGGCGATCGCCCCGTCCAGGGCGAAGTGCACGTGGGCGAACGGCCGCTCCGGCGCCGGCGGCAGCTCGATCCCGGCGTGCTCGGCGAAGATCGCCCAGCCCTCCGGGTGGGTCGCCGCCGCCAGCCGCGGCGCCCGCAGCACGTCGTGGCTGCAGCGCTCGGCCAGCTGCGGCGACATCACCGCGCCCAGGGCGTTGCGGATGAACGGGGTGCAGTTCGGCTCCGCCAGCCGCGCGGGCGGCACGATCCGCAGCACCGCATGGGCGCCGCGGTGCGAGGTGGCGTGGGGCGACAGCTCCGACAGCTGCAGGCGGATGTCCGGGTGGAGGGCCTGGAATCCCGCCAGCCGCGGGATCAGCCACTTCACCGAGAGGCTGGCGTTGACCGCGATGTGCAGGTCCTCGCCGCCGGTCCGGGCCTGCCGGACGGCTCCGGCGATCTGGTCGAAGGCCTCGGTCAGCGGCGCCAGCAGCTCGCGGCCCGCGGGCGTCAGCTCCAGCCGGTTCTTCGGTCCGGCGAAGAGCCTGACCCCCAGCGCCCGCTCCAGCGCCTTCACCTGCCGGCTTACGGCCGAGTGGGTGACGCTGAGCTCTTCCGCCGCCAGCGTGACCCGGCCCGTGCGCGCCATGGCCTCGAACGCGCGCAGGGCGTTCAGCGAGGGCAGGGGCGCCGATGTGAGATTTTCGAACATCCAGCGTCGAATAAGTCGATTTCCTCCAAACGACAATCCGCGCACAAGCTGGCCATGGAACCTCACACCCCTCCCCAGCCCCTGGCGCCGGTCGACTACGACCAGGTCCAGCATCAGGTCTACGCCCGAGGGCGCGCCCTGCCGGCGACCGCCGTTCAGCAGTACATGGCTGTCTTCGGCGCCCATCTGCCGGCCCGTCGCCCGCTGGCCGGCGTCGACCTCGGCTCCGGCACCGGACGGTTTACCCCCGCCCTGGCCGAGGCGTTCGGCGGCCCCGTCTTCGGCGTCGAACCCGCGGACGGCATGCGCCGCACGGCCGAGGCCGAGGCGACCCATCCGCAGGTGACCTACCTGGCCGGCCGCGCCGAGGCGATCCCGCTGGCGGACGGCGTGGCGGACTTCGTGCTCATGTTCCTCTCGTACCACCACGTGGTCGACAAGCCGGCGGCGGCGCGGGAGATCGCCCGGGTGCTGAAGCCGGGTGGCCGGCTCCTGCTGCGTAGCACCTTTCAGGAACGGATCCCCGACCACTGGTGGCGCGGCTACTTCCCGCGCAGCTGGGACGTGGAGCGGGCCATGTTCCCGACGGTGGCCGAGACCCAGGCCCTGTTCGCGGCCGCTGGCTTCCACACCCAGGCGGTGGTGCAGATGGAGCTGCCGTTCGAGGGCGACCTGGCCGACGCCGTGGCTAGGCTGAAGCTGCGCGCCGTCTCCACCTTCGAACACATGACCGAGGCGGAGCTGGACGAGGGCTTCGCGCGCCTGGACGCCGATCTCGCCCGCGGCGCCGTGGTGGAGAAGTCCACCCTCGGCGATTTCATCGTCTTCGCCAGCCCCGCCGCTCTCCAGGAGTCCGCAATCGCATGAACGCCCCCTTCAGGACCCTTGCTCCTACGCCGGCCGAACCCCTATACGCGTCCCGCAAAACGGAGAGTCTCATGGAGATCCGCGAAGGGCTCACCTTCGACGATGTTTTGCTGGAACCGGGCGCGTCGGATGTGATGCCCACTCAGGTGGATGTCTCCACCCGGTTCACGCGCGAGATCAGCCTGAACATCCCGCTGGTGTCGGCCGCCATGGACACCGTCACCGAGAGCCGGCTGGCCATCGCCATGGCCCAGTGCGGCGGCATCGGCGTCCTGCACCGCAATCTCACGGTCGACGAGCAGGCCGACCAGGTGCGCGAGGTGAAGCGCTACGAAAGCGGCATGGTCATCAATCCGCTGACCATCCACCCGGACACGCCGCTCAGCGAGGTGCTGGCGATCAAGGCGCGGCGCAAGATCTCGGGCTTTCCGGTCGTGGATCCGCAGACCGGGCGGCTGTGCGGCATCCTCACCAACCGCGACATGCGCTTCGAGAGCCGCGGCGACATTCCCGCCAAGGCGCTCATGACCCACGAGGGCCTGGTCACGGTCAAGGAGGGCGTCAGCCAGGCCGAGGCGCGAGACCTGCTGCGCCGCCACAAGATCGAGCGCCTGATCGTGGTCGACGACGAGTACCGGGCCGTCGGCCTGATCACCGTCAAGGACATGGAGAAGTCGCAGGCCCACCCGGACGCGGCCAAGGACGCCCAGGGCCGCCTGCTGGTCGCCGCCGCCTCGACGGTGGGCGACACCGGCTACGAGCGCTCCATGGCCCTGGTGGACGCCGGTGTGGACGTGGTGGTGATCGACACCGCCCACGGCCACAACGCCCAGGTGGCCGACGCCGTGGCGCGGGTGAAGCGCGAGACCAACCGGGTCCAGATTGTCGCCGGCAACGTGGCCACCTACGATGGGGCCAGGGCCCTGATCGAGGCGGGGGCCGACGCGGTGAAGGTAGGGATCGGGCCGGGCTCGATCTGCACCACCCGCATCGTGGCCGGCGTGGGCGTGCCCCAGCTGACCGCCATCGCCGATGCCGTGCGCGCGGCGGCCGGCACCGACGTGCCGGTGATCGCCGATGGCGGGATCAAGTACTCCGGCGACCTGGCCAAGGCTCTGGCCATGGGCGCCTCGGTGGCGATGATGGGCTCGGTGTTCGCCGGCGTCGACGAGGCGCCGGGGGAGGTGTTCCTCTACCAGGGCCGCTCGTACAAGTCCTACCGCGGCATGGGCTCGCTGGGCGCCATGGGCCAGGGCTCGGCCGACCGCTACTTCCAGAAGGATGTGAAGGACGCGCTGAAGCTCGTGCCGGAGGGCATCGAGGGCCAGGTGCCCTACAAGGGCCCCATCGCGCCGATCCTGCACCAGATGATCGGGGGCCTTCGGGCCGCCATGGGCTATGTGGGCGCGCCCAGCCTGCCGCTGTTCCGCGAGCGGGCCCGGTTCATCCGCATCACCAACGCGGGCCTGCGCGAAAGCCACGTGCACGATGTGATGATCACCCGCGAGGCGCCGAACTATCCGAGCGCGGGCTGAGCGCGTTGGCGGGGAGGGCGTGATGGCGGGCGAGGTGGCGGTGGAGCTCAAGCTCCTGGTCGGCGCAGTGGCTCTCGGGCTGGTGCAGCTGCTCTGGGCCGCGGGCGCGGCGCGGGCGCAGCAGGACCTGAAGTGGGCCGCCGGCCCGCGCGACACGCCGCGGCCGGTCACCGGCGTGGCGGCGCGCCTGGAGCGGGCGTTCTGGAACTTCGCCGAGACCTTCCCCTTCTTCGCCGCGGCCCTGTTGGCCGACGCGGCGGCGGGGCGGCTCGGCACGACGCTGACCGTCTGGGGCGCCTGGCTCTACGTCGGCGGCCGGGCGCTTTACGTTCCGCTCTATGCCTCCGGCGTGCCGACGGTGCGCACGGTGGTCTGGGCGGTGGCCATGGGGGGGCTCGTCATGGTGATGCTGGCCCTGTTCAGGTGAGCTGATGCGCGACGGCGGACGCCTGGCGGCGGCCATAGAGGTCCTGACCGAGATCGAGACGCGCCACCGGCCCGTCCGCCTCGCCCTGAAGGCCTGGGGCGACGGCGCCCGTTATGCGGGGGCCAAGGACCGCGCCTGGGTCTCGGGCCTGGTCCTGGACGTCCTGCGGCGCAAGCGCTCCCTCGCCTGGCGCATGGGCGACGAGGGACTGCGGCCCGCGGCCCTAGGCGCGTTGAAATTCCTGTGGGACTGGCCGCTGGAGCGCGTCGCGGAGGCCGCGGCGGATGAGGCGCACGGCCCGGGACCGCTGAGCGAGGCGGAACAGGCGGCCCTGACGGCGCCGCGCGATCTCGCGGACGCGCCGCCGGCGGTGCGCGGGGACTATCCCGACTGGCTGGACGCCGCCATGGCCCGGGCTTTCGGCGAGGCGCGGGCCGAGGAGGGCGCGGCCCTCGCCGAACGCGCCCCGGTGGACCTGCGCGTCAACACCCTGAAGACCGATCCTGACCGCGCGCTGAAGGCGCTCGAGCCGTTCGACCCCGTGCGGCCGGGCCTCCTGGCCACCGCCCTGCGCATCGCCGCGCCGGATCCTGCCGCCCGCTCCGGCGCGGTGGAGGCGATCCCGCAGTTCGGCAAGGGCTGGTTCGAGGTGCAGGACCTGGGCTCGCAGGTGGCCGCGGCGGCGGCGGGCGAGGTGAAGGGCGAGCAGGTGCTGGACCTCTGCGCCGGCGGCGGCGGCAAGACCCTGGCCCTGGCCGCGGCCATGGCCAACACCGGGCAGATCTACGCCTATGACAGCGACGCCCGGCGCCTGACCGACACCGTGCGCCGGGGTGAGCGCGCCGGGGTGCGCAACCTGCAGGTCCGCACGCCCCTGGCCAAGGCGCCGCTGACTGACCTGGAAGGCCGCATGGACCTGGTGTTCATCGACGCGCCCTGCACCGGCACGGGCTCGTGGCGGCGCCATCCCGACACCAAGTGGCGACTGACCCCCGAGGCCCTGGCCCGCCGCCAGGCCGAGCAGGACCAGGTGCTGGCCGACGCCGCCCGCTACCTGAAGCCCGCCGGCCGCCTGGTCTACGTCACCTGCTCGGTGCTGCCTGAGGAGGACGAGGACCGTGTGGCGGCCTTCCTGGCGGCCCATCCGGCCTTCGTGCGTCGCCCGGCCACGGCCGATCCGGCGCTTACGCCCTTCCTCACCCCCGACGGCGACCTGCGCCTCACGCCCCGCAGCGCCGGCACGGACGGCTTCTACGTCGCCGTGCTCGCCAAAGCCCGCTAACGGAGTCCCATGACCGCCGCGCCTCATGCCCATGAGAAAGTCCTGATCGTCGACTTCGGCAGCCAGGTGACCCAGCTGATCGCCCGGCGGCTGCGCGAGAGCGGCGTCTATTGCGAGATCCATCCCTACGACAAGGTCGAGGCGATGCTGGACGCCTTCGCGCCCAAGGCGGTGATCCTGTCAGGCGGCCCGGCCAGCGCCCACGAGGACGACAGCCCCAGCGCCCCGCAGCGGATCTTCGAGCTGGGCGTGCCGGTGCTGGGCATCTGCTACGGCGAGATGACCATGTGCGCCCAGCTGGGCGGGCGGGTGGAAGGCGGCCACGACCGTGAGTTCGGCCGCGCCGAGATCCAGCTCGAACGGACTTCGCCGCTGCTGGAGGGCCTGGGCGAGGTCGGCGATCGCGAAACCGTCTGGATGAGCCATGGCGACAAGGTCACCGCCATCCCCCTGGGCTTCGAGATCGTCGCGGCCTCAGAGGGCTCGCCCTTCGCGGTGATCGCCGACGAGGGCCGCCGCTTCTACGGCATCCAGTTCCACCCGGAGGTGGCCCACACGCCGCGCGGCGCCCTGATCCTGCGCAACTTCACCCACCGCATCGCCGGGCTGAAGGGCGACTGGACCATGGCCTCCTACCGCGAGGAGCAGGTGGCCAAGATCCGCGCCCAGGTGGGCGAGGCCAAGGTGATCTGCGGCCTCTCCGGCGGGGTGGATTCGTCGGTGGCCGCGGTGCTGATCCACGAGGCCATCGGCGAGCAGCTGACGTGCGTCTTCGTGGACACCGGCCTCCTGCGCAAGGACGAGGCGACCCAGGTGGTCACCATGTTCCGAGACCACTACAATATTCCGCTGGTGCATGTTGATGCGTCTGATCTTTTCCTCGGCCAGCTCGCCGGGATCAGCGACCCGGAGACCAAGCGCAAGACCATCGGGCGCCTCTTCATCGAGGTGTTCGACAAGGAGAGCGCCAAGATCGCGGGCGCGGCCTTCCTGGCCCAGGGCACGCTCTATCCGGACGTGATCGAGAGCGTCTCGGCGCGGGGCGGCCCGTCGGCGGTGATCAAGAGCCACCACAACGTCGGCGGCCTGCCGGAATATATGAAGCTGAAGCTGGTGGAGCCCCTGCGCGAGCTCTTCAAGGACGAGGTGCGCGCGCTCGGCGTCGAGCTGGGCCTGCCGCCGGCCTTCGTCGGCCGCCACCCGTTCCCTGGCCCGGGCCTGGCCATCCGCATCCCCGGCGAGATCACCCGCGAGAAGGTGGCCGTCCTGCAGCAGGCGGACGCCATCTACCTCGACGAGATCCGCAAGGCGGGGCTCTACGACTCCATCTGGCAGGCGTTCGCCGTGCTGCTGCCGGTGAAGACCGTCGGCGTCATGGGCGATGCCCGCACCTACGAGGATGTCCTGGCGCTGCGGGCCGTGACCTCCACCGACGGCATGACCGCCGACTTCTTCGAATTCCCCTGGGACGTCCTGGCCCGCTGCGCCACCCGCATCATCAACGAAGTCCGCGGCGTCAACCGCGTCGTCTACGACGTGACGTCCAAGCCGCCCGGCACGATCGAGTGGGAATAGATAATAAAAACAATGACTTATTCTGATTAGTTAATGTAACACTCGCTCCGCCAGGGCGCGAGCAGATAGGTTCGCCGCACCCAGTATTGCGTCTGCAGAACCAAGAAAGGTCATATATTCGAGGCTTCACCTCCCGTTTCCGGCCCGCGCCGTCGCAGCCGGGCAGGCAGACCCGTTGGACCCGAGGCACATGCAGCCGGAGCGGGTTGCCGTTGACGAGCCCTTGATCGCTGTCGTCTCGGCAGTCCAGGCCTCTTAGAAGGCTTCAGCCCAGGGCCGCAGATCGAGTTCCAGGGTCCAGGCGCTGCGGTGCTGGTGGTGCAGGACCCAGTAGGCCTCGGCGATCGCATCGATGTTCAAGAGGCCGTCCGGGCCGCGCTGGTCCTTGAGTTGGGGGACGCGCGACAGCAGGCGTTCGCCCTCAATGCCGCCATCGATCACCACGTGGCCGACATGGATCCCCTGCGGGCCGAACTCGCGGGCGATGCTCTGGGCCAGGTTCCGCAGCGCCGCCTTGGCCGAGGCAAAGGGCGCGAAATTGGCCTTTCCCCGCAGGCTGCCGCTGGCGCCGGTGAAGAACAGGCTGCCGCCGGCGCGGGCGAGGAGCGGCGGCACGGCGGCCTGGGCGAGCTGGAAGCCGCCCAGGGCGTGCTCGCGCCAGTGGCCCTCGAACTCCGCTTCGCTGAGCTTCAAGAAGGGCGACGGGCGGTTGCTGCCGGCGTTGTGGACGGCGATGGAAAGAGGGCCGAGGACCTGGGCGGCGGCGACGAAGCGCTGGGCGTCGGCCGCGACCGAGACGTCGCCGACGACACTGGTCACGGTGAGGCCGCTGGCCTTGAGCGCGGCTTCGGTAGCCGCCAGCTTTTCGGCATTGCGGCCGGCGATGGCGACCGGATAGCCGCCTTCGCCGAAGCGTCGCGCGATCGCCGCACCCAGGCCCTGTTCCGCGCCGACGCCGACCACTAGCGCGCTGCCGTTCGGGGTGGGGGCGGCGAGCGTGCCCGCGGGGTTGGCGTCCGGCATTCCTATCCTCCTGGCCGGTCAGGCCACGGCCCGGCTGGCCTTCTCGACCGTGAAGCGGTTCGGCGGGACGCCGAGGCCCAGGCTGTCCCGGAAGGTGGGGCCTTCGTAGTCCTCGCGGAAGAGGCCGCGCTTCGGCAGGATCGGGATCACCTCCTCGACCAGCAGCTGGAACTGGCCGGGCAGGGGCTGGCCGACCACGAAGCCGTCGCAGGCTCGGGTCTCGAGCCAGGCCTGGAACTTGTCGGCGATCTGCTCCGGCGTGCCGGCGAAGTCGCCCTTCGGGGTGGCGAACCGCAGGGCGACCTGACGGAGCGTGAGCGTCTCCTTCTGCAGGGCCTGGGCGATCCTCACCGTCGCGGACTGGGAGCTGTTGAAGCCGCGGTGGAAGACGTCCGGGAAAGGCGCGTCGGGGTCGTAGGCCGAGAAGTCATGGTCGTTGAAGCTGCGGCCTAGCATGCTCAGGGCCGACTCCAGGGAGATCAGGTTGGCGCGTTCCTGCCAGCGGGCCTCGGCTTCGGCTTCCGTGCTGCCGACGATGGGGGCCACCGCGGGCAGGATGAAGAGGTCGTCGGGGTCGCGGCCGAAGCCGGCGGCGCGGGCCTTCACGTCGGCGTAGTAGGTCCGGGCGTCCTCGATGTTCCCATGGTTCACGAAGATCGCGTCCGAGCGCTTGGCGGCGAAGTTGCGGCCGTCCTCCGACGCGCCGGCCTGGAAGATCACCGGCTGGCCCTGGCGCGAACGGGCGATGTTGAGCGGCCCCTTCACCGACAGGAACTCGCCCTTGTGGTCCAGGGTGTTGAGTTTCGCCGGATCGAAGAAGACGCCGCTTTCCTTGTCGTGGACCAGGGCGTCGTCCTCCCAGCTGTCCCAGAGGCCCTGGACCACATCGAGGTACTCCGCCGCCAGGCGGTAGCGGACGTCGTGGGCGGGATGCTCCTCCTTGCCGAAGTTGGCGGCCGAGCCTTCCAGCCAGGAGGTCACCACGTTCCAGCCGGCGCGGCCGCCGGAGATGTGGTCCAGCGACGCGAACTGCCGCGCGACATTGAACGGCTCGGAATAGGTGACCGTCACGGTGGCCACGAGGCCGATGTTGCGGGTGGCGGCGGCCAGGGCCGACAGGATGGTCAGGGGCTCGAAGCGGTTGAGATAGTGCGGACTGGACTTCTCGTTGATCGACAGGCTGTCGGCGATGAACAGGAAGTCGAACTTGCCGCGCTCGGCCAGTTGGGCGGCGTCGCGGTAGTAGGCGAAGTCGGTGCTGGCGCCCGGCCGGGCGTCGGGATGGCGCCAGTCCGTCCAGGTGCGCCCGGCGCCCTCGATCATATGGCCCAGCTTCAGCTGTCGGCGTGTCGTCATGGCGGCGGCTCCTGCTCCAGGCCTTCGCCAATGATGCGTGTGATCGAACAGTACGGACAATGGAGATCGGCGAATACGTAATATGAGCGATGCGAATTCTTGGGGCCGTGCAGGGGTGCGAGGGGGCCTCGATGCGACACGACGATAGATTTTCTAGCTATCCTGAGGCCGTCGTCACCCTGGAAACGGTGCGAACCAGGGGGGGGCATAAGTCGGACGGTCGTCGCGAAAATCTATGAGGCAGCCTCAAGTGATGGCCTCGCGTGCAGTGATGCGAGGAAAGATCGCGAACACGCGGAGCCTCTATCCGTGAACTATCCTGAACATATGAGCGCGGCGAACGATTTATATTTGCGATTCAGATATAGTATTTGCTGAAGAAGCCGTCAGAAATCCTCAGTCGTCAGCCGCGCTCACTTAGCTCCGTATGCGCCTCCATCCGGCGAGGCCGCATGAGCAGGAGACCAAGATGAGCGTGGCGACATTGAAGGCGCGGGAGCCCGCGACAACCCTTTCGGTGCAGCTGATCAATCCGGCCATCGGGGCGGAGGTCGGCGGCGTCGGCCTGGGCCAGCCGCTGTCGGCCGAGGTGCGCGGGGAACTGCGGGCGCTGCTGCTGAAGCACAAGGTGCTGTTCTTCCGCGACCAGGAGATCACCCGCGACCAGCAGGTGGCCTTCGCGCTCAACTTCGGCGAGCTTTATGCCCACCCCACCGGCGGCACCGAGACCCACCGGGTGGTGCAACCGATCGCGGCCGAGAACTTCAAGAAGTACGACATCCGCGAGAGCCACTGGCACACCGACACCAGCTGGCGGATCGACCCGTCCCTGGGCGCGGTGCTGCGGGCGGTCGATATCCCTGAGGTGGGTGGTGACACCATCTGGGCCGACGGGGCGGCGGTCTACCGCGGCCTGCCGGACGACCTGAAGGCGCGGATCGACGAGCTCTATGTGATCCACGACTACCAGGATGCGCTCATCCGCTCCGGCGTGAACTACCCGCTGGTCGCCCATCCGATCGTCCGCACGCATCCGGAGACGGGCGAGGACATCCTCTGGATCAACTTCGGCCTGAAGCCGCGCATCGTCGACCTGGATAGGGCCGAGAGCGACGCCTTGCTGGCGCGGCTGTACACCGAGGTGAAGCGGCCCGAATACCACGCCCGCTTCCGCTGGCGGAAGAACTCGGTGGCCTTTTGGGATAACCGCGCCGGGATCCACTACGCGGTGCGTGACTACGGTGACTATCCGCGGGTGATGGAGCGCGTGCTCATCGCCGGCGACGACATTCCCCATCGCGTCAGGCGGCCTGCCGCCTGAGCGGGCGGCGGCGCCCGGCACTTTCCTCCCCGCCGGGCGCGGCCGCCACTAGATCCCAAGAACCCCGGCGCGGCGGTTCGCTCCCCGCGCCCGCTTCCATGAGAGTTGAATGAGACATCTGACCGGCCGCGCGCCTCGGGCGCGCCGGCTTGCATCGACCCTGGCCGCCACGGCGTCGGCTATCGCCGTGGGAGGATGGGCGCCCGCCTGGGCCGCCGAACGGGAGACCGCCGCCGCGAGCGGCGCCGCCGTAGACGCCGCTGACGCGGGCGCCAGCGAGCTCGACGCGGTGGTCGTCACCGGCACGCGCGGCAGCGTGCGGCGCACGGTGCTGGACAGCCCAGCTCCCATCGACGTGCTGAGCGGCGCGCAGCTGGCTGAGAGCGGCAAGATCGGGTTGAAGGAGACGCTGAACAACCTCCTGCCCTCCTTCAACTTGCCGGGCATCAACGGCGGCGGCACCTCCTGGACCGTCCGCGCGGTGACCCTTCGCGGCCTCAACGGCGACCAGGCGCTCTTCCTGGTGAACGGCAAGCGGCGGCACACCACAGCCCTGATCAACAACCTGGCGCGGGTCGGGCGCGGCGGCGTTCCCGTCGACCTGGATCTGATCCCATCCGGCGGGATCGACCACATCGAGGTGCTGCGCGACGGGGCCTCGGCGCAATACGGCTCTGACGCCATCGCCGGCGTGATCAACATCATCCTGAAGTCGAAGACCGAGGGCGGGGCGATCACCGGCCAGGTGGGGCAGAACTATCTGAGCGACGGGGAGACCTACAGCCTCGCCGCCGACTACGCCCGGCCGCTGGGATCGGCCGGCGGCTTCATCGACTTCGGCCTGAACTGGAAGGACAGCCACAAGGCCTCCCGCTCCCGGCCGTCGGCGGCGGCCTTCATCTATCCTGCGATCGCGCCCGGCGTGCCTGATCCGCGCGACGCCACGGTGGATCGTTACTTCTGGGGCCATAGCTATGGTCCCGGCCAGGAGGAGGTGCTGGCGGGGTCGTACAACGCCGAACTGCCGGTCGCAGAGGATGTGACGCTTTATTCGTTCTCCACCCTGAGCTACCGCCGCTCGCGCAAGAACACCGGCAGTTTCCTGCCGAACAACCCGATCCGGCCCAACACCAATACCGCGCTGCCGGAGGTCTATCCGCTGGGCTTCAATGCGCTGCGCCGCATCTACGAGACCGACGGGCAGGTCGCCGTCGGCGCCAAGGGCAAGCGCGGGGCGTGGGACTGGGACTTCTCGACCACGGCGGCCTACGACCACGCCCGGCTGGACGGCGAGGGCACGATCAACGCCACCCTGGGGCCGGCGAGCCCGACCTACTTCCGCCTGTCGCAGCAGAACTTCGCGCAGGTGACGACCAACCTGGACCTCAGCCGCACCTATGACGTGGGGCTGGCCTCGCCGCTGACCGCAGCCTTCGGCGCCGAGCACCGCTACGAGCACTTCGAGATCGAGGCCGGCGAGCTCGCGTCCTACGTCATCGGGCCCTATGTGATCCCGGCCGGACAGCCGTTCGCGGGCAAGCCGCCGACGCCGGGCCTGTCGTCATACTCGGGCACGACGCCGGACGACGCCGGCAAGATCCACCGCCACAACTTCGCAGCCTATGCGGACCTGGGGGCCGACGTGCTGCCCAACTGGTACGTCGGCGCCGCGGCGCGCTACGAACACTACACGCAAGGCGTCGGCGACACGCTGAGCGGCAAGCTGTCCACGCGCTGGGAGTTCGCGCCCCACTACGCCATCCGCGCCACCGTCTCCAACGGCTTCCGCGCGCCGTCGCTGGCCCAGACGATCTTCGCGTCGTCGACCTTCACCCAGGTGCAGTGCCCGCCGCCCGCGGGGGTGGTGGCCAACTGCATCCCGGGCCAGCCCTTCGTCTCGACGCCCACCAAGGTGCTGCCGGTGTTCAGCCCGGCGGCCATCGCCCTGGGCGCCCGGCCGCTCGATCCGGAGACGTCGGTGAACTACAGCGTGGGGTTCACGGCCGAGCCGGTGTCGCACCTGCGTTTCACCATCGACGCCTATGAGATCAAGATCGACAAGCGGATCGTCGACACCGGCACGATCAAGGGCCCGGTGGTGGGCCAGATCCTGGCGGCCAACGGCCTGCAGCGCGACCTGTCGGTCTCCTACTACACCAACGCGGTGGACACCCGGACGCGCGGGGTCGACGCGGTGGCGGAGTACTCCCTGGAGCTGGGCGACTGGGGCGGCCTGCGGCTGAACGCGGCCTACGCCTGGACCAAGACCACGATCACCAGCATTCAGCCGACGCCGACGGTGCTGGCCAATCTCGGCTACGCGCTCATCGACCGCCAGAAGCAAGCCGACCTGACCATCGCCCAGCCGCGCGACAAGGTGATCCTGTCGGCCAGCTGGACGCGCGGGAAGTGGAGCGTGAACGGCCGCGAGGCCCGCTATGGCCACTACACCGAGGCCGGGGCGACGGCGGTCAACGATCGCCGGTTCAGCGCCAAGTGGGTGACCGACCTCGACGTCACCTACCGCCTCGACGACGCCACGTCGTTCACGCTGGGCGCCCTCAACCTGTTCGACCAGCACCCGGACAAGGTCGGGATCGTCAACCCGGACACCGGCTCCGGGCAGTTCGGCAACTTCTCGCCGTTCGGGATCACCGGAGGCTCGTACTATGGGCGCGTCTCGCGGACCTTCTGAAGAATGGACATGCCGATGATGCGCCGTCGCTTCCTCGCTGCCGGCCTGGGCCTGGCCGGGCTCTCGCTTTCGGGCTGCGGGGACGCGGTCAAGCCCGGCCAGGCGATCCTGAAGGTGGGCAGCCAGAAGGGGGGCACCAAGGCGCTGGTGCTGGCGTCCGGCGTCCTCGAGGGCGCGCCGTACAAGGTGGAATGGAGCGAGTTCCCGGCCGCCCAGCACCTGCTGGAGGCCATCGGGGCCGGGGCGGTGGACCTCGGCGCCGTCGGCGACGCGCCGTTCCTGTTCGCCTATGCCAGCGGGAGCAAGGTGCGCGCCGTGCATGCGTCGAAGGGCGTGGGCGAAGGGGCGGGGACGGCGCTGCTGGTCGGCAAGGATTCGCCGATCCGTACGGTCGCGGAGCTGCGGGGCAGGAAGGTCGCCACCGGCCGGGGCTCGATCGGCCACTACCTGCTTCTGGCCCTCCTCGAGGGCGCCGGCCTCAAGGCCGTGGATGTGGAGACCGTCTTTCTGAGCCCCGGCGACGCCAAGGCCGCGTTCTCCAGCGGCGCCGTGGACGCCTGGGTGACCTGGGGGTCCTACATTTTCATCGCCACGCGCCGCGAGGGCGCGCGGATCCTGGCCGACGGGCGGGGCGTGCTGAACGGCGTCGGCTTCGAGGTGGCGGGCATCGCGTCGATCGCAGCGAAGCGGCCGCAGATCGCCGACTTCCTGCACCGACTGTCGAGAGCACAGCGCTGGAGTGGCGACCATCAGGACGCCTACGCCAAGGTGCTCGCCAAGGAGACCGGCCTGGACGAGGA